>Ga0208490_100456_pt1 | contig 25641 bp, 19 predicted proteins | sample SubbioAug_CSWold_FD_184818 | JGI IMG/M metagenome (GOLD analysis project Ga0208490, IMG submission 184818) | Serpentinite rock and fluid subsurface biosphere microbial communities from McLaughlin Reserve, California, USA - CR11Aug_CSWold (SPAdes) | ecosystem: Environmental > Terrestrial > Deep...
ACGAAGATCAGGAGGATGTAGATCAGCGTGTAGAAGCGCGCGCTCTGGACGCGGCAGCGAAACCAGATGAGGGCGGTCGCCCCCACCCCCATCTGTCGAAAACGAGCTTCTCCGCGTCGCGCCGCTTGTTTTCGAGGTCTAATGCTATAAAAGGCTGCAAATGAATTTTTGGCAATCGATGATCGTGAAACTGGAAGATGTGAAGCGCAACAATTTTCAATTGTCTGTGGCGTGGGCGCTACTGAAAAAGATCAAATTTCCTTAGAGAACGGCTGACCTCGTCATGATGGATTTATCACTAGAAGCGCTCATATACTTTGCGCTCGCTGCATTGATTGTTGGGTTTACGAAGACATCTGTTGGAGGGGTCGGCATTCTCGCTGTCGTCTTTATGGCTCTTGCTATTCCAGGCAAGGCCTCTCCAGGCGTTCTTCTACCCATGCTGGTCTTCGCGGACGTCGTGGCAGTCTTGTACTATCGGCGCTGGACGGATTGGCACATCCTGGCCAGAATCTTCCCGGCTGCAGCGCTAGGAGTTGTAGCGGGCTACTTTGTCGTCGATGCGCTGCCGCCCGAGAGTTTCAACAAGGTGATCGGTGCTACAATTCTGGCCCTTGTCGCCTTTGGCTACGCCTTCGAAAGGTACAAGTCGGCACTGGCGTCCGGCAGAGCCGTCACGGGCATCGTCGGCGTGATCGCCGGCGCTGCGAGCATGATCTCGAACGCGGCCGGGCCCATTTTTGGCGTTTACCTGCTTCAGCTTGGGTTGAACAAGGCTGCGCTCGTGGGGACGCGCGCGTGGTTCTTTTTGGCAATCAACACCTTCAAGGTGCCGTTCTCGGTCTCACTTGGCCTCATCAACGCGGATACGCTTACTGCAAACCTGATGGCCGTCCCGTTGATCTTGCTCGGCGCATGGCTCGGCTATCGCTTCCTGAAGCTCCTGAACGTCGAGATATTCAACCCGCTGGTCCGCTTGACCGCAATTGTCGCCGGCGTCCGCCTGCTGCTCGGCTGATCCCGCAGGCGCAGGCGCTGGACGAGTGCAAGACGAGTGCAAGTCGTTCAACGGCGCGCCAAGAGCTTTCACACGCGGCTCCCCTTCGTTTCATCCCCGCCGGCGCAAAGAATCCGGAAGAGCATGTCAGATCAGGCCGGCCAGCGCCTGCCAGATCAGCCTGCCGCCGACGAAGATCAGGAGGATGTAGATCAGCGTGTAGAAGCGCGCGCTCTGGACGCGGCGCACCAGCCAGACGCCGGTGAAGGTGGCGGCGACAGCCAGCGGAAACAGCACGGCGGACGTCGCCATGTTTTGCGTGGAGAACTGGCCCAGCAGGATGAACGGCCCGACCTTGAAGACGTTGAGGATAGCAAAGAACACCGCGCCCGTCCCGACGAGGATCTCGCGATGCAGGCGCTGCGGCAGGATATAGACCTGGAACGGCGGTCCGCCCGCATGCGCTACCATGCTGGTGAAGCCCGACAGCCCGCCCCAGATCCAGCCGCCCACGACGCCCGCCGTCGTCGCTTCCGGGAGCTTGCCGCCGCGTTCGAGAACGAGACGGCGGATCGCGAAGACGACGGAGATCAGCCCGATCGTGAGCGCGATCGCCTCTTCCGGCACATAGGCCGCCAGCGCAAAGCCGAGCCCGACCCCGATGATCGCGCCGGGGAGAAGACGCTTGAGGTTCAAAGCGTCCCACGAATGGCGATACGACCAGACGGTGACGGCGTCCTGCACGAGCAGGATCGGCAGCGTGATCGCGAGCGCCTGCACCGGCGAGATCGTCAGCGCCATCAGGGGAACGGCGAGAAGCCCGAGGCCCGCAAAGCCGCCCTTCGCGAATCCGAGGAGGATCACGGCCGGAATGGCGGCGGCATAGAACAGGGGATCGGTGATCATGAAGGCGCTCGGGCGACGAGACTGGGGCGGGATTAGTCAGGTTAACGGGCGTGAGGCGGCATCGGAAGGGGATGGACCTCCCGCCCCGGTCGCGCATCGACGCACCACCGGATCCTCGCAGCAAGGGTTGCAATCCTCTCCCGTGTCAATACCCGGCTGGACCAGCGCAGCGAGGGGGAGGCAGGCGAGGTGCCTTGTCAGTAGATCACCACCGAGCGGATCGACTTGCCCTCGTGCATGAGATCGAACGCCGTGTTGATCTCCTCCAGCGGCATGGTGTGGGTGATCAGGTCGTCGATGTTGATCTTGCCCTCCATGTACCAGTCGACGATCTTCGGCACGTCCGTGCGCCCGCGCGCTCCCCCGAAGGCCGTACCCTTCCAGACGCGCCCGGTGACGAGCTGGAACGGGCGCGTCGAGATCTCGCGGCCCGCTTCCGCCACGCCGATGATGATCGATTCGCCCCAGCCGCGATGGCAGCATTCCAGCGCCTGGCGCATGACGTCGGTGTTGCCGGTGGCGTCGAACGAGAAATCCGCGCCGCCGCCCGTGAGATCCACCACCGCCTCGACCACCTTGTCGCGCCCGACTTCGTTCGGATTGATGAAATGGGTCATGCCGAACTTCTCGGCTATGGCGCGCTTTTCCGGGTTGAGGTCGATGCCGATGATCTTGTCGGCACCCACCATGCGCGCGCCCTGGATCACGTTGAGCCCGATGCCTCCCAGCCCGAAGACGGCGACGTTCGCTCCCGGCCAGACCTTGGCGGTGTACATCACCGCGCCGATCCCCGTGGTCACGCCGCAGCCGATGTAGCAGATCTTGTCGAAGGGCGCATCCTCGCGGATCTTTGCAAGCGCGATCTCGGGGAGGATGGTGAAATTCGCGAAGGTCGAGCAGCCCATGTAGTGAAAGATTTCGCCCGCATCGCAGCTGAAGCGGCTGGTGCCGTCGGGCATCACGCCCTGCCCCTGCGTCGAGCGGATCGCCGTGCAGAGATTGGTTCGGCGGGAAAGGCAGCTTTTGCACTGGCGGCATTCGGGCGTGTAGAGCGGGATCACGTGGTCGCCCGGCTTCAGGCTGGTGACGCCCGCCCCCACCTCGCGCACGATCCCCGCGCCCTCATGGCCGAGAATGGCGGGGAATTTGCCCTCGGAATCCATGCCCGACAGCGTATAGGCGTCGGTGTGGCAGATGCCCGTCGCCATCACCTCGACCAGAACCTCGCCGGCTTGCGGGCCGCCGATGTCGATGGTCTCGATGGTGAGCGGCTTTCCGGCCTCCCAGGCGACGGCGGCGCGCGTCTTCATGATGATAGCTCCTCGGGCTTTTCTCGATTCGTTTTTCGCCCGTCAGTTTCCACGACCTCGCGGCCCGGCGCAAACGGGGAGAAGGCGATTGCAGGATTGGAACAAAGGGTTCGTCGCGGTGTTCCCGCTGTGCAGTCATGCCGCGCGCCGATGTTCGGGGCTGTGCAGCTGCGGCAATCTGTAGTTTAACTCAGTCTCACGCCCTTCGGAGCTGGCTCGATGCGCCTTTCGTCATGTCACTGCTGCGGGCAGATGGTGTTCTTCGAGAGCATCTCCTGCACCCGCTGCGGCGCGCGCCTCGGCTTCTGCGCCGAGGAGCTCTGCATCGTCACGCTCGAGGAAGCGGAGGGCGGGCTTTGGCGCAAGGCGGGGGCGGGCGAAGACGCTCCGCGCTACCGCGACTGCGCCAACCACGCACAACACGATGTCTGCAACTGGCTTGTCCGGGCCGACGACGCACATGCCTTCTGCATCTCCTGCCGCCTCAATCGCACGATCCCCGATCTCGCCGGTCCGGAAAATCGCCTGCTCTGGAGCCGGCTGGAGACGGAGAAGCGGCGGCTGGTCTATGGGCTGCTGCGGCTGGGGCTCGAGGTCGTGCCGCAGAGCGAAGATCCAAACGGCCTCGCCTTCGATTTCCTCGCAGACAACCAGACGGGCGGCGAGCGCGTTCTCACGGGGCACGCTTCCGGCCTGATCACCCTCAACATCGCCGAGGCCGATCCGCTCCAGCGCGAGCGGATGCGCACGGAGATGGGCGAGCCCTACCGCACCATCATCGGCCATTTCCGCCATGAATCCGGGCATTATTACTGGGACCGTCTCGTGCGCGACAGCCAGTGGGTCGATCTCTACCGCGAGATGTTCGGCGACGAGCGCGAGGATTACGGCGAGGCGCTGCAGCGCCACTACGCCAACGGCCCGCCGATGGACTGGGACGAGCACTTCGTCAGCACCTATGCGAGCAGCCATCCGTGGGAAGACTGGGCGGAGAGCTGGGCGCACTATCTCCACATCATCGACACGCTGGAGACCGCCTACCAGTTCGGCCTCGGCGTGCGCCCGCGCGTCGCGTCAGACGATGCGCTGCACGTGGAGACGATCTACGACCCGTACCGCCAGAACGATTTCGAGAGCGTCATCGAGAACTGGCTGCCGCTGACCTATGCCCTCAACAGCCTCAACCGCAGCATGGGCCACGACCACGTCTACCCCTTCGTACTGGCACCTCCGGTCATCGCCAAGCTCGCGCTGGTGCACCGGATCGTGCAGCAGTCGCGGGTGTAGAGCGACATTTCATCAGCCGCTCACACGGCGACCCTCGCAATACTGCGGGCACTCGCAATCCGCGCGATGACATCCCGCCGGTCCGTATCCGTCAGACGCCCGAACGCGGCGGTCTCCTCGAGCTTCGCCAGCTGGCCGAGCACGGCGCGAAGCGCTTCGCCGGGCTCCAGCAGGCGGGCGAGGGCTCCGAGCGTATCGGCGATGCGAATGAGGATGGCCGGGTTGTCCGATCCCGCCTGACGGATCGACTCGAAGGCGGCATCGACGATCCCCGAGATGCCGCTGCGATCGGCGATCACGCGAACGCGCCCGTCCTCGTCGACGAGCAGCTTCGGCTGGAGGCGTCCGAGCAGGATTTCCTCGAGCGCCGCTCCCAGACGATCAATGACGGCGATGGCGGTGAAGGGATCGTTGATGCCCGGGGAGAGCGCCCGCACGCCGATCTCGACCAGCTGCCGGATGCCGTGTTCCAGATCCTGCGCCGGAGTCCGCACGCGCCCGATGACGAAGGCGTTCCTGATTTCCTCGTCACATTCCGCCGATGCCCCGCTCGACACCCGCACATGCTCGCCACGACGTATGACATGATGGCCGGCGCGCACGAGCACGTCGATCACCACGTCGTTCCTGCGGGCGATCTCGACCAGATGGCCATAGTCGACGACCTGGATATAGCCGTGCCGGTCCAGCGACAGGCTGCGGAAGGAGATGCCGGCCGGATCGAATTCCGGCGGTTCGAACGCATCGTCGTCGCGCAGGATATCCTTCACGTCCTTGCGCAGGATCTGCGAAACCGCCTCCACGATGTTGTCGGCGACGATCGAGCGGGCGATCTTGTGGATGTAGAACAGCAGCGCGAAGAGACACCCCAGTGTGAGCAGGCTCCCCAGCGTCACCGCCGCATGCGGCACGCCATTCTGGCCGAGCTCCTCGTCGACCGTGCGCAGGATCAGGATGAGGTAGGCGATGGTGCCGATGAACAGGCCGAGCACCGCCTGGATCTGCCGGTCGCCGACGAACATCGAGATCAGGCGCGGGCCGAGCTGGCTCGCGGCCAGCGTCAGAATCACGAAGGTCACGGAAACGACGAGCGACGTCATCGTCATCAGGCCGGAAAGCAGGCTCGACAGCAACGTGCGCGCGCTATCGGGATCGCCGCTGTAGAGCCACCAGACATCGTCCTCGCCATTGAAGACGCGGTAGCCGAAGGTCAGCATGAAGAACGCGATCAGCATCGCAGCCGCGATGATGATTGCCGGGATCAGCCAAAGCTGTTCGCGCAAATGTGCGAGGAAGTTGCGGATGCGGGTCATGCAACGGCAACGCTTAAGCGACGAGATGGATCCATATCTCAGGTCCAGGCCGCAGTAAATCTGTTGCAAACAGCGAAGTTGGAACCGTTTACTGGTTCACGTGTTGCATCCCCACAAAGTCAAACCGCCTGATCAACCTCAGGCTGAGAGACCAAGCAGCGGCAGGGGGAGGATTCCGTGCTTCATGGAACCTCCCGGCGGCTTGCGTCACGATTTGGAGATGGACCATGAGCAACCATACGCCGGAAGGCGGGAAGCACTACCCGATCTCGCCGGATCACCAGAAAAACACCAGCAGCAACGCCGATGCCGGCGACGCCAAGGCTGCCGCGCGGGAAGCGACCGAGCGCACCAAGGCCGAGGCCGAGCGCACCGGCGAGCAGCTCAAGCATCAGGGCGAGGAGATTGCATCCGCCGCCAAGGAGAAGGCGACCGGCTTTGCACGCGAGCAGAAAGAGGCCGGGGCTGCCGGCATCGACAGCGTGGCGCGCGCGGTCGATCGGGCTGCGGACGAACTGGAGGAGACCTCTCCGGAACTCGCCCGCCACGCACGCGACGCCGCTTCGCAGGTCCACAACTTCTCGGAGAGACTCCGCGAGAAGAGCATTGGCGGCATCGTCGATGATCTGACCGGATATGCGAAGCGCGAACCCGCCGCATTCTTCGGCGTGGCCGTCGTTGCGGGCTTTGCGCTGTCGCGCTTCCTCGGGGCGCGCACCGAGCACGGCGATTACTCCGGCAACACACGCTACCGAAACGACATGGACCGGGGAGCGACCGCGGGCAGCAATGCCGGAGCGCCCAGCTCCGGCGCCTCGAGCTCCATGAGCAACCAGAATCGCAACGATTACACGGCAGGGAGGCTTTGATGACCGGCAAATCTATCCCCGAGCTCTTCAGCGAGCTCGTCGATCACCTGCCGCGGCTCTTCCGCAAGGAAGTCCAGTTGGCGAAGGCCGAGGCAGCCGAAAAGGTCCAGCAGGCGACCGGCGCGGTCGTCTACATGGCGATCGGCGGCGTGGTGCTTCTGGCGGCTCTCATCATGCTGCTGCACGCCATCGTCGCATGGCTCGTCGTGCTCGGCATCGACGTTCAGTGGGGCAGCCTGATCGTGGCCCTCGTGGTCGGCATCGTCGGCTACATCCTCCTGCAAAAGGGGATGAACGACATCAAGGCTTCAAATCTTAAACCCACACGCACCGTCGAGCAGCTGCGAACCGATGCGCGCGCGACGAAGGAGCAGTTCCGATGATCGACAAGCGCAATCCCGACCCCCGCACGGGGACCACGACGCCCGGCGCGACTCCGACTGCGGGCACGGTGCCCGGCAACACGCCCGGCGCCCCGACGACCACGACCGGAACGACGGCGATGCCGGCAGGCAACCGATCGACTGCGGGAACCGATCAGGTCTCCACCCGCTCGCGCGACGAGATCGAGAAGGACATCCAGTCCCTGCGCGAACGCACCGGCAGCCACAGCGATACCACGCCCGCAGAGGTCCGTGCCCGCGCTCGCTCCGGCGACGACCGGATCAGCGCCGAGCCGACGGAAGCGCGGATCCGCGAGGAGCGCGCCGAGGAGGAGCGTATCCGCGAACAGCGCAGGCGCGACGAGCGTCGGCTCGAGGAAAGCCGTGCGCGTGACCGCGGAGAGTCCACCACCGCTCGCGGGTACGACGATGACGACAGCGACAAGTCCAGCGCGGAACTCGAGCGCGAGGTCGAATCCGAGCGCGCCGAGATCACGGGCATTCTCGACGAATTGCGGGACAAGATGTCTCCCGGCCAGCTCGTCGACCAGGCGCTCGACTATGCCCGCGATTCCGGCGGTGGAGAGTTTGCCCGCAACCTGGGCCGCTCGGTCCGGGACAACCCCCTCCCAGTCCTGATGGTCGGCGCCGGTATTGCCTGGTTGATGGCCTCGGGCAATCGCGAGCGTCCGGCCTATGGCGATCGCGATTATCGATTCCGCGACTATCGCAGCGAGTCGGATGGTCCGAGCATGACGGAACGCGCCTCCTCGGCTGCGTCGCGCGTCGGCGAGAGCGCCCGCGACATGGGCAACAAGATCGCCGGTGCGGCACGCAGCGCAACGGAAAAGGTCTCCGACGCAGTGTCCTCGGCAAGCCACTCCGCGGGCGATGCGAGCCATTCGGCAGCCGAAAGGGCGTCGTCCATGTCGGACCGCGCGTCGTCGAGCTACGGGAGCGCGAAGGCGCGGGCGGGCGAGATGGGCGACAGCGCCAGCAGGTACGCCCACGACGCCCGGGATCGAGCGGGTGAGTACGCGCACGAAGCCCGCGAGCGCGCCGGCGAATATGCTCACGATGCACGCGACAGCGTCTATCGCGGGGCCGAAGCGGCTCAGCGCGGCTGGGCGCGTCTGGCCGAGGAGCAGCCCGTGGTGCTCGGCGCAATCGGGCTCGCCATCGGCGCGGCGATCGGGGCGGCTCTGCCACGGACTCGCACCGAGAACCGCTACATGGGCGAGGCGAGCGACGCCGTGAAGAGCCAGGTCAGGAGCGCGGCGCAGCGTGAATACGAGCACGCGAAGGATATCGCGGGCGAAGCCTACCAGGACGTCAAGGAAGATCTGGACAAGCGCGGGTTCTCCGCAGGGGCGGCCGCCGACGCTGCGACTTCGGCGGCGAGAAAGGCCGGCGATGCAGCGAACAAGGTGGCGGAGGACGCGAAGTCCGAGGTCAAGCGGCAGGGGACGGGCTCCGGCAACTCCGGTTCGAGCGCGACCTCGAACACGACCTCTCCCGCAGGAGCATCCGGCAGCGGGGCAGGCACAGGTCTCGGCGTCAGCGGCTCCGGGGCGGCCAATCCCGGCTCCAATCCCGTCACCGGCCCGACGACCAGGCCCTCGTCTTCTGCGACGGGCGCGGTCGATCCCAACAAGCCGAAGACCTGAGGGAGCGCGAAATGGCACAGGCCGGCGGCATCAACAGAGTGGCGACCGCAGTCGCGGCCGCGCTCGTTGGCCTCGTCGCGTTTCGGAAGGGGTCTTCCGAAGCGGGACGGGAACGGGAAGAGGAGCGGGCGCGCGAGCGTGAGCCATCGCGCGGGCGGAATGCGCGCTCCCCGACGGATATCCCGTCCGCCGGCTGGAAGGACATCCTGTGGCGAACATACGAGCAGCTCAATCGTGACAGGGTCATGCTCATCGCCGCAGGCGTCACCTTCTACGCCATCCTCGCGCTCTTCCCCGCAATGGCCGCTTTCGTCTCCATCTACGGCCTCTTCGCCGATCCGGAGACGGTAGTGGGTCATGTCGAGGCCATGGAGGGCGTGCTGCCCGGCGGAGCGGTCGAGATCATCGGCGGGCAAATGCAGGATCTCGCGCAGCAGCCTGCCGGGAGCCTCGGCTTCGGTTTCGCCATCGGTCTCGCCATCGCGCTCTGGAGCGCCAACAACGGCATGAAGGCAATCATCGATGCGATGAATGTCGCTTACAACGAACCTGAGGGCCGCAGCTTCATCCGCCTGACGCTCGTCAGCTTCATGTTCACGCTGGGCGCCATCGCCCTGCTGATCCTCGCCATGGGGGCGATCGTCGTCCTGCCGATCGTGCTCGGCTTCGTCGGCGATGCCCTGGGCGGTACTGTGGAATCCGTGCTCAACCTCGCGCGCTGGCCGATTCTCCTGCTGATCGTCATCTTCGCGATCAGCGTGCTCTACCGCTACGGCCCGAACCGCGAGCGGGCGGAGTGGCGCTGGGTTACGCCGGGAAGCCTGCTCGCGTCGGTGGTCTGGATCGTCGCCTCGATCGGTTTCTCTTGGTATGTCGCCAATTTCGGCACCTATAACGAAACCTACGGGTCGCTCGGCGCGATCATCGGCTTCATGGTCTGGATGTGGATCTCGGCGACGATCATCATCATGGGCGCGGAACTGAACTCCGAAATGGAGCACCAGACGAAGCGCGATTCGACGACGGGCAAACCCTTGCCGATGGGCGCGCGCGGCGCGTTGGTCGCCGATGAACTCGGAGAGCGGAGGGGCTAGATTCTTCGTCATTCTTGACGATGCGTCAGTAAATGCGTGCTACAGCGAAGTCGCTCTCGATCATGAGAGTGCTGGAGCCTGCTTTCCCAATGAACAAGCTAATGATCGGCATCGCATTCGCTGCGGTGGCCACCCTCGGCATGACCTCGGCCAACGCCCAGGACCGCCGCGTCAACATCATCAACGAAACCTCCTATGTCATCGTCGAGTTCTACGCGTCGAACGTAGGCGAGCGGGACTGGGAAGAGGACATTCTGGGGGCCGACGTCCTGGAGCCCGGCGCGTCCGTGATGGTCAACGTCGATGACGGCACGGGCTACTGCAAGTACGACTTCATGGCCGTCTTCGACGATGGCGACGAGGCCATCAAGGAAGACGTCAACGTCTGCGAAATCTCGAGCTTCCGCTTCACGGAATAAACGTAAGGTCTCGCTCGCCCCGCCCGGCAACGGCTGCGCCTTTTCGGAAAGGCATACCCGTGCCGGGCGCTTGGGCCACGCGCGGTTGATCCCGTCGGTGCTCCCCGCGTTCTCCATGTTCAGAATTGCACCGGACCTGCCGTGTCGAAGACCCGACACTCCCACCTCGCGGCGTTCATTTACATTTGCTAAGAAAAGACAGCGACAAGAGGGGGGAGCCATTCCGGGAGTGTCCGCGTTTCTTGATCATTACAATTTTAGTCGGAAGAAATTCAGGCGCGATTTCCAGAAGTTGCCAGCTCTGATGCCTTGCAGATCGCGGCAGCATCCTTTTGGATCTAGAGATAAAAGCAAATAAACTTGCGTTGTGACATTCAATTAACGGCTTGTAAATTACGATCCATTTGGAACTTAGCTTGAGCTATACATCTGTCAAGTTCCGCAGTATTTGTTCTCTCGCGAAAGCAAAACGTTCTGCCTGATGCTGCTTGCAAAAAAGATGTTCAGCTAATCGGTTGCATTTTACCCGCATTGTCGGGCCAATCGAAAAGCCTCTTGAACCTTGAATGAAATACATAACAGAAATTAACAGTTTTTAGTTTGCCTTTGCCCCCTCGCTCCCCACCAATACGGACACCAAGAACAACGGGGGCAGACAATGTACGTGATAGTGGACGAACGGACGCTGGTGACGTCCGGATACCAATCCGGCTTCGACCGGGAAGGCGTTTCCGCCATGGGCTTCGCGCCCGGCGACTTCAGTGACTGGATCAGTGCAGCGGACGATCCGGACATTTCAGCAATCGAGGCCATTCTGCTCGGCGATTGTGCCGAGCGCGAAAGCTACCCGCGCCTCGTCAAGAGCCGCTGCCGCGCACCGGTCATCGCAATGAATGATTCGAACTCTCTCGAGCAGACCCTCGGCCTCTTCGCCGCCGGCGTCGACGACGTGGTTCGCAAGCCTGTTCACGTCCGGGAAATCATGGCCCGCGTGGGCGCCTTCAACCGCCGCACCGCCGAACCTGCGGATGTCGCGGTCGTCGACGAGATGTGCGTCTATTTCGACGGTCGGGACCCGGAGATCCGCGGCGAAACACTGATCCTGCCCCGCCGCGAGCGCCGCATCCTCGAATACCTCGTCAAGAACAAGGGCAAGCGGGTTCAGCGCGCGCAGATCTTCAACGCCATCTACGGCGTGTTCAACGAAGAAGTCGACGAATGCGTCGTCGAAAGCCACATCAGCAAGCTCCGCAAGAAACTGCGCCACAGCCTCGGTCACGACCCGATCGACTCCAAGCGCTTCCTCGGCTACATGTTCTGCTAATCGAAATCCACCAACACTTTGCAATCATTGAAACTTAATTGATAACGCCCGGATCGTGCCGATTTGGTAAGCTTGGATTAATTCGGATCTGCAAGGATGAGTAATGTCCCCATCCGTCTGCAATTTTTGACATGCACATTCACGACGCCTCATCAACGCCCGACGCCGACCTGGAATCGTCCCGGCGACACCAGCCACGCCGCGCTTCAGCCCTGCCGAGATCTTCAAGTCCTTCAGCCGCGCCATGACGCGGAGAACCCTCATCCGCACGCAGGAAACACTCGCTGACCGCTTGACGACGGCGCTGGAGGAGAGCGGCGAGATCGATCGCGATGCCCTCAGGCGCATCGTGACGACGATCTGCGAGCAGCTCGACAGGGAGCGCAACCTCGAAGAATTGCGCAGCCGAGCCACCGCCGCCGACGAGGTTACGGCGTACGACGATCGAATCCGCCAGCTGGAAGCCGAAACCGCCCGCGCGGCGCAGGAGCTCGCCACCGTCCGCGAGGCCTTCGAGGCGACGCTCGAGAATGTCGAGCAGGGCATCATGATGATCGACGGCGAGTATCGCGTGCGGATCTGCAACAGCCGCGCCGCCGAACTCCTCGATCTCCCGACCGAATTCATGAACAGTCAGCCCCTGTTCGCCGAGGTTCTCGAATATCAGTGGCAGATCAACGAGTTCGACATCACGCCCGAGCATATCGTCGCCTGGATCCGCAGCGGCGGCGTGGCCGATTCGCCAGCCGTATACGAACGGCGACGCCGCGACGGCACCATCCTCGAGATCCGCTCGATCCTGCTGCCCAACGGCGGCGCGGTGCGGACCTACGCCGACATCACCGAGCGACGGCTGCGCGAGGACGCCCTGCGCGACGCCGAGCGCGACTACCGCTCCCTGTTCGAAAATGCCGTCCTGGGGATCTACCGCTCCACCACCGACGGCCGTCTCGTGCGGACGAACATGGCGCTGGCGCGCCTCAACGGCTACGAGAACGAGGCGGCGCTCCTTGCAGGCGTGAAGGACATCGCCAAGGAGTGGTACGTGGAGCCGGGGCGTCGCGCCGAGTTCAAGCGGCTTCTGGAGCGCGACGGCCGGGTCAACGATTTCGTCTCGGAGATCTACACACACGCCACCCGCAAGCGCATCTGGGTCTCCGAAACCGCCTGGCTCGTGCGCGACGGCAACGGCGAGCCGTGCTTCTACGAGGGCACCGTCTTCGACGCCACCGATCGGATCGAATCAGAGGCGCGCGTGGCGCATCTGGCGCATTACGACGAGCTGACGGGGCTGCCCAACCGCACCTTCTTCAAGCTGCAATCGACAGAGGAAGCCGCGCGGGCGAGCGTCGAGCAACCGTTTGCGATCCTCTGCCTCGACCTCGATCGCTTCAAGAACGTCAACGACACCCTGGGGCACAGCGTCGGCGACCAGCTTCTGCGCGCCGCCGCGAACCGCCTTTGCCTCGCCCTCGGCGAAGGCGACTTCGTGGCGCGGCTCGGGGGCGACGAGTTCGCCGTCATCGCGCGCAACTTCGGCAGCATCGCCGAGGTCGAGGCGCGGGCGCAGGCGATCATCGAGAAGTTGACGAGCCCGTTTCGCCTCGGCCACCACAGCGCGGTCGTCGGCACGAGCATCGGGATCGCGTTCGCGCCGCGCGACGGGACGACCCCCGAGGAGCTTCTCCAGAACGCCGATCTCGCCCTCTACCGCGCCAAGGCCGAGGGGCGCGGCGCCTACCGGATCTACGACAACGCCATGAAGCAGGAGGTGCTCGACCGGCGCTCGATCGAGATGGACCTGCGCGTAGCGTTGGCGGAGGGGGAGTTCAGCCTCTACTATCAGCCGCTGATCCGCATCTCCAACGGCGAGACGATGGGGTTCGAGGCCCTCATTCGCTGGCGGCATCCCAAGCGCGGCATGGTGATGCCGGGCGTGTTCATCCCCCTGGCCGAGGAGACCGGCCTCATCGGCGAAATCGGGGACTGGGTCCTGCGGCAGGGCTGTTCCGACCTCGCCCATCTGCCCGAGGAGATGCGGCTCAGCGTCAACCTTTCGCCGGCGCAGCTGCGCGTGGCGGATTTCGTCGAGCGGACGGCCGCGACCCTGGCGGAATTCGACATCTCCCCGAACAGGCTCGTCCTCGAGATCACCGAATCGATCCTGATGATGGACGAGCAATCGACGCTCGACACGCTGGAGCAGCTTCGCGCGCACGGGATCGGGATCGCCCTCGACGATTTCGGGACCGGCTATTCGTCCCTGAGCTACCTGCAGAAGTTCCGCTTCGACGAGATCAAGATCGATCGCACATTCGTCTCACGCCTCGAGACCGATCCCGTCGCCTCCGCGGTCGTCAATGCGGTGATGGCGCTCGCGCGGGACCTGGACATGCGGGTCGTGGGGGAGGGCGTGGAAACTCCGGGGCAACTGCGGGCACTTTCCAATTTCGGCTGCGATCTGGCGCAGGGCTACCTCCTCGGGCGGCCGCTTCCGGCGCGGGAGACCTTTCCGATGGCCATCGAAGCCGTGTTCGCGGCACGGCTTCGCCTGCTCAGGGATACCGTGTGCGCCGAAGCGGCGACCGGGTCCGCAGCGGATAAACCGGGCATCTCGCGCACCGCCTGAGCGCCTCGCGGTTGCTCCGGAGGGCGCATGATCGGCATTTCTGCACATCGAACGCGCATCCTTGCATTGTCGATGCGACAAATGTGGGCTGGACAAGACTACCGGGCTGGCGAACGATCTCCGCAAACGTCCCCGATGACAAGCCCCAACGCAAAGCGGAAATCCCAATGACACTCGCCAACGGTCGTGAAGTCCTCAGCATCCCTGGGCCGACTACAATTCCCGATCGCGTGCTTGCAGCGATGCATCGCCCCGCCATCGATATCTATTCCGGAGGGCTGGTCGAGACGACCGATACGCTCCTTGCCGATCTCAAGCAGCTGTTTGGCACACAGGGGCGAAGCTACATCTACGCAGCCAACGGGCACGGCGCGTGGGAAGCCGCACTGACGAACGTGCTTTCGCGGGGAGAAAGGATCCTCGTGCTGCAAAGCGGGCGCTTCGCCATCGGCTGGGGCGAGATGGGCGAGATGATGGGCGTCGAGGTCGATGTCCTGCCGCAATCCTGGCGCCGAGCGGTAAATCCCGAGGCCGTCGAACAACGCCTGCGCGAAGACAAGGGCCACGCGATCAAGGCCGTGCTCGTGGTGCAGATCGATACCGCGTCCGGCGTCGTCAACGACATCCCGGCGATTCGCAAGGCGATCGACGCAGCCGGTCATCCGGCGCTCCTGATGGTCGATACCATCGCCTCGCTCGGGACCATGCCTTTCGAAATGGACGCCTGGGGCGTCGATGTCGCCCTCTCCGGCTCGCAGAAGGGGCTGATGACGCCTCCGGGCCTCGGCTTCGTGGCGGCCGGCGAGCGCGGCCTTGCCGCCCATGCGAGCGCCGATCTGCGCACCCGCTACTGGGACTGGACCCAGCGCCATGGCGAGATGCATTACCAGAAGTACTGCGGCACGCCTCCCGAGCACCTGCTCTTCGGCCTGCGCGAGGCGATCGACATCTTGCTCGAGGAGGGGCTCGACAACGTCTTCCTGCGCCACCGTCTCCTCGCCGAAGCAACGCGCGCGGCCGTCGGCGTCTGGGCCGAGGGCGGCGCGCTCGACTTCAACGTCGAGGAGCCGGCGGAGCGCGCGAATTCCGTCAGCTGCGTCCTGATCAACGACGGCTATACGCCGGGCCGCATCCTCGACTATTGCCGTGAGAAATGCGGCGTCGTCATCGGGCTCGGGATCGGCGAGCTGAGCGACAAGGCCGTACGCATCGCGCATATGGGACACGCCAACGCTCCCATGGTGCTGGGAACGCTCTCCGCAGTGGAAATGGCGCTGCAGGCCTTGAATATCCCCCACGGGCGCGGCGGCGTTCAGGCCGCGATCGATCATCTGGCAAAGGCGGTGCCCGCCGAGGTGTGACGATAGTGGCGACGTCCGCGATCTGCGCGAGCGCCGCCAGTTTATACAGCCTTTGATTTACATTTTGTCGTAATGCTTTCTAAACTTGCGCTTCTTATGCTTGCGTCGGTCGGTCGAGAGGGCTGCCGCGGCGCACCACGTTCCAAAGAGCAAAGGTTCGGCGACCGGCCTGCCCGGCGCGATCTGCCTGTGCCGGGATCGTCCGATCGCGGCGCGATCATTCGGCCGCGCCGCGCGGGAATTGCTCCCGTGGAACGTTCGAACGAACCCGAGAGCATGAAGATGACGATTCGACGCCTGGTTCTTCTCATCGCCGGTCTGCTGACGATCTCCGTGAGCGCCATCGCGCTGGCGACTATGATCTACTTCAACGCCACGTCCGCCCTGCAGCGAGCCCAGCAGCAGCAGCACGAATCGTATCTGCTGGCAGACGAGCTGCGGCAGAGCTCGGACGATCTGACCAGGCTCGCGCGCACCTATGTCGTCAGCGGCGATGCGAGCTATGAAGCGCAGTACTGGGACGTGCTCGCCATCCGTAACGGCGAGAAGCCGCGTCCCGAGCAGTACCACCGCATCTACTGGGATTTCGTCGCCGCCGACGGTCTCGCGCCGCGACCGGCGACGATTCGCGTGGCGTTGTCCGACCTGATGCGGGAAGCGGGCTTCACGGATGCCGAATTCGCCAAGCTGACCGAGGCGCAGAACAACTCGGACGGCCTCGTCGCCCTCGAAACCGAGGCGATGAACGCCGTGAAGGGCCTTTATGCCGACGCTTCCGGTGAATACACCGTGCGCCGCGAGCCCGATCTCGCCCATGCAGCCGCCCTCGTGCATTCGCGCCGGTATCATCAGTACAAGGCGCAGATCATGGCGCCGATCGACGATTTCTTCGTGCTCATGGGCCAGCGGACGAGCGGCGCGGTCGCGGCTGCGCAGGCCCGCGTGCAGCTCGCCATCGGCTTCATCGTCGCCGCGCTGGCGCTGCTCCTCGTCAGCGTCGCCGCCGCGATCTGGGGAATGTATGCCCGCGTCTCCCGCCCGCTCATCGGGCTCGGCGAGGCGATGAAGGATCTGACCGAGAACAAGCTCGACATCGTCATCCCCGGCGCGGATCGCAGCGACGAGATCGGCCGCATGGCGCGGCGTGTGCAGGTTTTCCGCGACGGAATTCTCGAAGCCGAGCGCATGCGCCTCGAGCAGGAGCGCGAGCAGACGACCCGCCTCGATCGCGGACGGCGCATCGAAGCCGGAATCGCCGAGTTCGAAGAGGGCGTCAACGTGGTGGTGAGCGCGCTCATGGGCGCCGCGAACGAGATGCAGGCTTCGGCGGAATCGATGGCCGCGACTGCGGAGCACGCCTCGACGCAATCCGTGGCGGTGAGCGTCGCGACAGAGAGCGCGACTTCGAACGTGCAGTCGGTGGCGGCGGCGACGGAGGAGCTTTCCGCGTCGATCGGCGAAATCGGTCGTCAGGTCCAGGCTTCGACCCGCACCACCGACAAGGCGGTCGAAGAGGCGGCGAAGGCCGACCAGACCATGCAGGGTCTCGCGATCGCCGCGCAGAAGGTCGGCGCCGTGATCCAGCTGATCCAGGCCATCGCCGAGCAGACCAACCTGCTCGCCCTGAACGCCACGATCGAGGCCGCCCGGGCGGGCGAAGCCGGAAAGGGTTTTGCGGTCGTCGCCTCCGAGGTGAAGAACCTCGCCAACCAGACCCGCAAGGCGACGGAGGAGATCGCCGACCAGATCACGGCGATCCAGGGGGCGAGCGACGAGGCGGTGTCCGCGATCCACGGCATCGGCCGGACGGTGGCGGAGGTGAGCGAGATCGCGACGTCGATCGCAGCCGCCGTCGAGCAGCAGGCGGCGGCAACCCAGGAGATCAACCGCAACGTCCAGCAGGCCGCCGTCGGGACGAGCGACGTCGCGCGCAACATCGCCGTCGTCAGCCGCGCCACCGGCGAGACCGGCACCGTGGCGATGCAGATGCTCGACGCCGTCGGCGACCTGGCCCGCCAGGCGGATACGCTCACGGGGGAGGTCGGGCGCTTCCTCGCCACCATCCGGGCGGCCTGAACCAGTGGCGAAAACTTGACTCGGCACGTTCTTGACGCCAGTGTCCGCGCCGCGCTCGGCAGTTTCCGCCTCCCGCATCCTTCAATTGCTCACACCAGGTCCTATGCGCACATACCTTGATTTCGAGAAGCCCGTCGCCGAACTCGAAGCAAAGCTCGAAGAGCTGCGTGCGCTCGGCGAGGAACGCGACGCGGTTGTGATCTCCGAAGACGTCACCCGGCTCGAAGAAAAGGCCTCGGCAGCGCTGAAGGACATCTACGCCACGCTCACGCCCTGGCAGAAGGCGCAGGTCGCCCGCCACCCGCAGCGGCCGCATTTCGCCGATTTCTGCGCCGGCCTGATCACCGATTTCACCCAGCTCGCCGGCGACCGGAAATTCGCCGAAGACGAGGCGATCGTGGGCGGATTCGGGCGCTTCCGCGGCGAGCCGGTCTGCGTCATCGGCCACGAGAAGGGCTCGAACACGCAGGCGCGCATCCGGCACAATTTCGGCATGGCCCGCCCGGAAGGCTATCGCAAGTCGGTGCGCCTGATGGAGCTCGCGGACCGCTTCGGCATCCCCGTCATCAGCTTCGTCGACACGGCCGGCGCCTATCCCGGCATCGAGGCGGAGGAGCGCGGCCAGGCCGAGGCCATCGCCCGCTCGACGGAGGCCTGCCTCGCGCTGGGCTCCCCCAACGTCGCGCTCGTCATCGGCGAGGGCGGTTCCGGCGGTGCCATCGCGATCGCCACGGCCAACAAGGTGCTGATGCTCGAGCACGCGATCTATAGCGTCATCTCGCCGGAAGGCGCGGCCTCGATCCTGTGGCGCGATTCCGCGCGGGCCCAGGACGCCGCCACCAACATGAAGATCACCGCGCAGGACCTTCTCAGGCTCGGCGTCATCGACCGGATCGTGACGGAGCCCGTCGGCGGCGCGCACCGGGATGCCGAGATGGCCGTCAAGGCTGCCGGCAACGCGATCGAGGCGGCATTTTCCGATCTGCGGGAGTTGAGCCCGGAGCAGGTTCGCGACCACCGCGCGCAGAAGTTCCTGGCGATCGGCCGGAACCTCTAGGCCTTGAGGAGTAAGGGCGGTTGCGTTAGGAATCTGTTAAGCCTGTTTGAAGAACAGCCCCCCTTGTGGTAAGGCTCCGGTAACGCTAACGCTCGTAAAGAATGGGGCAACGCCCGCTTTGAGTGATAAGTCTCGCTTCGGGGCGGCATTGCAACTTACGACAACACGACTTGTGGGGTCCCATGATGAAGCGAATCCTTCTGGCCGCCGGCCTCGCGCTGGCACTTGCGGCGTGCAACGATCAGAGCGTGGTATCCTCCAACCGCCATCTGTCGCCGATTCCGCCCCAGACCGTCGCTCTCATGTCGCAGAAGGGCATGTCGAAGGACGGCCCGATCCTCGTGCGCATCTTCAAGAAGGAAGCCGAACTCGAGGTCTGGAAGCAGGCGTCGAACGGGCAGTATGCGCTGCTGCGAACCCTCCCGATCTGCCGCTGGTCCGGTCAGCTCGGTCCGAAGGTTCGCGAAGGCGACAGGCAGGCGCCCGAAGGGTTCTACACGGTCACGCCCGAGCTGATGAACCCCAATTCCAGCTATTACCTGTCCTTCAACATGGGCTTCCCGAACCAGTTCGATCGCGCTCACGGGCGGACGGGGTCGCATCTCATGGTGCACGGCTCCTGCACGTCGCGCGGCTGCTACGCGATGACCGACGAGGCGATCTCCGAGGTCTACGCGCTTGCCCGCGAAGCCTTCAACGGCGGGCAGCGCGGCTTCCAGGTCCAGGCCTTCCCGTTCCGCATGACGGCCGAGAACATGGCGACCGTGCGCTATGACCGGAACATCGGCTTCTGGCGCAACCTCAAGGAAGGCTACGACCATTTCGAGGTGACGCGCGCCGAGCCGCGGGTCGAGGTTTGCGGCCGCGAATATTCGTTCAACACGCAGAATTGCTCGCCGATCAACCCGCAGGTGACGTACGCCGTTGCCGCCAAGCAGGCTCAGGACGAGATGCGGATCGCGGAGTACGTCTCGCGCGGCACGCCGGCGGTCAGCTTCGTCTACGAGGACGGCGGCGGGCATCCCTCCTTCTTCGAGTATGCCAAGGCCGCCGCCACGACCGAGCCGGGAAGCCGCTCGCGCGCCGCGCGCCGCCTCGGCGACGTGAGCCGCGTCGATGCCCTTGTCGCCGGGCCGCGAATGGTCGCGCTCGATCCCTCCGGCCGTCCGCTCGAGCAGGCCGCACCGCAGCCGGCCCACGCCTTCGCATCAGTGCAGTCGCAGCCCGTGCCCGCAACCGCCTCTCCTGCGGCCACCTCGGCTGCTGCAGTCGCGGCTGCACCGGCCCAGCAGCCCGGCCAGGCGGTAAATTCCAGCGAAGTCGCCAAGGCCGAGACGGGACCGTCGCGCCCCTTGCACCAACGCCTGTTCGGGGATCTGTTCTCATCCGAACCGATGGCCGGCAACCCGGACCAGACGGCAAATCCGGCGGCGACCGCGCCCGGGGCTGTTCCCGCACCGCCGCGTCGCGGAGCGGAGCGCACCGTGGACGATCGCCGGGCCGGCATCATCCCCGGCGCCCACGCGATCATCCCGGACGCTGCGATCGGCTACACCTCGCTGCGCTGAACCCGAGCGCTGTCGCTCGCGGATCCTCAATCGGCGGCGGAGGCCGGGGCGTTCTGCCTCCGGCCTTCGCAAATGAGCCTCATCCTCGGGTGGTGTTACCCAGGAGCTGGGCGCGCGTCGCCCGCAATTCCTCGAGACCCTTCTCGATTTCGCGCTTCTGGTCTTCGAGCGCCGCGAGTTGCTGTTCGACAAGCGCAAGAGAAAGCTTCAAGCCGCCGTCACCATCACCGGTATCGGTCAGCATCTCGCCGATCTCGGTCAGCGTGAAGCCGAGCTGCTTTCCCTTCAGGATCGTGACGAGGCGCGCCCGGTCGGAATCTGAATATATCCGGGTTGCCCCGTCGCGACGGGGGGCAAGCATTCCGCGGTCCTCGTAGAAGCGCAGCGTCCGCAGGCTGACGCCGAACTCCTGCGCCAGATCTCCGATCATGAACTCTCGCTCTTTCTCGCTCGGAAATTGCGTGCCTTCGTCGCCACCTTGCTCGACGCTGCCCCTGCCAGTTCCGTCCAACCCAGTTTGCATACGCATTCCTTCTCTCGCGGTCGCCCGCATCGCCTGCGCCTGATCCAGTTGGTCGGAGCAAGCGCCCGGGGGAGACCTCTCTGGAGTGCCGGCACCTGATTCGGTTGTCGTTACGTCACCACCTTTGATCGCCCGGGCCGCCGAAACAGGCGAGTAAGGTTGGGCGGACGGGGCGAGGCTTACGGTAAAGTGGCGGGGGCGGCGGCTCGTCCTGATAACGATCTATTAATATTAACAATCTGGGCGGGTTTCTTAACCGCTTGTTTACCCTGAACCGAAACAGTTGTCGGCACGGCGCATGATTTGCGACGCCCGATTCGACCCGGGCCTCCAGCACGCGCCGCGGACGGATGCGAAGGGGCGGCATCGGTTCGATTCGGAGGCTCGCCCCGTCATTGGCCAAGAGCGCGGCTATGAGACAGAACGTCCAGCAGAACGTCCCTTGGAACCTCGAGGGCCTCGATCCGGACACTCGCGACGCTGCACGAGAAGCGGCGCGGCGTGCGGGGATGAGTCTCGACGATTGGCTCAATGTGACGATTTCGGATCGTGCAGCCCGGGTCTTCGCCGATACGGCATCGCAGCCGACGGTGCGGCGGCGCAGCGCGTCCGCGCCGAGCTACGACGAGCTCGACGCGATCGCCGCCAAGATCAGCAAGGTGACGCGCGGCAAGGCGGGAACCTCGTCCCGTGCCCTCGACACGGTGATGTCCACCGTGTCCGCCGAAGCCGATCGGCGGGCGAGGGAGAATGCCAGCAAGACGGCGGAGGCGCTCGATTCGGTCGCGCGCTGGATCGAGCGCGCCGAAGACCGGATGAGCGAAAGCAGCCGTGTCGTCACCGAAGGCACGCGCATGGCGATGGAGCGGCAGGACCGCACCGCCAACGTGCTGGGCGAAGCGCTGGGCCTGATGACGAAGCGCCTCGACGAGATCGAGCGCAAGGTGGTCGACGGCCATCAGCCTTCCGTCCTCGCGGCGCTCAAGGCCGTCGAGAAGGTCGAGCAGCATCTCGCCAAGCTGGGCGAGGCGAAGCCCGCCGCAGTGCCCGGCGGACCGGGCCAGAGCGAGCGCATACAGCACGAGCGCATTCAGAACGAGCACATCCAGAACACGTTGCGCGGGTTCGAGGAGCGGATCGCAGGCATGCATGAGAAGCTCGCGAATTCCGGCGATCGCGCCATTGGGCGCCGTGGACGCTCGATCGCCGACGAGGTCAAGGGGGCCGTCGCCGAGATCCGCTCGCGTCAGTCGGCGCTCGATGGCGAGAGCATGCAGCGCTCGCACGACGAAATCCTGAAATCCCTGCGCGGCGACATAGCCAAGCTCGCAGTCCAGCTCGAGACCGTGCGGCCGGACCGTGCGCGCGACGAGCGGGCCGTCACGGATCTGCGCCGCGACATCGACGGCCTCCAGGGCCAGCTTGGGAGCCTGGCGACCCGCGAGGAAATCGTCACGCTCGAACAGACTCTCGCGGAGCTGACGAAGGAGGCGGTCAAGGCGGCGGATGCCGGGCGCGCCAAGGAACTCGAATCGGTGACGCAGGTCATCGCGCGGGTGGAAAGCGAATTGGCGGGGCTCTCGGAGCTCGTCGCCGGCGGCGTGCACCAGCGCATCGCCAAGGATTACGAGGTTCTCGCACGCAAGATCGACGCGATGGCGGAAACGGGCGTCGATCAAAAAACCGTCGACATGATGCTGCACGAATTGTCGGCGATCCGCGGCGCGTTCTCGGAACTCGCCGATCCCGACCGGGTCCAGGATCTGTCCGATCAGGTGAGCGAACTCTCCCGCCAGGTCGGCCAGATGGCCCGCTCGCAGGTGGACGCCATCGAATTCGCCACGCTGCGCAGCGCCGTCGACGAGATCCGCGGCGCGGTGAAGGCGTCCCGCGCCAGCCAGGCCGATGCCGACCAGATGGTCGATCAGTTCGCGCAGCTCACCGCCAAGCTCGACGAGCTGCCCGATCGGATACCGCAGGCCGATCTCAACACGCTGTCGAACCAGTACGAGAGCGTCGCGCAGCAGATCGCCAACCTGGCCGCCAACCTTGCCGCCGAGCAGCCCCGCCAGCAGATCGCCCGGCTCTCGGAGCAGGTCGAGGGCATGGCCGCGAAGCTCGAGGAGATGTCCGGGCAACTGACCCGCGCGCAGGCGCAGGCAATGGCGAACGAGATCGAGGCGATGTCGGCCGACCTCACGCATCTGCCGCAGGCAGATCGCGCTGCCGACATCCAGGCGATCCACAGCCAGTTCGAGGCCCTGACCGCGAAGGTCGATGACCTCGTCGCCCGCCCCCTCGTCGCCGATCTGAGCCCCGTCGCCCGGCAGCTGGAAGCGCTCGAGAGGAAGATCGAGGAAAGCTGGAAGTCGGCCGAAAAGCAGCCCCCCTCGCCCGAGATCATGGGCCGGCTGGACGCGCTCACGAGCCAGCTCGATCGCTTCCAGTCCGAGCCGAAGCCGGCCTTCGACACGCTCATCGCGCGCATCGACCAGCTCGACGAAAAGCTGCGCCTTCCGCAAGAGCCCGCCGACCTCAAGCCGCTCGAGGACATGCTGTCCCAGCTCGCGGCCAGGCTCGACGCCGCCGAGCGCCCGAACGCCGGCTTCGATACCGTCGATGCGCTCGAGGGGCAGATCGCGGAACTGATGAAGCGCATGGCGCACAGCGAGACCAGCGATCCCGCGCTGAGCTCCCTCGAACGCTCCATGACCGATCTGATGAGCCAGATCGAGGTCATGCGCGACGGCGCGGTGGAAGCCGCCGAGCGCGCCGCCAAGGCGGCCATCGCCGACACGCTGGAGGCTTTCCCCAAGGACGAGGCGAGGGGAGCCGAGGAGCTCGATTTCCTCACCCGCAGCCTGATCGATCTCAAGACGTCGCAGACGGAAGCCGAGCGCCGCAGCATCGACACGATGGGCAGCGTGCAGAATACGCTCGACAGGCTGGTCGAGCGCCTCGCCATGCTGGAGGATCGCGGGCGGCAGTCACAGGCTGCAGCGCAGCGTCCGCCGGCAGTGAAGACGTCCGCACCCGCATCGAAGTCGCCCGCGATCGAAGGCGAGCGCAAGCCGCGCGACCTCGACCTCCGCCTCCCCCAGGCGGCGATTGAAGAGCGCGCTCATCGCAGCGCGGTGAAATCGCTCGAGGATGCAGCCAAGGCGCACATCGCGGCGGCAGGCGGACGTTCCATCCTCGCCGACGCCGACAAGCCCATTGCCGGCACCGGTTCGCTGGGCGACGACGTGCTGCTGGAGCCGGGCTCCGGCCGCCCGAAGCTGAACCAGCAGCGCAACGAACTCTCAGATATCGACGACGCCTCCGACATCAAGGCGAGCTTCATCGCAGCCGCCCGACGCGCCGCGCAATCGGCTGCAGCGGAAGCTGCAGCATCTGCGAACGAGCCCGTCACGGCGCATCCCCGCGAGCCGATCTCGCGGCATGCGGCAGACCCGTCGGGTCTCGCCGGTCGCATGCGCCAGATGATCGCGAACAAGCGGCGTCCGCTCCTGATGGGCGTGGCGGCGATCCTGCTCGCCATCGGCGCGTTCCAGATGAGCGCACGCTTCCTCGTCGAGAGCGACGCTAACGACATCGCCCTTGCAGGCGGACCCGGCGTGGAACAGAGCGCGGACGCGACTTTGCCTGCCGCATCGCCGCGCCTCGAAGCGTCGGGCGGCGACAGCGGCCGCCTCGGCCCCGAGACCACGGCTGCGATCGACATCAACTCCTTGCTGGAAAACCAGTCCGCATTCGGTCCATCGGGCGTCATCGGAGCCGACGACTTCATCAACGGGACAGGGCGCGGTGCCGTCGATGAAGATACGCTCGGATCGCAGGAGGATCGCTTCGAGATCGATCAGATTCCGAGCCACCAGCTCTTCCCGAGCATCGTGTCAGAGGACGAGATACCCGAATCGATCGGCCCTGCGCGTCTTCGCGAGGCGGTCCTCGCCGGCGACATCTCCGCCGTCTACGAACTCGCCACGCGGGCCACCGACGGACGCGGCGTCGCCCGCGACCACACTCTCGCCGCCAAGCTCTTCGAACGCGCCGCCGCCCACGGCCTCGTGCCGGCGCAGTACCGCATCGGCAATCATTACGAAAAGGGCCTCGGCGTCACCCGCGACTTCTCCCTCGCCGCGCTCTGGTACCAGCGCGCCGCCGAGAGCGGGAACGCACGGGCGATGCACAACCTCGCTGTCCTGCTCGCGGAGGGCGTCAACGGCGCTCCCGATTACGAGGGAGCGGTAGGCTGGTTCAGCCGCGCTGCGGAATACGGCGTTCGCGACAGTCAGTACAACCTCGCAGTGCTCCTCGCTCGTGGTCTCGGCGCGACGCAGGATCTCTCCGGCTCCTACACCTGGTTCGCCATCGCAGCCGCTCAGGGCGACGACGATGCGGGGACCAAGCGGGACGAGGTGGCCGGTCGGCTCAGCGAGGCGGAACTCGCCCTCGCCAAGGCGAAGGTCGAGATCTGGCGGCCGAAGGCTCCCCGGGCCGATGCCAACGAGGTCGCGATCCCGGCGCATGGCTGGAGCGACGCTCCCGCCCCGCAGGCCGCCCGCGACGTCACCGGCTGATCGCTGTCATACCCGCAAACGGCGCATTCGCCACATCGGCGTCATGAAGTGGTGAAAAGAGCAAAGTTCGTCGGCGGGGGTTGATTCCTCCGCCGCTTTCGCGCGTGATGTGCGTCGTAAAGGTGTTGTCCCGTGCAGATTTACCTCCCCATCGCCGAAATGTCGGTGAGCGTATTCCTCATTCTGGGGTTAGGGGCGGCTGTCGGGTTCATTTCGGGCCTGTTCGGCATCGGCGGCGGCTTTCTGATGACGCCGCTGCTCATCTTTCTCGGAAT
>Ga0208490_100457_pt1 | contig 25511 bp, 26 predicted proteins | sample SubbioAug_CSWold_FD_184818 | JGI IMG/M metagenome (GOLD analysis project Ga0208490, IMG submission 184818) | Serpentinite rock and fluid subsurface biosphere microbial communities from McLaughlin Reserve, California, USA - CR11Aug_CSWold (SPAdes) | ecosystem: Environmental > Terrestrial > Deep...
CCGAAGGCGTCGGTGTCCTCGCGGGAGATGCCCCACTTGTCGGCGATGCGCTCGGCGCCCTCGAACTGGGAGGTCATCTCGTAGCGGCCGAAGTAGGTCTTGGGGATCGGGATGCCGAGGCCGAAGTCCTTGCGGCCGCTGGAGCCGATCGGGATGCGGCTCATGACCTCGACGCCGCAGGCGACGGCGACGTCGACGGCGCCGCCGGCGACCAGGGCGGTGGCCAGGTTGGTGGCCTGCTGGGACGAGCCGCACTGGGTGTCGACCGTGGTGGCGGCGACCGACTGGGGCAGGCCGGCGGCCAGCCAGGCGGTGCGGCCGATGTTGAAGGCCTGCTCGCCGACCTGGGACACGCAGCCGGCGACGACCTGGCCGACCTCGGCGGGGTCGATGCCGGTGCGCTCGATCAGCGCCTGCTGGGCGATGCCGAGCAGCTCGCCGGGGTGCATGGTGGACAGGCCGCCGCCACGACGGCCCACGGGCGTCCGGACGGCATCGATGATCACAACGTCGGTCATGGGCGCAGTGTACGACCCGACTTGACCGCTCGGTCAATGGGCAGGCGGCGAGCCGTCAGCGGCGGCGCCGACGACGACCTCGGCCCCGACCGCCGACGGCGCCGAACACCAGCAACAGGATCGTGGCGCCGACGAAGGCGACGAACATCGAGCGCAGGCCGAAGTCTCCGATGCCCTCGTCGCCGGCGGCCGAGAACAGCGCCCCGCCGAGCAGGCCACCGATGATGCCCACGAGCATCGTCGTGATGCAGCCGCCACCCCGGTAGCCGGTGACCCGGCCCGCCAGGCCGCCCGCGACCAGCCCGATGATGATCCAGCCGAGGATGCCCATGGGCGCCGAGGGTACCGACGGCCTCCATCAGGCGGCGTGGGAGTGCTGGTCGCCCGCCTCGGCCCGGCGCTCGGCCTGGGTGCGGGCGATGGTGTCGGCCAGGACGGCGCGCGCCTTGGCCAGGCCCTTGCGGCCGGCTTCGCGGCTGCGGGGATCGAGGTGGAACGCCTGCCGCCCGTGAGCGGGGGTGAGGAGGCTGGTCTGTGTTGCCATGCCCCCATCTTCCTCAGGGGGTCCGACAGGAATTGCTGGAGAGCGGCCTAGACCGGTGCGCCCGGGGCGACGAGGGGCCAGGGGAGGGTCCGCTCGACCTGGAGGGCCAGGTCGAGGAGCACGGCGTCCTGGTGGTGGCGGGCCATGATCTGCATCCCGACCGGCAGGCCGAAGGCGGGCGCCACCGGCACCGACACGGCGGGGACCCCGACGATGTTGGCCGGGATGGTGAGCAGCCCGTTGTTCTCGAGGCCGACCTTCTGCTCGCCCACCCGGGTGTTCGCCGTGATCTCCGCCGGGTAGGCCACGTCGGGGTTGGTGGCCGAGATGACCAGGTCGACCTCGTCGAACACCGCGGCGAGCGCCTCGTTCAGCTCGGTCCGCCGCTGCTCGACCTGGGCCGCCATGGCCAGGTCGTAGCTGGCGTGCGCCATCTCGAAGCCCATCGCCATCTCCCGGGTCAGGTCCTCCTTGCACTCCGGCCAGAGACCGTCCAGGTCCTTGGCGAGCTGGGCGAGGTTGGACATCGCCCACTCGAAGCCGAGGCCGGGCAGGGCGACCTCGACGTCGACCCGGACGAGCCCGGCGTCGGCGATCAGCGCCTCGGCAGCGTCCCGGACGTTGGCCTCGACCTCGGGGCGCAGCACGGCACGCCCCAGGTCGGGGACGACCGCCACCCGCAGGCCCGCCATGTCGTGCGTGCCGAGGCCCGCCTCCCACCCGCCCGGGCTCGGCAGCGAGTACGGGTCACGGAAGTCGTAGCCGGCGCAGACGTCGTACCAGCGGGCCACGTCGCGCACGCTGCGGGCCTGGCAGCCCTTCACCACCGTGAGCGGGGCGATCTCGGTCCTGGGGCCGCGGGGGATGCGACCGGCCGTGCCCTTCATGCCGACGTTGCCGTTGAACCCAGCCGGGATGCGGATGGAGCCGCCGCCGTCGCCGCCGCTGGCGATGGGGACCAGGCCGCCGGCGACCGCCGCGGCCGACCCGCCGGAGGAGCCGCCCGCCGTTCGCCCGTGCTCCCACGGGTTGTGGGTGGTGCCGTTCAGCCGGGTGGTGGACACGTTGAGGCCCCCGAACTCCGACGCGGCGCACAGCCCCACGAGCACGGCGCCGGCATCGCGGAGCCGGGCGACCATGGTGCTGTCCTGGTCGCCGATGCGGTCCCGGAACACCAGCGATGCCTCGGTGTCGGGCCAGCCCTCCACCTTCTCGAGCTCCTTGATGCCCATCGGCACGCCGCCGAAGGGGAGCGACACGTCGGCCTCCTTCGCCGCCGCCAGCGCAGCGCCGGCATCGACGTGGGAGAAGGCGTTCAGCTCGGACGACTCGATCGCGTCCAGGCAGGCCTGGGTGTCCTCGACCGGGTCGCGCGACCCGGCGCGGTAGGCGTCGACGAGCGAGCAAGCGTCCTGGAGCCAGGGGGCGTCGGTCATGGCGTCGGACACTAGGTCGATCGGGGATGGGTCGGACCCGCTCCGTAGGCTCCCGGCCCGTGGACGCCAAGACCTTCCTCGGCCTGCAACCGACGCACAACCCGAACCGGTGGTACATCCCGGTCACCCCTGGCGTGTCGACGCGGGGCAACTTCCTGTGGGGTGGGTGCGGCCTCGGGGCCGGCATCGAGGCGATGGAGCGCACCACCGGCCGGCCCGTGATCTGGGCGACCGCGCAGTACCTCTCCTACGCCCAGACGGGCTCGATCATGGACATCGACGTGATCGTCGCCAACGAGGGCCGCAACGTCACCCAGGCCCGTGCCGTCGCCCACGTGGGCGACCGCGAGATCCTCACCGTCAACGCCGCCCTCGGCCACCGGGACACGCCGGCGTCGGGCATGTGGGAGCAGATGCCCGACGTGCCGCCACCGGACGAGTGCCCGGTCCGCTTCGGCGTCACGCCCGACGAGGAGGGCCTCACCGACGGGATGATGGCTCGCCTGGACTTCCGGCTGGCGAGTGCCCGCACCTTCGACGACCTCGACGGCAACCCGATGCCCGGCGGCAACTGCTCGATGTGGGCGCGGATGCCTGACATCCTCGAGATGTCCGGCGCCGCCCTCGCCATCCTCGGCGACTACGTCCCGATGGGCCTCGGTCAGGCGCTCGGTCGCCACGCCGGCGGCAACAGCCTCGACAACACCCTGCGGATGGTGGACATCGTCGAGACCGACTGGGTGCTGCTCGACATCCAGGTCCACGCGATCGCCAACGGGTTCGGTCACGGCCTGGTCCACCTCTGGGCTGAGGACGGCACGCTGCTCGCCACGGCCAGCCAGTCGACGATCCTGCGCTTCCACGAGGAGTTCGAGGAGCGGCGCAAGCGCCTGGAGCAGGCCCGCACGGACTGAGGGGTTCACCCGGCGTTCCTCGTCCGGCCCCTGACGCGTCACCGCAGCGACCACGTCTGGTTCCGAACGTTTCGTACCTTCTGTCCGTCCGGCGGTCGGCCGGACGTGAGCACGCCAGAAGCAGAGGGAACCAGCACCATGCATCGTCGTACCGTCCTCAAGGGCATCGCCGCGTCCACCGTCGCCGGTGGCGTGCTCGGCCCCGATCTGTTCCGGGGCGCCTGGGCGGCCCGGGCCCAGGCCATGGGAGACGGCCCATTCGGCCCGCCGACGGTCGACACCGGCTTCGGGTTCACCGTGCCGGAGGGCTTCTCGGTTCGGGTCGTCGCCGTCGGTGGTGAGGAGGTGGCGGGCACCGGCTACACGTGGCATCCCGCATCCGACGGCGCCGGGACCTACGCCACCCCGGATGGCGGCTGGATCCTCGTGTCGAACTCCGAGGTCAACACCGACGACGTGTCCGGCGGCGCCTCCGCGCTGAAGTTCGGCCCTCCCGGGGCCGACGGCGTCGCGCCGATCGAGGACGCCTACCGCATCCTCGGCCAGGAGGTGGGCACGCCCTCGGCCGGCAACTGCGCCGGCGGCGTGACGCCGTGGGGCACCTGGTTCTCGGCCGAGGAGAACGCCGGCGCCCAGCACGTCTGGGAGTGCGACCCGACCGGGGCGACGCCGGCGATCGAGCTGCCCCAGCTCGGCACCTTCGCCCACGAGGCCGCGGTCGCGGACCCGTTCACCGGGATCGTCTACCTCACCGAGGACACCGGCGACTCCCGCTTCTTCCGGTGGGTGCCCGACGTGACGCCTGCGTTCGGTGAACGTCCCGACTTCGACGACGGTCGCCTGCAGGTCATGGCGCTGACGGGGTCCGAGGCCGTGACCGGCGCCGGCCCCGCGACGTGGATCGACGTCGACGCCGTCGACCCCTCGACCTACCGACCCGAGGGGTCGACGTCGTTCGTGCGAGGCGAGGGCCTCTGGTACCACGACCGCATCGTGTACTGGGTGGCATCCACCTTCAGCCAGATCTTCGCCTACGACACACGCACCGACATCCAGGAGATCCTCCACGACCCCGCTGTGGTCGGCAGCCCGATGAACGATGCCGACAACCTCTGCGTCCACCCCATGACGGGCGACCTCTACATCACCGAGGACGCCCCCCAGAGCATCGGGCTCGACGTCTTGGTCATCACCGCCCCGGATGCCGACGGCGCGCGCGTGGTCGCGCCGGTGATCCGGGTGCCGCCGGGTGGGCACCCCGGCAGTGAGCTGACCGGGCCGGTGTTCGACCCTTCGGGCACACGCTTCTACTTCTCGTCCCAGCGGATGTCCTCGCCGAACGATCCGACCAACGTCACCGCCGGGGTCATCTACGAGATGACCGGTCCCTTCGTGCGAGCCGCCCCGCAGCCGGCACCGAGCGAGCCGGCACCGAGCGAGCCGCCGGCCACGGAGCCGCCGGCCGGCGAGGAACCGACCTCAGCACCATCACCCGACCAGGAACCGGCGACCGGCGGGGCCACCCTTCCGGCCACCGGTGGCGACGACGTCCTGGGCTGGGCCGGCCTCGGTGTCGGCGCGATCGGCTGGCTGGCCGCCCGACGCGCGCGGGCGATGGATGCCACCCGACCAGAACCTGACGAGGCGTAGCCGCTCAGCGCCGCGGGCTCTTAGCGGCCACCCGGGACCTCGTAGGCCTCGGCGGCGTCGGAGGTGAAGTTCACCTTCAGCGCACCGAGGGCGAAGGCCTTGCTGGGGTCGACCTCGAACATCGACGACAGGCGCGACGGGTCTCGATCCTCGGGCGGGCCGAAGCCGTAGTCGCCGATGACGTCATCGAAGTCGAGGACCTTGATGCCGTTCATGGCCTCGATGATGCCCTCCCGGCTCAGGTCGCCTCGCTCGATGGCCTGCTCGAGCACCTGGTGCACGGCCCTCGCCTGGTAGCCACCGAAGACGAAGTAGTTGTCCGGCTTCTGGTCGGGGCGATAGCTGTAGAGCAGCTCGTGGAACTCGCTCGCGGTGGGATCGGCACCTGGTCCGGTGGCGACGATCCACACGTGCTCCTGGTAGTAGCCGATCAGACCGGTCCCGGCGAACACGTCGACCCACGAGGGCGACTGGCCGATCCAACGGGGTGCGAAGCCCAGGGTGTCGGCGGTCGTGATGAGGCCGTTGAACTCCGACGGCAGCGCCGTTGCGAACACCAGGTCGCACGACGCGTTCTTCAACGCGGTGATCTGGGCCGTGAAGTCGGAGTCCCCGAGGTCGAAGCGGCTCACCTGGGCGAGGTCGAAGCCGTTGTGGTCGGCGGCGAACTCCAAGCCCTCCAGGCCGGCCTCGCCGTAGACGTCGTTCTCGACGACGGCGCAGATCGTGTCGTCGACGCTGCCGCCACCCTCATCGAGGTAGTAGGCGATCGCGTTGATGACGTCGACCTGGTACGGCGCGATGATCGGCAGCATCTGCTGCTCGCGGATCCACATCGAGTCCTGCGACGCGGGGGTGGCGACGATGTTGTCGTCCCGCAGCAGCGGCAGGAGCGCCTGGTTGTGGGGCGTGCCCATGACCTGCGCGAACAGGACCACGTTGTCCTTGATCTTGTTGTACTTCTGCACGGTCGTGTTGATCTCGTACAGCGTGTCCTCGAGCACCACCTCGACCTGGTAGCGGCCGGCGATGCCGCCGAGCTCCTCGTTCACGTAGGCCCAGTACGCCTCCTGGCCCGCGGCGAGGGGGTTGCCGATGAGGGAGGGCAGTCCGCTGAGGGGCACCAGGACCCCCAGCCGGATGGTCCCCCCGTCGAAGCCGGCGGCGGCCTCGGGCTCGCCGGCCGTCGTCGGTGTGGTGTCGGCAGACGCGTCGTCCTCGGCGGGGACGGAGGTGTCCGCCCCCGTCTCGGTGTCGTCGTCACCGCAGGCCGCGGCCAGCAGGGAAGCGGCGCAGAAGATCGCCACGATCCGGAACACTCTTGGATGGGACATTTGGTTCCTCCTCAGTACGAGAACGGCCACGCCCGGAAGTACAACCGGAGCCGCAGCCACATGGCGGCGAGACCCCGGGGCTCCAGGACGAGGAAGAGCACGATGAGCAGGCCGAAGATGGCCTGGTTCAGCGAGAACACGGTCATGAACCCGCCGCCGGCGGTGTCGGTGCTGACGAAGGGCAGGCTCGGGCTGATCTCCTCGATCAGCCGGGGGACGAGGGTGACGAAGAGGGCGCCGAGGATCGGCCCGAACACGATCCCGATGCCGCCGATGACGATGATCGCGATGTAGGTGATCGATACGGTGAGGCTGAACTCGCCCGGGTGGATGTACCGCTGGTACGAGCCGTGCAGCGCGCCCGCCATGGCGCCGAGCGAGCTGGACAGCACGAACGCCAGGACCTTGTAGCGGGCCAGGCGGACGCCGATCGCCTCGGCGGCCCGGTCCCGGTCTCGGACGGCCTGCATGGCCAGGCCGGTCCGGCTCCTCGTCAGGTTCTTCATGGTGAGGGCCACCAGGCCGACGAGGCCCCACACCAGGAAGACGAAGCCCTGGTCCCGGGTGAACGAGCGGCCCAGCACCTCGAGGGACGCGAAGTCCACCGGGCCCACCGCGACGGGTGCGGTGACCGATCGGCCGTTCTGGCCGCCGCTCACCGAGGTCCAGTTCGCGAACACGTGCTGGGCGATGAACACGAGGCCGATGGTGATGATGGCCAGGTAGTTGCCTCGCAGGCGCAGCGCGAACGGTCCGACGACCGCGCCCACCAGGGCGCCGGCGAGGGCCGCCCCCGGCAGCCACAGCAGCAGCGGCAGCTCCAACTCCTGTCCGAGGTAGGCGCCCGTGTAGGCGCCGACGGCGAGGAACGCAGCGTGCCCGAGCGACACCTGGCCGGTGAACCCGGTGAGCAGGTTCAGGCCCATCCCACCGATCGCCGCCACGCCGGCGTAGACGGCGATGGTGTTCTGGAAGTCGGACGTGTGGAACGGGGCCATCACGGCGAGGACCACCAGGATCCCCACCCCCCACGGGCTCACCGTGCGCCACAGCCGCACGTCGTCGCGGTGGCTCCGGACCAGCGAGCGGTTGGCAGAGGACCGGGTCACAGCCGGACCACCTCCTTGGTGCCGTAGAGGCCGTACGGCCGGACCATCAGGATCGCGATCATCACGACGTACGGCATGATCACGTGGAAGCTCTCGCCCAGCCACGGAAGGTGCTGGGGCTGGTAGCCGGCGGTCAGGGTCTGGACCACGCCGATCAGCAGCCCGCCGATGACGGCGCCGCCGGGGGAGTCCAGACCGCCGAGGATCATGGCCGGGAACGCCGCCAGGGCGATCAGCCAGATGCCCGGGCTGAGCGCGGCCGGTCCGGCCGCCAGGGTGACGCCGGCGAGCGCGGCGACGCCCGCGGACACGGCCCACGACAGGGTGAACACCCGCTTGACGTCGACACCGCGGGCCATCGCTGCCTCCTGGTCGAGCGCCGTGGCGCGCATCGCGAGCCCGAGGTCGGACCACCGGAAGAACGCGAAGAAGCCCGCCAGCACGACGGCAGCGAGCCCGAGCGTCCACAGGTCCTTGACCGGCAGCACCACGTCGCCCACCGTGACCTTGTCCTGTCCCCACGGGTCGCCGAGGTTCAGCGTCCGCTGGCCCCAGATCCAGGTGATGACCTCGTTGAGGACGAACAGGATCCCCACCGTCATCATGATCAGTGCGAACAGGGGACGCCCCACCATCCGGTGGAGCAGGAGCCGCTCCGTGCCGGCACCGATGGAGGCTCCGACGAGGACGGCGAGCACGAGGGAGACGGCGAAGGGCAGGCCCCAGGTCTGGCGGAAGTTGAAGGCGAGGTAGGCGCCGAGTGCAACGAACGCGCCCTGGGCGAAGTTGATGACCCCGGTCGCCTTGTAGATCACCACGAAGCCGAGCGCGACCAGGGCGTAGCGGGCGCCCAAGGCGAGCCCGGCGAAGCAGAGCTGCAGGAAGTCGGTCACCGGTACATCTCCTCGACGAGGTCGCCGAACTGGTCCGAGATCGCCCGCCGCTTGACCTTCTGGGTCGCGGTGAGCTGACCGTTCTCGTGGTCGAGCGCATCGGGGAGCAGCCGGAACGCCTTGATCTGCTCGACCTGGGCCAGCTCGTGGTTCACATGGTCGACCCACTCGGCGACCAGCTGGTGCACCTGCGGCTTCGACGACAGGTCCTGGTAGGTCGTGTAGGGGATCTGCCGGCGGGTCGCCCAGTCGCCGACGGTGTCCAGCTCGACGCCGATCAGGGCCGTGAGGTACTTGCGGCCGTCGCCGAGGACGATGGCCTCGCGGATGTAGGGCGAGACCTTCAGGCGGTTCTCGATCTCCGACGGGCTGACGTTCTTGCCGCCGGCGGTGATGATCAGGTCCTTCTTCCGGTCCGTGATCTGGAGGAAGCCGTCCTCGTCGAGGTGGCCGACGTCGCCGGTCCGCAGCCACCCGTCCTCGTCGACGGCGGCAGCGGTTGCCTCCGGATCCTTGAAGTAGCCGAGGAAGTTGCCGGCGGAGCGGGTCAGGATCTCCCCGTCGTCGGCGATGCGGACCTCCACCCCCGGCATGGCGCGGCCGACCTTCCCGATCTTCACCAGGTCCTTCGGCGTGAACGTCGCCAGCGCGGTGTTCTCGGTCTGCCCGTAGGCCTCGCGCACCTCGACCCCCAGCGACCAGAAGAACTCCAGGACCTCCGGCGCGATCGGTGCGGCACCGCTGATGGCCAGGCGCGCGCGGCGCAGGCCGAGCTTCTCCCGGAGCGGCCGGTAGAGCACCAGCCACCCGGCGGCGTAGCGCACCCAGTCGATCGCTCGCATCGTGCCGTCCATCCGCCGGCGTGCCACCTGCCGGCCCTGGCGCATCCAGAACGAGTACGTGGAGCGCTTGAGCCACGAGGCGTCCGCCATGTGGATCTCGACCGCCGCCATCATCTTCTCCCACACCCGTGGGACGCCGAGGAACGCGGTCGGCTGCACCTCGGCGAGGTCGGTGGCGAAGGTGGCGCTGCCCTTCCCGAAGTTCACGACCACGCCGAACCACACGGCGTCGATCACCGAGTTCGTCCGTTCGGCGATGTGGCACAACGGCAGGTACGACAGGATCTCGTCGTCGGTGCTCACGCCCTCGAGCCGGTCGAGCGACGCAGCGGCGCTGAGCAGGTTGCGGTGCGAGAGCATGGCGCCCTTCGGCGGTCCCGTCGTCCCGGATGTGTAGACCAGGGTCGCCAGGTCGTCGAGCTCGAGCGCGGCGAGCCGCCCGGTGTAGGCCTCAGCCGGCTGCTCTGCCCCCAGCGCGGCGAGCTCGGCGAAGGTCATCACCTGTGGGTCGTCCAGATGGCGGGTGACCAGCGTCGGGTCGATCACCACGATGCGCGCCAGCGACGGCAGCCGCGCTCGCACCGCGAGGGCCTTGTCGAGCTGCTCCTCGTCCTCCGTGACGAGCACCACCGCCTCGCTGTGCCCGAGCAGGTACTCGAGCTCGGCCGGGGGGCTGGTGGGGTAGATGCCGACGGGCACCGCGCCGATCCCCTGGGCGCCGAGATCGGCATGGAGCCACTCGGGGCGGTTGTCGCTGTGGATGGCCACACGATCGCCGGGCCGGACGCCGAGGGCGATCAGACCGAGGCCGACCTCCTCGACGTTGCGGGCGTACTGCGCCCACGTGGTCTCCATCCACACGCACCCCTGGTGGTGGCGGATCGCGACCCGGTCCGGGGTCGCCTCCGACCGGCGCCGGAGCAGCTCCGGGAGCGAGCGGGCCTCCTCGACCGAGTCGACGAGGACGCTCGGGCGTCGGGCGGGGAGCTGCGTTGCGGTCACGGGAGCTCCTCCTGCGCGGTGCCGCCGAGGTACGCCTCGACGACCCGCGGATCCTCCTGCACCTCGGTCGGGGCGCCGAGCGCAGCGACCTCGCCGTGGTCGAGCACCAGCACCCGGTCGGCGAGGTCCATCACGAAGTCCAGCTGGTGCTCGATGATGACGGTCGCGCAGTCGAGCGACTGGCGGATCTCGATGAGATGATGGGCCATGTCCTCGGTCTCCTCGAGGTTCATGCCCGCCACCGGCTCGTCGAGCAGCAGCAGGGTCGGCTCCATGGCCAGCGCCCGGCCCAGCTCGATGCGCTTCTGGACCCCGTAGGGGAGCATGCCGGCAGGGAGGTTCCGGTAGGGGATGAGGTCGAGGAACTCGATGATCTCGGCGCACCGGCCGCGGTGCTCGATGGCCTCCTGGCGTGCCCGGCCCAGCCACAGCGCACCGCTGAGCGCGCCCGTGCGCATCAGGTGGTGCCGGCCGAGCATGAGGTTGTCGACCACCGACAGGTTGGCGAACAGCCCGAGGTTCTGGAAGGTGCGGGCCACGCCGGCCTCGACCGTGTCCGGCGGGGAGGCGCCGACGAGCTCCCGGCCTCGCAGCCGGATGCTCCCGCTGTCAGGTCGGTACACGCCGTTGATGCAGTTGAGGATCGACGTCTTGCCGGCCCCGTTCGGGCCGATGACGGCGAGCAGCTCCCCGTCGAGGACGTCGAAGCTCACCGCGCGCAGCACCTCCAGCCCGCCGAAGGTGAGCGACAGGTCCTCGACCTCGAGGACGGCGGTCGGCGCCGACGACCGAGAAGTCGCCTGCTCTGTGGGTGGCTCGATGGGAGTCGGGTGGAGATCGGTCACGGTCACGCGCTCCAGCGCTTCTTGCGGCGGTAGCTCTTGACGTCCCGGAAGGAGCGACGGCCGCGGTCACCGATGCCCAGGTAGAACTCCCGGACGTCGCGGTCTTCGGCGAGCTCGGCGGCGGTGCCGTCCTTGACGACCTTGCCTGCTTCGAGCACGTAGGCGTGGTCGGCGATCGACAGGGCCATGTGGGCGTTCTGCTCCACGAGCAGGACCCCGGTGCCGCTGCGGTTGATCCGCACGATGAGGTCGCGGATCTGGCGGGCGTTCACCGGGGACAGGCCGAGCGAGGGCTCGTCCAGGAGCAGCAGCGACGGCTTCGCCATCAGCGCTTGACCCATGGCCAGCATCTGCTGCTCGCCACCCGACAGGTGCCCGGCCCGGTCGCCCTCTCGGCCTCGCAGCACCGGGAACAGCTCGAGCACCTGGTCGAAGGTGTCGTGGACGTCACGCGTGGTCCGGCGGGCGATGGCCCCGAGTCGCAGGTTCTCGCTGATCGTGAGCTCGGCGAAGATCCGACGTCCTTCCATGACCTGAACGACCCCTCGCCGGATCAGCGCGGCCGGATGCTCGCCGAGGACGGAGCTGTCCTCGACCTCGATGGTCCCCTTGGTGATCCGCCCGTGGTGCACCGGGAGCAACCCGGTGATGGCGCGCATCAACGTCGTCTTCCCCGCTCCGTTCGCCCCGAGCAGAGCGACGATGGTGCCGCTCGGCACCTCGAGGCTCACGCCGCGCAGCGCCGGGATCACATCGCTGTACACCACCTCGAGGTTGTGCACCGCCAGCACCGTGTCGTGTTCCCCCACCAGAGGATCACAATCCTTCGCGCCTCGCTGGAGCAGAGGCGAAGGTCCCAGTTCACCGGTGATCTGTCGCCGGCACGGTCGACCGGTCGCTCAGCGTGCGCACTCGTAGAGGGCGCACGACACGTGGAGGCCGGCGCTGACCGTCACGACCAGCGCCCGCCCCTCGTCGAGGTGGCCTTCGTCGCGGGCGCGTGCCAGCGCGATCAGGACAGCAGCGGTGTGCGCGCCATCCCCGGCGACGACCCCTGGGCGCCGGAGGCCGTGGACCACCGAGGTGCCGATGCCCTCGGCGTCCGGGGTGATGATCACCGACACGTCCTCCGGTCCGAGGCCCTGCTGGTCGAGAGTGCGCTCGGCGACGGCCAGCGCGCCCGCGACCGCGTGGGCGGCGAAGTCCTCGCTGCGGTCGAGGACGAGCACGTTCCGGCCCGGGGCGGACCACGGCACCCGCCGGCGAGCCGGCTCCCAGTGCACCTCGGCGCGCACGTCCCCGGCGTGCTCGGGGAACAGTGCGGTGGTGAAGTGCGAGAAGCCGACCGCGCCCGGCGTCGCCGAGAGCAGTGTCGCGGCGCCGATCGGCGAGTAGGGGAACTCTCGGGCGTGGCCCCGGCCGGGGTGGGCGTCGCTCGCGACGACGAGGCCGTGGCGGACGACGCCGCTGCGGACGAACCCGTCGACGATCTGCATGGCGGTCATGGGCCCACACGCCCCGGCGGCGACGTCGAAGGAGAAGGTGCCGTGGCCACCGACGGGCGGATGGCCCAGGTTCGCCCCCACGTCCTCCTGGATCATCGCGGCGAGGGCCGGCTCGCCGAGGTTGCCCTCCCGGTAGATGCCGCAGTTGATGAGCAGGTCGATCTCCGAGGCTGCGAGGCCGGCGTCGGCGAGGCAGCGCTCGATCGCTGCGTCGGCGAGCTCTCGGGCGCCGTCGTGTCGGTCGCCGGTGACGACGCCGAAGGCTTCAAGCGTCGTGCCCACGGCTCGCCGCCAGGTGCTCGTCGACGGTCATGACCACCACGCCGACCTCGAGTCCGGACGCCAGCGCGATCAGCGCGACGCGGTCGCCGGGTCGGAGCCGCCCGTCCTCGAGCATGTCGACGAGGGCGACGAAGTGGCTCGTGGACGCCGTGTTCCCGTACTGGTCCACGGTCACCACGGCGGGGTGCCGAGGCTCGTCGCCGAGCGCCTGGACCACCTCGCTCATGCCCTTGCGGATCGCCCGGGCGGAGGTCTGGTGCGGGACGACCCAGTCGATGTCGTGCAGCGCGAAGCCGGACGCGTCGAGGGCCTCCCGGAGCAGGGGCGGCAGGTCTTCGATGGCCATCCGGTGGATGCCCCGGGAATCGGTGTACATGCGAGCGCCGGGCTCGGTCTTGCTGGGGTAGGCCAGGCACAGCCGGCTGTGCTCGGCGAGCGTGGTGAACCCCGCGGCGCCGATGCCCGGCTCCGCGTCCGGCGCCCGCTCGACGATCGTCGCGGCACCGGCGTCGCCCAGCGTCAGCGAGGCGAGCTCCTTGGAGAGCACGTGGCGCACGTGCCGGGCGGCGTTGCGGGCCAGCGAGCTGATGTCCTCGCCGCTGACGACCATCCCGCAGCGGATCTCGCCTCGACGGATCCGATCGTTCAGGAGGAAGACCCCGGTGAGCATCCCGGCGCAGGCGTTGGCGAGGTCGAAGACCTGGGCGTGGTGGGCGCCGATCGCCGCCCGGACGTGGTGGGAGAGCGGCGGCTCCAGCTGCTGGGCCAGACCCTCCCGGTACTTGCTGATGCTGCAGACGATGAGGACCTCCAGGTCCTCGGCGGCGTGCGAGGAGTGATCGAGGCAGTCCCGGGCCGCGGCGACCGCCAGCGTGGCGGAGTCCTCGCCGTCGCCCACCCAGCGTCGCTCGTGGATCCCGGTGAGCCGCTCCAGGTCGACGTGCGTGCGATGGCGAGTCGACTGCATGACGGCTTCCGTGGTGACGTGCTCGTCAGGCAGGCGGCGTCCGATGCTCTCGATGCGGGCACGGAACGGCGTGGCCTCCGAGTGGCCCACCTCCATCATCATCCAGCCTTCGCGCGGCCCCTCCACCGCGCGAACGTACGACGCGGACCGGGTGGGTCATCCAGAGGCATTGGTCATCACTCGACCGCGTCCCGCCCGTCCTCCCGCATGGCAGGCTTCGACGCATGCAGCGCTACGGCATGACCGTCCCCCTCAGCGGCCCGCTCCACTCCCAGCGGGAGCAGTTCGAGGAGCTCGTCGACCTCGGCTACACCGACGTGTGGTCGGCGGAGGCCGACGGCCACGATGGGTTCACGCCGCTCGCACTGGCCTCGGTGTGGACGCCGTCCCTTCGCCTCGGCACCGCCATCATCCCCGCCTACACCCGCGGCCCGGCGTGCTTCGCCCAGTCCGTCGGCTCCCTCGCCCAGGCCGCGCCCGGTCGCTTCGCAATCGGGATCGGATCGTCGTCGAACGTCATCGTCGAGCGCTGGAACGGCATCGCCTTCGACGAGCCGTACAAGAAGGTGCGCGACATGGTCCGCTTCCTGCGCAGGGCGCTGGACGGCGAGAAGATCAAGGAGGACTTCGACACGTTCTCCATCAACGGCTTCCAGCTCAAGGCGCTGCCGCCCGAGCCGGTGCCGATCCTGGTCGCCGCCCTGCGCTCCGGGATGCTGAAGCTCGCCGGCCGGGAGGGCGACGGCGCCATCATCAACTGGCTGTCGGCCGAGGACGTGCGGACGGTGGCCCCCATCGTGCAGGACGCCTCGACCGACGGCTCGCCCAAGGAGATCGTGGCCCGCATCTTCTGCGCCCCGATCGACGATCCCGAGACGGTCTACGGGGCGGCCCGGTTCGCGATCGCCGCCTACATGAACGTGCCGGTGTACCGGGCCTTCCACGAGTGGCTCGGTCGTGACGAGCTGCAGCCGATGTGGGACGCGTGGGACGGCGGCGACCGCAAGGCCGCGCTGGCGGCGATCCCCGAGTCGGTGGTGGACGAGCTCATCGTCCACGGCCCGCCGGAGAAGTGCCGGGAGCACATCCAGCGCTACATCGACAACGGCGTCACCACCCCGGCGCTGGCCCCGCTGCCCTTCGGCTACGACATGCGCCAGGCCGTCCGCGACCTGGCACCGAAGTAGCAGGAGCGCATCCGCCCGGGCTGTCGTACAGTCCGGTCCATGGGGTCGTGGAGCGGGCTCGAGGACGCGGCGCTCGCGTGCGCGGCCTCCTGGCGCGACGAGCGAGCCGAGCGGCTCACGCGCACGTCGCTCGACCCCGCTGACTTCGCCGCGCTGCGCGACGCGGGCTACCTCCTCGGCGTGGTGCCGACCGAGCTCGGCGGCCTCTGGGAGCGCCCTGCGACCTCGGTCCGGCCCCTGTGCGAGGTGCTCCGCACGCTGGCCGGCGGTGACGGGGCGGTGGCGCTGGTGGCGGCGATGCACCCGGCCGTCCTCGGGTTCTGGCTGCTCAGCCCGGACCCTGACCAACCGGCGTGGGAGGCCCAGCGCCGGGCTGCGTTCGAGAGCGCGGTGGCCGGCAACCAGTGGGGGACCATCACCTCCGAGCCGGGCAGCGGCGGCGACATCGCCAAGACCAAGGCCGTGGCCGTCCCCGACCCCGACGGTGCGCGCCCACTCGTCGGCGAGCCGTTCCTCGTGAGCGGCGACAAGCACTTCGGCAGCGGGTCGGGCATCACGCAGTTCATGATGACGACCGCCCGCCGCGACGGCGCCGACGAGCCCGACATCTATGCGCTCGACGTGCGGGACCGGCCGTGGGACGGCACGGCGGGGCTCCGGCTGCTGGGTGCCTGGGACGGCATGGGGATGGCGGCCACCCAGAGCCACGCGATGCGGCTCGAGGACGCGCCGGCCACCCGCTCGGCGTGGGGGCGGTCGGTGAACGAGCTGGTGCTCGCGGCCGCGCCCCTGAACTCCTGCCTGTTCACCGCGGTCGTGCTCGGGGTCCTCGACGAGGCGGTGGCCTCCGCCCGCGAGCGCCTGGCGCCCCGCGCCCAGGAGCTGCGTGCCTACGAGCAGGTCGAGTGGACCCGGGCCGAGGCCGAGCACTGGCTGGCCCAGCAGGCCTACGAAGGTGCGCTGCGGGCCTTCGAGGCTGGTCCCGGCCCGGAGGCGCTGCATGCTGCGCTGCGGGGCAAGGCGGCGGTGGCCGAGCTGGCCGAGCAGGTGCTGCTGCGCCTGACCCGGGTCCTCGGCGGCGGCACCTACTCCCGGCGCTCGCCCTTCGCCCACTGGTTCGAGGACGTCCGGGCGCTGGGCTTCCTGCGCCCGCCGTGGGCGCTGGCGTCCGACGGCTTGTTCCTCACGTCGTTCGGCTGATCGCGAGCCCACGCACCGCGCGGAGGTGGTCGACGAGGTCCGGGAGCTGGCTGCTGGCGTTGAGGCCCGAGGTGGAGGGCATGACGTAGACGGGTCGTCCGCCGAGGCGGCGCTCCTGGAGACCGACGGTGGCCTTGCGATCCACGGCCGCCCGCCACCCGGCGAGTCCGACCACGCACACGACGCCGGGCTGCAGGCACTCGCAGAGCCGCTCGACCCGCTCGACGCCGGCCCGGTACTCGTCGCGGGTGAGCTCGTCGGCGCGCCGGGTGGCCCGCTTCACCAGGTCGGTCATGCCGACCCCGTGCGCACGCACGGCGTGCCACGGGTCGCGGGCGACGGTCAGCAGCCCGGCCTCGGTCGCCGCGCGCCAGAAGCGGTTGCTGGGGGTGACGAAGCCGACCCCGGCGTCGGCGGCGTGCAGCGACGGGTTCAAGCCGCACACGAGGACCCGCATGGCTGTGACGACGGTGTCGGGCAGCGTGCGGGCCCGTACGGCGTCCACGAAGCGGGGCTGCTCACCCGACAGCGACACGTCGTCGAAGCCGGCGCCGACGAACGCATCGGTGAGTGACTGGTCCGACCAGCGCCAGAAGCGTCGACCGGGCAGGTCGTCGTCGGACTCGACCACGTCGTCGGGCCCGCTCAGCACCGAGCACGCCACCCGCGCACCGACCGGCAGGGCGCGGTGCAGCTCGGCGAGCGCGAGGGGAAGGTCGCCGTGCGCGACGTGCAGGTAGGAGTTGCGGGCCCATGCCGCGCCGAGGGAGCCGGGGCGGAACGGCAGCCGCCCGAGGTCGGCGCGGACGAGCGGTCGCCCGCGGGAGACCGCCAGGGCGAGCATCGACGGCGAGGCGTCCAGCCCCACGACCCGCTCGCCGAGGGACCCCAGGTACGCCCCGTTGCCGCAGCCGGCATCGAGCACCGGACCGGTCGTCGAACCGGCGAGCGCCGTGGCCCGATCGGTGAACCGGGGCGGGCGGTTCGTCTCATACGTCGTCGCCTGCCGGTCGTAGACCTCGATCGTGCGGCGGTCCATGCGCTCAGGCGTCGCCGAAGAGGTCGAGCTGCTCGGTGCGGGCGACGATGTCGGGCAGCGGCGTCCAGACCCGACCGCCACGCGGACCGCGCTCGGCGACCTCGATCTGCTCGACCGGGATGGCCCTGGACCGACCTCGGGCGTCGCGCAGGTCGACCGAGCCGTCGGCCTCCCGGCCCATCACCTTGCCGGGGAGCCAGCGCTCGCCCGGCTCGCGCCGGAAGCGGATCTGGGCGCCGGGTCGCAGCCCGAGCGACAGCAGCCAGGTGTCGGCCACCGTCGCCGCGTCAGCCCTGGGTGCGGGCCTGCAGCTTGCGCATCCCGCCGATCCAGCGGTCGTAGTCGTCGGTCTTGCGACGCCAGTAGTCGAGGACCTCGGGGTGGGGCAGGATCAGGAACCGCTCGTCGGCCAGCCCGGCCACGACCACCTCGGCCAGCTCGTCGGGCTCGATGACGCCCTGCATCCGGACCGACTCGGCACCGGTGGACTGGGCCACGTCCTCGTCGTCGGGGAACAGCATCTTGGTGCGCACGCCCTGCGGGCACAGGCACGACACCTTGATGCCCTGGTCGCCGTGGGTGATGGCCAACCACTCGGCGAGGGCCACGGCAGCGTGCTTGGTCACGGCGTAGGGCGCAGCGCCCAGGTTGGTGAGCAGGCCGGCCGCGGAGGCCGTCGTCAGGATGTAGCCCGATCCCTCGGCGAGCATCCCCGGGAGGGCGGCCCGCACCGCCCACACGTGGGCCATGACGTTGACGTCGAAGATCCGGTACCAGTCCTCGTCGGGCGCCTCGACCCCACCGCCGAGGGCGATGCCGGCGTTGAGGCACAGCAGGTCGATCGGGCCGTACTCCTCGGCGGCCCGCACCACTTCGACGTTGCCCGCCTCGGTGCCGAGATCCGCTTCGACCACGACCGTGTCGAAGCCCGGCTCGAGCTCGTCGAAGACGGCTTGGGCCGCCGCGCCGTCGACGTCGGCGAGCACGATGGTGCGCGGCGCGTCCTGGGCGAAGCGTCGCACGAGGGCGGCACCGATGCCGCCGCCGGCGCCGGTGATGACGATGTTCTTGTCCTGCAGGTCCACGGTCGCGGAACCTATGCCACGAAGGCGACCATCGTGTCGTCGATGACCTGGCGGCGGTCCGGCCCCCACGGCAGGGGCATGAGGATCGGGACGTCGACGCCGGCCTCGGCGTACTCGCGGGCGAAGTCCCGCACCTCGTCGTGGGTTCCCATGAAGTCGATGGCGTCGACGAACGCGTCGCCGACGGCGGCGACGGCGCCCTCGCGGTCCTTGGCCGCATGGCGCTCCCGCAGCTCGGCGACGTCGTCCCCGAAGCCGGCCCGCTCGAAGTTCTTCGCGTAGGCGTCGACGACGGCGTAGGAGAAGAGGTCCTTGCGGGCGTTGTCGATGCCGTGCTCGCGCTCGGTGACCCCAGCGTGCACGTACGCGTAGATGGTGGGGCTGGCGCCGTCGCTGCGGCGGGCCACCCCCTCGCGGATGCGCTCGACCGACCACGGCACATGCGAGGCCGGGAGGTAGTTCAGCAGCACGCCGTCGGCGATCTCGCCGCCGAGGGCCAGCATCTTCGGGTTGAGCGCGCCGAGCACGATCTTGGGCTTGCGCTCGCCGAGGCGCACCCCGAGCCGGCTGCGTGAGAGCGACCAGAAGTCGCCTTCGAAGGTGACGGCGTCGCCGGCCCAGATCTCCTTGAGGAGGGTCATGTACTCCCGGCAGCGGGCCAGGGGCCGGTCGCCGTAGTCCACGCCGTGCCAGCGCTCGGTGACGACGGGCGACGAGATGCCGATGCCGACCAGCACGTCGCGGTCCGGGTTGAGCGCCTGCAGGGTGGCAGCGGCCATGGCCACCGTCATCGGGGTCCGGAGCTGGATCGGGATCACGCCGGTGCCGAGGCCGAGCGACGGTGCTGCTGCGCCGGCTGCGGCCAGCGTGGTGAACGCCTCCGGGCCCGTGGTCTCGGCGGTCCAGAACGACTCGTAGCCGAGTTCGGCTGCCTGCCGTGCCGTGTCGACGGCGAGCTGGGGACCGAGGGCCATGATGCTGGCGAAGGTGAAGCCGGCGTGCTCGATGGGGCTCGTCATGGCGCCGGACCGTAGCCGGGGTCGCCGCCCCCGGCAGGTTGCGGAATGCCCGTCGCACCGCCAGGGTTGTACGCACCGTGACCGACGTGACCCCCGATGCCATCACCTTCTACTGGCGTCCCGGGTGCGGGTTCTGCATGGGGCTGGAGCGCCGACTCGAGAAGCTGGGCGTGCCCGTCGACAAGCGCAACATCTGGGAGGACCCGGAGGCGGCAGCCGTCGTGCGCAGCATCGCCAACGGCAACGAGACCGTGCCCACCGTCGTGATCGGCGAGGCCCGCATGGTCAACCCGAGCGCCGACACCGTGCTCGCCGCCGTCCAGGCGCACGCACCCCACCTCGATCCCGGCGACGCCCCTGCGGGCAGCGGCACGTTCCGCCGCTTCCTCGACCGCTGAACGGTCGAGGGCCGTTCACCTGCGACGGGGGAGGCCCCGGGGCAGGGTCCGGCCGGCCGGCCACCACGCCCGGAGCGCATGTCCGAGGGCGACGCCCACGATCGCACCGCCGACCACGTCGGACGGGTGGTGGATGCGGACGTGCACGCGTGAGGCGCCGATGAGCGTGCCGAGGGCCAGGTAGAGGGGGGCGAGGGCATCGTCCTCGCCGGCGACCACCACGAACACGGCGGCGGCCGAGGCGTGGCCGGACGGGAACGAGGACGTCAGGGGCTGGCGGAGGGTGAAGGGCCGGGGGCCGTCGTGCACGGGCCGCTGGCGCCGGAACATGGACTTGACCCCGCCGTTCACGATGACGGACTCGATGCCCATGAGCGTGATGACGCGGACGGTGCCGGCGAGATCGCCGCCCCGGCGCACGCCCTGTGCGGTGGCGACGAGGTGCCAGATCAGGCTGTGGTTGCCGAGCTCGGACGCGGTGTAGAGGACCCGGTCGACGAGCGGCTTGCCCCGCAGGCCGGCGAAGGCGCGCTCGATCGCCGAGTCGAACCGCCGGATCGGGACGGCCAGCTGCCGCGGCGTGGGAACGCTGTGCTCGGCGACCATCAGACCTCCAGCAGGGTGCCCTGGCCGGTGGCGGCCACGGCCCGGCGCTCGAGGTCGACGGCGGCCTGCGTCGGGTCGCCTCCGAAGGCGGGGCACCACGCCTGGAAGGCGCACCAGTCGCAGCGGGGCGACGGCCGGGGCCGGAAGTCCTCGCGCTCACAGGCCGTCTCGACCGCCTGCCAGACCGCCTCCAGCCGCCGGGCGAGCCCGCGAGTCGACTGCTCGGAGGGCTCGGCGATGATCTTGACCGGCTCGGCCAGGTGGAGCAGCTGGACCCGGACCGGACGGCGCCCGAACCACCGCTCGCACATGAGGGAGTAGAGGTGCACGCCGGTCATCCGCTGGCGGGCGTAGCCGTCGCCCGGGGCCCGGCCGGTCTTGTAGTCGGTGACCACCAGCTCGCCGTCGACCAGGTCGAGGCGGTCGATGATGCCGCGCAGCCGGACGCCACCCACGTCGACCTCGAGCTTCAGCTCCAGGCCGACCGGGTGGACCGTGGTCGGGTCCTCCAGGCGGAAGTACCGCGTGACCAGGTCGGCGGCCTCGGTCCGCATCCGCGCCTCACCGGCGTCGTCCAGGTCGAGGCCGGTCCAGTCGGGATCGGTGCGCAGCCGCTCGACGGCGACGTCGAGGCAGGCGCCGGCGGCCTCGGGCACCCGTTCCTCGGCCGGGAGGGTGAAGAGCTGCTCGAGCGCCGCATGGACCAGCGTGCCCCGGGTGGCAGCGATGGTCGGGGGCTCGGGCAACCGGTCGATGGCCGTGAAGCGGAACTGCAGGCCGCAGGTGGTGAAGCTCGACAGCCGTGACGGCGACAGCGAGCTGGGGAGCGCCAGGGCCATGGAGGGCAGCGTACGCCGGGGGTCCGACAGCTCCGGACCGCTCCGGACCCGCTACGACCCGAGGAACTCCCGGACGAGCGTGGCGAACCCCGCCGGATCCTCGAGCGGGCCGAAGTGGCCGAGGTGGGGGAACGATCGCAGCTCACCGTGGGGCAGCGCGTCGGCGACGAGCGGCGCGATCTGGGCCGGCCCGTCGGTGTCGCCGCCGTGGGCGACGAGCACGGGGCAGGCGATCTCGCCGAGGTGGGCGAAGCCGGCGTGGCGCGAACCGGTCTCGTAGGTCCTGGATTCGTGCTCGCGGCGGGCCTTCAGCCGGACGCTGCCGTCGGCCTGCTGCACGAACCCGTGGCGCACGTAGTCCTCGAGCACGTCGGGCCGGAGGGACCCGAGCGGCGGCTTGGCCGCGAAGTTGGCGATCGCGTCCTCGAAGGAGTCGAACACCTCCCGCCGCTTCTTGGTGATCTCGGCGAGGTGGTTCGGTCCCGGTTGGCCCTCCATCGGCGGGAACACGATCGGCTCGAAGCACACGGCCCCCTCGATCGTCCCCGGGCGCGCCTCCTCGGCGAGCAGGATGGCGGCGCCGCCCTTGGAGTGGCCCACGGCCTGCACCGGCCCGACGCCCAGCGCGTCCACCACGGCCAGCACGTCCTGGCCGAAGCCGTCCCAGGTCAGCTCCCCATCCGGCTCCGTCGAGTCGCCGAAGCCCCGGAAGTCGAGGGCCAGGCAGCGCCGGTCGGGGAGCTCCTCGGCCAGCGCCCGCCACACCCGGCCGTGGAACCCGGTGGCGTGGCAGAGCAGGAGGGGTCGGGCGTCGGGGTCGGGGCTGCCCAGCTCGTGGACGGCGAGGCGGACCCCATCGGTGGAGTCGACGGTGATCATCACGGCCATCCTGGCACCGGGTCCGGACCGGGTGGACATGGCCGGGCTCGGGACTACGGTCGTCGATCCGATGGAGGCGACCAGCGAGGACCCAGCGACCAGCGCCGTGCGCGACGCCAACGTCGCGTTCTACGCCGCGTTCGAAGCCCGTGATCTCGACGCCATGTCCGACGTCTGGGAGCACACCGACCGGGTCACCTGCGTCCACCCGGGCTGGCCGATCCTGGCCGGCTGGGCGTCGGTGGCCGCGTCGTGGTTCGCCCTCTTCGACGGCCCGCAGCGCCTCCAGTTCATCGTCACCGACGAGCAGGTCCACGTCGAGGGCACGATGGCCTGGGTGACGTGCAACGAGAACCTCATCGACGCCGGCGGCACCCAGGCGGTGGCGGCCACGAACGTGTTCGTCGAGGGCGATGGCGGCTGGCGGCTCGTGCACCACCACGGCTCGCCGGTGGTCCAGCAGGCCCGCGGCCGCAACTCGTAGCGATCATCAGGCGGGTCGTGGCTCCCGGGGCAGGCCCAGGATGCGCTCGCCGATGATGTTGCGCTGCACCTGGCTGGTGCCACCGCCGAACCAGCCGCCGGGGGCGGCCAGCAGGCCGTCGGACTCGGGACCGGCGAGCATGGCGTCGGGGCCGGCGAGGTCGGCTCGCAGCTCGGCCAGGTCGAACATGAACCCGGTCATGCCCAGCTTGCCGAGCGACGAGCCCACTGAGGCCATCGGCCCCTGGCGCTGGGTCATGTACAGGTAGGCCTTGCCGCGGGAGTAGAGCTGGATCAGGCGGTCGCGGGCCGGGCCGTCGAGGCCCTTCGCCGCGGCCAGGGCCTGGATGGCCTCGAGGCGCTTCGTGAGCGCTCGACCCATGCCACCGATGTGACCCCGCTCGTTCGTGAGGGTGGCCATGGCGATCTGCCAGCCCTGGCCCCGGTCGCCGAGGAGGGCATCGGCGGGGAGGCGGACGTCGGTGAGGAACACCTCGTCGAACTCGGCGTCGCCGGTCATCTGGCGCAGCGGCCGGGTCTCGACGCCGTCGCTGCGCATGTCGATCAGGAAGAACGAGATGCCCTGGTGCTTCGGCACGTCGCGCTCGGTGCGGGCGAGCATGATCCCCCAGTCCGAGGCCCGGCCCCCGGAGCACCACACCTTCTGGCCGTTGACGATCCACTCGTCGCCGTCGAGCTCGGCCCTGGTCTGGAGCGAGGCGAGGTCGGAACCGGCGCCGGGCTCGGAGAAGAGCTGGCACCACACCCGATCGCCCCGGGCCGTCTCGGGCAGGTGGGCCTGCCGCTGGTCCTCGGTGCCGAACAGCTGCAGCGAGCCCCCGGCCAGCACGAGACCGACCATGTTCAGGAACGGCGGCACGCCGGCGTCGGCGCAGCTCTCCATCCAGGCCTGCTGGTGCTCGATCGTGAGCGCCCGCCCGCCGTACTCGACCGGCCAGTGGATGCCGGCGTAGCCCGCCGCGTGCAGGCGGTGCTGCCACTCCATGCCCTGGTCGCGTCGCTCCGGCGGCATGATCGCGCCCCAGTCCGGCGGGGCGGTGGGCAGCTGCTCGTCCAGCCAGGCGACGGCGCCGGCCCGGAACTCCTCGACCTCGATCACGGGGCCACGATAGTGGCAACGCGCGTTCCCAACGGAACGACCTCCTAGGATCGAGCGCCCCATGGCCCGCACGATCCGACTCCGCCCCTGGCAGAAGGAGGCCCTCGAGCGGTTCCGGACCAAGGCGGCGGAGGAGTTCGCCACCGAGGGCGGCCTGGACTTCCTGGCCGTGGCCACGCCCGGCGCCGGCAAGACGACCTTCGCCATCACCGCCGCCCTCCACTGGCTCCACGACCACCCCGACGCCCGCCTGGTCGTGGTGGCGCCGACCCAGCACCTGAAGGGGCAGTGGGCCAGCGCGGCCGCCGCCTTCGACCTGGCGCTCGAGCCGTCGTGGCGGGCCGGCGACCCCATCCCTGCCGACATGGACGGCCTGGTCACCACCTACCAGCAGGTCGCCTCCAACCCGGTGGCGCTGGCCCAGGTCGCGCACGGCGGGTTCGTCATCCTCGACGAGGTCCACCACGCCGGCGACGACCGGGCCTGGGGCGATGGGCTGCGGATCGCCTTCTCCGGCGCCCGGGGCCGGCTGTCCCTGTCGGGCACGCCGTTCCGGTCCGACACCAACCCGATCCCCTTCGTCACCTACCAGTGGGAGGAGGCCGTCCCCGACTTCGAGTACGGCTACGGCGACGCCCTCAGCGACGGTGGGGTGGTCCGGCCGGTGCACTTCCCGCGGATCAAGGGGCACATGGAGTGGGTCGGCGCCGACGGGCAGTTCCACTCCCACGACTTCGACGACGACCTCGACCGGGCCCGGGCCAACCAGCGCCTGCGCACCGCGCTGTCGGTCGACGGCCAGTGGATGGCCTCGGTCCTCGAGGACGCCCACCGCCGCCTCCTCGACGTGCGCCGCACGCAACCCGACGCCGGCGGCCTCGTGATCTGCATGGACGTCGAGCACGCCCGGGCGATCGCCGAGCTCATCGAGCGTCGCTGGCGCATCCGTCCGACCGTCGCGACCTCCGACGACCCGATGGCGTCAGCCCGCATCGGCCGCTACGCGAGGTCGAGCGACCCGTGGATCGTGGCGGTCCGCATGGTGTCCGAGGGCGTCGACATCCCCCGCCTCCGGGTCGGCGTGTTCGCGACCAACACCACGACCGAGCTGTTCTTCCGCCAGGCCCTGGGGCGCCTGGTCCGCTGGACGCGCGGCCTGCGCACGCAGCGGGCGTGGCTCTACATCCCCGACGACCCCCGCCTCCGCGGGCTGGCCGACGGCATCGCCGAGCAGCGCCGCCACTCGCTGTTCAAGCGGCGCCGTGCCGACGACGAGGACGGCTTCGACGACCTCGAGGGTGCCGCACTCGACGAGGTCGGCGACGACGAGCAGCTCTCGCTGTTCCAGGCCATGTCCGCGGTCGCCATCGGCATGGAGGACGCGCACGACCCCGACGCCGACGACGCCGACTCGCCCGAGGAGCTGGTGTGGGACGACGACGAGGCCGACGAGTCGCTGGAGATCGCGCTGCCGCCCCGACCCCGCCGGGTGTCCGCCGTGTTCGTCGGCCGGGACACCTCGCTCGCCGAGGCCAAGTCCAAGCTCCGCAAGGACAACGCCGCCCTCGTCGCCCACCTGGTGGCCGTGACCGGCCGCAGCCACCGGGAGGTCAACGGCGAGCTCAACCGGCTGGCCGGGGTCAACAAGGTCACCGAGGCCACGGCCGACCAGCTGCAGCGCCGCCTCGTCGCCGGTGAGCGCTGGGTCAAGACGCTCTAGCTGTTGTAGCCAGGGACGTTGTTGACGTCCGCCCGTGAGTGAGCCTCCTGGGTGAGTGTGGAGCTGTTCAACGGCAACACCCTCACCAACAGGAG
>Ga0208490_100458_pt1 | contig 25431 bp, 25 predicted proteins | sample SubbioAug_CSWold_FD_184818 | JGI IMG/M metagenome (GOLD analysis project Ga0208490, IMG submission 184818) | Serpentinite rock and fluid subsurface biosphere microbial communities from McLaughlin Reserve, California, USA - CR11Aug_CSWold (SPAdes) | ecosystem: Environmental > Terrestrial > Deep...
CAAAAATATGCTGTTTAATGAACCGCCGTATACCGAACGGTATGTACGGTGGTGTGAGAGGTCGGTAGATGAATTAATCATCTACCTCCTACTCGATTTCTAATTACTTAACTCTAAGAACTTCTCAATATCTTTCTCAATCAATCTTAGACTGCTTCTAAAAAATTCAGGATCATGAACATCTACACCAATTTTTTTAGCTACATCAACTATACTGTTTTTACCTGTTGCAGTTAGAAGGTCGTCATATGATTTAAGAAATTCTTCTTTATTATCAAGATATTTTGCATACAAACCTTTTGCAAACAATAAACCAAATGCATAAGGGAAGTTATAAAAATTAAGACCTGCTGAATAATAGTGGGGCTTGTTTATCCACATATATGGGTGCAGGAAGTCATGATCTAAACCATCTCCATAAGCTTTCTTTTGTGCTTTTATCATCATGTCTTTTAACTCATCAACAGACAATGGGTGATCTTCTCTTGTTTTAAATAATTCAGTTTCAAATAAATATCTACTGAAAATATCTACTATAACTTGACCTGACCCTGATAGTGACTCCTCTAAAATTGCGAAAGCCTCTTCTTCAGTAGCTTCTTCTAAGGCAGCATTTACTACAATGGTCTCACAGAATATAGATGCTGTTTCTGCAATGGGCATTGGATATCTACTATTTAAAATTGACTCATCCTTTAAATTAAGACCATGATATCCGTGACCAAGTTCATGGGCTAAAGTTGTCATATTGGAAAAGCTTCCATTAAAGTTTGACATAATTCTACTTTCTCCAATAGGATGAATATTTGAACAAAATGCACCACCTCGTTTACCTTCTCTCGGCTCTACATCCAGCCAGTTCTTCTCATATGCATTTTTTGTATAGTCTGCCAACTTATCACTAAAGGTTCTAAAGTTACTAATTACATACTCCATTGCTTCCTTATAGGAAAACTCTTTATCAATACTTCCTACTGGAGCAAACAAATCATAAAATGGCAAACCATTATTATGACCTAATATTTCGCCTTTTCTTTTATAATATTTTTGGAATACTGGGAGAAATTCTTCCATAGCCATTAACATAGCATCCAATGTTTCTTTATCCATCCGTGATTTTACTAATACTTCATGAAGTGGAGATTCAAACCCTCTCATTTTAGCTAATGTAATTACTTCTCCTTTTATACCATTTATAGCAGCTCCTGAAGATTCCTGAATCTTTTTATAAGACTCTAGCTCTGCTTCATAAGCAACTTTTCTTACAAGGGGATCCTTATTATAAGCAAGGTTTCTTATTACTGGTAAAGGAAGCTTCTTGTTCTCACCATCTAGTGTTATATCAACCAAAAGAGTGGAAGAAATTTTGTTTTGAAGATTAGACCAAGCAGTTGAACCAGTTGTTGTTAATTTTGAAATAAGAACCTCTTCTTTTTCTGATAACATAAACAAAGCCTTTTCTCGACTTGACTCAATAAAAAATCTATGCTCTTTTAGTAAAGTTGATGAGTTAATTGTATTATCTAGGTTATCAATATCTTTTAAGAAATTTTGGAATAGCACTGTTGGTTTTGTAAGTTCATTTGTCATTACATTTACTTTGTTTAGATAATTCAAAGCTTGGTTATCAGATGAATCTACTGCATTTGTTAGACTTGCAAATACCATTAGTTTAACACCTAAGTTATTTGCTTTTGTTGTATAGTGGATATATTTTTCAAGCTTTTCTACCAAGTTAGTCATATCTTTTAGTTGACTTTCTGCCCAAAGATTTATTTCCTGAATAAGTTTCTCAAAATCAATTATATCATTTTGGTATTCTTCACTGGAAAATGAAGTATACAGTTCATTTAAACTCCAACGCAAATTTATCACCTCGCAAATTATTTAGATACTCTAATATTATATCATACTATTGTTGGGTATTAATAGACATGGAGGTGTTAATAATGTCTGAAAAAGAATTCAAAAAACCATCGAAAGAAGAGTTAAAGGACAAATTAAGCGAAGTATCATATAAAGTTACTCAAGAGAATGGTACAGAAAGACCATTTTCTCATGAGTATGATCATAATTTCAAAGAAGGAATATATGTTGATATTGTATCTGGAGAACCTTTATTTTCTTCCGTAGACAAGTATGATGCTGGATGTGGATGGCCAAGTTTTACAAAACCAATAGACAAAGAATCCATTAAAGAGAAAAAGGATTTTAGCCTCTTAATGATGCGAGTTGAAGTAAGAAGTGCAATGGCTGATTCTCATCTTGGTCATGTTTTTAATGATGGACCAAAGGATGAAGGTGGTTTAAGGTATTGCATAAATGGTGCTTCTTTAAGATTTATTCCAAAGAGTGACATGATCAAAGAAGGATACCAGGAATATTTATCACTTTTTGAATAGAGGGAAACATCGCCTATATCACAAAAAGAAATATATATTTACAATAATGGTTTAAATATCACAATGCGGGTATATATTTAAAAAGATATAGGAGGTTTATGATGAAAAACACAATATACACTAAGTTACGAAGATTTAACATAATAATGGGAGTATTACATCTTATTCAAGGGGTGGCAATGTTGTTTCTTGCTACAAGTGTAATTCAAACCATTGGTGAATTTACTCCCAGTATTACTCAGTTTTTTTTAGCTTTTAATCCAGCTACAAGATCTTTAGAGGTACAATCCAAGGAATTGTTTCAGTTGCCATTTGGTGTATTTGTATCATTATTCCTTTTGATTTCAGCACTGGCTCATGGAATAATCTCAATCCCAAAAAAGACAAATCAAATTTATAACACTGATTTAGAAAAAGGGATAAATAGATTTAGATGGTTCGAGTATGCAATAAGCTCATCTATAATGATAGTATTAATTGCAACTTTATTTGGAATATACGACATTGCATCACTTACACTAATATTTTTTGTAAACGCAACTATGAATTTGTTTGGACTTGTTATGGAGCAACTTAATTCAGGAAAAGAAAAAGTAAATTGGGGACCATTCATATGGGGATCAATTGCTGGAATTGCACCTTGGATAGCAATATTTATATATATGTTTGGAACAGGTAATTTTTCTTCAGTACCATGGTTCGTTTGGGCAATAGTTGGAACATACTTCGTAGCTTTTAATACCTTCCCAATTAATATGATTCTTCAGTACAAAAAAATTGGTAAATGGAAAGATTATGTTTATGGAGAAAGAGTGTATATTATATTAAGTTTGGTAGCAAAGTCAATATTAGCTTGGTTGGTACTATTTGGAGCAATGCAACCATAACAAAAAATGACCCTAATCCTTTTAGGGTCATTTTTAACTGTTTTATACTATTTTTGTAGACCAACCTTCACAATTCCAGATTTCAGTAGCTACTTCTTTGTAAAAATCAGGATCATGAGAAATTAGCAATATACCACCTTTATATGCTTTTAATGCTCTTTTTAATTCATCTTTAGCATCAACATCTAAATGGTTTGTTGGTTCATCAAGAAGAAGAATATTAGTATTTTTATTCATAATTTTACATAATCTAACTTTAGCTTGTTCTCCTCCACTAAGGACCATTACCTTTGATTCAATATGTTTTGTAGTCAAACCGCATTTAGCTAATGCAGCTCTTGCTTCATATTGTGTCCACCCTGGGAATTCCTGCCAGATTTCTTCAATGCATGAATTATTATTATTCTCTTTGATCTCTTGTTCAAAGTACCCTATTTCTAGATTATCACCCAGTACAACTTCACCTGAAAATGAGGGGATTAAACCCAAAATGGATTTTAAAAGAGTTGTTTTTCCCAAACCATTTGCTCCAGTTAATGCAATTTTTTGACCTCTTTCTAGCAATAAATCCAGTGGTTTAGTTAAAGCTTCATCATACCCAATTACCAAATCTGTTGTTTTAAATATAAGTTTATTTGCAGTTCTACCTTCTTTAAAGTTAAATTGTGGCTTGGGCTTTTCCCTAGCCAACTCAATTACATCCATCTTATCCAACTTTTTTTGTCTAGACATAGCCATATTTCTAGTTGCAACTCTTGCTTTATTTCTTCTAACAAAGTCTTCTAAATCTGCAATTTCTTGTTGCTGTCTATTATATGCTGATTCAAGTTGAGATTTTTTAGCTTCATAAACCTTTAAAAAGTTATCATAATCACCAACAAATCTACTTAATTCCTTGCCTTCTACATGATATATTAAATTTATTACACTGTTTAAAAATGGTATATCGTGAGATATTAGAATAAATGCATTTTCATATTCATTTAGATATCTCTTCAACCACTCTATATGTTGTTCATCTAAATAGTTTGTAGGCTCATCAAGTAGTAAAATATCAGGTTTTTCCAGCAGTAGCTTTGCCAGTAAGACTTTAGTCCTTTGTCCACCGCTTAAATCGTGGACATCTTTTTCTAATCCTAGTTCATCAAGACCCAAACCTTTAGCTATCTCTTCTACCTTAGAATCTATTATATAAAAGTCGTTATGGTCTAGTATATCTTGGATAGTTCCAACATCATCTAACAGAACTACCAATTCATCATCAGATACATCACCCATTTTCATATATATTTCCTGCATTTCAGACTCCAAATTAAAAAGGTATTTAAAAGCCATTCTAAGAGCATCTCTAATAGACATCCCTTTTTCCAATGAAGCATGTTGATCTAAATAACCAACTCTCACCCTTTTAGCCCATTCAATTTGACCTTCATCTGGTTCTAGTTTTCCTGTTATTATATTCATAAAAGATGATTTTCCTTCACCATTTGCTCCGATTAATCCAACATGCTCACCTTTTAATAACCTAAAGTTAACATTATTTAATATCTCTCTATCACCAAAGCCATGGCTTAAGTTAGTTACAGTTAAAATACTCATTTTATACTCCTTTCAATCTTATCCTCAGATGATTATACCTAAAATGACAACTTACGTCTATTGATTTTAATAGAATTTGGACATTGTTCAGAAAATATTTTAAATATTGATTGCTTTTTACAAAATAGTCATATATACTTAATAGGTTAATAACAAGGAGGAATTTTTTTTTAATGGAAAAACTTAGATTTGAAGAATTACAATTATCAGATGGCATAAGAAAGGCTGTAAAGGATATGGGCTTTGAAGAAGCTTCACCAATCCAATCACAAGCTATCCCTGTATTGCTAGAGGGAAAAGATATAATCGGCCAGGCACAAACAGGTACAGGAAAGACTGCAGCTTTTGGAATCCCACTATTAGAGATGTGTGATCCCCAAGACAAGTCAGTACAAGCGCTTATCCTATGCCCAACAAGAGAGTTATCTATTCAGGTAGCTGAAGAGATAAGCAAGCTAGGAAAGTATATGAAAGGCTTAAATGTTGTACCTATTTATGGTGGACAACCAATTGATAGACAAATTAAAGCCTTGAAAAAAGGCGTTCAAATAGTAGTCGGTACTCCAGGTAGAGTTATCGACCATATAAACAGAAGAACACTTAAAACAGGTAGTGTTAAGTACATGGTACTTGATGAAGCAGATGAAATGTTTGACATGGGATTTAGGGATGATATTGAATTAGTTATGAATACTCTTTCAGATGAAAGACAAACCATATTCTTTTCAGCTACAATGCCTCCAGAGATAAGGAAGTTCGCTTCTAAATATCAAAAGGACCCTGAGTTCATCAAAGTAGTTCACAAAGAACTTACTGTGCCAAATGTGGAACAAGTTTATTATGAACTAAAGTCGCATATGAAGACAGAAATTTTATCAAGACTAGTGGATATTCACAACCCAAAATTAACTTTAGTATTCTGTAATACTAAAAAGAAGGTTGATGAATTAACAAGCGACTTACAAGCAAGAGGATACTTTGCTGATGGATTACATGGTGATCTAAAGCAGAGTCAAAGAGAAACTGTACTTGGTAAATTTAGAAAAGGAACAATTGATATTTTAGTTGCAACTGATGTAGCTGCTAGAGGATTAGATGTTGATGACATCGATATGGTTATAAACTATGATATGCCTCAAGATGAGGAATATTATGTTCATAGAATCGGTAGAACTGCTAGGGCTGGTAGAGAAGGAAAAGCTTATAGTTTTGTATCAGGTAGAGAAATCTACAAACTTAAAGATGTTCAAAGATACACTAACACTAAGATAGAAAGAAAAGATCTACCAACATTACAAGATATTCAAGTGCAACATACGGAAACTATTTCGACTAAGATCAAAAAAGAGATGGAATCCGAAGACTTGTCAAAATTCACAAGTATTATTGACTCACTTCTTCAAGAAGATTACAATAGTTTTGATATTGCAGCTGCTCTTTTAAAGATGTATATACAAGAAAACAAACTATTTGAGGGTCATCAAGAGTTGGACATGGTTGATACTGAAAAGAAATTTAAAGAAACAGGTTCAACTACTAGACTTCATGTAAACTTAGGCAAAGAACATGGTTTCAGTCCAAGACATTTACTTTCAGCTATATTCCAAGAAACAGGTTTAAGTAAAAAATTAATTGGAAACATTGATGTTTATGATAAGTTCACATTCATGGAAATCCAAAGTGATTATGCTGAAAATGTTATCGAAGGATTACAGGGCAAAAAAATCAAAGGCAATAAAATAAGAGTTGAAAGAGCAAGTGAAAAGAAAAGCGGTAAGAAGAGAAAATAGATAAAAGCTAACCTGACTGGTTAGCTTTTTTTGATTTAAGAGCGTTTCTTAATCCTTTTTCTTCTTTATTTTTAATTCTCTTTAAATTAGGAATATGTTTTATTAATATGATTGTTGCCATTATAGAGTTAAGAAGGATAGTATCAATTTCTAAGGGTAAAAATAGTGGTAATGAAAGTATATATACCCAAAGAACCAAAGCACCAATTGCAATATAATCTGATATTACAGTTGCTAAAAATGTAATCAACATGGATATAAGTCCAAGGTTTAAATTAATGGCAAGTAGCATACCAGTAGTTGATGCTGTACCTTTTCCACCTTTAAAATTAAGATAAAAAGGGAAAGTATGCCCTAAAACTACAAATGATCCATTTAAAAACAATGGGAAATAATTATTGTGGATTAAATCTGGAAATAGAGATTTTATTAGTAACACAGAAACAATCGCTTTTCCAATATCCAATAAAGCAACCATAGCTCCAGGTTTCCATCCTATGGATACTGCAACATTGGATGCCCCTGCATTACCATGACCTAAAGTTCTGATATCTTTTTTTGTGTAAATCTTTCCCAATAAAAATGCAAATTGTAGACATCCAAAAAGATACCCAATAATTGAAATAAGAATGTAATCTCTCATAAAAACACCCCTGTTTTTTTCTGATTTGATTATACCATAATAGTGTATACTAAAAAAGAGAGTAAATATAAAAGAAGACTTAAATGAGGAGATGTTGTGAATGAAATTGTTTAAAAGTGATAATGCATCAGGTGTTCATCAAAAAGTGCTTCAATCCATGTTCGATGTAAACATTGAGCATGATTATGCCTATGGATATGATTCTACTACAAAAAAAGCAATAGAAAAGTTTGGTAATTTATTTGGTCAAGATGTAGATGTATATTTTGTTACAACTGGTACAGCTGCAAATGTAATTGGCCTTAGTGGATTATTAAAATCCTTTGAAGGGGTTGTATGTGTAGATAGTGCACATATAAATGTTGATGAGTGTGGAGCTTTAGAAAAATTTAGTAGCAGTAAGATAATTCATGTTCCAAATAATGATGGTAAAATATCAATTGAAAATATCAAACCTCTCCTTACAGTAATTGGAGATGAACATGGAGTTCAACCAAAAGTAATTTCCATATCTCAAACTACAGAATTAGGTACCTTATATACCTTGGAGGAGATAAAATTAATCGCAGATTTTGCTCATGAGAACAATATGTATCTTCATATGGATGGAGCAAGAGTTGCAAATGCTGTTGTTGCTTTAAATACGAGTTTTAAAGAAATGGTTGCTGATACAGGTGTTGATTTATTAAGTTTTGGTGGGACTAAAAATGGAATGATGATAGGTGAGGCAATTGTTGTCTTAAATAAGGATATTCAATCTAATTACAAGTTTTATAGAAAACAAGGAATGCAACTATTGTCAAAGATGAGATTTGTAAGTTCTCAATTTATAGCTTATTTAGAGGAAGATGTTTGGAAAGCAAATGCTCTTAATGCCAATGCAATGGGAAAATACATGAAAGATAAATTAGCTCAATTTGATACCATAAAACTAAAGTCTGACTTCAATACAAACATGATTTTTGCTTACATGGAAAAGGGATTAAGTGAGTATCTATTAAAGAGATTTGGGTTTTATGTTATTAACGAAGAAAGTGGATTAATAAGACTAGTAATGTCATTTGATACAAATAAAAGTGATATTGATGAGTTTATTGCTTCAATACAGGAATACTACAATTAATTCAAACATATTTATTAATTTTGACCTAGGTCAAAGATTATATTGTGATTATAAGCTAGAATAAGATTAAAGGAAAGAATAAGGAGTGAGAAAAGTGAAAAAGACATATCAATTAGATACATTAACTTGTCCATCTTGTACTATGAAGTTGGAAGGAATGCTAAAAAAGACTGAAGGTGTACTAGAATATGAGGTGTTTTTCAATACCTCAAAGATAAAATTAGATTATGATGAAAATTTGGTGGATTCTGAAACAATAAAGAATAAAATAGCAAAACTTGGATTTGAAGTCTTAAAGGAAAAGTAGAAAGTGAGGGAGTACCATGTCTAAACTAAATAAAAAAAATAGAGTAATAATTGCTTCTGTTTTGGTCGCAATATCCTTCGTATTAAAAGAATCCGTTGGATATTCTCCCATAACCATAGTATTTATGCTTTTAACTACAATGGTAGCTGGTATTCCTATATTTAAAAACGCATTTGAAGCATTAAAATATAAAATAGTTGGCATTGATGCACTGGTAACTATTGCAGTTGTAGGGGCACTCTTTATAGGAGAATACTGGGAAGCAGCAGCTGTAACATTTCTTTTTATGTTTGGAGACTATCTTGAGTCTAGGACAATCGAAAAAACAAGATCTTCAATTAAAGCCTTATTGGACCTTGCACCAGATATCGCCAGAGTTTTGAGAAATGGTGAAGAAGTTGAAGTTGACCCTGAAGATGTACTAAAAGGTGAAATTGTTATTATTAAACCTGGAGAAAAAATATCTGTAGATGGTACTATTGTAGAAGGGAATGCATATTTAAATCAAGCAGCAATAACTGGAGAATCGCTACCTGTAAATAGGTCTGTTGATGAAGGGGTATTCTCTGGAACTATTGTAGAATCTGGTTATTTAAAAGTTAGAGCAGATAGAGTAGGAGATGACACTACCTTTGCAAGAATATTGGAAATGGTAGAAGAAGCTCAAGATAAAAAGGCGAAAACGCAAAAATTCCTAGAAAAATTCTCAAGATATTACACACCTGGGATAATAGTACTGGCAACTTTATTGTATATTTTTACAAGAGATCTGGTACTTTCATTGACTTTACTAGTTATAGCATGTCCAGGTGCACTGGTTATTTCCACACCAGTTTCCATAGTAGCAGGTATTGGAAACGGAGCAAAGCATGGAGTTCTTGTTAAAGGTGGAGAGATAATGGAGAAACTTGGAAAAATAAAAGTGTTAGCTTTTGATAAAACAGGAACACTTACAATAGGGAAACCTACAGTTACAGAGGTGATTCCATTTGGTATTGAAGAAAATGAATTATTAAGAATAGCAGCAATTGCAGAATCTTACTCTGAACACCCACTGGGAAGGGCGATAATTAACTACTCAAAGGAAAAGATGAAAAAAGTGGAAGGAACACTAGAAGAAGCCCATATTATTACAGGCAAAGGTATAAGAGCAAGAATTGAAGGTAAAGAATATCTAATTGGAAATAGACGATTGTTTTTAGAAGAGGGCTATAACCTAAACGATTATGAAAGCATATTACAACAAGAGGAAGACAAAGGTCAAACAGCCATATTGATAGGATTTGATATGTCAATATTGGGTATTATTGCAATAGCAGATGTTGTTAGGGACGATGCAAAAAAACTTATTCAAAATTTGAAATCTCTTGGAATAGAAAAAGTTGTAATGCTCACAGGAGATAACGAAAGAGCTGCGAAAGCAATATCTAATGAGTTGGGAATTGATGAATGGTACTCTGAACTACTACCTGAGGATAAAGTAAAGGCTATAGTTTCATTACAAGAGAAGTATGGAGCTACAGCTATGGTTGGAGACGGAGTAAATGATGCACCAGCACTAGCATCAGCTGAACTGGGAATAGCAATAGGTGGAGCAGGCAAAGATGTAGCAATGGAAACTGCAGATGTTGTATTAATGTCTGAGGAAATTAAAAGATTAGCTCATGCTATAGGATTAAGTAGAGCTACGGTTAGAAATATGAAACAAAATATTTATTTTGCCATAGGTGTAGCTGCTTTACTTCTACTAGGTGTATTAGTTAAAACCGTGAACCTTTCCTTTGGAATGCTGGTTCATGAACTGAGCGTGCTGCTTGTTATAATTAATGCTGTTAGATTACTTGGATATGAGGATAAAGAATTTGCTAAGACGAAAGTATAGTAGTTAAGGAGAAAGCCATGAAATGTAATTGTCAAGAAAGAGATGGTCAAAACTGTATAGAGTTAGTTCCTATATTTAGCAATCTTTCAAGTGATGAAATGATGGAAATTGCTTTGATTACCACAGAAAGAAGTGTAGACAAAGGATCTATTATTTATAATGCTGGTGATAGAACTGATAGCCTATATGTTATTCACAAAGGTAGAGTTAAAGTTACCAGAATAAATGAGTCTGGAAAAGAACAGATTATAAGACTACTAGGTCCAGGACAGTTTATGGGAGAGTTAACACTTTTTAATGACAAACCTTCAACTGATAGTGCTATAGCAATTGAAAAGACAATTATGTGTAAAATAGATGGGAAAGATATTCGAACATTAATGGGAAAATTTCCTTCCATTTCTTTTAAGATATTAGAGGAATTAAGCAAAAGACTTGAAAAGGCTGAGACCTTGGTTGAAGATTTAAGCCTGTCATCGGTGGAAAAAAGAATTGCAAAGAGTATATTAGATTTAGAAGATGGTGGAATAATAAATTTAGTAATGACAAAAGGTGACTGGGCTTCATATTTAGGGATGAGTCAAGAAACACTTAGTAGAAAACTTTCTTTTTTACAAGATAAAGGTTTGATTAAACTTAAAGGTCACAGACAGATTCATATAATTGATGAAGAAGGACTAAAAGAAATAGAATAAAGCCTGTTTCCAGGCTTTTCTATTACACACTATACTTGTCTTCAAGCATATTTAATATATTTAAGTATCTAGCTTGAACTCCGTTATTGATGGCATTTAGCTCAATTTTATTACAGTCTGCATCAATGGAGGCTTTGACATTATCTGGCAACATATTTTCTGCAAATTTATATAGAGCAGTATTCTCTTTCTCGATATGCCTATTTAATAGATCTGCATAAGCTATTGCGTTTGCAATTATGTCCAGACGAGCTTTGTCATTGTTATCTTTGAAATTTGATAAACCTATTTCAAGGTTGGCAATAAACAATCTACCTTGATCATGCTCGATGTACATACCTGTAATAGCACCTGATTTAGCTAACTTTTCAATTTGATTATTCATAGCTTCAAAGAGGATATCCTCTTCTTTACCATGGTGTAATTTATCAGCATAATTCCTCACAAAGTCAATTATCAATGAGAAATCATCAAAATCATATTCTCCATTGGTCATTACTCTATAGGATACTTCTCTAATTACACTTAACATACGACGGATATTCTGGTGTTCTTCAACCATTATATCTATAGATTTCATAACATCACCCCATTTAATAATCTGGTTCTAATCTTACCCAATTTAAGGTAAGAATAACATAAAAGATAAAAGGAGGTTAATTTCAATGAGTTTTAAAATGACTGAAAAAGTAACATGGGTTGGTAAAATTGACTGGGAATTAAGAAGGTTTCATGGAGATGAGTACTCAACTGATAAGGGAACATCATATAATTCATATTTGATCCGCGACAAAAAAACTGTACTTATTGACACTGTATGGGAACCTTATGCTCATGAATATATCGAAAACCTTAAAAAAGTAATTGACTTAAAGGAAATTGACTATATTATTGCTCAACATGGTGAAGTAGATCATAGTGGAACTTTACCACTATTATTAAAAGAGATACCTGGTACACCAGTGTACTGTACCAAAAATGGAAGAAAAATACTTGAAGGACATTATCATCAAGATTGGAATTTTGTTGAGGTAAAAACAGGAGATACATTAGATATCGGAGAATCCACATTAACATTTGTAGAAGCGAGAATGTTACATTGGCCAGACTCAATGATGACTTATATGAGTGGAGACAATATACTATTTAGTAACGATGCTTTTGGACAACACTATGCATCTGAATTTATGTACAACGACAAAGTTGACCAGTGTGAGTTGTGGAATGAGGCAATAAAATATTATGCTAATATCTTAACCCCATTTAGTAAACTAGTTACTATGAAAATTAATGAAATACTTGGATTTAACCTACCACTTAGTATGATAGCTACATCCCACGGTATAATTTGGAGAGATAATCCTGCTCAAATAGTTGAAAAGTACCTAGAATGGGCAAATGATTATAAAGAAAATCAAATTTCTATCATTTATGATTCAATGTGGCATGGAACTAGGAGAATGGGTGAAGCTATAGCTGAAGGAATTAGAGAAGCAGATCCTGATGTAGTTGTAAAATTGTTTAATGCAGCAATTACTGATAAGAATGATATAATAACTGAAATATTTAAATCCAAAGGTGTCTTATTGGGATCATCAACAGTAAATAAGAGCATTCAACATGCAGTAGGTGGTATTATGGAAATGGTTAGAGGACTTGAATTCAAAAATAAAAAGGCTGCATCTTTTGGATCCTATGGTTGGAGTGGGGAGTCAGTTAAGATTTTACAAAATAAATTAGAAGAAGCAAAATTTGAAATTGTTCAAGATGGTATAAAGTCACTTTGGAATCCAGATGAAGCTTCTAAGGAAGAATGTAGACAATTTGGAATGAAGTTCATAGATTCATTTAAGTAAAGCTTTAAGCAGGTGAAAACCTGCTTTTTTACTTTTGAGTGTAAAAATTCAATTTTCGGGTAAAAATTGACCTAAGAGCATAAAGAAAGTAGGTAATAATATGAAGGTCGTTGTATTGCCCTGTGGCATTAAAGGAACCATGAATCCAAAGGAAATGGCTGATATAATAGAAGAAGGGATTTTAAGAGTCAAACCAGATGCTAAGATCAAAAAGTACCCTTTAACTAGAGGCTATCAGCCCCTTGAACAATGCAAATACTTTGGTGGAGATATAATAAACATAAGTTCTGTAGATCCGTATTTTAGGGAGATTACTGCCAGTTACGGAGTTATTAACAACCAATCTGTTATTATTGACATTAGAGAAGCATCAGGACTTTCTTTAGTAAATGAAGAAGAGAGAAATCCACTATTAACTTCTACTTATGGAACTGGTTTACTTATAAAAGATGGGATAGAAAGAGGCTATAAAGAGTTCTATATATTCACTTACGGTAGTGCTACAAATGATGGAGGAATTGGAATTCTAAGTGCATTAGGATATAGATTTTTAGATAAAGATAGAAATGTTGTGCCTCTTTCCGGAAAGGGATTGTATTCAATTAGAGAAATTGATGATTCAAAAGTAGATAAGAGAGTAAGAGAATCAAAATTTCATATTGTGACTGACTATAAGAACTTATTTTCTGGTGTTCGCGGAATCGCATATGGTTATGGTGCCACAAAAGGTGCTAATGCTTTAATGATACAGTCTCTAGATAGAGGTCTAAGGAATTATGCCATGGAAATTGAAAAGTTTACTGGTACTGATGTTGAATTGGAAAAAGGAACTGGAGCAGGTGGAGGAGTAGGGGCTGGACTTTATGCTTTTTTAAAAGCTGATATATGTAATGTAGTTGATGCTTTTATGAGATTATCAAATATAGAAGTGGATGTTAAAAATGCAGATTTAGTTTTAACAGGTATGGAGATAATTAAAAGTAATATAAAAATTCATAAAGGAATGCTTTCCATTGCTGAAATAGCAAAGAGAAATCACATACAAATGGTGGGGTTTTTTGCTAGTTTAGGTGCTGGCTATGAAGAATTATATGCTAGAGGATTTACAGGAATATATTCGTTGTATAATTATGAAATTGAAACTGATAGATATATGGCTGATAGCAGAGAGTTATTGATAAAAATAGTCGGCGCAGTTGTTAGTGTAACTGAAATAGAGGGATAGTGATTTAATTTGAGTGGAAAGAGATATAATACTCTTAGTCAAGAACTGGTCAGACAGTTTGGAAAGAAAGTGATGAAACTATCAGTTGATGGTGGATTTACATGTCCAAATAGAGATGGTGTAATTGGTCATGGTGGATGTATTTTCTGTGGAGAAAGAGGCGCAGGTGAGTTTACATCTGATATGGGTTCAATCAAAGAGCAAGCATTAAAACAAATTGAAATGCTAAGAGAAAAATGGGATACAGATACTTATATAGTCTATTTTCAGAACTTTACAAACACATATGCACCTATTGAAAAATTGAAGCGTTTGTATGAAGAAGCTCTTGAAATTCCAGGTGTTGTAGGATTAGCAATAGCAACAAGACCTGATTGCCTACAAGACGATGTGATGGACTACTTAAGCGAATTAAATAAAAGAACCTTTATTTGGATAGAACTGGGGCTTCAATCTATACATGAGAAAACAGAAAAATTCATTAGAAGAGGATATCCATTGAGAGTTTATGATAGTGCTATTGACAGATTAAGGAAAGAGGATATAAAGGTAGTAACCCATTTAATATTGGGATTACCCAATGAATCCGAAGATGAAATCCTTGAATCTATTAAATATGTTGGGAAGACAAATACATGGGGGATAAAACTACATTCTTTATATATTCAATACGATACAGAACTATATAATTTTTATGAAAAAGAGCCATTTGAGATTCTTACAAAGGATGAATATGTCCATATAATAACCCAAGGGTTGAAGTATTTACCAAAAGATATGGTGATTCATAGACTAACTGGTGATGGAGATAAGAAACTATTATTCCAACCAAAGTGGAGTGGGGATAAATTATCAGTAATATCTCAGATTGATAGAAAAATGAAGGAATTAGGCATACATCAAGGAGATAATTTAATATTGTAATCAAACTGTAAAGACTTCTAGACTTAGAGGTCTTTTAAATTGGGTATATGTAAATTGATAGTAAACTTAGTAGATGGGAGGAATTAACTTGAAGAAAAGTAAAATAATATATTTGGTTTTAGTTTTAGTACTTGCATTTAGCATTACTGCATGTAAAAATGACCCTGAAGTTGTTGAAGAAGACCCTGTTTCAAGTCCAATTGTGAAACCACAAGAAGAAGCAGAAGAAGATGAGAAGACTGTAATAATGGAAGAGTTTAATAATATGGTTGATGATAGTTTATCTGCCTCAGACCTAAAAATATATATTGACGAGAAACTACCTGTATTAGGACAATTAGAGGGAAGCAAAATGATTGACGCATTGGAAAAAGCATTAATTAGAGATATAGATAGTATAAATGAAAAAATTTGGACTCTAAATCAAAATGGACAACTTCAAGAATTAGCAGAAGATGAAATGGCAAAGGGCTCACTATTACTGCCAAAAGAAAGAATTGATGATATAGAGGATGAAGAATTAAAATCAGTAGTTAGGGCAGCTTTTGACAATCACTATAAATTGATTCAAAAAGAAGGGGAATTTGAAGTTATAGTGGATTATCAAAGTTTAAGAATATATGATCCTAAAATTACAGATGAATGGAAAGAGTACCTGGCAATTATGTCCATCGATTCTGAGTATCCTCCATTTGTGGATGGAGCATTAAATACAGATTTCAATGGTTTGGCAGACAGGATTTTAAAAACTGAAAATTACCTTAATAGATATATTTCTGGAGAAAGACAAGATGAGTTGATAGATATCTACGAAAATAAATTAACAGCATATTTAAAGGGATTGCCAAATACACCAATAGCAGATTATGATACTAAAGTTATATTTGATAATGTTATTAATTCTTACGAAAACACAGCAGCATCAGAAGGATATATTACAGCAGCTATGACATATCTATATTTAGAAGATATAAAAGAAAATAACAACATCATAGATGACGACATTCTATTAAAAGCGGATGAGTATATTGAAGAAGCAGTAAGAACACTTAGAGAATACAAGTAAGCTTTTAAAAACTCTTGGAGGACCAAGGGTTTTTATTTGCTTAAAAATAAGTAGAAACTGCAGTAGTAATCTAAAGGGAATCATAGATGGATACTCTTTTTTTAAGTGTTATTAAAGGCAAGGAAAATATGGATCTTAAGGAGTGAGTTGCTTTGAAAGAAAGAAATCAGTTAACATCATGTTGAACTAGTGATGAAATTTCTACTGGTGCAGTGGAAAAAATCGCCGACTGTCCTATATGTAAAGAGAAAGGTATAAAAGTTAAAGGTATTACAGTTAGACATTTGGTATTTAAGGAACTAGTAGATAGCATAAACCATGTGGATTACTTTATTTGTATGAATGAAGATTGTGATGTAGTATATTATTCCCCCAATCAAAGTGTATCATATTACAAAAACCAGGTAAGAGTACCAATTTGGTTTAAGAAAGATGCAAACCCAAAGCTTATATGTTATTGTAACAAAGTAACAGAAGATCAGATATACTATGCTATAAAAAATAATGGTGCAAAGGACATTAAGGACATAATTAGACTTACTGGTGCTATGAAAGAATGCAATTGTGAGATTGAAAATCCTACAGGGAAGTGTTGTAGTAATAGCATTAAAAAGATAATACATAAGACTTTGAATTATACTAAGCAGCAATTTGAGAATAGCTTTGAATAAGAAGAATTATGTTTTTATAGACTAATGCAGCAAAAATATTTAATATATATTGTTTATACCTGACTAAATTACTATGGATTAGGGTATAATAGATTTAGTATGTTTAGGAGGGATAAAATGAGTGAATTGATTAACAATAGGAAGAATTTAACTGACAGTGAAAGACAGGATAAATTGAAAGAAGTTATTATGGAATTGCATGCTGGGAAAAGTGTTGAAGAGGTTAAGGCAAAGTTTGCTGATGTAATATCCGGAGTTTCACCTTTGGAAATTTCTAGGATGGAAGTACAATTGGTAAAAGATGGTTTGCCTATAGAAGAGATTCAGTACTTATGTGATGTACATGCAGAAGTTTTCAAAGGATCAATTGAAGAAATTCATCATTCTGAAGAAATACCTGGACACCCAGTTTATACTATGAAGGAAGAGAATAAAGCTTTGACACAGTTGCTTGAAATTACTATTAAGGAAGATCTCGAAAAATTTGTTGAGTTTGATGGAGATGAAAACAGGTTTAAATTAATCGAATCAATAAATTTATTTTGGGATATAGATAAACATTATAGTAGAAAAGAAAATTTAATTTTCCCATTTCTAGAAAAAGCGGGTGTAACGGCACCTCCAAAGGTTATGTGGGGTGTTGATGATGAAATTAGAGAAAAGATTAAGAATGCTAAAGCTTCATTAGTAAACTATGCTGGTGATAAAGATGATGTTGAAGCTTTGGTAAATTCAGCAGTTCATCAAGCAGTAGAAATGATATTTAAGGAAGAAAACATCTTATTCCCAATGTGTTTAGAAACATTGACAGAAGATGAATGGATTAAAGTTTATGAAGGTTCAGATGAAATTGGATATACTTTAATACCTCCACAAAAAGAATGGGAATTGAAAAGAGTTAATGTTATTAAAAAAGAAGAATCAAAGGGAATAACAGAAAGTGGTTTTGTGAAATTTGAAACGGGAGTACTATCATCTAAAGAACTAGAGTTAATGTTAAACCATATACCTGGTGATTTTACCTATGTAGATAAAGATGATATAGTAAAGTACTTCTCCAATGGAAAAGATAGAATATTTCCTAGAACTAAAGCTATAATAGGAAGAACTGTATCAAATTGTCATCCACCAAAGAGTTCACATGTTGTTGAAAAACTAGTGGAAGACTTTAAAACAGGCAAGAAAGATTCTGAAAGTTTTTGGATACAAATGGGAGAAAGATTCATTCTTATTCAATACTTTGCAGTGAGAGATGAAAACGGAGTTTTCATGGGTACACTTGAATTTTCACAAGATATAGCACCATTGAGAGAATTAGAAGGCGAAAAGAGGTTAATGTCAGAATAGGAAATTAATAACTTTGTAGAGGTGTATAAAATGAGTAAAGTATTAATAATACTAGCCAATGGGTTTGAAGAGGTTGAAGCATTAACAGTAGTTGATTACCTGAGAAGATCTGGATTAGAAGTTAAAATGGTATCTACATCAGGGGATTTAGTAGTGGAAGGATCCCATGGAATCAAAGTAATTACAGATATACTAATTGAAAATATTAGGGAAGTTAATAACTACAGAGGTATAATAATTCCTGGGGGACTAGTTGGAGCTTCAAACCTAAGGGATGATGATAGAGTAGTAGAATTAGTAAAAGCTTTCAATGATTTAAACCGAATGGTTGCAGCAATTTGTGCTGGTCCAATTGTTTTGGGTAAAGCTGGAATCCTTCATGGTAAAAATGCAACCAGTTATCCTGGATTTGGAAATCAGTTATCCGGAGCAAAGTTAAAAGAGAGTATAGTTGTTAAAGATAGCAACATAATAACATCAAGGGGACCATCAACTGCTGTATACTTTGCTCTTAAGATTATTGAATACCTCCAAGGGGAAGACAGAAAGAGAGAATTAAGAAAAGCAATCTTGCTAGATATGGTAGAGGAACAAATTAAATAGATTTGAGAATTAGCTATCCATAAATTTCGGGGTAGCTTTTTTATTAATGATATTTAATCACACAAATTTGTATCTAAATTGTAACTCAATGAGAACTACTAAATAATTGTAATTGTCTTCTATTTATAGTATTATTAAATATAGTACAAATTAATGAGGTGTAAAATGAAAAAGCAATTTTTAACCGTTTTTCTAACATCTTTGGTTGTTTTTGGATTGTTTTATGTGGTTATGATGAACACTTTCTTTGCTGAAGAACCAGTGGTTGCTACAGATCCAAATCAAGTAGATGAGGAACCAATTGATGATGAAGAACCAAACGAAACTAAAGATAAAAATGAAATAGTATTTCTTATGGTAGGTGTTGATGCAAAAGATGTCACCAAATCTAAGGGAACTAGAACAGATACCATTATGTTGACAAAACTAAATATCGAAACTGGTAAAATCTCTATTTTATCCATACCAAGAGATACTAGAACACTTGTAAAAGGAAATATGGATAAAATAAATGCAGCCCATGCTTATGGTGGAATTGATGAAACTATAAATTCTGTTAATCATCTATTAGGAACAGATTTAGAGTATTTTGTTAAAGTAGACTATCAGATTATTCAAGATTTAGTAAATGCCATCGGTGGTGTCAAAGTAAATGTTCCATTTGCCATGATTTATAATGATCCAACCTCTGATCCACCACTAACCATTAATATAAAAATGGGAGAGCAAACCTTGGATGGGAAAAATGCCCACGACTTTATTAGATACAGACATAATAATGATATGACTGTTGGATATCCAGATGGAGATATTGGAAGAATAAAAACACAACAATATTTTATGAAGGAACTTGTTAAGCAGACAATTACACCAAAGAACTTACTTAAATTACCAAGAATAATAGACACCTATTTCGATAATGTAGAGACAAATATTCCTATGACTTTTATGTTAAGAGCAGCCATAGGCGCAAGTAAAATAGATGTTGAGTCAATGGAAACTGCAACATTACCAGGCAAAGGCGAATATGTTGGTGCAGTTAGTTTCTTTTTACATAATGCTGATGAAACTATCACATTAATGGAAGAAATGTTCGGCGATTACTTAGTGAATTAAGAATTCACAATATTTCAAAAAGAGGTGGAGTAATGAGAAGAGTTCGGAAAAAAGAACATATTGAGAATTATTTAAAAACCTCATTCAAGGGAGATACCTTGATGGGAGATATTTATTTACCCCACAATTCGTTGCCTGAACTAAATTTTGACGAAATTGATACCAGCACAAATTTTCTTGGTAAAAAGATAGGCTATCCAATATTGATTAATGCTATGACTGGAGGATCTGTTTTTACTCAAGAGATTAACAGGGATTTGGCAACTTTAGCTAAAGAACTAGATATTCCTATGGCAGTTGGATCACAAACAATTGCATTGGATGATGAAGAGAGTAGCGAATCTTTTAGAATTGTAAGAGAGATAATTGGTTCTAAGGGTATTGTTATTAGTAACTTAGGGGGTTTATCTACACTTGATGATGCAAAAAAAGCATTGGATATGATACAAGGAGATGCTTTGCAAATACACCTAAATCTTGCTCAAGAAATGGTTATGGAGGAAGGGGATCGTGAATTTAAGGGAGTCTTAAATAATATTGAAAGTATCGCCAATGGAATAAACAAGCCATTAATAGTTAAGGAAGTAGGATTTGGAATCTCAAATGAAGTTGCAAACAAACTATACAATGTTGGAGTAAGATATATAGATGTTTCAGGTTATGGAGGTACAAACTTTGTAGAGATCGAGAATCTGAGAAATCATGACCTAGATTTTACAGAGTTGTATTCCTGGGGAATTCCTACAGCCTTGTCATTGATTCAATGTTGTGGAATAGAGGATGATTTAAAGATAATTGCCAGTGGAGGACTAAGAACTAGTATGGATGTAGTAAAATCTTTGGTTCTTGGAGCTGAAATAGCTGGGATAAGTGGAGAATTACTTGCTTATTTAATCCATGGTGGGTATCCTAATGCAAAAGAATATTTAGAAAGCACCATTTATAAAATCAAGATTCTCATGATGCTCTTAGGTAAGCAAAATATACAAGAATTAAGAAATACAGATTATAAAATTACTGGAAAACTAAGAGAATTGATATAACGGGAGGGTCTTTAATGGCCCTCTATTTGTTAAAGGAGGTGTAGTAAAATGAAACACCAGATTTTGTTCAGACTTCAAGATACACAAGGATTTGTATCTGGCGGTAAATTATCTAAAGAATTTGGATTAAGTAGGACAGCAATTTGGAAACATATCCACTCGTTAATTTCAGATGGATATGAGATAGAATCTGTAACTAATAAAGGGTATAGACTGGTTTCTAGTCCAGATATAATTAATTATGACGAAATAAAAGATGAATTGGAAACTAAAATTATTGGTAGACACATTTATCACTACAAAACAATTGATTCTACTAACAAAAAGGCTAAAGAAATAGCATTTAAAGAAGAAGAAGGAACAATTGTAGTTGCTGAAGAACAAACAAATGGTAGAGGTAGACTGGGTAGAACATGGAATTCAAAAATGACAAAAGGTATTTATACATCTGTAATTCTAAAACCAGAAACCGAACCTGAGAAGGTAGCAAAGCTTACATTACTAGCAGCAGCAGCAGTTTATCTTGCATTAAAGGACATTGGGATTGAATCAACAATTAAATGGCCAAATGATGTTTTAGTAAATGGAAAGAAAGTTTCTGGGATATTAACAGAAATGAACTGTGAATTAGGTATAATTAATTACATAGTATTAGGAATTGGAATAAATGTTAATCATAACAAGGAAGACATACAAATAGACTTAATTGATAAAGCAACATCCTTGAAGGTAGAAACGGGTGAACAAATTGATAGAAAGCATTTGTTTAGTAGACTATTAAATCACTTAGACGAACTTTACATACCATTTGAAACAACAGGAGACTTTGAGACTGCACTGGAAATTTGTAGAAATAACTCTGCAGTTATAGGTGAAGATATAATCGTCATTCAAGGACATAAAGAGCGAGAAGGTAGAGCAATTGGTATAAACCATAATGGAGAATTAATGGTACACTTTGCTGAAGGTGTAGAATCTGTTATATCTGGTGAAGTATCCATTAGGAAAAAAGACAGGTACATATAGTAAAAGGCTATTACCTTTTGGTAGTAGTCTTTTATTTATATCTTAATAATTTTAAGTTTAATAAGTTTATAGCCTAAGGAAGAAGCGACTAAAAGTTTTAGTATATCACCAGGAATAAACATAATAAGTCCAATTTGAAGAATTCTATCAAAGCTTAAGTTGCTATTTAAAACATTATTAAGAATAAAGGCCATGTAAGGAATACCTATAATATACATAATTATAGTACCTATAGTTCCTGCTATAAGATAGTTTTTGAAGTTCTTTTTATCCTTAGTTAAGTACCCAACTAAAAAGGAAGCAAGTAAAAAGCTTAATACAAAACCAAAACTTGGTTTAAGTATTGATTGAGGTCCCCCAGTCATACCAGCAAAAATTGGTAAACCAATCAAACCTAATAGAATATATACTCCTTGTGATATAAAAGCAAGTTTGGGTCCTAGGACAAATCCACTTAGTAGAACAAATAATGTTTGAAGTGTAATTGGAACTGGTCCAAGTGGAATGGATATAAAAGATCCAATAGCAGTTAAAGATGCAAATAGTGAAACATATACCAATTTTTTCGTTGACATTTTAATAACCCTCCAATTGTTAACCATCATAAATATATAAATAGTTTACAATCAAATTATATAAATTGCAACTACTTTTTAAAGTATTGACACGAAAAATTAATATGTGTATACTGTATATATATAACATATACAGTATTAACACTAGAAATTAAATATTGGAGGTGGAAGATGAAAATACTAATATCAAATGGTTCAACAGACCCTATTTATACGCAAATTTACACTCAAATAAAAGCTAGTATAATTAAAGGGGAAGTTGAACAAGGTGAAGCACTTCCTTCAATACGATCATTGGCTAAAGACCTTCATATATCAGTAATCACTACAAAAAGAGCATATGATGAATTGGAAAAAGAAGGATACATCGAAACCATTCAAGGGAAAGGCACATATGTTGCAATTCAAAATCTTGATCTACTAAAAGAACAAAAACTTAGAGTTATAGAGGAGTTATTGGTTAAAGTAGTCAATGAAAGTAATTCTATGGGTTTAAGGTATAACGAACTAATAGAAATGCTAGATATTCTATACAGGGGGGAATAGCATGCTAGAAATTAAAGAATTAAGCAAGAAATTTAAAGAAGGATTTTCTATAAACAGCATTTCATTTAACTTAGAACAAGGTTATATAATGGGTTTTATAGGACCAAATGGGGCTGGGAAAACTACAGTTATTAAGCTAATAATGAATCTATTAAAAAAAGACAGTGGAGAAATAAAAATATTTGACCTTGATCATATAGAACACGAGCGAGAGATCAAGAATAGAATTGGATTTGTTTATGACGAATCACACTTTTATGAGGACTTTACAATGAGACAAATGAAATCTATGATTCAACCTTTCTATACAAAATGGGATAATACTACATTTGAAAAGTATATGAATGAATTTCAATTAAATCCAGATTTAAAGATAAAAAAACTATCTAAGGGAATGAAGATGAAGTTTTCACTTGCCCTTGCCCTTAGTCATAATGCAGAATTAATCATTATGGATGAGCCAACCAGTGGTCTGGATCCTGTTTTTAGACGAGAAATTTTAGACATTTTATATAATATAATACAAGATGAAAAAGTAGGAATCTTCTTTTCAACCCATATTACAACTGATCTGGAACAAATAGCTGATTATGTAACTTATATTAACGATGGAAATATAATCTTTTCACTAAGCATGGATGAGATTATGGAGAAATATAGGATTATTAAAGGAGGACCAGATCTACTGGATGAGAATCTTAGAAAACTATTTTTAGGGATTAGAGAAACAAAAGTTGGTTTTGAAGGATTGCTAGAAGATATAGAAAACCTTAGATTATTTGGAAAAGAGGATGTTCTTATTGAAAAACCATCTTTAGAGGATATTATGTATTATACAAAGAAGGTGAACTAGTATGTTAGCTTTAATCAAAAAGGATTTTCGATTAGTAACAACTGGAAAATATAATCTGGTTTTTATATTAAGTTATGTGCCTTTTTTATTGATGGTATCTGGATTTGATTCTAGAGCCAAATTTATGTATCTGGTAATAGTAATGACCTTTGCTTACATGATAACTTATACTACATTTAGTTATGACTATTCAAATAAAACTGAAATTTATATTGAGTCTCTTCCTGTAACAAAAAAGGATATTGTAAGAGGAAAATATTTATTTTCAATACTAATATTTTTTATTTCAGTCTTTTATGCATCAATCTATATGGGAATTATTAATTTAATTTTAAAAATAGACTTTATAGTATTTAATCTATCAGTTGTTATAGGAACATTTATAATATATCTCCTTTTAATGGGTGTTGCATTGCCTATATATTATAAACTGCCACCTAAAATTGGGAATTTCTTTAGTATATTTGTTTATGTATTTCTACTTAATATGTTGACTTTTAATGTTAATGATCTAGACAATGTATTTAAAATGGGAGTATTAAGCAATTATGGAGGGATTATTGGAGTAGTAATTGGAATAGTTGTTTTTATTTTTTCTAGCTATTTATCTGTACATATATATAGAAATAAGACAAGGTAGGTGATTCAGATGAAAGCATTAATTTATAAAGACTTTCTTTTATCAAGAAAAACACTATGGTTAGCCATAATTTTTGTATTATTTTGGGGTACAGTGGGACCATTAATTCAGAATAATATAATTGGTGGAATAATTTACATTTACCTGGTTTTTTTCCTATCCTACTATTGTGGAATTGTTATTTTTGGATACGACGAGAAAGCCAAATCGGATGTTTTAATAAATAGTCTTCCTGTCAATAGAAAAAATGTTGTGATTAGTAGATATATATTTCTTTTGTGGTATCCAATAATGCTTAGTTTAATTATTTATGGATATTCTCGATTTATAAACACTACATTCTTAAGAGAAATTTCTCAAGGAAGAGTTTTCTCTTCTCTGGAGGTATTGTTTACAATTATTGTAGTGACATTATTCATGTCTATTTATTTACCTTTTACATATTTAAGTATTGGAAAAGTGAAAGCATTCAACCAAATTTTTTATTTAGTATTATTATTTTTACCATGGGTTGCTACTCAATTACTGAGAACACAAATATCAAAGGATGTAATTACAAAATTACAATCCATAAACACAATGGGTATAGGTGTAGGAGTTTTTATTTCAACT
>Ga0208490_100460_pt1 | contig 25309 bp, 28 predicted proteins | sample SubbioAug_CSWold_FD_184818 | JGI IMG/M metagenome (GOLD analysis project Ga0208490, IMG submission 184818) | Serpentinite rock and fluid subsurface biosphere microbial communities from McLaughlin Reserve, California, USA - CR11Aug_CSWold (SPAdes) | ecosystem: Environmental > Terrestrial > Deep...
TCGCCGCGCTGCTCGTCGGCCCAGCTCGGCGAGCCGAGGTCGGGCGGGGGGGAGGCCAGCGGCGGGCCACCGGCCGGGGTGGGCGGGCTGGTCGGCATCGTGCCGGTGCCGGGGATCGGTGCGTCCGGTCGGTGGGTGCTCATCGGGCCTCCTGGGGATCGGGTTCGCCCCGTCGCTACCCCTCGCCCGTCGACCGACAGAACGGATCGCGCCCAATGGCAGAAGGTCCGCCGGTACTTTTCGCACGGACCGCCAGGAACCGCCCGAGGGTCGGGGTCAGTCCGAGCCCAGCTCCACCGAGCGGTCGCGCGCCGCGAGCACCGCATCGATGAGGGCGGCCCGCACGGCGCGCTGCTCGAGCACGCGGAGGCCCTCGGCGGTGGTCCCACCCGGGCTGGTGACGGCGGCGCGCAGCTCGCCCGGCGAGGCGTCGCCGTGGAGGAAGAGGGTGGCCGCGCCGAGCAGCGTCTGGCCGGCCAGCGCGCCGGCGACGTCGCGCGGCAGCCCGGCGGCGACCCCGCCCTCGATGAGCGCGTCGAGCACGAGGAACGCGTAGGCCGGACCGGATCCGGACAGGCCGGTGACCGCGTCGAGGAGGTGCTCGGGCACCCGGACCACGGTGCCGACCGCGCCGAGCACGGACTCGGCCCAGGCCAGGTCGTCGTCGCCTGCGCTCGTCCCCGGCGCGATGGCCGCTGCACCGGCGCCGACCAGCGCCGGCGTGTTCGGCATGGCGCGGACCACGGGCGTACCGGCGGGGAGCGCAGCCTCGAGCGTAGCGATGGTGACGCCGGCGGCGATCGACAGGACGCGGCCGCCGTCGGCGGTGCCGACGGCGCGAGCGACCTCGCCGACGAGGTGGGGCTTCACCGCGAGCAGCGTCCCCTGTGCTGCGCCCGGGGAGGCGGCGACCTCGAGCGAGGGGTGGGCGCGACGCAGCTCCTCGGCACGGGACCGGTCGGTCTCGACCACCCGGACCGGAAGGTCGGGGTCGGCCCGGAGCAGACCGGCCAGCAGCGCCTCGCCCATCCTGCCGCCGCCCACGATCTGCAGTGCTGCCCGGTCCATGCCCGGACGTTACCGACGGACCGCCGGCGCCACCGGGCTCCGGCCGACCGGGCCCAGCACCTGTGCGGCCAGGAGCACGATCGCCACCCCCACCCCGAGCACGAACACGCCGGTGGTCGAGGTCAGGGCCAGGGCGCCGCCCGCCAGCAGCGGGCCGATCGTCTGGCCGAGTCGCGCCGCCCCGACCCAGACGGCCAGCACGGCCCCTCGGCGCTCGGGCGGCGCGGCGCCGGCCACCGCGTCCTGCAGCGACGGGATGAACACGCCCTCGCCCAGGCCGTAGAGCATGCACGCCACCACGATCATGGCGACGGTGCCGGCCGATGCGATGCCGGCGAAGGCGGCCACGTAGGACACCCCGGCGGCGATCAGGAGGGTCCGCATGGACCAGCGGGCGCGGATCCGGCCGAGGTTGAACGCGATGAGGCTGGCCGTGGCGGCGGGCACGGCGATGAGCAGCCCGCGCGCCGAGGCGGACAGGCCGAACACCTCCTCCAGGTGGACGGGGAAGGTGGTGAGGAACCCGCCGAAGATGAGCACGAAGACGAGCACCCCGGAGCCGAGGCTGGCCTTCACGACCGGGATCCCGACCGCGGTGCGGGCGGCTCGCACCTGGGCGCCGATCGCCTCGGTCTCGGCCGGTCGGTCCGGGTCCAGCACCCGCCAGACGAGCACGGCCATCGGCAGGCCCACCGCGTAGAGCAGGAGCGCGGCCCGCCAGCCGAGCGCGTCGGCGACGAGCCCTCCGAGGGCGGGGGCCAGCGCCAGCCCGAGCGTCAGCACCGCGGCGTTGCGGCCGATCAGGGCCGTGCGGGCCTCACCCTCCCAGTGGTCCGAGATCAGCACGACGGCGAGGTTGATGAGCCCGGCGGTGCCGAAGCCCTGAAGCAGCCGGGTGGCGATCATGACCTCGAGCGTGGGGGCCAGCGCGGTGGCGAGCCCGAAGGTGCCGAAGGCCGCCAGGCACGGCGTGAGCACGACCCGTCGTCCGTGGCGGTCGGCGAGCAGCCCGATGACCGGTGCGACGACGATGCCGGGCAGCGAGCCGGCCGCCACGATCAGGCCGGCGGCCGAGGCCCCCGCCCCGAAGTCGTCGAGGATGTCGGGGATCGACGGGCCGAGGAGCGTGTTGTTGAAGATGCCCGTGACCGTGATGGCGAAGATCAGCAGGCGGGGCGGGCGGCGGTGCACGTCAGCCGCTGACCACCGGGTCGGCGGGTCGGCGCCACGTCCGGCTTCCCCGACCGGTCCGGGCACCGACCCGCCCCGCGATCTTGTCACACGATGACATGAGATGCAACGAGAGTCCTCAACCGGGGAAGCGGCTGGCGAAGCCGATGCGCAGCGCCGGCTTGAAGAACTGCTCGGTCCACACGTACAGCGAGCCGAGGATGCGATCGAGCTCGTCGTGGTCGATGGCGTGGTTGGGGAGGGCGCCGGCCAGGAACACGGCGTCCTCCTCCCCGATCGAGAAGGCCGCTCCCATGAGCCGGGCGTTGCGCCGCAGCAGGTGCTCGTAGAACCGGGCGTGGTTCTCCTCCGGCGCCGGCATCACGTAGGTCTCGTAGTGGAGGGTGCGCTGGCCGAGCTCGAACCAGATGGAGAAGACGTCCTTCTCCTCGCCGTTGACCCGGACGAACCAGCGGTGCACCTCGGGGTCCTCGTCGTGCTCGACGGCGGCGACGATGGGGTTCTCCTCCCGCTGCACCTCGAGCCAGTCCTCGATGGCGGCGGCGAGGGCGGCGAGCTCGTTCGGGCTGGATGCGTGCTGCACGGTCCCAGCCTGCTTCACGCCGCCGCGGCGCACTCCACCAGGGTCCGGAACGCCAGGTCGGCGTAGACCCGGCGCAGGCGCCCGGCCGTGATCGACCAGGTGAAGCCACGGGCGATGCCGACCCCGCCGGCGGCGAGGCGCTCGGCCAGCACCGGGTCGCTGAGGACCCGGTCGGTGACCGACGCCCAGCAGGCGGGGTCGCGGCGGTCCACCAGGAAGCCCGATCGGCCGTGCTGGACCAGGGTCTGGAGCCCGCCGACCGCGGTGGCCACGACGGGGGTCCCGCACGCGGCGGCCTCGAGGGCGACGAGCCCGAAGCTCTCGGAGCGGCTGGGCACGTGCACGACGTCGGCGGCCCGGTAGTAGGTGGACAGGAGGTGGTGGGGCTGGGCGTCGACGAAGCGGACCCGGTCCAGGACGCCGAGCGCCCGGGCCTCCTCGACGACCTCGGCGAGGTGGGCCTCGCCCGCCGGCCCGCTGGTGCCGCCGACGGCGAGCAGGACGCTGTCGTCGCGGTCGAGGTGGGCGAGCGCGCGGACGGACACGTCGAGGCCCTTCAGCGGCTGGATGCGGCCGACGAACAGGATCACCGGGTGGTCGTCGTCGAGGCCGAGGGCGGCGCGGGCCCCGCGCCGGTCGCCGGGGCTGAAGAAGGCGTGGTCGACCCCGGGGGGCACGACCTCGATGCGGGACGGGTCGGCGTCGTAGAAGCGGACCAGCTCGTCGGCCTCGGCCTCGGTGTTGGCCAGGATCGTGTCGGCGCACCCGATGACGGACGCCTCGGCCTCGACGCGGTGCACGGGCTCGGGGTCGCCGCCGGCCGACTTCACCCGGCCCAGCGTGTGGAAGGTGACCACGAGCGGCAGGCCGAGCGTGTGCTTGATGCGGTGGCCGGCCACGCCGGACAGCCAGTAGTTGGCGTGCACGGCGTCGACGGGGTGGTCGGCCAGGTGGGCGAGCACGCCGTCGGTGAACTCCTCGACCACCGTGTGCAGCGCCTCCTTGGCCAGGTCGGTCGGGCCGGCGGGGACGTGCACGACGCGGAACCCGGGCTCGATGTCGACGACCTCGGGCAGGTCGGGCGCCCAGGCCCGCGTGTACACGGTGCAGTCGATGCCGGCCTGGGCCAGGGACGCGACCAGCTCGCGCACGTAGACGTTCATGCCGCCGCTGTCGCCCATCCCGGGCTGCACCAGGGGGGACGTGTGGAAGGAGAGCACGGCCAGACGCTGCACGGTCGCAGTCAACGCCGCTCCCCCTCGGATGATTCCTGACCTGTCGGATCGGCTTCGTCGACTTCGACGCCGGTCCCCGCCGCCGCCTCGGCGCGGAAGGACCGGTAGACCCGGATGAGCGCCTGGCGCTGGTCCACGGTGATCGAGGCATCTCGCAGGATCTCGCCGATCACATCGACATCCCCACGTTCGCGCTCGAGGATGCCTGCCCGGACGTAGAGGGTCTCGGCCGAGATCGACAGCGCCCGGGCCAGCTGCTGGAGGATGTCGGCCGAGGGCTTGCGCAGACCGCGCTCGATCTGGCTCAGGTACGGGTTCGAGACGCCGGCGGTCTCGGCCAGCTTGCGCATGGAGAGCCGGGCCTCGCGCCGCTGGTCCCGGATGAACGCGCCGAGCGCCCGCAGGCCGCCTTCGTCGTCGTCCGCCGTGCCGGGGCGGGGTGCGGGGTCGCCCACCGGTCAGGTCGGGTCGGCGAGCAGCTCGCGCACCGCGTCGAGGAGCTCGACCGCGGAGAAGGGCTTGGTGAGGTACCGGTCGGCGCCGGCCTCCTCGGCTGCGGCACGGGTCTCGGCATCGTCCCGGGCGGTGAGCATGACCACCTTGGTGCTCTCGTGGTCGATCTCGCGGCACACCTCGACGCCGTCGATGCCCGGCATCATCACGTCGAGCACCACGAGGTGCGGGCCGCGGGGGCCGTTCACGCTGTCCAGCAGCAGCAGCGCCGCCGGGCCGTCAGCGGCCTCCACGACGGTGTGGCCGTCGGCTTCGAGCACCGACCGGATGACCGTGCGCACCTGGGGCTCGTCGTCGACCACGAGGATTGCCGGAGGCGAGGCGCTCATGCCGGCAGTCAAGCAGAGCGGTTCAGCGCAGCAGGCTGTCGACCGATGCCTCGCCCGTGCGGTAGCGCCGGGTGAGCTCGGCCTCGATGGCATCGATGCGGTCGAAGAGCGTGCGACGAAGGTCGGACACCCGTCGCTCGAAGGCCTCGAGCGCCACGACGACGGCGGCCAGCTGGTCGTCGTCGATCTGGTCGGGCTCGGAGAGGTGGCCGGTGGTGACGATGTCGTCGAGCTCGTCGGCCAGGTCCGGATCGATGTCGCCGGTGCCGAAGGCCGACGGCAGCCGACCGTTGCCGGGTGAGCGGGTGCTGTGGGCGAGCAGCTCGGGGAGGCGGGCGATCAGGTCCTCGAGGTCGTCTTCGCCCGTCGGCGTGCGGTCGGCGCGCCGGGCCCGCTCGGCCTCGGCCACGTCGAGGCGACCCTGGACCATGCGACGCAGGTACGACAGGCCGGTCTCGACGTCCTGGCACCGAGCCCGCCGGGCGCGCAGCTCGCGCATCTCGAGCGCCGTGAGGTCGCCCAGGTAGTCCTCGGCGGTGATGGTTCGGAGGGTGTCGCGCACGTTCGCTCCTGGCAGTTCCGGCCCAGTCGTGGCCTGAGGTCGAGGCTACTCCACGACGGGCCGGTGCCCGGCCGGTCAGACGACGAAGACGTCGATCCCGAGGTACCAGAGCGGGGCGGTGAGCAGCAGGCTGTCGACCCGGCGCAGCGCCGGGGCGAGGGCGCGGGCGTGGGGCATCATCACCGAGGCCAGCAGCTGGCCGGCGAACGCGCCCGGCGCGACGAGGAGGCCGAAGGCGAACGCCTCGCCGACCTCGAAGGGAGGAAAGCCGAGGGCGGCGATCACGAGGGTGACCACGACCACCGCGACGCCGCCGGCGAGGGGACCCTCGAAGGCGTTCATCGACCCGGAGCCGATGAGGAAGTCGCCGGTCTCGTAGGCCGACACGAGCAGCACGAGCGAGACCGCGGCCCACAGCTCGAGGTCGGCGAGGAGCACGAAGCAGCCACCGGCCACCGTGGCCGGCAGCGCCGTCTGGAGCAGCAGGCCGGCGTGGGCGATCGCGCCCGTGATCCCGCCTTCGGCATCTCGCATCGCGAGCGCCACCGCGCCGACCGCCAGCAGGAGGACCGCGACGCCCAGCGCACGCGGGTGGAGGGCGGCGGAGGCCACGGCGAGCGCCGTGGCCACGAGCGCGACGCGCGGATCGACCGGCGCGCCCCGTGCCCGCCAGGTGCGGAGCGCGTGCGATGCGGCGGCGGCGAACGCGACGCCGAAGTACAGCGCCGTGGTGATCGTGCCGAGCGCGAGGGCGGCGATGGCACCGACGAACCAGGCCAGGCCGAGGCGGACGCGGGGGCCGTCGATGTCGTAGTGGACGAGGTAGCGGTTGCCCGACCGGGCCCGGAGCTTGCGGACCTGCTCGCGGCGGCGGGCCTCGGCCCGCTCGGCCCGCGTCGGCTTGCGGGCGGGCTTCCCCGGCGCCCGCGTGGCCGCCTTCTTCGCCTTCTTCGCCGGTGCCGACGCCTTCTGCGCCGATCGCTGCGCCTCGGGCCCGGCCGCGCTGGGAGCCACCTCAGCCGCCCGAGACCGGTGGCAGCACGGCGACCTCGTCGGCATCGGCGACGGCATCGCCGGGCTCGGCGGGCTCGCCGTTGACCCAGACGCGACAGGTGTCGAGGACGGCTGCGAACGCCGTGCCGTAGCGCGCCTCGGCGGCGGCGAGGACGTCGCGGACCGTGGCACCGTCGAGGGTGTCTCGGTCGGTCCCGGCGGCCTCGCGCGCCCCGGCGAACAGGCGGATCGTCGGCATCGACGGGGAGGCTACCGGGCTACCGTCGCCGGGATGCCCGATCCGTCCCACCTGCTCGTCGTGCGCCACGGCCAGTCGACCTGGAACGCCGACGGGCGCTGGCAGGGCACGGAGGATCCGCCGCTCTCCACGCTGGGGGTGCGCCAGGCTCGCCACGCCGCCCGGCAGCTCGGCTCCTTCGACGCGGTGGTCGCCTCCGACCTCGAGCGGGCCTTCGTGACCGCCACGATCCTGGCCGACGAGCTCGGCATCGGTCCGGTGCAGACCGACCCGGACCTCCGCGAACGCTGCGCCGGCGAGTACCAGGGCCTCACCCGGGCCGAGATCGAGCACCGGTTCCCGGGCTTCCTGGTGGAGGGGCTGGTGCCCCCGGGCTGGGAGCCCGACGACGTCGTGCTCGAGCGGGCCGCCGGCGCCCTCGCCCGGGTGGCCCTGTCCGTCGGTCCGGGCGGCACGGCGCTGGTCGTCACCCACGGCGGGGTGATCCACGCCCTCGAGCGCGCCCTCGACGTCCGGCGCGAGCAGCGGCTGCCCAACCTCGGAGGCCGCTGGTTCACCGTCGGTCCCGGCCACCTCGCCGCGGGCGAGCCCGTCCTGCTCGTCGACGAGGACGAGGTCACCGTCCCCACCCAGCTCTGACGGAGAAGCGCGATGCCGGCCGATGCGAAGCATCGGCAACGAACCCGAGGCCCCCAGGGCCGAAGGGTTCGCGTGCCCCCGGTGGGACTCGAACCCACGATCTTCGGATTAAAAGTCCGCTGCCTTGACCAGCTTGGCTACGAGGGCTCGGCCACCGTACTGGAGCCTTCGTCGGCCGGGTCCCCGGCGTCGTCCATCTCCTCCTCCACGGGGTCGTCGACGTCGTGGCGGAGGTAGCCGACGGCTCGGGCCAGGCTGGCGGCGATCGGCACGGCGAGGAACGCACCGAGGATGCCGAAGGTCACGGCGCCCGCGGTGAGGGCGACGATGATGGCGAGGGGGTGGAGCCGGGTGGCCCGGCCGACGACGAGCGGCTCGAGCACGTTGCCCTCGACCTGCTGGACGACGACGTTGAGCGCGAGCACGGCCAGGGCGAGGGCGACGCCGCCGTCGGCGAGGGCGATGAGCACCGCGACGGCGCCGGCGGTGAAGGCCCCCACGATCGGGAACAGCCCGCCGATGAAGACGAGGATGGTGAGGGGCAGGGCGAGGGGGACGCCGAGCAGGACCAGGCCGAGGCCGATGAACACGGCGTCGGCGGCGGCGACGACCAGCTGGCCCCGGAAGTAGGCCCCGAGGGTGAACCAGACCCGGCAGCCGATCTCGTCGACGTCGGCCCGGGCCCGGGTGGGGAACAGGTCGCGGAGCCACGCCGCGACCCGATCGCCGTCCTTGAGGTAGAAGAACAGCACGACGATCCCGAAGAGGACCGAGCTGGCCACCTCGAGGCCGGTGACGGCGGCGGACCCGGCCCGCTCGCCGAGGCCGTCCTCGCCCTGGGCCCACTCCCGGACCTGCTCGAGTGCCTCGTCGAGGACCGGGAGCTCGACGTTGAGGGTGTCGTCGGTCCACTCGCGCACGTCGTCGTAGGACTCCTCGAGGGTGTCCACCACGGTGGTCAGCTCCCCTGCGATCAGCCAGCCCAGCACGCCGAGGACGGCGAAGAGCCCGACCAGGAACCCGACCACGACCACGAGGGCGGCGGCGGCGTCGGGGATCCGGCGACGGAGCCGCTCGGAGAGGGGCGCCAGGAGCGCGGCCGGGAACAGGGCGATGACGAGGGGGACCACGACCAGCCGGAGCTGGCCCAGCACCAGCGACACCAGGACGAGGCCGGCGACCAGGCCGAGCACGGCCCAGGCGACGACCCCCCAGCGCACGACGGGGTGCTCTGTCAGCGGTCTTGTCACGAGGCCTCTGTGCCCGGACGCGGGCGGGCGAGAACCGACCCGGCCGTCAGCCCGCGGTCGGGGCTTCCTCGTCCGGGGCGGTGAGGCGGTCGTGCGCGTCCCGGAAGGTGCTGTCGTCGGCGAGCAGCAGGACGCTGTCGCCGGCGGCGAGGCGGGTGGCTCCGGTGGGGACGATGTAGGTGCCGTCCCGGTCGACCAGCACGAGCAGGGCGCGCTCGGGAAGGCGCAGCTCGACCAGGGCGCGGCCGTCGCCGAAGGACCGGGGTGGGATCTCGAGCTGGCGCAGGGAGGTCCCGTCGGGCAGCGGCGAGCCGGCCTCGAGCGGTGCGGGGGTGCGGTTGGGGACGGGGACCGTCACGCGGAACAGGGAGGCGACGGGGCCGAGCGTGGTGCCCTGGAGCAGCACCGAGGTGAGCACGATGAAGAAGACGACGTCGAACAGCAGGACCCCCTCGGGCACGCCGGCGACGAGGGGGAAGGTGGCCAGGATGATCGGCGTGGCCCCGCGCAGGCCGACCCAGGCCACCACGGCCTGCTGGCGGACCGGCACCCGGAACGGCAGGAGCGAGAGCACGACGGCGACGGGCCGGGCGACGACGACCAGCACGGCGGCGACGAGCAGGGCCTGCCCGGCGACGGCGGGGAGGTCGCGTGGGTAGACCAGCAGCCCGAGGACGAGGAACATCCCGATCTGGGCCAGCCACGCGATGGCGTCGTGGAAGCGCAGGACCGAGTTGCGGTGCAGCACCTCGTGGTTCCCGAGCCACAGGCCGCAGAGGTACACGGCCAGGAAGCCGCTGCCGCCGAGCAGCACGGTGCCGGCGTAGGCGACGATCGCCACGGCCAGGGTGAGCACCGGGTAGAGGCCCTCGATCCCGAGGTTCACCTTGTTGAGCAGCAGCCGCCCGAGCCAGCCGGCCGCCACGCCGAGCGCGGCGCCGAGCGCGAGCTGCTGGAGGAACATCGGGAGCAGCGACCACCAGCTGTCGGTCTCGGCGGTGACGATCTCCACCAGGCCGATGGTGAGGAAGACGGCCATCGGGTCGTTGGCGCCGGACTCCAGCTCGAGCATCGGCTGGATGCCGCCCTTCAGCCCGGCGCGGCGCGAGCGCAGGACGGCGAACACCGCGGCCGCGTCGGTGGAGGAGACGATGGCGCCGAGTAGCAGGCCGACCTCGACCGGGACGTCCAGGATCACCGAGGCGGCCAGGCCGGTGACGCCAGCGGTGATGGCCACGCCGGCGGTGGCCAGCACGCTGCCCGGACCGACCACGGGACGGACGGACTCCCACCGGGTCGAGATGCCGCCGTCGAACAGGATGAGGGCGAGCGCCGCGACCCCGATCCCCTGCGTGAGCTCGACGTCGTCGAAGTCGATGCCGCCGACCCCGTCGGAGCCGGCCAGCATCCCGAGGCCGAGGAAGAGCAGCAGCGCCGGAACGCCGAGCCGGCTGGCCAGCTTCGAGGCCAGCACGCCGCCGATGATGAGGACGGCCGCGGCGAGCAGCTGCGGCTCGGAGCTCAGCACGGTCCGGTGGCACCACGGGGGCGCAGCGTCGGACGGCACATGGGCGACGAGGGTACCGACCGGTCCGGACCGCCCCCGCAGCGACAGCGGCCTACGGTCGACGCCATGGACGTCGGCATCCACCTCCCCCAGTACGGACGGGTCGCCTCGAGCGAGGCCATCACCACGGCGGCGCGCCGGGCCGAGGAGCTCGGCTTCGCGGACGTGTGGGTCAGCGACCACATCGTCCACCCGGCCGAGCAGGACTACCCGTCGCCGTTCCTGTTCGACCCCGTCGTGGCCCTCACGTGGGCGGCCGCATCCACCGAGCGCATCGGCCTCGGCACCAGCGTCCTGGTGCTGCCCAGCCACGTGCCGCTGGAGCTGGCCAACCAGCTCGCCTCCCTCGACAACCTGAGCGGCGGGCGCCTGACCGTCGCCGGCGGCGTGGGGTGGTCCGAGCGCGAGTTCGACGCGCTCGGCCACGGGTTCGCCGACCGGGGCCCGCGCACCGACGAGATCATCGATGCCCTGCGCGTCGCGTGGACCGACGACCCGGCGACCTTCGAGGGCGAGCACGTCTCGTTCCGCGACGTCCGGGTGCTCCCGCAGCCGGCGCACCCCATCCCCATCTGGATCGGCGGCATGAGCGAGCGGGCCCTGCGCCGCGGGGTCGAGAAGGGCGACGGGCACCAGATCATCGGCGTGAAGCCCCACGAGGCCGCGCCGATCGTCGAGCGGCTGCGCCGGGACCGGCCCGAGGAGGCGTTCACGATCTCGCTGCGGACCGGGTGGGACCCCCAGGGCATGGACCCCGAGGAGATCCGGGCCGAGGCCGACGCCTACGCCGAGGCCGGGGTGCAGCACGTGGTGTCGGCCCCGTGGCGCAGCGACCTCGACAGCTGGCTCCGCTCGATGGAGCTGCTGGCCGAGCTGGTGCTGGCGCGATGAGCGGCCTGGAGGTCGTCAAGCCCGCCATCGACGTCGGCGTCCAGACCAACGACCTCGAGGCCCACCAGGCGTTCTGGGGTGACGAGCTCGGGCTGCGCTTCGACCACCTGCTGAAGGTGGGCGGCGGGGTGCACCAGCACCGCTACGACCTCCACGGCGGGGTGCTGAAGCTGAACGCCCACCGGGACCCGCTGCCCGACGGTGCACCCACCGGCTACACGGCCATCGCCATCGTCGATCCGATCCGGGCCGCCGACGGCATCCAGGGGCGGCAGGGTCCCGACGGCCTGCGGGTGGCCCTCACCCCGCCGACCCAGGACGGGACCCGGGTCAACGTGATGGTCGAGGCGTCCGACGTCGGCCGGACCCTCGACGTGCTGCAGGCGACCTTCGGCGGCGACCGCGGCGAGGGGACCCTGCGCATCGGCGAGACCAAGCTCAGCGTCAAGCGCCGCCCCGGCCGCCCGCCCACGACCACCCGTGACGGCCTGGGCATCCGCTACCTCACCGTGCAGGTCCGCGACGTCCACGCCGCCCACGAACACGCCCTCGCCAGCGGCATGACCGAGGCGATGGCGCCGCTGCGCCTCGGCGACGTCGCCCACATCTCCTTCGTGCGCCTGCCCGACGGGGACTTCGTCGAGCTGTCCCAGCGGGCCTCGCTCACCGGCCCCCTGCCCGACTGAGTCGGGGGAGCTCCTCTCAGGCCGGGCCGCGCGGGGTCATCCACTGCCAGGCGTCGCCGTCGTGGCGGCGCACGACCTGGGCCGGGTTGCCGGCGACGACGGTGAAGTCGGGGACGTCGCTGCGGACCACCGCGTTGGCCCCCACCACCGCGTTGCGACCGATGCGCACGTTGCCGACGATGGCTGCACCGATGCAGATCCACGCCCCTGGGCCGATCTCCACCCGGCGACCGTCGCGCAGGCCCTGGCGCTTGATCGGCTGGGTGACGTCTTCGTAGACGTGGCCGGTGTCGGACACGTAGACGCGGTCGGCCAGCATCGCCTCCGCGCCGATGACGACCTCGCCCACCGCGGTGATCCGCGAGAAGTGCCCGATGTAGGCGCCGTCCTCGATCCGCAGGGTGACGCCCCGCTCGGGCACCAGGGCCTCGAGCACGGCGTGCGCGCCGATCTTGACGAAGGCACCGATGTGGATGCCGGCGGGGTTGTCGATCGACAACGTCGGCCGGGCGAGCTCGCTGTAGGGGCCGAAGGACGCGAAGGCGGGCAGGTCCTCGGGCGGCACCCAGGGCGGCAGCTGGTCGAGGCCGGCGGTGTCGTCCACCGCCACAGTGTCCCCGACGGCGGCGGCCGGCGCGGTGACCCCGGGAACCGGGCATTTCCGGCACCCGCCGGGACGTCGGTACCCTCCCGTCCCCAAGGCCGGCACGGATCCCGAGGTGGCGCGGTGCGACTGATCCCGAGCGAGGTGACCCGGTCGGTCGTCCGGCTCGGGCAGGCGGCCCAGAACGCCCTCGAGGTGGCGCGCTTCGGCGGCCTGGAGACCGGCGAGGAGCCCACGCCCTACGAGGTCGTCGCCTCCCACCGCATGTACCGGCTGCGCCGCTACGGCGCCACCGAGCCCGGCGGCCCGCGCCGCCCGCCCGTGCTGCTCGTCCCGCCGATGATGCTCTCGGCCGAGATCTACGACGTGTCGCCCGCCTCCAGCGCCGTGGGCACGCTCGCCACAGCCGGGCTCGACCCCTGGGTCGTCGACTTCGGCGCCCCCGAGCGGGAGGAGGGGGGTCTCGAGCGCACCCTCACCGACCACGTGCTGGCGCTGTCGGAGGCCATCGACGAGGTGGTCGAGCGCACCCGCGGTCCGGTGCACCTGTCGGGCTACAGCCAGGGCGGGATGTTCTGCTACCAGGCGGCCGCCTTCCGGCGCGCCGAGGGCCTGGCCAGCCTCATCACCTTCGGCAGCCCGGTGGACACCCACGGCGTGGTGCCCCTCGGCCTGGACGACGACGTGGCCGTGGAGGCCATCGACTTCCTCGCCGACAAGGTCCTGCCGTACTTCACCGTGCCGGCGTGGATGAGCCGGGCCGGCTTCCGCATGCTCGACCCGCTGGCCACCGCCCGCAACCAGCTGCAGTTCGTGCTCCAGCTCCACGACCGCGAGTCGCTGCTCCCCCGCGAGGGTCAGCGCCGGTTCCTGATGGACGAGGGGTGGGTGGCCTGGCCGGGCCCGGCCATCGCCGAGCTGGTGAAGCAGTTCCTCGTGTCGAACCGGATGCTGTCGGGTGGGTTCGTGATCGACGACCAGCCGGTGACCCTCGCCGACATCGACTGCCCGATCCTGTGCTTCGTGGGCAGCTCCGACGACATCGCCCCGCCCGAGGTCGTGCGCGCCGTCGCCCAGGCCGCCCCCAGCGCCTCGGTGCACGAGGCCACGATCGACGCCGGCCACTTCGGCCTGGTGGTGGGGTCGCAGGCTGCCGCGACCACGTGGCCCACCGTGATCGAGTGGGCCCGGTGGCTCGACGAGGGCGGGCCCCCACCCGCCGGCACGACCCCGCTGTCGCCCGACGACCCGCCGAGCCGTCGGCCCAAGAGCGACCTGGCCCGGGCGGTGAACCTGGCCACCAACATCACCACCGGCGTGGGCCGCACCCTCGGGACCGGCGCCAAGATCGGCCTGCGGGGCGTGCGCTCGCTCGCCATGGAGGGCGTCGGCTCGCTGGCCCGGCTCAACCGGATCGAGGAGGTCCGCCCGACCAGCCTGGTGTCGATGGGGCGGATCTTCGCCGAGCAGGCCTCGCTCGCCCCCGACGACACCGCGTTCCTGTTCGAGGGGCGCGGCCACACCTACGCGGCGGCCAACGAGCGCATCGACAACGTCGTCCGCGGCCTGATCCGCATCGGCGTGCGGCGCGGCTCCCACGTTGGCGTGCTCATGGACACGCGCCCGAGCGCCCTCGGCATCGTGGCGGCCCTCAACCGCCTGGGCGCCGTCGCCGTGCTCCTGCGGCCCGACGGTCCGCTCGAGCGCGAGATCGAGCTGGGGCGCGTCGGGCGCATCATCGCCGACCCCGAGCACGGCGAGCTGGCCACCCGGTTGAAGGGCGTGGTCAAGGTCCACGTGCTCGGCGGCGGTGGCGGCCCGCGCGACCTGGGCTCCGCCGTCGACGACATGGAGGCCATCGACCCCGGGTCGGTCGAGCTGCCGGGCTGGTACGAGCCGAACCCGGGGCGGGCCCACGACCTGGCCTTCGTGCTGTTCACCGGCAGCGGCGAGCGCACCCGGGTGAACCGCATCACCAACGGGCGCTGGGCCCTGTCGGCGTTCGGCACCGCGGCGTCGGCCTCGCTGAACCGCTCCGACACCGTCCTCAGCCTCACGCCGATCCACCACCCATCCGCCCTCCTCACCGGCATCGGCGCGGCGCTGGCGTCGCGGGCCCGCCTGGCGATGACGCGGGGCTTCGACCCGGACACGTTCTGGGAGGAGGTGCGCCGCTACGGCGCCACCGCGGTCACCTACACCTGGACGATGGCCGCCGACATGCTCGATGCGCCGACCGGTGGGCGGGACAAGCACCACCCCGTGCGGCTCTTCATCGGCTCGGGCATGCCCACCGGGCTGTGGCGTCGGGTCGAGCAGCACTTCGCGCCGGCCAAGGTGCTGGAGTTCTACGCCTCGACCGAGGGCGCCGCGGTGCTCGTCAACGTCAAGGGCGACAAGGTCGGCTCGATGGGCCGGCGCCTGCCGGGCAGCGCACCGCTGAAGATCGCCCGCTTCGACGTGGAGCGCAGCCGGCTGATCGAGGGTCCCGACGGCTTCGCCGAGGAGTGCGCGGTGGGCGAGGTCGGCATGCTGCTCGCCCGGCTCAGCCACCGCGACGGCGCCTACCCCGACCGCTCGCTGCGCGCCCTGTTCGAGGGCGACGACGCCTGGCTGGCCACCGGCGACCTGTTCCGGGTCGACGAGGACGGCGACCACTGGCTCATCGGCGGCGTGCAGTCGCTGATCCGCACCCCGCAGGGCGCGACCCCGCCGATCCCGGTGCAGGACGCGGTGAGCACGCTCGACGAGGTCCACCTCAGCGTCGCCTACCCGGTGGAGGAGCCCGACGGCACCACCGCCGTCGCCGTCGCCGTGTCGCTGCGCCCGGGCCGGGAGGTCGACCTCGACCGCCTCGCCGCCGGGCTCACCGACGCCGTGCAGGAGCTGGAGCCGGCCGACCGACCCCGCTACGTCCGGGTCGTCGACGAGGTGCCCCGGACCACCTGGTACCGCGTGCGCACCGGTCCGCTGCGCGCCGAGGGCATCCCCGCCGACGGGCGGGTGCTGGTGCTCGACGACGGCACGGGCCGCTACCGGCCTCACACCGGCTGAGCGCTACGGCCGCACCTCGTAGTACACGTTCGACGGCTCCCCCGGATCGTGGCGCACCACGGAGCGGAACCCGGCGGCCTCGGTCAGCTCGCGCAGCCGGCTCTCGGGCAGCCCGACGGTGCCGAGGCCCATCCCGTCCGGCTCGCTCGTGGCCGACGACATGCACGACGTGATCGAGAAGCCGAGCATCATCGCCAGCATCGGGTTGGCCCGGTTCTGCTCGAGGGTGTCGGCGCATTTGATCTCCTTGACCAGCAGGGTGCCGTCGTCGCGGAGGGCCGTGCGGACGGCGGCCAGCGCGTCGTCGGGGCGGGTCATGTCGTGCAGGCAGTCGAAGGTGAGCACGAGGTCGAACGCCGGCTCGGCCGGCAGGTCCTCGGCCCGGGCGTGGACGATCTCGACGTTGTCGAGGCCGGCCTCGGCCATCTTCGCGGTGGCTCGCTCGACCGCGTGGCGCGACGGGTCGTAGCCCGTGAAGCGCGACGCCGGGTAGGCGGCGGCGAGGGCCTCGAGCGCCACGCCCGAGCCGCAGCCGACGTCGCACACGTCGGCGCCGGCCTCCAGCTTGGCCACCACGCCGTCGAGCATCGGCAGGATGACCGGGACCAGGGCGAGCCGGGCCCAGGGCCCGAGCATCCGCTCGGTGCGGTGCGCCCCCCGGGGCCCCTGGCGGTCGTAGGGCAGGCCGATGCCGGTCCGGAACGCCTCGGCCAGGTCCTCGACCAGGTCCGGGGGCATGGGCTCGCCGAACGCGCCGGCGGCGAAGAAGAGCGAGGTGTCCTCGTCCACCAGGACGGCCTGGCCGGCGCGGCCCAGCTCGAAGCGATCGGGATCCCCCGGCGTGTGCTCCACCAGCTCGGCGGCGGCCATGGCCCACACCCACTCGCGGACCCAGCGCGGGTGCAGCTGCGTGCGCTCGGCCAGCTCGTCGGCGCTGAGCGGCCCGGTGCCGGCCATGGCACGGAAGAGCCCGAGCCGGTCGCCGAGGTGGATCAGCAGCGACACCTGCTCACCCTGCTTGTAGCCCCACACCCGGAAGGCCATGAGGCGGATGGCGTCGTCGTCCAGCTCGTGCAGCGCGTCGGAGGTCATGGTCGGGCAGGGTGGCACACGTGGTCGAGGGACGAACCGGCGAGCCGGCGGTGGTGGGGGTGGACGGCGCCCGCGGCGGGTGGGTCGGCGTGCGCTGGGACGGCCGGTCGCTGGCGTGCGCCTTCGCGCCGGCGCTCGACGCCCTGGTCGCCGACGTGTGGCCGGTGGCGGTGGTGGCCGTCGACATGCCCATCAAGCTCGAGGTGTCGGCCACCCGGGCATGCGAGGACCTGGCCCGCCCGCTGCTCGGGGCCCGCCGGTCGAGCCTGTTCCAGTCCCCGTCGCTCGGCGCCCTCGACTTCACCGACGACGACTACCCCGGGGCCAACGCGTGGTCGAAGGCCACCACCGGTCGGGGCATCTCCAAGCAGGCCTGGTTCCTCGTGCCCAAGATCCGCGAGGTGCGGGCGCTGGCCGAGACCGGTGCGGTGCCGGTGCGCGAGTGCATGCCGGAGCTGTCCTTCCGCGCGATGCACGGCGAGCCGCTCCACCACCCGAAGACGACGTGGTCGGGCCACGCCCTGCGGGTCCGGCTGCTGCGGGAGCACGGCATCGAGCTCCCCGACGACCCCGGACCGGCCGGCCGGGTCGCCCCCGACGACCTCGTCGACGCCGCCGCCGTGGCCTGGTCGGCGATGCGGATCGCGGAGGGCACCGCGGAGTCCGTCCCCCCGGAGGGCGGCCAGTCGGCCATCTGGTGGTGAAGGAGGGCGAACACACGCGAGTTGTGAGCGCCAGCGAACAACTCGGTGAGCGACGAGGCCCCTAGGGCCGAGGAGCGGCGCGGCCCTCGGTGGCGTCGTCGCCGAACAGCGCGCGGGACCAGTGCTCGAGGTCGGGGCCACGGCGCAGCGAGTGCCCGCCGTCGACGCCCAGGGCCTGGCCGGTGACCCAGCCCGACTCGGGCCCGCACAGGTAGCGGACCGCGTTGGCCACGTCCTCGGGGGTGCCGGTGCGGGCGAGGGGCATCTGGGCGATGTAGTCGTCGTGGACGGCGGGGTCGCCCTCGAGCGCGGAGGACAGCTCGGTGGGGACCAGGCCGGGTCGCACGGCGTTGCAGCGCACGTTGGACATGCCGAGCTCGTCGGCCGCGGTCTTGATCAGCGCCTCGAGCCCGATCTTGGACACGCAGTAGGCCGCCATGTAGCGGTGGCTCAGCGGCGCGGCGATGGAGGAGATGCCGACGAAGGATCCACCCCCGGCGGCCACCATGCGCGGGGCGACGTGCTTGAGCGTGAAGAACGCGCCGGTGAGGTTCACGCCGAGCACCTGGTCCCACTGCTCCGCGGCCATGGCCACGACGGGCGCCATGGTCCCGGTGCCGGCGGCGGCCACGCAGAGCTGGAGCGAGCCGGTGAGCGATGCGGCCTGCTCCGCCGCCGCGGCGACCTGCTCCTCGACCGCGACGTCGCACACCACGTGGCCGACCTGCGCGCCGTCGGGCGCCTCGGCCTCGAGCTCGGCGACGGCGGCGAGCAGCCGCTCCTCGCCGCGCCCCGCGATGGTGACCGACGCACCGTCGCGCAGCAGGGCGCGGGCGCAGGCCAGGCCGATGCCGCTGCCGCCGCCGGTGACGAGGGCGGCCTGATCCTTCAAAGCTGACATGGAGGGTGAACCTAGAGTCCGGCCGGTGACCGACGACGCCACCGCCGCTGCCCCCGGACTGCTCGACGGGGTCGTCGTGCTCGACCTCACGCGGGTCCTGGCCGGCCCGATCTGCGGTCGGGCGCTGGCCGACCTTGGCGCGCGCGTCATCAAGGTCGAGCCGCCCGCCGGCGACCTCAGCCGGTTCTCCGTGCCCCGCCACGGGCCGATCTCGGGCTACTACGCGCAGCAGAACGCCGGGAAGGAGAACGTGTCGGTCGACCTCGACCACGCCGACGGCCGGGCCGTGCTGTTCGACCTGGCGTGCCGGGCGGACGTGGTGCTCGAGAACTTCCGGCCCGGTGTCTGCGAGCGGTGGGGCGTGGGCTACGAGGCCGTCGCCGCCGAGAACCCGGGGGTCGTCTACGCCTCCCTCACCGGCTTCGGCCAGACCGGTCCGTGGGCCGGCCGGCGGGCCTACGCCGTGATCGGCCATGCCGTCGCCGGCACCACGGCCGGCCAGCTGGCGCACCAGGAGGTCGTGGCCGGCCGGGCCGTGCTGGCCAACGACGCCTACTCCCACGGCGACGTCTACACCGGCCTCGTCGCGCTGTCCGGCGTGCTCGCCGCGCTGTTCGCCCGCCAGTCGACGGGGCGGGGCCAGCACGTCGACGTGTCCATGGTCGACTCGCTGCTCTTCGTCAACGAGCACGCCCAGGAGCAGCTGGCCGGCGAGACCGAGCCCGGCGACCCGGCCGTCCTCGGCAGCGGGTGGTCGCCGGTGGTGGAGGTGGCCAACGGCGAGCGGGTGAGCGTGGCCGGCGACCCGGCCGCCCACGGCTACGCCAGCTTCCTGCAGCTGCACGGCCGGGAGGACCTGCTCGACGACCCGACGATGCGGTCGTGGGAGGGTCGCCGCGCCATCGCCGACCAGCTGCGCCAGGACTTCCGGGACTACGCCGCCACGATCCCCACCGGCGAGGCGCTGGTCGCCCTGCTCGACGAGGTCGGCCTGGCCGCCGGCGTGGTGCGATCCGTGCCCGAGCTCGTCGGCGAGGACCACATCGTCCAGCGGGGCAGCATCGTCGACGTCGACGACCGTGCCGGTGGCACCTTCGCCATCCCCCAGGCGCCCTGGCGGTTCTCCGGGGCGACGGCCGGGGTTGCGGGGCCGCCGGCGTGGCGGGGCGAGCACAACCGCCGCGTGCTCACCGGCCTCCTCGGGCGCAGCGACGCCGACGTCGACGCGCTGGAGGCCGCGGGCGTGCTGGTCGCCCGAGCACCGCGGGGGTAGGAACCGGTGGTGTCCGAGATCCCGCTGCCGATGAAGGCCACGGCCGGCGAGCTGCCGGCGGGCGACGGCTGGGTCTACGAGGTGAAGTGGGACGGGATGCGCGCCGTGGTGCTGGTCGAGGACGGCCACGTCCGGCTGCAGTCCGCGAACGGCAAGGACGTCACCGTCTCGTTCCCCGAGCTCGCGTCCCTCGGCGGCGCCCTCGGGGTCGGCTCCGCCGTCCTCGACGGGGAGATCGTGGCCTTCGACGAGCAGGGCCGGCCGTCGTTCGGACGCCTGCAGCAGCGCATGCACGTCGGCGACCGGCGGGCCGCGGCGGCGCGCGCCGAGGCCGTGCCGTGCACGCTCGCCGTGTTCGACCTGCTCGCCCTCGACGGTCGCTCGCTCATCGGGCTCCCCTGGTCCGAGCGACGGCGGCTCCTCGAGCAGCTGGTCGAGCCCGGCCCGCACTGGCAGGTCCCCGCCGTGCACCACGACGGCCAGGCCCTGCTCGACGCCGCCACGGCCAACGACCTCGAAGGCATCGTGGCCAAGCGCGTCGACTCCACCTACCGGCCGGGCGGGCGGACCCGCGAGTGGGTGAAGGTGAAGGTCCGCCGGCGCCAGGAGTTCGTCGTCGGCGGGTGGGCGCCGGGCAAGGGCAACCGGGGCGGACGCATCGGCGGCCTCCTCGTGGGCTACCACGACGAGCCCGGGCGCCCGCCGTTGCGCTACGCCGGCCGGGTCGGCAGCGGCCTCGGCGAGGACGAGCTGCGCACGCTCGAAGCGCGCTTCGCCGCCATGGTCGTGGACGACTGCCCGTTCGACCCCGCACCCCCTCGCACCCATGCCGTCGACGCGGTGTGGTTGCGGCCCGAGCTGGTGGTCGAGGTGGAGTTCGCCGAGTGGACCGCCGACGGACGCCTGCGCCACCCCACCTACGCCGGCCGCCGCACGGACAAGGACGCCGAGCAGGTCACCGCCGCACCGTGATTCGGTGGGGCGGAGGCGGCGTGCGCGAGGATCAGCGTCGATGGAGGGAGCGACCACCCGGGACACGATCCGCATGACGATCCCGGCCCTGCTCGCGTACGTCCGGCTCCCCCGGGTCGCCATCGCCGGCCTCGCCACCCGCTCCGGCTTCTCCTACGACGAGGTCGAGGACCTCCGCCTCGCCGTCGGTGAGGTGTGCCAGGTGCTGCTCGACGGCACCGACCGCGACGGCACCCTCACCATCGACTTCACCGTCGCGCGCGGCACCGTCGGCGTGGAGGTGGCCATCGACGCGCCCCCCGGTCGCCACGACGGGCTGGCCGAGCGGCTGGCCGAGCAGATCCTGGCCGCCACCGTCGGCAAGTTCGAGGTGCACGACGACGGCCGCCGCATCGCGTTCGCGATGAGCGCCGCCGACGACGACGACGACTGACCGTTCTGGAGCCCCAGGATCAGCGGCCGCTGGAGCCGAACCCGCCGGTGCTGCGGTGGCTGTCGGGCAGCTCCTCCACCGGCTCGAACGCCGCGGTGGCCACCGGGCGCAGCACCAGCTGGGCGATGCGATCGCCGCGGTGCACCTGGTAGTCCTCGGCCGGGTCGGTGTTGACCAGCACGACCTTCAGCTCGTCGCGGTAGCCGGCGTCGATGAGGCCCGGGCTGTTCAGCACCGTGACGCCGTGGCGCAGCGCGAGGCCCGACCGCGGCTGCACGAATCCGGCCCAGCCCGCCGGGATGGCGATGGCGATGCCGGTGGGCACGAGCGCCCGTCCGCCGCCGGCGGGCAGCAGCACGTCGTCGCGGGCGACGAGGTCGGCGCCGGCGTCGCCCTCGTGGGCGTAGCCGGGCAGCGGGAGGTCGGGATCGAGCCGGCGGACCGGGATGGTGAGGGCGTCCACCCCGCCACGGTAGGGCGGTAGCGTCGCCCCGATGTTGGCCTGGATGGACCTGGAGATGACCGGACTCGATCCGGACACGCACGTGATCGTCGAGATCGCCACGATCATCACCGACGACCAGCTCCAGATCGTGGCCGAGGGCCCCGACCTCATCGTCCACGCCAGCGAGGAGGACCTCGCCCACATGGACGACGTGGTGGTGCGCATGCACACCGAGTCCGGGCTGCTCGACCGGATACGCGCCTCGGAGCTGTCCCTCGCCGATGCCGGCGCGCAGACCCTGGCGTTCCTGCAGGAGCACATCCCCGTGCCCCGCTCGGTCCCGCTCTGCGGGAACTCCATCGGGACCGACCGGCGGTTCCTCGCCAAGCACCTGCCCGAGATCGAGGACCACCTCCACTACCGCAGCGTCGACGTCTCCACCATCAAGGAGCTGGCCAAGCGCTGGATGCCCTCGCTGCTCAAGGGCGCGCCGGCCAAGGTCGGATCGCACCGAGCCCTCGACGACATCCGGGAGTCCATCGACGAGCTGCGCTACTACCGCGAGGCGCTCTTCAGGGACGGCGGGACGGACGCGTCGCCAGGCGACGCCCCCGCCAGCTGACCGACCCGCGCGCCGTCGCCACCACCGAGCGGACGAACACGGCGAGGAACGTGACCAGCAGCAGCGGGAACGCCAGCGCGGTGATCGGTCCGAACCGGCCGACCCGCCGGGCCATCCACCAGACCTGGGCCGCGACGACGGCGTAGAGCGCGGCGGCGACGGCCGGGCTCCCCGCGCCCAGCAGGGCTCGCACCGGCGCCACGGTCGCCTGCACGAGCAGGGTCAGCCACGCGACCACGAGCAGCACCGTCGTGCGGCGTGCGGCGCCGAGGCCGGCGGCCAGGTTCTTCGTGAACCCCTCGACCAGCTGGCCGAGTCCGAGCGGGTACATCCGGAAGGCCACGTCGTCGCCGCCGGCCAGCACGTGGACCGGCAGCTCGTGCTCGCGGAACGCCGCGGCGAGCGCCACGTCGTCCACCACGGTGCCCTTGGCGACGGCGTGGCCGCCGACGCGCTCGTGGTCCTCCCGGCGGCAGGCGAGCACCGGGCCGAACGCACCCCGGGCCCCACGGCGCCGGCCGAGCGGGGTGGCCACGTCGGTCGCCGCCAGCGACGTGATGTTGAACAGCGCGGCCAGGTGCTCCACCGGCTGGCCCGGGCGGTGGAACGGCTGCACGCTGACCAGGCCGCCCCGCTCGTCCAGGGCGGCCACGACCCGACCCAGCGCGCCCGGGGCGAAGCGCACGTCCGCGTCGACGAAGACGAGCACGTCGCGGGTGGCGGCCTTCGCGCCGACGTCGCACGCCCACGCCTTGCCGCCCCAGCCCTCGGGCAGGGGCGGCGCCGAGACCAGGGTCGCGCCGTGCGACCGGGCGACGCTCGGCGTGCCGTCGATCGAGTCGTCGTCGACCACCACCACCTCGGCCCGTGTGTCCGACAGGGAGCGGAGCAGCCGGGGCAGCTGGGCCGCCTCGTTGCGGGCCGGCACGACCACCGACACCCGGTCGAGGTCGAACGAGCCGAGCCGGCCCAGGCGCGGCAGCGACCACAGCAGCCAGACCCCGATGGCCAGGCGGACGGCGACCAGCGCGACATCCACCGCGCTCATCGCACCCCCACCCCCGACCCGTTCTGGCCTACATCGAACCGCGCATGCGGGGGGATCCGTAGGCCAGAACGAGGAGCACTTGACCGAGCGGTCAAGTATGGTGCGGCGCCATGGGGACGACCGTCGAGCGCCAGGAGCGCCAGCCCGCCTCGACCGAGGTCACCGAGGTGGCCCCGGACATCCTGCGGATGCAGCTGCCCATCTCGCTCCCCGGCCTCGGTCACGTCAACACCTACGCGCTGTGCGACGACCGGGGCGTGGCGGTGGTCGACCCCGGCCTGCCCGGCAAGGCGTCGTGGGACGCGCTGTCCGATCGGCTGCGCCAGGCCGGCTACGGGGTGAAGGACGTCCACACCGTCATCGTGACGCACAGCCACCCCGACCACTTCGGCGGAGCGGGGATCCTGCGCCACCGGGTCGGTGCCGAGGTCGTCACCCACCGCGCCTTCCGCACCTGGCTCGACCCCGACGAGGGTGACGACGCCGGCCCCGACGAGACCACCGACGGCGACGACGCGCCGGACCAGCGCTCGACCTCCCCCTGGCAGCGCGAGATGCCGTGGCGGTCCGGGCAGTTCCGCCCGCCCATGAAGCGACGCATCGGCTACCGGCTCGGCCGCACGCTCGGCCGACGCTGGATGCGGGCCCCGGAGCCGAGCCGACGGGTGGACGACGGCAACGTGCTCACCTTCGCCGGACGCGAGTGGCAGGCCGTCCACACGCCGGGCCACACCGAGGACCACCTCTGCCTGTGGTCGGCCGACGACGGCGTCGTGCTCACCGGCGACCACGTCCTGCCCACCATCACGCCGCACATCTCCGGCCTCCACGCCGGCCACGACCCCCTCGACGAGTTCTTCACCAGCCTCGACCGCATGTCCCAGCTGCAGGGGGCCACCCTCGCCCTCCCCGCCCACGGGCACCCCTTCGACGACCTGACCGGGCGGTGCAACGACATCCGCGACCACCACCACGAGCGGCTCGAGACCCTCCGAGAGGCAGCCCGGGCCCTCGGCGAGGCCAGCGTGGTCGAGCTGTCCAAGCACCTGTTCAAGCCGCGGTCCTGGGGGCCGATGGCCGAGTCCGAGACCTACGCGCACCTCGAGCACCTGCGCCGGGCCGGCGAGATGGTCAGCCGCCGGGTGGACGAGGACCTGCACTTCCAGCTGGTCGAACCGGCCTGACGCCGGCGCAACACCCGCGCGGCCAGACCGGTCAGGCGGAGCGCACCCGGGCGGTCGAGCACGCCACGCCGTCCACCAGGATCCAGAGGTCGAAGCCGCCGTCGACGTCGACCACCGCCACCTCCGGCTCGCTGCCCGGATCGATCGGCGCGGGGTGCTCGACCGACACGCGCAGCGGAGCGCGCAGGCCGGGTCGTTCGGCCAGCGCCTGCTCCACCGGCTCCCACGACACGGCGTTGTTGACGTGGTCCATCATGTCGAAGTCGGTGAAGCGCAGCGGGAACGACCAGGTCGCGGTCCCCTCCGGCGGCCGGGGCTCGTGGTGCAACCGGGCCCGGACCTTCCGGCCCCGCGCCGCCGTGCCGTACAGCGACTCGAAGCCGTCGGGCAGGCGGGTCGGGCGGCCCTGGGCACCCAGGTGCACCCACAGCACCGCGGCATCGACGAGGCCCGGGCCCTCGACCGCCTCCACCCGCACGCGGCGCTCCGCCCATCGGGCACCGATGCCCGAGCACCACGTGCGCACGTCCACGTCCTGGCGGAACACGGGGAACTCGGCGACCAGCATCTCGACCCGGCGCACCACCCACGGTTCGCTCAGGGGGAAGCCGGCGTCGGTGGTGTCCTCGTCGCTCACGTCCTGGAGCATCCGGGCTGCGGCGTCGAGGCGCAGCCGTCCCTTCGGCGACCCGTCGGCCAGCTGCACCCGCCGTCGGTGGCCCGTGATGCGACCCTCCGGGGGCGGCTCGATGGCGAGGGGATCGTCGGTTCGGGGCGGGGCCACGGGGGCATGTTGCCGGACCGATCGCAACTTCTTCGATAATTCGATTGACCGGGTCCTGGCGGTGTGATGCCATGACCGGCACGGCTGCGGACCGGGGGCTCTCCCCGCCCGGCCCCGGACCTGCACGACCAGCGACGACGAGCGAGGTGACCACGGTGAAGACGACCCTCCTGCACCTGCTGCAGATCGCCACCGCCGCCGTCGCTCCGCGCCCGAAGGCCGGCCTGGCGCTCGCCCTGGTCCCCGTCTGCGCCGGCACCGCCGCGTACGGGACGAACGGCAACGGCATCGCAGGTACCTGGCTCGCCACCTCGCGCCTCTCCATGACCGTGCCGGCGTTCCACGACCGAAGGCCTCTGTGTTCCACCACCTGACCACTGGTCAGGCACCAAGGACCGCAGAGGCCGTCGGGAACATCCCGACGGCC
>Ga0208490_100461_pt1 | contig 25225 bp, 20 predicted proteins | sample SubbioAug_CSWold_FD_184818 | JGI IMG/M metagenome (GOLD analysis project Ga0208490, IMG submission 184818) | Serpentinite rock and fluid subsurface biosphere microbial communities from McLaughlin Reserve, California, USA - CR11Aug_CSWold (SPAdes) | ecosystem: Environmental > Terrestrial > Deep...
TGCCGCCGGCGTTGTTGCCCGACCCGGCGTTGTCGTTCCCGCTGTTCCCACCGGCGTTGTTGCCCGACCCGGCGTTGTCGTTCCCGCTGTTCCCACCGGCGTTGTCGTTCCCGCTGTTCCCACCGGCGTTGTCGTTCCCGCTGTTCCCACCGGCGTTGTTGCCCGACCCGGCGTTCTCGTTCCCGCCGGCGTTGTCGTTCCCGCTGTTCCCACCGGCGTTGCTGCCCGGCACGGCGTTCTCGTTCCCGTCACCCAGGGCCGTGCACGCGTCCTCACCGTCAGCCCGGCCAGGGAACTCCCCGTCGGTCACGCCGCGACCCGGGAACACGCCTCCGGTTGCCCCGCCACCGGGGAACGACGCCTCGTCGCAGCAGACGGCGATGTCGTCGTCGTGGTGATCGTCGTCGTGACCGTGCGTGTGCGAGTTGTCGTTCGGCGAGATCAGGTGCCCGTTGTGGCAGATCTCGACCCGCTCGCCATCAGCGCCGGGCTGCTCGCCGGCGCCGTGGTCGGCCAGGGCGGCGGGGGTGGCGACGGAGAGCACGAGGCTGATCACGCCGGTCGACACGAGGAGGTGACGGACACCCCGGGTGGTCTTGGACTGCATGTGAACTCCGTTCGGAACTGGCGAGGGTCGAACTGCCCATCGCCTGGGTCAGAACGGACCGGTCTCGCCACTCGCTCCCCGCACGACCGTTAGGCGGCCGAGTTCACCTCGAGAGGTGAGCCGTGCGGATCATCACGTTCCGTAGGATTCCGACGCTGTGAACGCCGTGAGTGACAGTGTGCTCACGCTGTGCGGTCAGAATCATGGGCCAGATGACCCAACGTCGGGGGTTCTCGGCCTCCGGGCCTTCCGGTTCAGGCCGACCTGGGAGTTCCGCCCGCTTTGCTCCGCGGTCACCCGCCGGGCGCGACGGAGCCGCCCGGCGGACCGGGCGGCTCTTCATCCGTCGTTCGTTCGCTCGGTGTCAGCCGATGCGGGCAGCGCCGAAGCGCGAGCTCGCGCGGTGGATGCCGAACCCGAGCAGCACGAGACCCAGGCCGAAGGGCACCAGGTTGGTCGTGCCGTCGCCGGTGGCGGCGAGGGCACCCGTGCGGGTGACCTGGGCGCCGAGGACCTGCGGGGCAGGGCTACCGGTGCTGGTCAGCACGGCCGGGGTCACGGCGGGGGTGGCCGGGGTGACGGCCGGAGTGGCCGGGACCGCAGGGGTGACCGGGGTCAGCGGCGTGAGCGGGTTGAGCACGACGTCGTCCTCGACGATCACCTCGGGGGTGCCGGTGTCGGGGGTGATGGTGTCCACCGGGGTGGTGACGGGGACGCCGTTCTCGTCGTCGTCACCCGGGGTGGTGACATCGTCGTCGACATCGGTGTCGGTGTCGGTGTCGGTGTCGGTGTCGGTGTCGGTGTCGGTGTCGGTGTCGGTGTCACCCGGGATGGTGTCGTCGTCGCCGAGCACGCAGCCGGCGTCGATCAGGTGCACGTGGTCCAGGTTCTGGCCGTCGAAGCCATCGAAGGCGGGGATGACGTCGCCCTCGTGGTCACCGTGGCCGCCGTTGAGGATGGCGTCCTTGCTCACGGTGATGACCACGAACGGGTTCGTGGCGCTGCCGGTGGCGTGGCAGATCGTCACCTTGTCGGCGCCGACCGCCTTGTCGGCGTCATCGGAGTCACCGCTCTCGGTCTCGTCGTCACCACCGACGACGGTGTCGTCGTCCTCGAGGTCGCAGTCCACACCGGAGTCGGTCACGGTCACGAGCTCACCCGTGCTGTTGCGGTCATCGGTGCCGTCGCTGTTGTTGCCGGACTTGATGAACACGCCCGTGACGTCGCCGTCGAGCTCGTCGGCCGAGTAGGTCAGCGACGTGCCGGTCAGGCCGTCGAACTTCTGCTCGGTGCCGTCAGCGAAGACGACGACCAGGTTCGAGATGTCCTTGGTCGAGGTCACGGTCAGCGCACCGCAGTCGAGGGAGGCGCCGACGACGGCATCGCTGCCCGCGTTGCCTCGGGCACCCTCGTCCTCGTCGTCGACCTCGTCCTCGTCCACCGGGGCGGGGTGCTCGGCCGGGATCTCCTCGTCGGCCTCGACCGTCGCGCAGTCGACCGCGAGGAACTTCTCGGTCGTGCCGGACTTGGCGCTGACCTCGGTGGCGCCCGTGGCGTCGAAGGTGGTGCCGGTCGGGTCCTCGATCTCGGTGATCATCGAGCCGCCGTCGTAGAGCTTGACGTTGGAGATGTCCTTGTCGCTGGTCACCGTGACGATGCAGTCGTCGACGGCGATGGTCAGGTCGGCGGCGCTGTTGCCGGGCGCGAGGGCGGCGTCGCCCTCGGTCGCACCGGCGACCCCCGCGCTGGACAGGACGAGCGCGAGTGCGCCGCCCATGACCGCGGAGGTCTGGAGGAACTTGGTGAATGGTGGTCGCATGGCTGGCTCTCCACTTGGGGGGTTCGGTCGCACGGGGGGTGTGCGACGGGATCTCGGACAACCGCTTGCCGCCCCGCCCGCCGTCTTGCTCGGCGTTGGTCGTGAGACCGTGGGTGGATCACTCGGTGCGTCCCTGTCGAGGCGCTCTGTGTCCCCCACCGAGCACGCATCGAACCCGCTCATGCCGGATCCGGCCACTTTCCGTGACAACCTCGTTGGCACTTCCTGTTGAATGCCCACAGCGTGCCGTTCCGTACTGGGGTGATCACGGAACGTGGCATCCTGCGCTCACCGGGGCCGTCGGTGCCTCCGGACTAGAATCACCTCGCTGTGATTCCCCGAGCGGTCACCCGTGTGCCCCCGGTTCCCATCCAGGGAACGGGGCGAGACACGGCACGCTGCCGCTCGACCGCACCCTCCGCCCAGCGCCAGGAGCCTGCCCGTGTCTGACCAGAGTCCCCCGCCCCCCGGAGACGGCACGGCGACCGACGAAGAGCGGTTCGACATCGAGCCCATCCAGCTCCAGGACGAGATGGAGAACTCGTTCCTCGAGTACGCGATGTCGGTCATCATGCAGCGGGCCCTGCCCGATGCCCGGGACGGCCTGAAGCCCGTGCACCGCCGGATCCTGTGGGGCATGGAGGACATCGGCGCCCGCCCCGACCGCAGCCACATGAAGTGCGCGCGCATCACCGGCCACGTCATGGGGCACTTCCACCCTCACGGCGACGGCGCCATCTACGACGCGCTCGTGCGCATGGCCCAGCCCTTCTCCCTCCGCCATCCGCTGGTGGACTTCCACGGCAACTACGGCAGCCCCGACTTCGGGCCGGCCGCCGCCCGCTACACCGAGTGCCGCCTCGCCAACCTGGCCATGCGCCTCCTCGACGGCATCAACGAGGAGACCGTCGACTTCAACGACACCTACAGCGGCGAGTTCACCGAGCCGTCCGTGCTGCCGGCCCGCTTCCCCAACCTGTTGGTGAACGGCTCCGAGGGCATCGCCGTCGGCATGGCCACCAAGATCCCCCCACACAACCTCGGCGAGGTCATCGACGCCACCGTGCACCTCCTCGAGAACCCTGAAGCCCGGGTCGAGGATCTGATGCACTTCGTCAAGGCCCCCGACTTCCCCACCGGCGCCCTGCTCATGGGCCGTCAAGGCGTGATCGACGCCTACACCACCGGCAAGGGGACCGTGAAGCTCCGGGCCCGGGCCGAGATCGTCGAGGGGCGTCAGCGGGACATGATCGTCGTGTCCGAGATGCCGTACCAGACCTCGATCTCGGCGACGGCCGCCAAGATCAAGGAGCTGGTGAACGACAAGACCATCGAGGGCATCGCCGACGTCAACGACGCGTCGGCCAAGGGCCAGACCAAGCTCGAGATCACCCTCAAGCGCGATGCCCCGGGCCTCGTGGTGCTGAACAACCTCTACAAGCACACCCCGCTGCAGACCAGCTACTCGATCAACATGGTCGCCCTAGTCGAGGGTGTCCCGCGCACCCTCAACCTCCTCCAGGCCCTGCAGTCCTACGTCGGGCACCAGATCGAGGTCATCACCCGGCGGTCCGAGTTCCGCCTCCGCAAGGCGCGGGATCGGGCCCACATCGTCGAGGGCCTGATCAAGGCCCTGGACATGATCGATGCGATCATCGCCGCCATCCGGGCGTCGGCCGACAAGCCCGCCGCCCGCGATGCGCTCATGGGTGCGCCCTTCGAGTTCAGCGACGTCCAGGCCGAGCACATCCTCGACATGCAGCTGTCCCGCCTGACCCGCCTCGGACGGGAGCAGCTCGAGTCCGAGCTGGCCGAGCTGCGCGAGACCATCACCGAGCTCGAGGCGATCCTCGCCGACGACGCCAAGCTCCGCCAGGTCATCAAGGACGAGCTGGTGCAGATCCGGGCCGACTTCGCCACCGACCGCCGCTCCGAGATCACCCTCGACCCCGGCGACATCGACATCGAGGACCTGATCGACGACGAGGAGCTGGTCGTCACCCTGTCCCACCGCGGCTACATCAAGACCGTCGAGGCCGACAGCTTCCGCCGCCAGGGCCGGGGCGGGCGGGGCGTGGCCGGCGCCAAGCTGCGCGACGAGGACTACGTCACCAAGATCCTCACCACCACCGCGCACGCCTACCTGCTGTTCTTCTCGAACCGGGGCAAGGTGTTCCGCCTCAAGGCGCACGAGATCCCGAAGAAGGACCGCACGGCTCGCGGCACCGCCATCGTGAACCTGCTGCAGCTCGAGCCGGACGAGAGCATCCAGGCGATCATCGACACCCGGGACTACGAGACCCAGCCGTACCTGTTCTTCGCCACGAAGCTGGGTCAGGTCAAGAAGACCCGGTTCTCCGAGTACGACTCCTCGCTGCGCTCCGGCCTCATCGCCATCAACCTCCGCGACGGCGACGAGCTGGTGAAGGTGCTGCCCACCAACGGCGAGTCCGACATCTTCATGGTGTCCAAGCGGGGCATGACGATCCGGTTCAACGAGAGCGAGGTCCGCTCCATGGGCCGGGCCGCCGCCGGGGTGCGGGGCATGAAGCTCAAGGACGACCAGGACGAGGTCGTGTCCTGCGACGTCGCCCGGGACGACACCGCCATCCTCATCGTCACCACCGCGGGCTACGGGAAGCGCACCCAGCTCGACAAGTTCAACACCCAGGGCCGCGGTGGCCAGGGGGTCCGGGGCATCAAGATCACGGCCCGCAAGGGTGAGGTCGTCTCGGCCTTCATGGTCGGCATCGACGACGAGATCTTCGTCATCGCCTCCACCGGCACCACGATCCGGATGGAGGTGCGCGGCATCTCCTCGCAGGGTCGCGACGCCACCGGCGTGAAGGTCATGGGCGTCTCCGACGACGTCCACGTCGCCGCCGTCGCCCCGGTACTGTTCTCCGAGGACAGCGAGGAGTAGCCCTCCTCGCCGACGCGAACCCGCAGGGTTCGGACTTCCCCCCGGTTCTCCACCTGGGAGGTCGTCATGTCCATCCACCGCTCCGATCGGGGGCAGGCCACACCGCTGTGGGCCGTCGTCCTCGTCCTCGCCGGGCTCCTGCTGGTCCCCACCGGCATGCTGGTGCGCGCCACCGTCGAACGGGCCGAAGCCCGGTCCGCCGCCGACGCGGCGGCGCTCGCCGGCGCGCTGGAGGGCGAAGGGGCCGCTCGCTCGGTGGCGGCGGCGAACGGCGCCGAGCTGATCAGCTACGAGGCGCGCGGCGATCTGGTCGAGGTCACCGTCGTCGTCGGCGACCGGCGAGCCACGGCCCGGGCCGAGCGGAATGTCCGTCTCGTCCCACGGTCGGACCGGAGATGACGCGTGGACCATGGCGCCGGACGCTCCCACCGGGCATCCTCGTGGGGATGACGGGCGGGCGCGGGCGAACAGGACGGGTCTCGCTGCGCATCCGCAGCCTGATCCTGCTCGGCTTGTTCCTGCCCGTCCTCGGGCTCGCCGTCGTCTCCGCCGCGTCGGTCACCGAGCAGCAGGCCGCGCGCGACGCCTCCGTCCGCCTCCGCGATGCAGCACGCGGCATCCGGGCCGGGGTCGAGTTCCGGGCGGCGGTGGCCACCGAGGAGATCCACTCCACCGTGCTCGCCCTGGCCCACGACCTCGGGGTCGATCCCGACGCCACCGACCAGATCCACGCGGCGCAGGTCCGACACGACCTCGCCGAGAGCCGGGCTGCGGTCGACGCCGGCCGAGAGGTGCTCGCCTCCCCGGCGGTCGAGGTCGAGCTCATCGGACTCGACGCGCTCCGTCCGGACGTGGACGCCGGGATCGTGGGGAACGGTCGGGTCTCCGAGGTCTTCGCCGGCCTGAACGAGGCGCTCACCCGCCAGTGGGAGGACAACCTGCTCGACATCGAGCAGATCGCCGACCTGCGGCCGCTCAGCAGCGAGATGCGGGCCCGCCTGCGCACGCTGCGGTACTCGATCGAGGCGTTCACCCTGGGCGGACCCCGCGTCAACGCCGCGCTCGACCTGTTGATCCAGCCTCCCACGCCCGAGGGCACCGAGCGGCTGATCACCCTGAGCGAGCGGTTCGACGCCGCCGCCGAGCGGGCCACCCCGAGGCCCGGCACCGCAGCGGAGGAGGCCTGGGATGCTTTCGCCGACGACGACTCGGCCGTGCGGACCGAGTCGACGCTCGACCTCGCCGTCGACGTCGGGCTCGGGGTGCAGCCGGCCTGGGGCGACCTCCAGCTCGGGCTGGTCGCTGCGGGTCTCGCCGACGGGCAGCGCTGGGGCCTGCTCCTCACCGAGATCGTGGGCGCCTCGGCCCGGGACCTCTCCGATTCGGCCAGCCGGCACGCCGAGGCGACCGGTGACCGCGTGCGTCAGGAGACGATGCTCGCCGCCGCGCTCATCGTCCTGTCCGCGCTGGTGGGGCTCGCCACCGCCTGGGTCCTCGCTCGCCCGTCCCGCGACCTGCAAGCCGCCGCTCGCCGGGTCGAAGCGGGTGACTTCGAGACCGACCCCGTCCCCGTTCGTGGCCCGACCGAGGTGCGCGAGACGGTGGTCGCGTTCAACGACATGACGGCCACGCTCGCCGCCATCGAGGACCACGCTGTCGCCCTCGCCGAGGACCCGAGCTCACCGGTGCTGGACGACCCGCTCCCGGGACGGACCGGGCAGGCGCTCCAGCAGGCCATCGACCAGCTCCGACGCTCGGTGCACGACGCCGAGTCCCACCGTGCCGAGCTGTTCGAGCTGGCCACCCACGACGGGCTCACCGGCCTGTTGAACCGGGCCGCCGCCTTCACCGCGATCCAGCACGAGCTGTCCCGTGCCCGCCGGGACGGCACGCAGCTGCTCGCCTTCTACGTGGACCTCGACGGCCTGAAGGCCCTGAACGACACCTACGGCCACGAGGTCGGCGACGACGCCATCGCCCGGACGGCCGACGCCCTGCGGAACACCACCCGGAACAGTGATGTCGTTGCCCGCCTCGGCGGGGACGAGTTCATGGTCGTGGGTCCCGTGCCCGAGGGTGGTCACGACGAGGTCGCGGCGTTCGCCGAGCGCATCCGGGCCGCGGTGGCCCTCCAGTCGGTGCGGGTGGGCCCGGGCGAGGCGATCCCCCTCCGGTGCAGCGTGGGCGTGGCGCTGTCGGGCCCCGACACGGACGCGGCCGAGACCCTCGTGCGGGCGGCCGACGAGGCGATGTACCAGGCCAAGCACGGCGGCCGAGACCGGGTGGCGTGGGTGCAGGCCGGCTCGGGATCCGAACCCGTCAGCTGAGGCGCCCGCCGGCTCCGCGGGTGTCGTCGACCTGGTCCAACCGGACGGCGCCGGACGACACGAGCCGGAACCGGCCCCGCCCGGTCTTCTCGATCCGCACCGGTGCGTCCCGCTCGTCGAGCCGGCGCTTGAGCAGGATCAGGCGGCTCTCGAAGTTGTCCTTGAAGGCAGGCAGGGCCAGGCTCGGGTCGAGGCGCAGCTCGCGGTTCGTGAAGTCGGTGCGCCCCTCACGGTCGTGGTGGCCGAGCAGGGCCCACAGCAGGCGCCCGGCGACGCCCTTGATCAGGTACTCCCCGTCGAGGAAGACGCTCCCGTCCACGTCGAAGAACCGCACGTGCGTGACGTCGCCCTCCCCGGTCGGTGGCGCGTCCGGCGGTGGGGCGCTCGCCGGCGTCGCGTCGCGCTCCCGCGCCCGCTCGGACTCGATCGCGTTGGCCAGGATCGACGCGACGACCGTCAGCACCGCCTCGTCGGCCGGACCGAACGCCACCGTCCGGCGGCTCTCCACGGTGAGCACGCCGATGAGCTGGCCGAGCACCATCGCCGGGACCGCGCATCGGCTGGCGGAATCCGGGAGGCCGGGCACCGGCACCTCGCGCCCGGGGCCGATCTCACCGCTCTCCTCGTAGGACCGACGGACGGTGCGCGAGTACTTGCTGAGCTGGGTCACGTTGCCGAGGGTGACGGCGGTGCAGCGCTCGGCGGCGAGGCCGATCACGCCGTCGCCGAGTCCGACCTCGGAGCCCACGCCCTCGGCCTCGTAGCCGTGACTCGCGATGGTGAACAGGGTGGTGCCGTCCTCGTCGAGCAGGAGCAGCAGCGAGTGCTCGTAGCCGAACAGCTCGGCGAGGCCCGACACCGCGGTCTGCACGACCGTGTCCAGGTCCGGGCAGCGGCCCAGGCGGCTGCTGAGCTCGGCGATGCGCCCGGCATCCATGCCATCGGGTGCGGCCGCCAGGAGCTCCGGGTCCGCGGGTGGGCGGCCGGAGGGGACGTGCTGGATGTCGGTGACCCGGTACACGTCGGCGGCCCGCAGCTTGTACACGTCCTGCATGCCCTCGAGGGCGGCCGCGACGTCGACGTCGATCCGGAGGCGGTCGAACACCGGACCGCGGCGATCGGTCCGTTCGTAGCGCAGGTGCAGGCGGTACTGGTCGTAGGACCGCGGGTCGATGACGAGGACGTCGGCCTCGGGGTTCTCGACCAGGTTGCGGGCGGTCTTGGAGAAGAACTGGTTGGAGAGCGCCACCCGCTCGTCGTCGACGATCCGCACCTTGGAGAGGTACGTGACGTTCGGGAGGCCGTCGACGGAAGCGGTGGCGATCACCGCCGGGATGGCGCCCTCGAAGCACGCCGCGATGTCTCGCAGCGTGATGTCATCGCGGCTCAGGTCCACCCGTCCTCCACCTGCGCGCCGGCGCCGGGGCCGGGCGTCTGGTCGAACAGCTCCTCCACCTCCACGACGGCAACCAGGTAACCGGGCGGGACCATCCGCTCGGTGAGCGCCCGGGGGAAGAAGTCGGCCGACTCGATGTCGGCGAAGAGCTCGTCGTTGTGGCGGTGGCAGCGGTCCAGGTCGTCAGGACGGGGCTCCTCCTCGACTGCGACGACGCGCCCCTTGAGCTGGACCGAGCGCAGGTCGCGCACGTCGGCGCTCGTCACTGCGATCCGTCCGCCGGCGTCGATGTGCTCGCGCAGGACCGGATCGGACCGGTCGAGCAGCACCCGCACGGTGCCGGGCCCGACGACCGAGCACCCCCAGGCCCGCTGGGCATGCGGAGCTCCGTCAGCCGATGCGGTGCCGACGACCATGGCGCAGCCCCGCTCCAGGAAGGCCCGGAGGGCCTCGTCGATCACCGATGCCACCTCTGACGCAGTGCTGCAACCGCCGGACCCCTGCGGTTCGGATGTTCTTAGCATTCCATGCCGGGCCTTTGAGGAGCACGCATCCTGGCGCTCCCGGAAGATGACCACGAGGAGCGGGTTCCGCCTCGGGACGTCCGAGCACCGCTCCGCAGGAGACCACCATGACCATCACCGAACCCACCACCACCGCTCCCCTCCGCCCGGTCGCCGTCGACCTCTACCGGGACATCCACAAGGGCATCCGCTCCGAGCTGTTCGTCGTCACCGAGCGGGCGGGCACCCTCGATCCCAGCGACCGGGCCGACAAGGCGGCCCTGGCGGCCCACGTCCACACCGTGGTCGACCTGCTGGTCAGCCACGCCGAGCACGAGGACGGCCACATCCAGCCGGCGCTCGAGATGCACCTCCCGGCCCTCGCCGAGCAGGTCGAGGCCGACCACGAGCGGCTCGAGGCCCGCATCGCACGCCTCGCCGAGCAGGCGAGCGACATCGTCGACGGGACGGGCGACCCGCGCGGGAAGGCCCATCGGCTCTACGTCGAGCTGGCCGCGTTCACCAGCACGTACCTGGCGCACCAGGACCTCGAGGAGCGGGTGATCATGCCGTCGCTCGAGGAGACCATCGGCCCCGAGGCCGCGCTGGCCATCCACCAGGCCATCGTCGGTTCCATCCCGCCCGAGGAGCTGGCCACGAGCCTGGCGATCATGCTCCCGGCGATGAACATCGACGACCGCACCGAGCTGCTCGGTGGCATGCAGGCCGGTGCTCCCGCCGAGGTGTTCCAGGGCGTGTGGGGTCTGACCGCCTCCGTGCTGGAGGTGCGGGACCTGGAGGCGCTCGCCGCCCGCCTCGGGCTCTGAGCGGTCTCAGATATCGACGAACTTGACGTCCTTGGCGTTGGTGACGATGAAGTCCTTGCGGGCGGCCACGTCGTCGCCCATGAGCACGGACATGACCTCGTCGGCCAGGGCGGCCTGCTCGACCGTGACCTGCAGCAACGTGCGGCTCTCGGGGTTCATGGTGGTGACCTCGAGCTCGGAGGCATCCATCTCGCCGAGCCCCTTGAGCCGCTGGAAGTCCTTCTTGTGGTTCGGGTGCTCGGCCATGAAGGCCCGCTGGGCCCGGTCGTCCTTGAGGTAGATCTTCGACTTGCCCACCGTGGTGGAGTACAGCGGAGGCTGGGCGATGTAGATGCACCCGTGCTCGACGAGCGGCTTCATCTGGCGGAAGAAGAAGGTGAGCAGCAGCGTGCGGATGTGGGAGCCGTCGACGTCGGCGTCGCACATGGCGATGATCTTGTCGTAGCGGCGCTTCTCGAGGTCGAACTCCTCGCCCACGCCGGCACCGATGGCCGAGATGAGAGCCTGGATCTCGGTGTTCTTGAGCATCTTGTCGATGCGGGCCCGCTCGACGTTCAGGATCTTGCCGCGGATGGGCAGGATCGCCTGGGTGCGCGGATCGCGGGCCGAGACGGCCGACCCGCCGGCGGAGTCGCCCTCGACGATGAAGATCTCCCGCTCGCCCCGGTCCTTGGCCGAGCAGTCCTTGAGCTTGTCGGGCATGCCGGCGCCGTCGAGGAGCGTCTTGGAGCGGATGGCGTTGCGGGCGTTCTTGGCCGCCTCGCGGGCCTGGGCGGCCGAGTACGCCTTCTTGATGATCTTGTTGGCCTCGGTCGGGTTCTCCTCGAACCACTGGGCCAGGTACTCGTTGGTCACCTTGGTCACCAGCGAGCGCATGGCCGTGTTGCCCAGCTTGGCCTTGGTCTGACCCTCGAACTGGGGCTCCTGCAGGCGGACGGACACCACCGCGGTGAGGCCCTCTCGGACGTCGTCACCGGTGAGGACGAGGTCCTTGACGTTGCCGGGCCGGTTGTCCTTGGCGTAGTTGTTCACCACACGGGTGAGGGCCGTCTTGAAGCCCTCCTCGTGGGTGCCGCCCTCCATGGTGGAGATGCCGTTGGCGAAGCTGTGAATGCCGTCGCGGTTGTAGCCGGTGTTCCACTGGAAGGCGATCTCGACCTCGGAGGTCTCGTCGGACCCCTCGAACCAACCCACCTTGGACCAGAGGGCTTCCTTGGTCTTGTTGATGTGGCGGACGAAGTCGCTGATGCCCCCCGCGTACTTGAACGTGACCCGCTCGTTGTCGTGGCCCTCGCGCTGGTCCTGGTAGCGGATCTCCAGGTTCCGGTTGAGGAACGCCATCATCTGGAGGCGCTCGAGGATCGTGCGGGACAGGAACTCGGTGGTCTCGAAGATGGTGTCGTCGGGCCAGAACGTGACGCCCGTGCCCGTTCGTCCCCGGGGTGCGTCGCCGGTGACCTGGAGCTTGCCCTGGGGCTTGCCGCCGTCGCCGAACTCCATCACGTGGCGCTTCCCGTCGCGGTCGACCTCGACGATGACCTTGCGGGACAGGGCGTTGACGACCGAGACGCCGACGCCGTGGAGACCGCCGGAGACCTTGTAGCCCTCGCCGTCGAACTTGCCGCCGCCGTGCAGCTTGGTGAGGGCGATCTCGACGCCTGTCATGCCCTGCTGCTTGTTCATGTCGGTGGGGATGCCGCGACCGTTGTCGACCACCCGGCACCCGCCGTCGGGGAGGATCGTGACGTCGATGCGGTCGCAGTGGCCCGCCATCGCCTCGTCGACGGAGTTGTCGACGACCTCCCACACCAGGTGGTGCAAGCCGTTCGGACCGGTGGACCCGATGTACATGCCGGGACGCTTCCGGACGGCCTCCAGGCCCTCCAGGACCCGCATGTTGTTGGCGCCGTACGACGTCGTCTCAGCTGCCACAAACACTCCTCAGATCCCAGGTCACAGTGGAGCCATCGTACCAGCGGGGGTCTGACGCCCCGGCCATCTGGAGCCCGGTCAGGGGCGCTGCGGGCGGCGTCCGCGGCGGGCGACGCGCACCTCGACCGAGGTGACGCGACCTGGCCCGAGGAGCTCGTCGAGGCGGGCGATGAGGTCCTGCTCGAGCCACCGGACGTGGCTCACCACGGCGGGGTCGTCGGCCTCCAGGACGAGCGTGGCCTGCTCGAGGGAGACGGGACGGGTGCGGGTGGCGAGGACACCGCCCACGACATCGCCCCAGCGGTTGAAGACGAGCTCGACGGCGTCGGTGCCGGGTGCGCCCATGCCCCGCACGACCCGGTCCAACAGCGCGGCCAGCTCGCTCGGCGGGGACGCGGCGAGGCCCACCTGCAGCTCGTCCAGCTCGTCGTCGTGGTCCACGGGCCGAGTGTGGCACTCCCCCACCGACATCGGACCGGCCGCTTCGGAGCCGAGCCGCCAGGCGAGGCGACCCAGAGGCACGGGCCCTGTGGCGGCGGAGCCGCCAGACCCAATCGCGCGAGGACGTGACCGCTGCGCGCAGGTCTCTAAACGTCGGGCGCGATCTGCCCGTGGGCAACCCGCAGCACGAGCTCGGGTTCGGTCTGTCGCGGCAGCGGTCCGGCGGTGGTCAGCAGCGTCTGACCCGGTGGCAGGTGGGCGAGGAGGGCCTCGGTGCGGCCCTCGTCGAGCTCGGACAGGACGTCGTCCAGCAGCAGGATCGGACTCTCGCCGCTGACCTCGGTGACGGCCCGGTGCACGGCGAGGCGCATGGCGAGGGCGAGGGAGCGCTGCTCACCCTGGCTGGCGTGGGTGCGGGCGGGCAGGTCGTCCAGGCCGAAGGCGACCTCGTCGCGGTGCGGACCCACGGTGGTCACGCCACGCCGCAGGTCGAGGTCACGGGCGTCGGCGAGGGCCTCGGCCAGCCCGTTCGTGCGCCACGGCGCGTCGTAGGTGGCCGACACCGGGAGGGCGACCCCGGCGAGGTCGCGGTAGGCCTCGGTGAGCCGGGGCACCAGCTCGACGAGGGCGGCCGCCCGCCGCTCGGCCAGCGCCTCGCCGGCCCGGGCGAGACGGTCGTCCCAGACGTCCAGGGTGAGGGCGGCCGCGGCGTCGAGGCGACCACGGCTCTGCTTGAGCAGGGCGTTGCGCTGCTTGAGGATGCGCTCGACGTCGCTGCGCACGCCCTCGGTCTGGGCGTCGAGCCCCACGGCGGCCTCGTCCAGCCAGCTGCGCCGCTCGCCCGGGCCGCCCTTGACCAGCACCAGGTCGTCGGGGCTGAACACGGTGACCGTGACCGCCTCCAGCAGGTCGCGACGGCGCTTCACGGGCTGGCGGTTCAGCTGCATGCGGCTGCGGCCGCGGGCGGCGATCTCGGCTTCGACCAGCAGCTCACGGGGGCCGCGGACGGCTTCGGCCCGCACGACGGCCCGGTCGGCCCCGGTGCGCACCATCGCCTCGGTCGTGGCGCCCCGCAGCGACGAGCCGGCGAGGTAGGCGACGGCCTCGAGCAGGTTGGTCTTGCCCTGCCCGTTCCGGCCGACGATGGCGGTGGTCCCGGCCGGCAGCGTGACGTCGGCCGCGGCGTAGCTGCGGTAGTCGTTCAGCCAGAGGCGGCGGAGGTGGAGAGCCAGAGCTCTCTACTGAACCCGCACCGGCATGAGCAGGTACAGGTAGTCGTCCGAGCCCGGGGTGCGGACCACGGCGGGCTTCAGCGAGTCCATGGTCGACAGGGTGATCTCGTCGCCCGAGGCTGCCTCGATGCCGGCCAGCAGGTAGTCGGGGTTGAACGCGACCGTGAGGTCCTCGCCCTGGTAGGTGGCGTCCAGGCTCTCGGAGCCCTCGCCCACGTCCTGGGTCACGGCCTTCAGCTCGAGGCCGTCGGCCGACATCAGGAGGCGCACCGGGGTGGCGTCACGGGCCAGGAGCTTGACGCGGCGCAGCGCCTCGATGAGGGGCTCGCGGGACACGGTGAGCAGGTTCGGCTGGTTCTGCGGGATGAGCCCCTGGTAGTTGGGGTACTCGCCCTCGATCAGCCGCGTCGTCAAGACGATGCCGCCGCTGTCGTTGCTGGTGGAGAAGCTGGCGTCGCGCTCGCCGAGGCGCAGCGTGAGCTCGCCGCCGTCGCCGAGGGCCCGGCTGAGCTCGGCCAGGGCGCGGGACGGCACCAGCACCTGCTTGCCCGAGGAGAGCACGCTCACGCCGGGCAGGTCGCGCACGGCGAGGCGGTAGCTGTCGGTGGCCACGAGGCGCAGGCCGGCGTCCTCGGCGGCGAGGAGCACACCGGTGAGGATCGGGCGGTTGTCGTCTCCGCTGGCGGCCGGCAGGACCTGGCGCAGGGCCCCGGTGAGGGCGTCGGCGTCGAAGCGGACCTCGTCGCCCTCGACGGCCGCGACCCGCGGGAACTCGTCGGCCGGGAGCGTCTTGAGGGAGAACTCGGACCGGCCCGAGGCGATGCGGGCATCGTCGTCGCCGGTCTCGAGCTCGACCGCGCCTGGCTCCAGTGCCTTGACGATGTCGTTCACCAGGCGGCTCGGCACCACGGCGACGCCGTCGGCCAGGCCGGCCACCGCCAGCTGGACGGTGACGGTGAGCTCCAAGTCGGAGCCGGTGATGGTGAGGCGGTCCCCGGCCAGCTCGAGGCGGACCCCGGACAGGACCGGCAGCGCACCGCGGCTGGCGACCGCACGGCCGGCCGTGGCCAGCGCCTCGGCGAGCACGTCTCGTTCACATCGCAGCTTCATGAGGGTTGTGCGCTCCTTGCGTCGCCAGCAGCTGCCCGGTCGATCCGAGCGGGTTGTCCCATCTTCCCAGGGTGATGTGGATCAGAGTCCGGGAGAGGTGGTGGGGGTTGTGGATTGTGGATACTGCCCCATCCGGGCAGGTCAGCGGGGTGATCGTCGTCCCGGCTGCATCCCCAGCCATCCCCGGTTCGACGGGTGCCGTTCATCGATCGGCCACGCGCGTCCCCATCGGAGGACACCAAACCCCACGCCGTGCACAGGGTCGTCCACCGTCGGTGGGCCTGACCTGTGGATGCCCGGTCGGCGACCGCGCGTCGCGTCCCCATGCCGTCCCGAGCGCGTCCCCGTCGCGTCCCCACCGTCAGGGGGCCCGACTCCACACGTTGTCCACAGGCGGGGAGGGTCATCCCTCGGCCTTGAGGCGCTGGATGAGCTCCTGGACCTGCTGGAACACCTGGCGGCGCTCCTTCATCTGGGTCTTGATGCGGTCCACGGCGTGGATGACGGTGGTGTGGTCCCGGCCGCCGAACTCCTTGGCGATGTTGGGGAAGCTCAGGTCGGTGAGCTCGCGGAACAGGTACATGCCGACGTGGCGGGCGGTGGTGAGCGGTCGGGTGCGGGAGCGGCCGATGAGCTCCTCGACCGTGTAGCCGAAGTACTCGGCGGTCGTGCCGAGGATGGTCTCGGGGGTGATCGGGCGGGCCTCGCGCTCGGCGACGAGGTCGGCGAGGATCTCGGTGGCCTTGTCGGTGGTCAGCTCCTCGCGGTTGAGCGACGCCCAGGCCGTGAGGCGGGTGAGCGCGCCCTCGAGGGCCCGGATGTTGTTGTCGTTGATGTTCTCGGCGATGAAGGCCAGGACATCGTCGGGGACCGGGGAGACCTCGTCCTCGGCCTTCTTGCGCAGGATGGCCAGGCGGGTCTCGACGTCGGGGGGCTGGATGTCGGTCAGCAGGCCCATGACGAAGCGGGTCCGCAGCCGGTCCTCGAGCGTGGGGATCGCATCCGGGGCCCGGTCGGAGCTGAGCACGATCTGGCGGTTCGACTGGTGGAGGTGGTTGAAGGTGTGGAAGAACTCCTCCTGGGTCTCCTTCTTGCCCTCCAGGAACTGGATGTCGTCGACCAGCAGGACGTCGATGTCGCGGTAGCGCCGCTTGAACGCCTCGTTGGTGCCACCCCGGATCGAGTCGACGAACTCGGACAGGAACTGCTCGGAGGTGACGTACCGGACCTTGTAGGTGGGGTAGTTCTCGAGCACGTAGTTGCCGATGGCCTGCAGCAGGTGGGTCTTGCCGAGGCCGGCGTCGCCGTAGATGAACAGCGGGTTGTACGACCGGGCGGGCGTCTCGGCCACGCGCAGGGAGGCGGCGTGGGCGAAGCGGTTGGAGTTGCCGGTGACGAAGGCGTCGAAGGTGTACTTGTCGTTCAGCGTGGAACGGCCCTCGGACGACCCGGGCGAGTACGCGGCCATGGAGCTCGGGGCGCGCTGCCCGTTGCCGGCCGCGAGGTCGGCGATCTCGCTGCTGCCCCGGATGTCGGCCAGCTCGTCGAAGAGCGGCACCTCCTGGGGCGTGGCGGCGCGGGCCTCGAGGGTGACGGCCACGTCGAGGCCCATCTCGGACAGGTTGGCGCGCAGCAGCGCCAGGTAGCGCTCCTGCACGCGGTCGCGCACGACGGTGGACGGGAAGCCGAGGACCAGGTGCGAGCCGTCGTAGCTGAGCGGCTCGACGTTCTGGAACGACGAGCTCCACACGACCCCGGAAACCTGCTCGCGGAGGAGGGCGGCGCAGCCCTTCCATACGGTCTCGGCGTCGTTCATGGACGAACCGCCTCCCGCTGTCCGATGCCAGGTATCCACAAGTCAGTCCACAAGATGTGGAAAAGAAAAAGACGACGACCGGGGATCCGGGCGGCGTCCGGTTGTTCGTCGGCAGGTTCCGGCCCGGGGCGTCGCCCGGGTGGTCGTTCCCGCCGTGGTTTCGCAACGTAGCAGCAACCAGAACGTCGGGTGCAAGGGCCTGGGTGATGATCTCGCAGATGACCCGATGTGACCGATGTCGCTCACCCGAGCGGGGCCGCCTCGACCCCCGGTTGGTCGCAGTGCGACGCCCTCGGTAGCGTGGCGGGTTGGTCCGGCGCGCCATCGCGCCCACCGCCTGGCGAACATCCACCGCGAACGCTGCCCTCGTCGGGCAGCTGCCCGCGGCGCCGGCGGTCGCAGTCGAGGAGGAACCAGTGAAGCGCACCTACCAGCCCAAGAAGCAGCGTCGTGCCCGCCGCCATGGCTTCCGTCACCGCATGGCGACCCGTGCCGGTCGCGCCGTGGTGCGCAACCGGCGCCAGAAGGGCCGCGCCAAGCTCTCGGCCTGACCGGTGTGGTCGCACCGGTCCGGACCCGTGAGGACTTCGCCGCCCTGTCGCGGTCTCGTGCTCGCGGGCGGTCCGGTCCGATCTGGGTCGTCCACGCGCCGGCCGACGTCGACGAGCCCGTCACCCGGGTCGCGTTCGCCGTGTCCAAGAAGGTCGGTGGCGCGGTCGTGCGCAACCGCGTCCGACGCCGTCTGCGCCCGCTGATGGACCAGCTCGACCGCGACGGCCGGCTCGCTCCCGGCGGCTACCTGGTGGGCGTGCGTCCCGACGTCGTCGACCTGCCCGCCGCCGACCTGCGCTCGCACCTGACGGTCGCCGTGCGGTCGAGCACCGGAGACCGCTCGTGATCGCCGGCTTCCTCGACCGCCTGATCCAGCTCTACCAGCGGGTCTTCGCCGGCCGGCCCTCCCCCTGTCGCTACGTGCCCTCCTGCTCCACCTACGCACGCGAGGCGCTCGCCCACCACGGCGCCGCCCGAGGGTCCTGGCTCACGATCTGCCGCCTCGTCCGGTGCGCCCCCTGGGGCAGCCACGGCTACGACCCCGTCCCCGGCGTGCCCGAGCCCGTCTCCCCCCACCCCCGATAGGACGCCGACATGTTCGACGGAATCTTCGAGTTCAGCGCCCGGATCCTGAACTTCTTCTACAGCCTGGTGCCGAACTACGCGATCGCCATCGTGATGCTGACGCTGCTGGTGATGGTGATCACCACGCCGCTCACGCTCAAGGGCACCCGCTCGATGATCAAGATGCAGCTCCTCCAGCCGGAGCTGAAGCGGATCCAGGAGAAGCACAAGGGCGGCGACCGCAACGAGATGAACCAGGAGCTGATGGCCTTCTACCAGGAGAACCAGCTCAACCCGTTGGGTGGCTGCTTCCCGCTGCTGGTCCAGGCCCCGGTCTTCTTGCTGCTGTTCCGCCTGATCCAGGGGCTCACGAGCCGCGGTCCCGACGGCACCTTCGACCCGAAGTACCTCGACGAGGGCAGCCAGCTGTACCGGTCGCTGGACCAGCGCACCGAGATGATGAGCTTCGGCCTGGACCTGTCGAAGTCCACGACGGACGCCCTGGGGGAATCCATCATCCAGGGGCTGCCCTACCTGATGCTGATCCTGTTCATGATCGGCGCGCAGTACCTGCAGCAGAAGCAGGTCACGGCCCGGGGCAGCGCCGCAGCCGCCATGCCCCAGCAGCAGATGCTGCTCAAGGTGATGCCGGCCTTCTTCGGCGTCATCTCCATCGGGTTCCCCGCCGCCCTCGTCGTCTACTGGGTGACCTCGAGCATCTACCGCATCGGGCTCCAGGGCTACATCACGAAGTCGCTCTACGGCGGTGAGGAGTCCCTCGGCGCCCAGGCCCGGCGGGCCGCAGACGAGGCCCGAGCGATGAAGGACAAGGAGAAGGGCAGCAAGGACAAGGGCAAGGCCGACGGGGGCTCCAAGCCCGCTCCGGCCCGCCCCGCTCGCCCGGAGAACGGTGCCGTCGGTGACAGCGCGACGGACAACGGCCGTCCCGAGGCCGGCAGGTACCAACCGGCGTCGAAGAAGAAGAAGCGGAAGAAGAGGTAGCGGCACGTGCAGTGGGTCGTGACCACTGGCCGGACCGTGGCCGAGGCCCGCGAGCGGGCCCTCGATGCGCTCGGGATCGACGAGAGCGATCTCGAGGTCGAGGTGCTCGACGAGCCCGGCTCCCGCCTCTTCGGTCTGCGCCGCACCGACGCCCGCGTCCGGGCGCGGGTGCGTCCGACGCGCCCTCGACCCAAGGTCGACCGACGCAACCGCCGCAAGGGCGGGGCTCCGGCCGGGCGGCGGCGACGCAACCAGCGCGACGACGGCGGCCAGGACCGCGCCGCTCGTGAGGAGCAGCGCGATGCCAGCGACGACCGTGCTCCCGCCGCCGACACCGGCGGGGGCGGGCGCAACCGGCGCCGCAACCGACCGGCGCGTGACCGCACCGCCGCCGAGGCCGCCGACACCGACACCGACGCGATCGCCGCCGAGGTGCCGGCGAGGTCCACACGCGCAGCCGCCCCCGGACCTCCGGCTCAACCTCGACCTGAGATCGACCACCGCAAGCCCCCTACGGGGACGACAGGAGACACCATGAGCGACATCACCCTCGACGAGCAGGAGCCGAGCGCCCTCGGCTTCGTGCAGGGACTCGTGGACGCCTTCGGCGCCGACGCCGACGTCCAGGCCACCAGCGAGGACGACGAGCACCTCGAGATCGCCGTCACCGGCGACGACCTCGGCCTGCTGGTGGGCCCCCGCGGCGCCACCCTGAACGCCATCCAGGAGCTGACCCGCACGGCCGTCGCCCAGCAGCACTCCGGCCGGCTGCAGGGCCGTCTCCGGGTCGATGTCGCCGGCTACCGCGCCCGGCGCAAGGAGGCCCTGGAGCGCTTCGCCGCCCAGCAGGCCGATCGGGTCAAGGAGACCGGCGCTCCGGTCGCCCTCGAGCCGATGTCGCCCCCGGACCGCAAGATCGTCCACGACGCCATCAACGACATGGACGGCGTGCACACGACCAGCGAGGGCGAGGACCGCCGCCGCCACGTCGTGATCCTGCCTGACTGAGGTCGGCCAGCCGGGCGCGAATGCCCAGGTCAACGACCTGATGACCAGTGTGACCACCCTGGCTGGTCCGGCGCGGGTGGAGGCGATCGGCGGCGGTTGGTACGGTGCCGCCCACGGACGGCCGCCGGTCGCCGAGGACGTTGGGCCATGACCGATCCCCTGCTGACGATCGAGGATGCCACTCGAGAGTTCCGGGTGAGCCCGAAGACCATCCGACGTCGCCTCACGTCCGGGGAGATCGCCGGCGCGTACAAGCGTCCGGGGAACCGCGGACCCGAGTGGGTGATGCCGCGGCAGTCACTCGCCGATGCCGGGTTCGCCCCGCGTCCGCTCGCGGCGACCACCGCGGTGCCCACCGATGCCGACGAGCGCGCGTCGTACTGGGAGCAGCGGGCCCTCGACGCCGAGGCTGCGCTGCAGGCCGGTGGCCACGCTCGCCGTCGCCGCGTCGGAGCCCGGCGCTGGGCCTTCATCGGTGTCAGCCTCGTGGTCGCCTTGGTCGCGGCGTTCGTGGTGCTCCAGAGCCGAAGCGACCCGGTGCCCGGACGCGAGGCGGGCGGGGCTGGCGCGATGGGCACGGTCGTCGCCCTGCTGGAGCAGGAGACCGACCCGGGCGACGCCATCGGTCTCGTCGGCGAGCGGCGGACCGACGCCATCCCCGCCGGGCGCATGGTCGCTCCGTCGCCACGAGCCGGCTGGGAGTCGCCAGCCGGTCCCCGCTTCGTCGTCGCCACCTTCGACGACAGCGCCCCGCCCCCTGCGGTGGCTTCGTTGCGTACGTCTGCTGACCGCATCCTGCGAACCCCCCACGGCGACCTGACGGTGGAGGTCTTCGACCGGACCCCCCGGGCCGGCGTGGCGGCCCAGGACCTGGGCGCGGACGCCTCGGGTCCGGCGCCAGGGAGCGACGTGGGCGTGGCAGTGCCCGCACCAGAGGCCGACCCGGACGCGGCATCGGCGCCACTCGCCGACCCGGCGCCGGCCAGCGCCCCGGACCCGGTCACCCAGCCGGGTGTGGTGGAGGTCCTCGAGGGCGACAGCTTCTGGACCATCGCCGACGCGGTCGTGTCGGCCGAGCTCGGTGTCGACGCCCCGACCGAGGCGGTCACGGCCTACTGGGCCGCACTGGTGAGCGCCAACGCCGATCGCCTGGTGGAGCCCGGGAACGCCGATCTCCTCCACGTCGGCCAGGCCATCGTGCTGCCGCCGCGCACGTGACGTCCCCGCCGTCCGCCGCGCCGGCCGGGAGCCCCGGAGGCTGGCGTGAGATCCTGCTCGACCGGTGGCGGATCGCCCAGGATCGCTCGATCGTCGGTCCCGGCGATCCGCACGCCCACCTCGACCATGCCGTCGCGCTGGCACGAGCGCTCGATCCGGCGGGTGTCGCCGTCGACCTCGGGTCGGGCGCGGGGATCCCGGGCCTGGCGCTCGCCGGCCTGTGGCCCGACTCGGTCTGGGTCCTGCTCGACGCCGCACAGCGCCGGGTGCGCCTCCTCGAGGACAGCGTCGAAGCCCTGGGTTGGGGTTCGCGGGTCACCGTGGTGCACGGGCGGGCCGAGGATCTGGCGCGCGATCCCGCCTACCGGGGATCGGCAGACCTCGTGACGTCCCGCTCGTTCGGGCGCCCTGCGGTCGCTGCCGAGTGCGGGGCGCCCTTCCTTCGGGAGGGCGGCATCCTGGCCGTCACCGAGCCGCCGGGCAGCTCGGGCGATCGATGGCCACCGTCGGGCCTCGAACGGCTTGGACTCACCGCACTCGGGGTGCGAGACGGCGTGCAGCTGCTGCGGGCAGCACGCGTGACGCCCGGGGAGTTCCCGCGTCGTGCCGGTGTCCCGGAGAAGCGCCCGCTCTTCTGAACCGTTTCACGTGAAACATCGAGGGTTGGGTGGGGCGCCGTGCGCGGTCCTGTTCCACGTGAAACGTCCACACGGCGGCGCCCTCCGAGCAGCCCGCGACGTTCCACGTGAAACGTCGGAGGAGGTCGAGGGTCCTTGACCCACCCACCTGCGCCCAAGCACCATGGGGCAGTGTCCGACCCCGAGCCCCTGTCCTCTCGCACCGAAGACATCTTCCAGCGACTGCGCACTGGCGGCACGGCAGAACCGGTCGATCCGCAGGAATCGGACGAGCGGAGCGCAACCGCCGCGCCCGAGGAGCACCCCAGCGAGGCGGCGCCCGCGGCCGAGACCCCTGACGATTCGGTACCCGTCGAAGACGTGACCGGAGCCGTCGATGCCATCGACGGAGAGGTCTCCGAGCCCGAGCCCGAGGTGGTGGAGGAGTCCGCCACCCCCGGTCCCCCGGTCCCCCGGCCGGTGCAGATGCCCGACGAAGCCCGGATCGCGGTCGGTGGCCTTCCCGGGCGAGACCGGCTCCCGGAGATCCTCGAGCCATCCGTCGCGCCTGCACCCGTCGCCGCCGAGCGCAGGGATGCCGGCGGCCAAGCGCTCCCCCGCATCATGGCGGTCGCCAACCAGAAGGGCGGCGTGGGCAAGACCACGACCACCGTCAACCTGGCCGCAGCCCTCGCCGAGGCGGGCTACCGCACCTTGGTCGTCGACCTCGACCCGCAGGGCAACGCCAGCACCGGGCTCGGGATCAACATCCGCGACCTGCAGCTGTCCATGTACGACGTGATCATCCACGAGGCGCCGATCGACGACACCATCGAGGCGACGGCGATGAAGAACCTCTTCGTCGCCCCGTCCAGCCTCGACCTGGCCGGAGCCGAGATCGAGCTCGTGCCGGCGTTCTCGCGCGAGCTGCGCCTGCGCCACGCCCTCGAGTCCGTGGCGGACGACTACGACTACATGCTCATCGACTGTCCCCCCTCGCTCGGACTGCTCACCGTCAACGGCCTGGCGGCAGCCAAGGAGGTCCTCGTCCCCATCCAGTGCGAGTACTACGCACTCGAGGGCCTGGGCCAGCTCCTGCGCAACGTGTCGCTCGTGCAGCGCAACCTCAACCAAGCGCTCGTCGTCTCCACCTTCGTGTGCGTCATGTACGACGCCCGGACCAAGCTCGCCGACCAGGTCGTGACGGAGGTGCGGGACCACTTCGGCGACAAGGTCTGCCGGATCGTCATCCCGCGGACGGTGCGGCTCTCCGAGGCACCGTCGTACGGCCAGCCGATCCTCGCCTTCGACCCGCGCTCTCGAGGCGCGATCGCCTACCGCGAGCTCGCCCGCGAGGTCAGCGGCGGTCCGATGGAAGCAGGGACACCATGAACTCCGATCACCGGCAGCAGGGGGAGCGATGAATCGCAAGTCAGGTCTGGGACGAGGCCTCGGGGCCCTCATCCCCACCGAGTACAGCGAGGTCGCCGGCACCGACACGTTGCGCGGCGCCTTCGAGGTGTCGATCGCGGCGATCCGCCCGAACCCCCGTCAGCCGCGGGCGCACTTCGATGAGGAATCCCTCGCCGGTCTGACCGCCTCGATCGCCGAGATCGGTGTCCTCCAGCCCGTGCTCGTGCGCGAGGTGGGGGAGGGGGAGTACGAGCTCATCGCCGGGGAGCGACGGTGGCGCGCGTGCAAGCGAGCCGGTCTGCAGACGATCCCGGTCGTGGTCCGCGATGCGGACACCGATGTGTCACTCCTCGAGCAGGCCGTCGTCGAGAACCTCCATCGGGCCGATCTGAACGCCATGGAGGAGGCAGCCGCCTACCAGCAGCTCATTGAGGGCTTCGGGCTCACCCAGGATGCGGTCGCCAAGCGGGTCGGCAAGAGCCGCGCCGCGGTGAGCAACACCCTGCGCCTGTTCCAGCTGCCGCCGGCGATCCAGGCCCTCGTGGCCGAGAACCAGCTGACCGCCGGTCACGCGCGCGCCCTGCTGGGCACGCCGGACCGCGCCTACCAGACCGCGCTGGCCCAGCGGATCGTCCGAGACGGCTTGTCGGTGCGGGAAGCCGAGGAGGCCGTCCGGCTGCGTTCCGGCAACGTGCCGGAGCCAGAGCCCACGGTCGAGCCCGATCCGCCCCAGACGCCCGCACCGCGGGCGCGTGCTGCCACCGACCCGGCCTTCCTCGAGCTCCAGTCCCTCCTGGGCGAGCACCTGGACACCCGTGTCGCCATCGCGGGTGGCGGCGCCGGGAAGGGCAGGTTGACCATCGAGTTCGCCGACGTGGCGGACCTCGAGCGCATCTATCGCCGGATGGTGGGCGCCTGACCGGACCCTCGACCTCGACGCTGAAGTCGAACGGTTGAGTCCATCTGGATCAGTGTCCCCAGGTGTGGAACGCCTGTGGATAGTGCCGGAGCGTGAGCGGTAGACCCCTGAGGATGCCGGTTATCTGACACGACGACTGCCAAAAGGACGACGGTGCGCGTTCGGCTGGGCGCCACGGGTGGGTGTCGCTCCGCTCCGGAGTAGTGGCCTTACGGATCGTGGGCAAATCGGGGCGCTCCCAGGAGAATCGCCGCGAATCAGCGGAAAAGTCGGCTTCGCCGGCATCTTTTTCGCAAGGACCATGCCGGGAGTCACCGTCCGTGTCGAACGTTCCCGGAGCCGCAGCCGCGGTCCCCCGTCCGTCTGACGAAAGAAGTGAACGTGTCACGATCGATCCCTCGAGTGCTGCGGATGTGCCTCACCCTCGCCGTACTCGGAAGCGGCCTGATCCTCGGATCAGCAGGTACGGCTGCCGCGAGCAGCTCTGAACCGACCACGTCCTGGACCGAGAGCTACCTGATCCAGTTCGGTGACAAGGGAGAAGAGATCGGATCCGCCACGGTGACCCGCACCGACGGTTCCACCCACGACACCATCGTCGTCGAGTACACCGTCACCGGCGGGTACACGGAGTCGCAGCTGTGCGTCTCCGCCGACCCGTTCACCAGCAGGGTCCCGCCGGGGAGCTGTGAGTACAAGGACACCGTCGGCGGTACGAGTGGCTCGTACACCCTGACGGTGGGTGCGACCGAGGTGGTCTACCTCCAGCTCCACATCACGACCCGCTCCGGCGAGACGGCGTACGTCGGTTGGCTCCATGGCAACCCCGCCTACGGGAACGTCGAAGTTCCAAACGTCGAGTTCTGCCCGGATGGGGAGACTCTGGTGTCGGACATGCCTGACGGCGACTGCGATCCCGAGGAGGTCGTGTACTGCCCGGGGACGCAGGACGTGGTGATGGATGGCACCGACGCCAACGACGATGGCATCGCTGATGAG
>Ga0208490_100462_pt1 | contig 25169 bp, 28 predicted proteins | sample SubbioAug_CSWold_FD_184818 | JGI IMG/M metagenome (GOLD analysis project Ga0208490, IMG submission 184818) | Serpentinite rock and fluid subsurface biosphere microbial communities from McLaughlin Reserve, California, USA - CR11Aug_CSWold (SPAdes) | ecosystem: Environmental > Terrestrial > Deep...
GGGAAGGGGATCCAGCCGTGCCGCCGATGAAGCGCACCATGCCGTGCACGCCTGCATGAACGTCACGGCTCGATCCTCTTCCCTTCCGCCGCGAGCGGCTCCAGCCGGGGATGACACGGGAGGGGAGAGACTTGCGAAAGCTGAAGAGGCTCAGGTTGTCTTTGGCTTTTTCGGCTGCCGTCGGGGCTTTGACGCAGGCTTCGAGGCAACCCTGGCAGCAGGCTCGGGCGCAGCCGTCGGCGCGGCCTCCTGCGCAACCGCGACGACTGCCGGTTCCGACACCGCCACGATCATTACCGGCTCCTGCGCCCGCACATAGGGCAGCAGCCGCGTCGTCGTGATCGCCTTCATAGGCGCACTCGTCGGAGCCGCGATGGCGCGGGGCGTCTCGCGGAGCGGCAAGGCCACGCGTGGTGGTTCCGACGGGGCGTGCCGGCGGTCATGATCGATGATGTCGCGCCATTGGCGCAGGTCGATCAGCAGCGTGAACAGCATTCCCAGCGCCAGGACGGCGAGCCCCGCCCCGATGCTCGCCACCCCCGCAAAGAGTGCAGCAAGCGCGGTGTAGGCGAACATCGTCAGGATAACTACGCGGCGCGTCGCGTCTCCGGGGCGGGCTCCGCCGGGTTCGACCAAGCTGGTAATCATGTTCCCGCCCCTTCTTTCTTCATGGAACGATCGCTCTCGTTACTGAACGACCGTCGTCTCGACCACCGGGCCCACGAGATCCGGGAAACCCTCGATCGCGGGATGCCCGAACAGCGGCTTGTACGCGCCCTGATGGCAGGTGGCGCAGTTCGCCTTCGGCGCATCGCCGAGAACACCCAATCGCTCCGGAGGATACTCGTCGCGCAGCGGCACGAGGTAATTGGCGTTGAGATCGCGCACCATGGCGATTCCATACCAGGCGGTGGTGCGCTGCGGTCCGCTCTGCGACCAGTCCATGAAGCTGCGGCTGTTGTGGCAGAAGACGCAGTTGACGCCGAGCGCATCCGACATGTGGATCATCAGGCCGTAGGTCCATTCGGTCTGCTTGATGGAGCTCCGGTTGCCCGTCGGAAGGGCCGTCTGGGTGATCACCCGGATAGCGGCGGGCTGCTCGATGAAGAACGGCGTGAACGGATCGCTCGGGAGCGACGACAGGCCGACCTGCTCGCCCGCCCGGTTCTGTCCGGCGGGATTGCCGACCATACGGGTGGTCTGGGGGTGCTCCGGCTCCGTGAACCAGATCTCGGCGGGAACCGGGTTGCCGGCGTGGCAGGTATAGCAGTTGACCCCCGTCGCCCCGACATGGTCGGCCCACTGTGCGTTGATCGCCCGCGTCATCTCCAGCATCCGCCGCGACACGCGCTTGGTGTAGAGCGAATCGTCGGAGAAAGCCTCCTCCTCGGAATGGCAGTAGGCGCAGCCCTGCTCCGGCGAAACCCATTCGGTGATCGCGCCCATCAGGCGGATGAACTCGTTGGCGTCGACGTCGCCCAGCACCTGGACGTTTTCATACACTTCCGAGGACGGAATGCCCGCCGGATCGATCTCCGGCTGTTCCTCGGGGAAGACGGTGCGGGCGATCTGGTTCTCCAGCGCGACCCGGTTGTAGACCTGCTCCAGCCCGATCCCCCGATGTCCCGATTGCACGGTCTGAACGGGGGGCCGCTCGAAGGTGAAGAGGAGGCCGACGGCTATCACGACGGTGAAGGCGAGGCCGATACGTATCCAGAAGTGTATCATGACGCACCTCCCGTGAGCGTTGCCGGATCAGGCAGGACCTCGAAGGCCGGCGGATAGGCGGGGGCGACCCCGTGCTTCACGGCCCAGAGGAACCAGTTGTCCACCGCGGTGCCGGTCAGAAGGATGCCGATGCCGCCGGTGAGCGGGCAGAGGACGGCGAACCACCAGGCCCAGCGATGGATGGACTCGGCCGTCGCATTGAAACCCATCGTCCAGCGCCAGAAGAGAGCTCCGCGCTCGAACGCCGTCCCGCGATCGATGATCTGTTCGACCTCGCGCTCCCCGCCGTAGCGCGACAGCGCCAGAACGGTTGCGCCGTGCATCGCAAAGAGCAGCGTCGAGCCGTAGAGGAAGACGATCGAGAGGGCGTGGAAGGGGTTGTAGAAGAGGTTGCCGTAGCGGATCGAGAAAGCCGCCGTCCAGTCGAGGTGCGGGAAGATCCCGAAGGGCACCGCTTCGCCCCAGCTGCCCATCATGATCGGGCGGATGAAGCCGAGGACCAGGTAGAGCCAGATCGCGGCGGCGAAAGCCCAGGCGACGTGCGTGCCCATGCCCAGCGCCCGCGCCCGGCGATAGGTGCGCAACCACCACAGCAGGATCGAGGCCGTCAGGAAGAAGCCCGTGATCAGCCACCATCCCCCCTGGTTCAGGGGTGGAAAGCTCAGGCCGTAGGCCGGGGGTGGCGGCTCGAGGGCGAGCCATGGCAGCTGCCGGACGAATTGAACCGGATCCCAGCCCACCGATGCCCACATGTTGAGACCGATGATCTCGAAGGCGATGAAGCCGCACAGCAGCGAGGCGATACCCGTCCAGCCGAGATAGATCGGCCCGATCTGCGCGTCACCGATCTTCCCCAGCAGATAGGAGAAGTAAGGACTTCCGGTTCGCGTCCACGGACCGCTGGGGATCGGCACCGCCGCCCCCGCATGTCCCCGGACCTGGACCTGTGTGAAAATGTTTTGATAGTCGGCCATGGTGACCTCCTCAGCTCCAGATCGGAAGGTTCAGCCACCAGCCCCACCATTCCGGCCAGCCGCGTGTCCAGAACGGGCCGCTGATGATGATGCACACGGCGCTCCAGAACCCTGCGGAGAGGGCGAGGAAGAGCCCGATCCGGTGGATGCCGAGCGTGCCGACGGAGTAGCCGATGATATCGCGGAAGAATGCGTTTTCGTGGTCGGTCGTCTTCACGTCCTCGCCTGCGGGCGGATTGGCCGCCGAGAGGACGAGCGCGCCGTGCAGCGAGAGCGCCAGCGTCGTCGTGAAGAAGAACGTCACCGCCAGCATATGCGCCGGATTGTAGTGGAAGTGCAGGTACTGGTACCCGACATTCGACACCCAATCGAGATGGCTGAATATACCGTAGGGAAAGCCGTGGCCCCAGGCGCCCATCAGCACCGGCCGAATCACGACCAGGGAGAAATAGGCGAAGATGGCGACCGAATAGGCGAAGGGGATGTGATAGCCCATGCCCAGCTTGCGGGAGATCTCGAGTTGCCGCAGCGCCCATGAGACGAAGGCACCGAGCGCGCAGATCGTGATGATCTGCCACAACCCGCCCTCCTTGAGGGGAGCGAAGGCCAGTCCGTAACTGAGATCGGGCGGATTGATCGTGATCTGCCAGATGTTCCAGGTCGGCCCGAGGGCCGCACCGTAGAGAATGAGCGCCGTGCCCAAAACCGAAAAGAAAACCGTCGTGACGCCGAAGAAGCCGACATAGAACGGTCCGACCCAGAAGTCGAACAGATCGCCCCCGATGAGGGTGCCGCCGCGTACGCGGTACTTCTTCTCGAAGCTCAGCATGGCCATTGTTGTATCCCCCATCTTGGGAGCTTGAGATCCCGCGCCCCGTCACTGCGAGGCCTGAAACGAACGGGGCGATTCGTGAATTCGTCCCGTCCGTGATGGTCTTGATCGGCCCCTGCGGAATTCGTCCGCCCGGGCCTTGCCGTCCCGCCTAGCTGGCGGGCATCGGCGTCGCCTGGGGTACCGTCTGCGATACGCCGGTGCGCGGGCCTTCCAGCCAGTTGAACCTGTCGGTGCTGAGCAGGATGAAGTGGATCAGCAGAGCCAGGGTGAACAGGAAGGTGAAGAGTGCGATCAGCGTACGACGCGGATCGAAGAGCAACCAAACACGCCACATGATGTAACCTCCCTTAACCGATGAACGGCATGACCGATGCCGCGTATTCGGATGCTCTTTCGAACATCGTCGAGCTGTAACCCTCGGGGCCGGGAAGCCACGGGCGCCACATCCAGGCGAGGACGTGAGCGATCAGAGCAACCACGACAAAGCCGATGAAGCTCGTCATGAAGATGCTGTGAAACTCTTTCGCTTCTCCATCGGATAAACCCGACAGCGAAGCAGGTACTGTTGTATCTGCCATCATTTACCTCCTTGTCATCTTTGCGATGACGTGACCGCGCAAAACCTCGCGGCCGGTTGCCGTGACGAACGCCGCCGCGGCACGCAACTCCGGAGGAGCCTCCGGAGAGCTTGGCGTTACCCCATGAAGGCGAACGAGACCGTGCTGGTCGCCGATTCGCGCGCTTCATCGAGAATTGACTTGTTGGCATCGACCGCGCCGCCGGCCGGACGCTTGTGCGTCAGCCGCGAGACCACGGTGATGGGAAGGTAGATCGCAAACAGCGCGCCCGAGAGGAGGCGGTATTCGAGCGATCCGCTCCGGTGGGAACGCGAGGGACTCTGGCGTGTGGAATGTGTGTGCACCGGCATTGTCGGTCCTCCCGTGATGGTTGTTTCGATGGTGGTGATGATGGCGCTCATACCGTCTGACCCTGTTTGATCCGGCTGCTCGCATCCGCCACCGTCGCTTCGCTGACACTTTCCTCGCCAGCCTTGCGGGCATGGCGCTCCGCCGCATCGCGCAGCCGTTTGGCAGCGGAGATGCGAACGAGGATCGGAAAGCTTTCGACGACTTCGTCGAGAAGTTCGCGGGCCTTGCTGTCCCAGGGGAGCGGCCGCTGCATGCGTGAGGGCGTGGGCTCGACCTTGTCGAGCTCGGTCCCCAGAGGAAGGATGTGGAAGAGCGCGTCGAAGAGCGCGTTGCACACCTCCTGGATGAGATACGTCGCCCCCGCATAGCCCATGAAGGGCGTGCCGGTGTGGCGCCGGATGATCGCGCCGGGGAAGGAGGCGGGGATGTACATCGCCCGCGCGCCCACTTCCGCCATGTACATGCGCTCGTTGAAGCTGCCGAAGAGGATGAGCGGCGTCTTCTCCTGCACCGCCTTGCGGACGGCTGCGTTGTCGGTCTTCTCGCCGGGCAGGCGGGAGATCGCGAAGGTGCAGGGCAGGCCCATATCGTCTTCGAGGAAGCGGCGGATGCCGCGGGTGTAGGTTTCGTTGGCGACGATGGCGAAGCTCGCCGTGCCGAAGAAATCCTGCGTCACCGAGCGCCACAGATCCCAGATCGGCTTGATCGTGGTGTGCTTCTCGCGCTCGATGAAAGGCTCCGGGTCGAGGCCGAGCAGCTCGCCGAGCGTGCGCAGGAACTTCGTCGTCGCATGCAGGCCGATGGGAGCCTGGAGATAGGGCCGCTCCAGCCCCTCGCAGAGCATCCGACCGTATTCGCGGTACATGCAGATGTTCACTTCTGCATCCACCAGCTTCGGAATATCGGCCAGATGCGAGCCGATCGGGAAGGTGAGGTTGATCTCGGCCCCGATGCCCTCGACGAGGCGGCGGATTTCCGCCAGATCCGACCAGGAATTGAAGGTGCCGTAGATCGAGCCGAGGATGTTGACCTTGGGCTTCTGACCCTCGGCGCGCGGCTTGACCGGCTTGATCTTCTTGGGGCCGAATTCCTTCAGAAGCCAGAGCATCGCGCGGTTGGCGCATTGCCATTGGTCTTCGTCGATGGTGCGCGGCAGGAAGCGCTTGATGTTGGTGCCCTCGGGCGTCACGCCGCCGCCGATCATCTCGGCGATGGAGCCCGTGACGACGACCGCGGGGAGATCGGGGTCCATCACGCTGTAGGCGCGCTTCATTGCGCCCTCCGTGCCGTGCTGGCCGAGTTCTTCTTCCGAGAGGCCGGTCACGACGATCGGCAATTCGTGCGGAGGCAGTGCGTCGGTATAGTGGAGGACGGAGGTGACCGGCAGGTTTTCGCAGCCGACGGGACCGTCGATGACGACCTGCAGGCCCTTCACTGCCGTGAAGACGTAGACTGCACCCCAATATCCGCCTGCGCGATCGTGGTCGAGGACGAGCATTACATCATCTCCTCAGACTTGCGCTGCTTGGCGAGCGCTTCGCGGCGACGCTTGTACTGCTCGCGGAAATTGGTGTTGAGCCTGGGCTCTTCCTGCCAGATCCCGGCCTTGTCGCCTTCGCCGACACCCTCGAAGAAGTCCTTCATAACGTCGAACCGGGCCTTGCCGTTGATCGCCGCATTGACGACCTGGGCGAGCGAACCGGCACCGGCGGCACCAAAGAGCGGCCGGGCGGAGATGAGGTTGGTGAAGTAGAGCGCTGGGATCGCCGCAGCCTTGGCCTTCTGCACGATCGGCGTGGTGCCGATGACGAGATCGGGCTTGAATTCCATGAACGCCGCAATGTCGTGCTCCAGCGAAGCACGGAAGCGGACTTCGACGCCCTTGGCTTCGAGCCACTGACGATCGGCCTCCGACCATGGGGTGCGCGGGCAGGCCGTGCCGACATAGCGCACATCCGCGCCGCTCTCGATCAGCAGGCGGGCGACCAGCAGTTCCGAACCCTCATAGCCCGAGAGCGTTATGCGGCCCTTGATCGGCATGCGCGCGAGCGCTGCTTCGATGGCGGGGAGCGTGGCGTTCTTGGCTGCATCGATCTTCTCGCGGGAGACGTTGCAGGTCTTGCCGATCGCCTCCAGCCAGGCCTCCGTTCCGTCGCGGCCCACGGGGGCCGAGCCGACGATGGGGCGGCCCGCCGCTTCGAATTCGCGGAACGAGGCGGTGTAGAAGGGGTGGATCGCGGCGACCGCTGCGCAATCGAGCGCCGAATAGAGTTCGCGCCATTCCCGCGTCGGAACGACCGGGCCGGCGGCAAGCCCCATGGGCTCGAGGAGCGAGCCGATGATGACGGGATCGGCGGGGAACATCTCGCCGACGAGGGTGACCGTCGGCAGTTCCTTGCGGCCCGTGCGGGGCGATTGCACCGGACCCTTCTCGGCCTCCTCGCGGGCATATTTCAGCATCGCGCCGGCGAGAACGTCCTTGGCTTCCGCATGTGTGGGGATGCCGAAACCCGGAACGTCGATCCCGATGATGCGGACGCCGTTGATCTCCTTCGGGAGAAGCCGGAGCGGGACGCCGGAGGCTGTCGGGACGCAGAGATTGGTGATGACGATCGCATCGTTGAGCTCGGGGTCCGCCAGCTCATGGACCGCGTCGCGGATATCCTCGAAGAGCTTGCCCGTGACCAGCGATTCCGAATTGAAGGGGACGTAGCCGACGGTGCGGCGTGCGCCATAAAAGTGCGAGGTGAAGGTCAGGCCATAGACGCAGCAGGCCGAACCGCTGAGCAACGTCGCCACCCGGCGCATGCGCAGGCCCACACGCAGCGAACCGAAGGCCGGGCACATGCTCTGCGGCTGGTCGTGCGGGCCCTTGGGATAGTCCTTCGCATACTGATCGAGGATCTCGCTCTTGCCCGCAGCCTTTGCCGCGCGGAGCATTTCGTCCGCGCCGGCATGGCAGCCGCCGGTCGCGTTCTTCGTGTCCAGTTCGGGGCGATGGTCTCCGGTCATGATGTCATCCTCTCCGGTTCTCTCACGCGTCGTCGTAGACGATTTCGAGGGAGGGCTTGTTGAGGGCGGTCGAGCCGCACATGTCTTCCAGCGTTGCCGGGATCAGCACCACGTCGCGCCCGACCGCATCGCCGGAGAACAGGTTGAGCAGGCCGTCCTGCGTCAGGGGCGTGGGGCGAAGCGGGGGAGCGCCAGCAACCTGCGCTGCGAGACCGGCGAAGAGCGGACCCCAGACGCTGTCGGGATGCCCGACGATCTCGTAGTTCGCGCTCTTCTTGCGGATGTCGTCGTCTGCGGGAATGGCTGCGAGCACCGGGATGCCGACCGCCGCAGCGAAGGCCTGGGCCTCGCCCGTGCCGTCATCCTTGTTGATCACGAGGCCGGCGACGCCGACATTGCCGCCCATCTTGCGGAAGTAATCCACCGCCGAGCAGACATTGTTCGCCACATAGAGCGACTGGAGATCGTTCGAGCCGACGACGATGACCTTCTGGCACATGTCGCGAGCGATCGGCAGGCCAAAGCCGCCGCAGACCACGTCGCCCAGGAAGTCGAGCAGGACGAAATCGAAGCCCCAATCATGGAAACCGAGCTTTTCAAGCAGCTCGAAGCCGTGGATGATCCCGCGTCCGCCGCAGCCGCGCCCGACTTCCGGGCCGCCGAGCTCCATGGCGAAGACGCCGTCGCGCTTGAAGCAGACATCCTCGATCCTGATCTCTTCACCGGCGAGCTTCTTGGCCGAGGAGGTCTCGATGATCGTGGGGCAGGCGCGTCCCCCAAAGAGCAGCGAAGTCGTGTCACTCTTGGGATCGCAGCCGATCAGCAGCACCTTCTTGCCCTGCTGCGCCATCATGTAGGAGAGGTTGGCGAGCGCAAAGCTCTTGCCGATGCCGCCCTTGCCGTAGATCGCGATGATCTGCGTGTCTTTCTTGGGCGGAACGGCCGGGGGATCGATCGGTGTGAAAGCGTTCATTGGGCATTCCTCCAGTCGAGGATCATCTTGAGGCAGGCGGGATCGCTGAAAGCCGTGCGGTAGGCTTCCGGCGCATGCATCGCGTCGTGCCGGTGAGTAATGAGATCGCGAAACGAGAGACGGCCATTGGCGGCCAGTTCGTTCACGGCGATGAGGTCGTCGCGGCTCCATTCGGCGGCGATGCGAATGCTCGCCTCGCGCATGAAGGCGGCGGGAAAGGCGAAGGAGACGCGGTCGCTGTAGAAGCCCGCGAGAACGATGAGGCCGCGAGGGGCGAGACGGGCGACCAGCTGGTCGATGATCATCGCGTCGCCGCTGACATCGACAATGCAGCGATAATCCCGGCGATCGTCATGCTCGGGAGCCATCACGCGGTAGCCGGTACCGCCGGCGGTGCGCTGCTCGTTGCTTTCCCAGACGGTCGGGGAGCCGCCGTCCAGCACTGCGAGGCGGGCGATCAGGCGGCCGAGGACGCCGTGGCCGATGATGAGATCGGGCATCTCCCCGGCGACGGCGATGGCGTGGCGGGCGGTGGCGGCAAGGGCGAGAAGCGTGCCCTCCTCCGCCAGATCCTCGTGGATCGGTATGACCCGTTCGCCTGATACCACGAGGCGCCTCGCCGCGCCGCCGAAGAGCCCCTTGATGTCGCCGAAGCAGCGCGCGCCGGGAACGAAGACGCTCTGTCCGACCCGGCCCCCCGATGTGGCCCCAACCGAGGCGATGCGGCCGACGCTCTCGTAGCCGGGAACCAGGGGATAACCCATTCCGGGGAAGGGGGGCATGCGGCCGGACCAGAGAAGGCGCTCGGTTCCCGTGCTGATGCCACTCCAGGAAACGTCGACGACGACATCCCCTTCACCGGGTTGCGTCAGGTCGATCCTATTGACGATGAGGCGCTCGGGGGCCTCGAGAACTACAGCGAGCGTCTCCATGTTGGCCTCGCAATCCGCTCTGTCGGTTGGACAGTGCATAGTGTCAGATTAAAGTTACACTCACGTTTGTCAACCTGAATTGACATCACACTGCCTGCGAAATCAGCAATCTTGTGATCAGCGGCATCGGCGTCGGCAGGAGCTTCGGCGGGCCAAAACCCGATTTTTCAAGGAGTTTCGCGAGTTCTGCGGGGCTGCGCGCCCGTCCGCTGCCCATTGCGAGCAGGTAGAAGCCGAAATATGCGTCGGCTACGGATTCCGCGCCCGGCGTCCCGGCCATGGGCTCGGCAAGAAGCAGCATCCCGCCTGTGGGTAATGCCCGCCTGACAGCGCGCAGCAGCGTGAGCACCGGCCCGTCGTCGTGATCGTGGACGATTCGCACCAGCGAGATGATGTCCGCGCCCTCGGGCAGTGGATCGCCGAAGAAGCTGCCGCCGTGGACGCTCACGCGATCGGACAATCCCTCGCGGGCAAATCTCAGCCTCGCCTGTTCGGCGACGGCGGGGAGATCGAAGAGCGCGAGTTCGAGACCGGGGACTTCTCTTGCCACCGCCGCCAGAAACGCCCCGCTCCCTCCGCCGACATCCATCAGCCGGCGGTGCCGCTTGAGGTCATAGGAGGCGATGACCTGCCGCGCGACCATCGGCTGCGATGCGGCCATGAGGCCGGTATATGAAGTGACCTGCGCAACGGAAACCTCAGCCGGGCTCGCCGCGCCGGCATAGGCCCAGTACCGCGCAAGGGCACCCTCCCCCGCTTCCCCGCGCAGAAGCGCTACCGGATCGGCGAGATCGGCGTAGAGAAGATGATGATGCTCGATCATCGCGACGACGGCGGGGTTTCCGATCAGCGCCGCGCCGAGGCTCCCCAGCCCGTAATCATCGCCCCGCCGCTCGACGAGCTCGAGCGACACCGCCGCATCGAGCAGCCGCTGCGTCGCCTCGGGTGATAGGTCGAGCGCGCGGGCGATTTCATCGTGCGGGAGGGGCGCTTTCGCGAGGAGCGGAAAGAGGCCGAGCTTCACGCAGGCGAAGAGCACCTGCGAGTAGACGAAGCCCGAGCAGAGATCGAACAGCGCGCGGGCGCGCTTGCGGGCGACGGGGCGGGTCAGAGGGAATCGTTCGGCGAAGGCCTGGAAGCGGGGATTGGAGACGAGACGGTCGCGCAGCGCGGACAGGCGATGGCTCAGGCGCATGGTCTGGCCCGCCCACACCCGGCACCCCCGAACGTGTCATCCCCGGCGGCGCGCAGGGTCGGGAAGGGGATCCAGCCGTGACGGTCGCAACCCGCACCAAGCCGCGCCGCCTGCAGAACCCTCACAGCCAGATCCCCTTCCCTTCCGCCGCTGCGCGGCTCCAGCCGGGGATGACACGGGAGGGTGGTGAGTTGCATGAGGCCACCCCTCAAGCGGGGCTGCGCACGAGGCTCTTGGGGAGGAAGCGGCGAGCCTCCGAGACGATGAGCGCTTCGAGATCCGCAGAGCCGCGGCAGTCGGGGATCGCGGCCTTGGCCCCGGCGACGAGGGCGTCGAGCCGGGCGATGGCACCCTGGATGCCGTATTCGATGGCAGCGCTCGCGCGGCCGAGTTCGGCGTCGCGCCCCACGGGCTTGCCGATATCGGCGGCCTCGGCGGCGGCGTCCTGGAGATCGTCGGCGACCTGATAGGCCTCGCCGATCAGCTCGCCGAATGCGCGCCATTCCTCGGGGTCGCGCCCCGCTGCCGTCGCACCCGCCACCGTCGCTGCGGCGAAGAGCGAGCCGGTCTTGGCGCGGTGATAGGTCGAGAGATTGATTTCCGTCTCGCATTCCCAGGCCTGCCCTGCAACGATGCCGGACGGCATGCCGACGGCGCGGGCGACCTGCAGCAACAGGGGAGCCATGCGCTCGGGGCGCGAGGCCGACCAGCGGGCGATGGTCTCGAAGGCGAGCACGATCAGGGCGTCGCCCGCGAGCACCGCCAGCGGTTCGCCGTAGGCGACATGCACGGAAGCCCGCCCGCGCCGCAGGGGAGCGTCGTCGAAGCAGGGGAGATCGTCATGGACCAGGGAGGCGCAGTGCATCAGTTCGATGGCGACGGCGACCGAATCGGTCACCGGTACGGCGTCCTCGCCACAGGCTCGCGCCACGGCGAGGCACAGGCGCGGGCGAATGCGCGCACCCCCCGGGAACACCGCATGGCGAATGGCGCGGCCCAATAACGGGGGATAACCCGGGGATTCCCCGTTCTCGATCGCCCGCTCCAACGCCCGCTCGATACGCTCTGACGAACCCATGGCAACCTCCGTACGTGTAAATTTAGGTTGTCGCTTTCGAATGTAATGTTACCTTGACACATGCCGGTGTGAAGTCAACGCGTTTCTCCCGTCGGCGCTGGAGCTGTTTTCTTGAAGTCAAGCCACGTCATCGTCATCGGAGCCGGAATTTCGGGTCTCGTCTGCGCACTGCTGCTGAGCGCGCAGGGCGTGCGGGTGACGGTTCTGGAGCGGGCCGCGACGCCCGGCGGCAAGATGCGCGAGGTCGAGGTCGATGGCGTCCGCATCGATGCCGGACCGACCGTGCTCACCATGCGACCGGTATTCGAGCGCATCTTCGCGGAAGCCGGCCTCGCCCTCGAGGATCACCTCTCGCTCACGCCGGCGACCACGCTCGCGCGCCATTCCTGGAGCGAGGGCGAGCGGCTCGACCTGTTCGCCGATCCCGCCCGCTCGGCGGATGCGATCGGGGATTTCGCCGGCGCGCGGGAGGCAGAGGGCTATCTCGCCTTCTGCAAGGATGCGCGCGGGGTGTTCGAGACGCTGGAGCGTTCCTTCATCGACCAACCGGCCCCCAGCATGCCGGGCCTGATCGCGAGCCAGGGCCTCGCCGGCCTGCCCCGCCTGATCGATATCCGCCCGTTCTCGACGCTGTGGAAGGCGCTCGGCGACTATTTCCAGGACCAGCGCCTGCGCCAGCTCTTTGCGCGCTACGCCACCTATTGCGGCTCCTCCCCCTTCCTTTCGCCAGCGACGCTGATGCTGATCGCCCATGTGGAGCAATCCGGCGTCTGGCTCGTCGATGGCGGTATGCATGCGCTGGCGAAGGCGCTGGAGCGGGCGGCGCGGGCAAAGGGAGCCGCGTTCCGCTACGATGCGCATATCCGCGAGATCCGGGTGAGCGGGCAGCGTGCGATGGGGGTGACGCTGGAGAATGGCGAGGTCATCGAGGCCGACGGCGTCGTCTTCACCGGCGATACGGCAGCGCTCGCCGGCGGCATGCTCGGGCGCGAGGCCGCCCGCGCCGCGCCAGGCCGCAGCAGGAGCAGCCGATCGCTTTCTGCCGTCACATTTGCGCTGAACGCGAAGACAAGCGGCTTCCCGCTGACCCGGCACAACGTCTTTTTCTCGCGCGATTACGTCCGCGAGTTCAAGGATATCAGCCAGCGCGGCAGCATCCCCGACGAGCCGACGATCTATGTCTGCGCTCAAGATCGCGGCGAGGGCGAGCACCAGCCCCACTCCCCCGAGCGCCTGTTCTGCCTCGTCAACGCGCCAGCGCGGGGCGACACGGACCCATTATCGAACGAGGAGATCGACCGATGTCGCGAGACGACCTTCACCCTTCTGAGCCGGCACGGCCTTCAGGTGGACCGCAGCACGGCGGAGCTGGAAACGACCGATCCGATGCAGTTCGAGAGCCTGTTTCCGGGAACGGGGGGAGCGCTGTACGGCCCGTCCTCCCACGGATGGAGGGCGTCGTTCACGCGGCCGGGGGTGAAGACGAGGATCGCGGGGCTGTATCTGGCGGGGGGCAGCGTCCATCCGGGGGCGGGCGTGCCGATGGCGGCGACGTCGGGGCGGTGGGCGGCAGCGACCCTGCTCTGCGATTTCGCTTCGACCGGGAAGTCGCCGAGAACGGCTATATCTGGTGGTACCTCGACGCCCTGAGCGATGACGGCCGCTACGGGATCACCATCATCGCCTTTCTCGGGGCGGTGTTCTCGCCCTATTACCTGCGCGCCCGCAGGCACGGCCTCACCGATCCCCTCGATCATCCGGCGATGAACGTGGTGCTCTACGGCCCCGACCGGAAGCGCTGGGCGCTGACCGAGCGCCGACGTTCCAGTGTCGCGCGCGACGCGCATTCGCTGACGATCGGCCCGAGCGCGATCTACTGGGACGGCAGCGCGATCAACGTCGAATTCTCCGAAATCACCATGCCTCTACCGGGGCGTCTCAAGGGCCGCGTCAAGCTGCACCCGTCGGGCTTCACGCCCGAAACCTTCTCGCTCGATGCCGCCGGGCGGCATTCCTGGTGGCCGATCGCGCCCTGCTCGCGCGTCGAGGTGGAACTCGACAGCCCGGGCGTCTCCTGGAGCGGCCCGGCCTATTTCGACACGAATTTCGGCTCGCGCGCGCTGGAGGACGATTTCACCTCCTGGAACTGGAGCCGCGCACCCGTCAAGGACGGCGCGGCGGTACTCTACGACGTTCTGCGCAAGGACGGGACGCGAAGGAACATCGCGCTCGCCTGCGATCGATCGGGGGAAACGCGGGCTTTCGACGCCCCCGCCACGATTGCGCTTCCAAAGGGTCCGATCTGGCGGATGGAGCGGGAGACCCGCAGCGAGGGCGTCGCCAAAGTGGTCAAGACGCTGGAGGATACCCCATTCTACACCCGCTCCGAGTTGGAGACGACACTTCTCGGCGAGCGCACCCGCGCCATGCACGAAAGCCTCTCCATGCCGCGCTTCACCAGCCCGTTGACGCAGATCCTGCTGCCGTTCCGGATGCCGCGGACGCTGCGTTGAGGGGGGGCAGGTTATCTTGCGCCAGTGTCATCGCCGGCCGGAGACGCGAAGCGGCGTAGAGGAAAGGGATCCAGCGCAACGATGCTGCGGCGTAGCCGCTCCTGCTCTGCGACGAAAACAGGCTGACGAGCCGCTTCGCGGCGCTGGCGCGCTCCGGACAGGGGTTACCGGTGGAGGGACGGCGCGCGCAGCCGTCACGACCGCGCGCCCGCATCAACGCTTCGAGTTGATGTCGCGCCGGGTCTTCACGAGTTCGTAGACCGCCCAGCCGATGAGCAGGCCGAAGAAGCCGAAGAGTTTGATAAAGGGCAACAGCGAGGCGTCCATGTCATCCTTCCGATTATGAGGATAACTAGGCCGGATGGCGGCGCAGTCAAGGTGGCCGGCCGGGAGCGGTCATGAGGAGGCCATTATCCGCTCCCAAGCCGGCCGAGCCCCCCGAAAACCCAGGAGATGCGGCGGACCTGAGCATTCCGTAGGGCAACTGTGGAGCCGGTCCGATCGTCCGACCGGCTCTTAACTTGCGCTTAACCTAATGCAACTCGCGCTCGAAACAAGATGCTCGAGGCGAGTCGCGGCATTAATTCTCTGTAAAGGTTAAGGGTTAGTCATAAGCTTGGCAAGCTCGGCCGTGAGGCCCTATGCCGCCGTGGCCACGACCTGGTTCCGTCCGAGCTCCTTGGCGCGGTAGAGGGCGACATCGGCGCGCTTGAGCACGGCGCTTGCAACCGTGTCCCCGGGCAGGCGCGAGGCGACGCCGATCGAGACCGTGACCCGCACGTTGCGCGTCATCTGATGGATGCCGAAAGCTTCGTCCTCGACGCATTCGCGGATGCGCTCGGCGACGATGCGGGCGATGTCGAGATCAGTATCGGGGATGACGACCACGACCTCCTCACCGCCGTAGCGGGCCACGACGTCGATGCCGCGCGTCTGCGAGCGAATGCGCGTGGCAAATTCCCGCAGCACCTCGTCGCCTGCATCGTGGCCATAGGTGTCGTTGATGGGCTTGAACTTGTCGATATCGAGGACGAGCACCGAGAGATGGCGTCCGCGCCGCACGGAATCGTCGAACATCGCCGCGAGGTGACTGTCGAGATAGCGGCGGTTGTAGAGCCCCGTGAGCCCGTCCGTGACGGCGAGCTCCATGGAGGCCTGTACGCTCTCGCGAAGGCGCTCGGAGAAGCGCTTGCGCCGCACCTGCGTGCGCACCCGGGCAAGCAGTTCGTTGCGATCGACGGGCCGGAGAAGGAAGTCGTGCACGCCGATCTCCAGCCCGCGCAGCGTGCGCGCCCGATCGTCGAGCCCGGCCACCATCAGCACTGCGAGATCGCGGGTGCGCTCGAGGGAGCGCAGCTGGCTGCAGATGCGAAGCCCGTCGAAATCTTCGAGATCGAGGCTGACGATGACGACGTCGAAATTGCCCTCGGCCGCCCGCACCATGGCGTGATGCGGGTCGCTCTCGACCTCGACCACATGATACTGCCCGAGCGACGCGGCGAGGCGCTCGTAGGAGGAGCGGCGGTCATCGACCAGCAATACGCGGGCGTCGAGCCCGGTTTCGGCGGTGGCGAGCACCAGCGGATCGCCCATGATGCCGTAATCCCGCGAGGCGAGCGCGCGGGTCCGCAGCTCGTCCGTCACGGCCTTGAGGCGCACGAGGCTGCGCACGCGGGCAAACAGCGCGGTATCGTCGACGGGCTTGGTCAGGAAATCGTCGGCGCCTGCCTCCAGCCCCTTCAGCCGGTCGCTCGGCTGGTCGAGGGCGGTGACCATGACGACGGGGAGATGGGAGGTGGTGGGCGAGTTCTTCAGCCGCTTGCAGACCTCGAAACCGTCCATCCCCGGCATCATGACGTCGAGCAGGACGATGTCGCACAGGCCCTGCTCGCAGAGCGCGAGGGCGTCGGGGCCGTTCATGGCCGTCACGACGTCGAAATACTCGGCGCTCAGCTTCGCCTCGAGCAGCTTGACGTTCGTGAAGATGTCGTCGACGACCAGAACCCGGGCGGTCATTCGGCTTTCCCTTCAGTCCGAACCCGCGTAGGTGCGGACCGTTTCGAGGAACTTGGCGACCGAGATGGGCTTCGAGAGATAAGCCTCGCAACCGCCCTCGCGGATGCGTTCCTCGTCCCCCTTCATGGCGAAGGCCGTGACGGCGACGACGGGGATCGACTTCAGATCGTCGTCCTCCTTCAGCCACTTCGTCACTTCGAGCCCGGAAACCTCGGGCAGCTGGATATCCATCAGGATCAGGTCGGGATGATGCTCCCGAGCCAGTTCCATCGCCTCTATACCGCTCGCGGTCTTGAGGGTAGCATAGCCGTGCGCCTCGAGGAGATCGTTGAAAAGCTTCATGTTCAACTCGTTGTCCTCGACGATGAGCACCGTCTTCTTCATAAGGTGTCCCCTTGTCGCCGACCCGCGCTCCCCAGCACTTTCACGTCGGCGTTGTCCCGATCCATCATGCAGTGTACCGCAGACGTATTGACGAATGGCAAACCGAATCATGCATATGAAAGACCGGCTCCCGAAAGATCGCCTCTCATCCTCGCAGGCGGAAGAAATCGCGATTGCCGTATTCGGTCGCATCACGGCGGATGAAGAGCGACTCGGACGCTTTTTCGACCTGACCGGATTACGTCCCGACGGCATGCGCGAAGCCGTGGCCTCGCCCGGATTCTTTGAAAACGTTCTCGATCACGCGGTCTCCTACGAACCCCTCCTTGTAACCATCGCCGGTGAACTGGGGATGAAGCCGGAGCGGATCGTCGAGGCGCATGCCTGCCTCGCGCCCCGCTTCGATTGAGATCGCGATGCAGCCCCCAGCCGCAGGCTCTCCCCGCTTCATCTGCCGGGATTGCCTGTGGATGGGCGAGCCGGCGGGCGCTGCGACGCCCCGCTGCACGCGCTGCGGCTCGCCGCGCGGGCTGATGCACCCCGAGCGCGACACGCTCACCATGGCCCATATCGATTGCGACGCGTTCTTCGCCGCCGTCGAGAAGCGGGAGGATCCCTCCCTCGCCGACAAGCCCGTGATCATCGGCGGCGGCCGGCGCGGCGTCGTCGCCACCTGCTGCTACGTCGCCCGCATCTACGGCGTGCGCTCCGCCATGCCGATGTTCAAGGCGCTCCAGGCCTGCCCGGATGCGGTGGTGATCCGCCCGCGCATGGCGCTCTACGCGGAAGTGGGGCGGCAGGTGCGCGAGATGATGCGGGCGCTGACGCCGCTGGTCGAGCCCCTCTCCATCGACGAGGCCTTTCTCGATCTCACGGGCACCGAGCGCCTGCACGGCGCGAGCCCGGCGCTCACGCTGCTGCGCTTTTCGGCGAAGGTGGAGAAGGAGGTCGGGATCTCCGTCTCCGTCGGGCTGTCATACAACAAGTTCCTCGCCAAGGTCGCATCGGACCGCGACAAGCCGCGCGGCTTCTCGATCATCGGGCGGGCGGAGGCGCAGGCACTTCTCGCAGGCGAGCCTGTATCGATCATCCCCGGCGTCGGACGCGTCTCGCAGGAAAAGCTCGCCAAATCCGGCATCCGCCTCGTCGGCGATCTCCTGCGCCGTCCCCTCCCCGATCTCGCCCGCATAGTCGGCAACGACGCACCCCGCCTGCAGGCGCTGGCGCGCGGCGAGGATTCTCGACGCATCGAACCGGCGCGCGAGGCCAAGAGCGTCTCCGCCGAGACGACCTTCGACGAGGATATCGCGCGGCTGGAGACGCTGGAGCCCACATTGTGGCGGCTGAGCGAAAAGGTGGCCAAGCGCCTCAAGGCCTCGGGCGTCGCGGGTCGCTCCGTCGTTCTCAAGCTGAAGACCGCCGATTTCCGCACGCGCACCCGCACGGTTTCAGGGTTGGCGCCGACCCAGCTCGCCTCCCGCCTCTTCGACGCCGCCCGCCCGCTGCTGCGCGAGGAGTGCAACGGCACCGCCTTCCGCCTGATCGGCATCGGCGCATCCGATCTGAGCGACGCCGCCGGAGCGGATCTGGGGGATCTCGCCGACACCGAAGTGACCCGCGCCAAGAGCCGCGAGAGCGCCATCGACAAACTGCGCGAACGCTTCGGGGAGACGGTGGTGCAACGGGGGATCATGCTGCGGGGGAAGGATTCGTGAGCGGTGTTCGTGTCATTCCCGGCGGCGCGCAGCGCCGGGAAGGGAATCCGGCTATGACCCTCGTCGCACGCACCCAGCCGCGCCGGCTGCAGGACCCTGACAGCTGGATCCTCTTCCCCTGCCCCGCAAGCGGCTCCGGCCGGGGATGACACCCAGGGGTGGGTGCATTGCATCCCAAAGCCAAAAGCCTCACCGCACGCGATTGCCCATTTTCACATCCCGACAAAACAGATTAAGGATGACGCATGTCCGACTTCTCCCTCGATCCCCGTATCGCCACTGACACGATTCCCGTAGGCGACCTCGCCCTGTGCAGCGTCCTCCTGATGAACGATGCGCGGTTTCCGTGGCTGATCCTCGTGCCGCAGCGCGCCGACGCCAGCGAGATCACGGATCTCTCGGTGGAAGACGCAGCACTCCTCATGGCCGAGCTGCGCCTCGCCACCGGCGTGATGCTGGAGGTCGCGCGGCCCGACAAGGTGAATGTCGCGGCGCTGGGAAATATCGTGCCGCAGTTGCATGTCCATGTGATCGGACGATTTCTCTCCGACCCCGCCTGGCCCGGCCCCGTCTGGGGCTTCGGCGAGCGCAATCCCTACCAGCCCCACGCGGCGCAGGCCCTGATCGATCGTTTCGCTCAGGCTTTTGCAGCAGCATGATCCACGAGCACCACGCATGAACGACGCCCGTCCGACGCCCCCATCGCTCGGCTTTGCCATGAACGGCCTGATCCGCCACACCAGCGAGCGTGGCAGCGCTGCGCTGGAGCGTCATTGCGACGATCCCGACGCGCTCACGATCCTGCTCGCCGGCGATATCCCGATCCTGCGCCGGGGCGGGAACGGGCTGACCGCGCTGCATCGCCGCTCCGCCATCGACGGGCTGGAGATCCACGAGCAGGCCTATCTCGGCACCTTCGACGATCGACACGTTCTCGCATCGCTCGGGGATGCCGAGCTTGCGGAAAGCTGGGCCGACAAGCCTGATCTCACGGTGCTCGACCTGCGCTCGATCGCGACGCAGGGGCTCATCCCCGAGCGCGAAGTCGGCATGCTGGCGGAGGCGAAGTCGCTGCTCTCATGGCATGCCCGCCACCGCTTCTGCGCCAATTGCGGCGCGAAGACGAAGCCGACCTGCTCAGGCTTCCGGCGCGATTGCGATGCCTGCGGCGCGCAGCACTTCCCCCGCACCGACCCCGTCGTGATCATGCTGATCACGCATGAGGATCGCTGCCTGCTCGGGCGGCAGTCTCGCTTTCCCACCGGCAACTACTCCTGCCTCGCGGGCTTCGTCGAGCCCGGCGAGACCATCGAGGAAGCCGTGCGGCGCGAGACCTTCGAGGAATCGGGCGTGCGGGTGGGTGCCGTCAGCTACATGATGTCCCAGCCCTGGCCCTTCCCGTCGTCGCTGATGATCGGCTGCCGGGGCGAGGCGCTGGACGATGCTCTCGACATCGATCTCGAAGAGCTCGAGGATGCGCGCTGGTTCTCCCGCGCCGATCTCGAGCTGATGATCCGCGACGAGCATCCCGACGGCGTGCGCACGCCGCCCTCGGTGGCGATCGCCTATCACCTCGTGCGGAGCTTCCTCGAAAGCTGAGCGCCATGAAGGCTGAGCGCTACTCCGCCGGATCCTGCTCGCGCAGGTTCCTGCGGAAGGGATGCGCGGGGAAGACGCCGAGGACACTGAGCTCTCGCGAGAAGAAGGCGAGCTCTTCGAGCGCGCGGCGCACATGCGGCTCGTCCCTGTGGCCGTCCACCTCCGCGTAGAACTGGGTCGCGGTGAACTGGCCCTCGATCATGTAGCTCTCGAGCTTGGTCATGTTGACCCCGTTCGTCGCAAAGCCCCCCATCGCCTTGTAGAGCGCGGCGGGGATGTTGCGCACGCGGAAGACGAAGCTCGTGACGCAGTCGGTCGCGCCGGGCGCGATCTCGACAGGCTCCGGCGAGAGGATGATGAAGCGGGTGGTGTTGTGCGCCTCGTCCTCGATGTCCTCGGCCAGAATGTCGAGCCCATAGACCTCCGCCGCCAGCCGCGAGGCGATCGCCGCCTTTGCGGGATCGTTCAGCTCGCCGATCTGACGGGCCGAGCCTGCGGTATCGGCGCCCACAACGGCGGGGAGACCGAGCTTGCGCAGGATGCGGCGGCACTGGCCGAGCGCGTGGACATGGCTCTGCACGCTGCGGATGGTGGCGAGGCTCGCGCCCTTGACCGCCATCAGCTGGTGATGGATCGGAAGAAAATATTCGCCCACGATATGCAGCCCCGAGGTCGGCAGCAGGTGGTGGATGTCGGCGACGCGCCCCGCCACCGAGTTCTCGATGGGGATCATCGCAAGCTGCGCCTGCCCCTCGGTGACGGCCGCGAAGGCGTCCTCGAAGGTCGGGCACGGGAGCGGCGTGCAATCGGGATAGACGTCGATGCAGGCGATATGCGAGTTCGCGCCGGGTTCGCCCTGATAGGAAATCGTCTTTGTCATGATCTTGCTCACGATTGCGCGCTGCGCGAAAGAATCGCGCGGGCGAGTTCGAGGGAATCGGGGGTATCGACGCCGAACGGCGCGTCGTCGACGATGGTGATGTCGATCCGCATACCAGCCTCCAGCGCCCGCAGCTGCTCGAGGCGCTCCCGCAGTTCCAGCGGCGACGGCGGCAGGGCGACGAAGCGGGCGAGCGCCCGGCGGCGATAGGCGTAGAGCCCGATGTGATGATGGAGCGGACCCTCGCCCCACGGTGCCGTGGCGCGTGTAAAGTAGAGCGCGCGCAGGCGACCGGGCGAAATCTCGCTGCCCACCGCCTTCACCACGTTCGAATCGCCGATCTCCTCCTCGCGCACGATCACGCAGGCGAGCGTCGCGATATCGACCGCAGAATCCGCCAGCGGCAGGATCGAGGCTGCAATGGCGCGGGGGTCGATCGTGGGGAAATCGCCCTGCACGTTGACGACGACGTCGTGATGCCCCTGCGGATCGAGCGCCTCCATGGCCTCGAAGATGCGATCGGAGCCGGACGGGTGATCGGACCGCGTCATCACCGCGCGCCCCCCCGCCGCCTCGATGGCGTCCGCGATCTCGCGCGAATCGGTAGCGACCGCCACGGGCCCGATCCCCGCCTCGCAGGCGCGCCGCCAGACATGCACGATCATCGGCTCCCCCGCGATATCGGCGAGCGGCTTGCCGGGAAGGCGGGTCGCCGCCATGCGGGCGGGGATCAGGACGAGGGGGTCGGACATGAGGCTTGGCACGCAGTAGGCTTCCGGAGGCGTTGCTTTAGCAAGTGCGGCGCGCTTTGTCATTGCCGACAACGCGGCCGAGAACGCACCTGAAGCGTGGCGGATTTATCCCCAATGGCGGCTGCGACCACGCAAGCCTCCCTTTTTCGTTGTCAAGCATACCCGAAAGAGGCTAAGCAACCGCGCAAACATGGTGCGCACCCGCGCCAGAGATCAATTTGCGTTGTCCGCAGTGAGCGGATTGGAGCTTTCGCATGAACTCGTTCGAGCTCAACAAGATTATGGGCGCTGTCTTTGGTGTGCTCCTCGTCGTCGTCGGCCTGGGCGTGATCGCCGGCATGCTCTTCGAGCCCCGCCCGGCCGGCATTGCCGGATACGCGCTGCCTGAGGCCGAGGTCGCCGATGCGCCTGCCGCCGACGTTCCGATGGAAGACCCGCTCCCCATCCGCCTCGCCAACGCATCGCTCGAGCGCGGTGAAGCCGCCGTGCGCGCCTGCTCTTCCTGCCACAACTTCGTGCAGGGTGGCCCCAACGGGATCGGTCCCAATCTCTGGGATGTCGTCATGCAGGAGAAGGGCAACAATCCGGGCTTCGGCTATTCCAGCGCCCTGCAGGAGCGCGCTGCGGCGGGCGAGATCTGGGATTTTGAAGCGCTCGACGGCTTCATCGCCGCGCCGCGCCAGTACATGCCCGGCACCTCGATGGCGTATGCCGGTCTGCGCAATGCACAGGAGCGCGCCAACCTCATCCTCTACATGAGCAGCCTGTCCGACAATCCTCCCCCGCTGCCCGAGGCGACCGAGCAGGTCGATACCGAAGCAGCCGTCGAGGGCGACGCCGCGCCCGAGGGTGACACCGCGCCCGCAGTGCAGTAGGTTCCGCTACGGGATGCACGGCGAACGGCCCGAGCCCGCCGCGCCGTCTGAAAGAAGAACAACAAGGGTTTGGTACTGAAAAGGCCGGGTTTCGCACCCGGCCTTTTTTATTTGTATCGCGATGGCAGCTGTTTTTCAGCCCTCGTCACCCAGCCTCGTCACGCAGCCTTGGGCTTGATGAGATCCCGGTTGACCAGCGCTTCGGCGATCTGCACCGCGTTCAGGGCCGCGCCCTTGCGCAGGTTGTCGGAGACGCACCAGAAGGCGAGGCCGTTCTCGACCGTGGCGTCCTCGCGGATGCGCGAGATGTAGGTCGCATCTTCGCCCGTGGCGTCGATGGGCGTGGCGTAGCCGCCAGGCTCGTGCTTGTCGATGACCATGATGCCCGGCGCCGAACGCAGGATGGAGCGGGCCTCCTCGACGGTGATCGGGTTCTCGAACTCGACATTGACCGATTCGCTGTGCGAGACGAAGACCGGGACGCGCACGCAGGTCGCGACGAGCTTGATCTTCGGGTCGAGGATCTTCTTGGTCTCGACCATCATCTTCCACTCTTCCTTGGTGAAGCCGTCTTCCATGAAGACGTCGATCTGCGGGATGAGGTTGAAGGCGATGCGCTTCTGGAAGGTCTTGATCTCGGCGTCCTTGAGCGAATAGACGGAGCGCGTCTGGCGGTCGAGCTCGTCCTCGCCGTCCTTGCCAGCGCCGGAGACCGACTGGTAGGTCGAGACCACCACGCGGGTGATCTTCGCGAAATCGTGCAGCGGCTTGAGCGCGACGACGAGCTGCGCCGTCGAGCAGTTCGGGTTGGCGATAATGTTCTTCTTCGTGAAGCCGCGCACCGCGTCGGCATTCACCTCCGGCACGATCAGCGGCACGTCGGCGTCGTAGCGCCAGGCGCTGGAATTGTCGATGACGACCGCGCCCTGGGCGGCAATCTTCGGCGACCACTCCTTGGAGACCTCGCCGCCCGCCGACATCAGGCAGATGTCGATGTCGGAGAAATCATAGGTGTCGAGCGTCTTGGTCTTCAGCGTCTTGTCGCCGAAGGACACCTCGGTGCCCTGGCTGCGGCGCGAGGCGATCGCGACCACCTCGGAAGCGGGGAAGGAGCGCTCGGAGAGGATATCGAGCATCACGCGCCCGACATTTCCCGTGGCGCCGACGACGGCGACCTTGAAACCCATTGGATAAACTCCTCGAAAGCTGCTCCCCGGATGTCCCGGCCTCGCGGCGCTGGACCCGCGCTGCTCGAGGCCTGCCCTCCCGCCCGGCGGGGAGGGATCCGGGTACGAGAGGTCGGTCAGCCCGCCGTTTTACCGGTGGCCGTGATCGTGGCTTTGCATTTGCGCGTTGTGCATTTGCGCATGATGGCGACCATCCCGAACTCCCGCCACGGAACACCCGCGCGGTCAGCGCGCATGCGATCAGCCATTATGGCGAATTTGTCAAGATGGGATGGCGAAGGAGGCTTCGAGGGGAGGGTCTCTCGCAGACGCGCGCTGTCGAGCAACTCATTCGGCCCATCCGCGCGCGGGCGGTCACCGCTGCGGCCAGCCCCCCCTCTCCAAATCTCCCCCACGAGGGGAGAGAGGGCGCGGTGGGCTTTGTGATGAAGGCCACAGCAAGCGAGCGGGAGAGGTGAACCGCCCTTCCCCATTGGTAACCCCTGATTCACGATGATCGGCGAAACCCCTGCTCGGTTAGCGAATGCTGAAGCGGATTGCTCGACTTTTGCCTTTTCCGGTGGCGATGATCGCGGCCGGCCGTCTCGGATGGCGGGGTCGAAAAGGCGAAGGCGCGGACAGGCAAGTCATGCAATACGGGGAATCCGCCGGTTGGCGGGATGAGGATCTCTATGCGATCGGCGCGCAGCCCCTCCCCGGGCGGCGGGCGGCCGCGCATCGACATCTGCCCGCGAAGCGTCGCCTGCCCTGGATCCGTCTCACCCTGACCTCTGCCGCATTCATCGCGCTGATCGCGATCTATGCCCCGGACCGCGACATGCGCGACAGGGCTGCGCCGCATTCGCTGCTCGGCGCGCCGCCCGAACTCCTGACTCCGCCCTCTCCCTGGCGCGATCTGGCCCAGCCGACGATCCTCGTCGCCATGCGCGACGAACTGCTGAGCGGCCTTGCGTTGGATCACGCCGCCCGCATCCACGAGGATGGCATGCAGCAGGATATCGTCGAGATCGGACGCTTTCGCTCATCAAGACCGCATTTTCGCGTGGTCCTCGAGCATGGTCCCTCCGTGGATGCGCCGGGCAAGAGCTTCTTCGTCGATCTGGCGCTGCGCGCGGCGCATGCGGGGCTCGCCGTTGCGCGCACGCTGCCCGAGGAGCCGCTTTCCACGCGTGAGGGGCGTGTCGAGATCGCCCGGATGCAGCTCGAGAACGGCGCGCAGCGCGATTGCCTCGCCTTCCGCACGCTCCACGCCGAAGCCGCGCACGGCCTCATGAAACAGTTCGGCTGGCTCTGCGCGCCCGACGTCTCCCGCGCCGATCTCGCCTGCGCCATCGACGGGCTGATGCTGCGACATCGCGAGACCGAGCTATCGCTGAACGGCCCCTTCGCCCCCTTCACCGGACCGGCATCGGAATGCTCGCGCCCGCTGTCCACCATCGAGAGCGCATCCGCCGCGCTTCCCGTCGACGCATCCGCCACGCTGGCTGCAGGGACGTTTGCGGAAGGGACGTTTGCGGAAAGGACGCTGCACATCCTCCCGTCGCCCCCGCGCCGTCCGACCGACCGGTAGCTGCGGAACGCTCCCGCGATGG
>Ga0208490_100463_pt1 | contig 25145 bp, 20 predicted proteins | sample SubbioAug_CSWold_FD_184818 | JGI IMG/M metagenome (GOLD analysis project Ga0208490, IMG submission 184818) | Serpentinite rock and fluid subsurface biosphere microbial communities from McLaughlin Reserve, California, USA - CR11Aug_CSWold (SPAdes) | ecosystem: Environmental > Terrestrial > Deep...
GGCGGCGTCGGGCTCGCGCCCGCCGTCGCGCGGGCGGGCGTGCTCGAGCCGGGACAGGCGGGGCCCGCTCGGCGCACTCCGACCCGGATCGTCGTCTCCGCTCTGCATGCGGGCCAGCTCGACCAGCGCGCCGGTCTGGGCCTTGCGACGCTGGTCGCGCTCGGGCCCGCCGGCCACGACGTCGCCGACGGCCGCCCGGAGCTGCTCGGCGGACACCGGCTTCACCAGGTAGCGGACGGCACCCTCGATGCCGCCGCGCAGGCGGTGGTCGTCGTCGGCCAACGCCGTCATCATCAGCACCTTGACCGACGAGATGCGCTGGTCCAGGTGGGCCTTCAGCTGCTCGAGCACGGCCCACCCGTCGACCTCGGGCATCATGACGTCGAGCAGCACGACGTCGGGCACCTCGACCTGCACCGCGGCCAGGGCCTCGACCCCGTCGGCCGCCGTCATCACGCGGTGCCCGTCGAGCTCGAGCTGGAGCTGGGTCAGGTAGCGGATGTCGGGTTCGTCGTCTACGACCAGTACGGACGCCACTGCCACCTCCTCCCCCCGAAGGGTGCGCCCATCATGCCAAGCCGAGGCCGGCGCACCGGTGACGCAGCCGACGTCAGCGGACGAGCTCCTCGGACAGTCGCACCCGCTCGACCCATTCGTGCGGTTCGCGGATCTCGGTGAGCGTCGGCAGCCACGACGGGCCCCGCCAGACCGGCTCGAGCGCGTCCTTGCCACCGCCGAGGCGCTCGACCTCGGCGATGAAGTCCTCGCCCTGCTGGTACTGGTTGAGCTTGGCCTCGAGCCCGATGAGGCGCTGCACCAGCTTGGTGAGCCCCGTGGCCGAGGCCCGGCGGTTGCGCAGCACGCGCCCGAAGCGCTCGGCCGAGGGGACGTGGCCTTCGCCGGCGCGGTCCATCGTGACGTCGCCGTGGCCCTCGAGCAGGCTCATCAGCCCGCCGATCTCGTCGAGGGCGGCGCGCTGCTCGGGGCCGGCCAGCAGGTGGGCGATGCCACCCTCGGGCAGCGGGCTCCGACCGGCGCGCAGCTCGTCGGCGGTCTGCTTCAGCACCCGCAGCAGGACCATCGGGTCGAGCCCGGCCGAGGACAGCGTGCGGTCGATGAGCCCGAGGTAGTGCGCTCGCATCCAGGGGACCCCGGTGAACTGGGCCCGGTGGGTGACCTCGTGGAGGGCGAGCCACAGGCGGAACTCCCGGGGCGGGAACCCGAACTTCTTCTCGAGGGCGAGCACGTTCGGGCCCACGTAGTACACGAGGTCCTGATCCGTGGCGGGCTCGTCGTCGGACCCGCCGGCCACCAGCAGGTCGTACTGGCCGAGGACCCGGCCGGACATCCACCCGAGGAGCAGGCCGACCTCGGCGGCGGCGGCCGCCCGCATGAGCGGGACGGTGGGCCCGGACACCCGGGGTGCCATGCGCTCGGTGAGCGGGGCCAGCAAGCGCTGGAACGAGGAGATGTTGGCCCGGACCCAACCGGCCCGGTCGGTGACCTTGCCCCGGGCGGGACCGGCCAGCGAGTGGAGGCCGGTCTCGGCGGCGACGAGCTCCTCGGCGAGGGCGGTCAGCTCGGTGAAGTCCGGCTCCAGGGACTCCCAGTGGTAGGAGTCCGCGAGGGGCTCACGACCGGCGACCCGGACGGCGATGCGCTCGGCGAGGTTCCAGTCGACGAGGTCAGCCACGTGGCTGGTCGACCCCCGGATACTGCGGCTTGACGACCTTGCGCAGGTACAGGACCACCACCATCGCGGTGGCGGGCACGATGAGCGTGATCATCAGGATGACGGCGATCCACCAGTGCCAGACGACGGCGAGCATGCCCCGACTCTAGGCCCGACCCGGTTCGCTCAGCGACCTGGGTCCGCGTGCCCGATGGCGTCGGCGATCCGGGCCCGGAGGGACTCGGGAACGCGGTCGCGGCACTTCTGGGCGATGTACTGCTTGATCTCGGCCTCGAAGTCGAAGGCCTCGAAGCACGGCGGGCAGTCCTCGAGGTGCTCGTGGATCGCAGCGCGCTTGTCGTCGGTGAGCTCCCCGTCCAGGAAGTGGTAGAGCTCGTGGAGCGTCTCGCTGCAGTCGCCGTGTTCCATGGGATCTCGCAAGGGTCGTCTCAGCCGGCGGTGGCCGGTTCCGTGTCATCTGGAGCGTCATCCGTGCGCTCGGTGAGGCCCCGGGCGACGGCAAACTCGTACAACTGCTTCTGCAGGCCTTTTCTTCCCCGGTGCAGCCGGGACATCACGGTGCCGATCGGGATGTCGAGGATCTCGGCGATCTCCTTGTAGGCGAAGCCCTCGACGTCGGCGAGCAGCACGGCCATCCGGAACGTCTCCGGCAGGGACTCGAGCGCCTCCTTGACCTCGACCTCGGTGAACAGCTCGAGCAGCTCGTCCTCGGCGGAGCGGCCGGCGGTGGCGCCCTCGAGCCCGCCGAGGCGTCGGTACAGGTACAGGTCCTCGACCTCAGCCAGGTCGGTCTCGTCGGGACGACGCTTCTTGGACCGGTAGATGTTGATGTAGGTGTTGGTGAGGATCCGGTACAGCCAGGCCTTGAGGTTCGTGCCCTCCTCGAAGCCGCCGAAGCCGCGGTAGGCCTTGAGGAAGGTCTCCTGGACGAGATCCTCGGCGTCGCTCTGGTTGCGCGTCATGCGCAGCGCGGCGCCGTAGAGCGAGTCCATCAGTGGCATCGCCTGGGCTGCGAACGTCGCCTGGTCGGCCATCGCCGTCGACCCTACCGGCGCGCCCCTCCGGGGCTGGAGGCGACGTTCAGGCGGGCTGGGCGTAGGCGACCACGTTGCGCTCGTAGCTGCGCAGCGAGGGGTTGAACTCGCCGCCGCACGTGATCAGCACCAGTCGCTCGGGCCCGCGGCGGGAGAACAGGTCGTCGGGGAGCGCCTGCTTGTCGAACGTCACGACCTCGGTGATCCGGTAGCGCTGGCTCGAGCCGTCGTCGAAGGCGACGGTGACGTCGTCGCCGGCGGCCAGGCGATCGAGGTCGCGGAACACGCCGTCGACGCCGTCGTAGGCGACGTGGGCGGCGAGCACCGCCGAGCCGCCCTCTCCTGGCGCGGCGCCGAACCGGTACCAACCGACCACGTCGGCCGGCGGGATCTCCATCTCCCCGTTCGCTTCGACGCCGACTGGCTCGACGGGGGCAGCATCGACACCCACGGCCGGAAGGGACAGCCCGGTCACCGTGCGGGCGGGTGCCTCGTGGTCCGCCGGGTCGTAGCGGGCCGAGCCGAGCGGTTGCACCCGAGCGGCCAGGTCCGAGGTCGGGCCGACCTCGGGCTCCGGGGCGCTCGGCACGGTCGTCGACCCGGTCGGGGCCGCCGACGCGCCGGAGCCGTCACCGGCCGGGGCGCCACAGGCGACCCCGGCCAGCAACAGCAGCAGCGACACCGCCGCAGTGGTGGTGCGGCGGCCAGTCACCTCAGCGGACCCGAGCAGCCGCGAACCGGCGGGCCGGGACGGCAGCGGCCAGCAGGGCGACGGCGGCCAGCGCCAGGAGGCCGACCGGGAGGCCGGTCTCGGCGCCCACCGGGCTGTTGCCGGTGTTCACCGCGGTCGGGGCCGTGCCGAGGCCGTCGATGGTCTCGGTGAGCACCGAGAGGCTGTCGGCCTCGAGGGAGCCGACGGCGTAGACGATGAGGCTGGAGCCGTCGGCGATGCTGAGGTCGGCGGGGCCGATCACGACGGGGTCGGCTGCACCAGCGGGCACGACCGAGGCGCTGATGGTGCCGACCGGCAGGTCGGCGGAGGCCTCGTTCGGGTTCGACAGGTTCGAGAAGGCGGCCTCACCGTTGGCCAGCACGTCCACGGCCGGGGCCGCCGCCGTGTGGCGGACGGTCAGTCGGCCCTCGCCGGCACCGATGGCGCTGGTGTCGTTCTCGAACACGGCCAGCGTCGGGGTGCCTGCCGCGTCGAGGTGGGCGATGATCGTGTAGCTGCCGCTGGCGGGAAGCGCTGTGTCCCCGGCGTCGATGGCGACCGTGTCGGTGCCGGCCGCGTTCACCGTGAGCGCGGGGAGGGTCTGGCCGGCGAGGGCGGAGAGGTCCTGGGTGTCACCGAACTGGAAGTCGGCGAACACGACCTCGCCGTCGGCCACGACGTCGACAGGCGTGTCGGGGATTCCGTGGATCAGGTGGATCCGCGCGCTCTCCTGCGCGGCGCTGGGCGTGGCGAGCACGACCAGCGCTGCAGCTGCGAGCACGGCGATCCGGGTGGCGAACTTGCGCATCTGGGGTTCCTCCTGGGGATCAGGGATTCAGTGTCTTTCATCCCTGGTTACGGAGTGCCCCGATGCCCCGGATGCCGGGTCAGCGGAATCCGGTGAATGCCCCTTGTGCCGGGTTCGCGAAGTCCGACACCACCACGCCACCGTCGAACAAGGACCAGAGGCGGTCCTGCACGACGAGCGCACGGGAGGGGTACCGCCCGTCCGAGGTGACCATCGCCCGCTCGGTGATCCCGCTGTCGGCGACGTCGAGGACCGCGATGCCGCTCTGGGGGACGCCGGCGCCGTAGCGGTCGAGCGGGATGATCACGGCCGACTCCGGCGCCCAGTGCAGGAACGCCTTCGGGTCGTCGCCAGCCATCGACCACGCGTCGCGCTCGGTCCAGGTCTGGAGCTGGGTCGGCGCCGTCGGGTCGCTCACGTCGAAGAGCGAGACGAGCAGGCCCAGGTCCTGGCCCTGCAGGTCGGCGTCCCGGCCGATGCCGACGAGGCGACCCTCGCCCACCGGGTGCAGGTACGAGGAGAAGCCCGGGATCTTCAGCTCGCCCACGGCGGCCGGTGCCGTGGGGTCGGCGAGGTCGATGACGTAGAGCGGATCGGTCTGGCGGAAGGTCACCACGTAGCCGACCGGCCCCATGAACCGGACCGACTGGATGGTCTCGGTCACCCCGAGGCCGGTGACCGAGCCGACCTCGACGAGGCGACCGCCGTCCAGGCGGAGCACCCGGACCCCGGACTGGCTGTCCTCGCCTCCGCCCCACGGGTCGCCCTCGGTGGTGGCGACCCGGAGGTGCCCGTCGTGCTCGGACAGCGAGTACTGGTTGAGCAGGTGGCCGGGCACCTCGCCGGCGCCGAGGTGGGCGGCCGCGCCGTCGCCACGCAGGTCGAAGGCGTGGAGGGCGGTCGCGTACCCGTCGCTCGCGAAGCGGCCCTGCTCCTGGACGGGGACGTAGGTGTTCGCCGCCAGGTAGAGCGTGCCGGCCGACGCGTAGACGGTGCTGGCCTCGGCCACGACCGTCGTCGTCTCGGCCGGGTCGAACCCGTCGCCGAAGTCGACGCGCAGCACCGAGGTCTGCCCGAGCCCGGCGTTGACCTCGGGCACGAACACGTCCTCGCAGGCCACGAGCGGGCCCTCGGTGGAGGTGCGGGTGGCGACACCGGCATCGTCGGCGACGGTCGTGCGGAACGAGGGGAGCCAGTCGTCGATGGTCGTGGCGGCCACGCCGTCGGCGACCGACGCCCGCAGGGAAGCCGGGCTCGCGTCGGACCGGAAGGCGACGTCCTCCAGCATCGGCTGGGCGTCGGGATAGCTGCTCACGACCACCCGCGCCACGCCGTCGACCACTCGAGTCGAGACGTGGTGGCCTTCGATCTCGGTGGTCTGCACGACCTTCGGCGCGGTCCGGTCGGTGACGTCGAGCAGCTGCAGGACCGTGCCGGCCGGGAACGACGGCGGCTCGATGGGGATCGGGATCGGATCGACCGGGACCGGGTCGACCGGGATGGGGTCGGGATCGACCGGCGTCGGTTCGGGCCCGACCGGGATCGGGTCGACCGCGACGTCGATGGCGGCGCCACCCTCCGTGAAGCCGACGTCGACGGGCATGGGGCGGCCGATCCAGCCGCCACCACCGGTGACCACGAGCAGCCGGTCGTCCTGCAACAGGAGCTGGGCGTCCCAGCCGCCGAGCGCGGTTCGGCTCAGCACCGACGCGGTTGCGGCGTCGAGGATCACGAGGTGGGCCTGGTCGGGCCCCTGGTCGACGACGTAGACGAACTCGCCGTCGTTCTCGACGACGTCGGGCTCGTCGATGCCGGCTTCCTGGGTGTTGGTGTCCGACGAGGCGGAGGACTCCTCCGAGGTCGCCACGTCCGGCGCTGCGGTCCGCGCCGCTCCGGCACCGGCCGAGTCGCCGGCGTCCTGCTCCGCGGAGGCCATCGGCGCACCGACCTCCATGAACTCGCCGTCGTCACCGGTGCCGAACCACTGGTCGGACAGCACGTCGGGGGCGAACGTCTGGAAGTCCTCCAGGACCGCATCGCAGCTCCGGTCGCTCTGCAACACCACCGGCGCGGCGCTGCGGATGCCCTGGAAGCTCAGCCCGCCGGTCGACGGCGGCGCCGCCGACTCGCTGCTGCACGCAGCCGCCGCCAGGGCGATGGCGGCGACCGTGACGAGGCTCCGGCGGGCAGTTCGGATGCGCATGACCATCTGACGTGTCCCGGCGGTCGCCTGGTTCCCCCGCCCGCTCAGGAATCGATGGGGCCCGGTGGCGAACGTGGGGTGGCCCGGACCTCGGTGATCGCATGGCGGTTCACCGCACGCACCTCGAGCACCCAGCGGTCCAGCGGCACCTGATCGCCCGGCGCCTCCGGCACGCGCCCGAGGCGATCGAGGATGAGGCCGGCGACGGTCGTGTACGGGCCGTCCTCGACGTCGTCGATCCCGATGTCGACCAGGTCGTGCACCGGGAACTGCCCCGGCAGCAGCATCGACCCGTCGTCCTCGTGCTGCACCGACCGCACGTCGCGGTCGGTCTCGTCGTAGATCTCGCCCACGAGCTCCTCGACGAGGTCCTCCACCGTGATGATCCCGGCGGCGGAGCCGTGCTCGTCGACGACCACCGCCAGCTGCGCGCGCGACTGCTGCATCTGGTGCAGTGCGTCCAGCACGCCGGCGGTCTCCGGGAAGGCGCGGAGCTCGCCCACGACCTCACCGACGGGACGAGCACCCAACCCGAGCAGGTCGCGCAGGTGCACGACCCCGATGGCCTCGTCCAGGTTGCCGTTCGCACCGACCGGCGCCCGCGAGTGACCGCTCGCCGCGAGTGCCTCGAGCGCGGCGTCGCCCGCCTGCTCGGCGTCCAGCACGAAGACCTCGCCGCGGGGCCGCAGGACCTCTTCGAGGCAGCGCTCGGAGATCTCGAAGGCACCGTCGATGATGAGCCGCTGCTTGGGGGTGAAGCTGGTCTGCACCGCCACCAGATCCCGCAGCTCCTCCTCGGTGATCTCCTCGCGGTCGAGGTCGGGATCGCCTCCCATGAGGCGCACCGCGACGTCGGTGGAGTGCGAGAGCAACCAGACGGCCGGGCGGGCGAGCACCGAGATGAGGGCGAGGGGCCGCGCCGCGACCATGCCCCAGCGCTCGGCCCGCTGCATGGCGACCCGCTTCGGAGCCAGCTCGCCGAACACGAGGGTGACGTAGGCGAGCATGAGGGTGACCACCACGATGGAGACGGGCTCCGAAGCCCGACCGAGGAACCCGAGCGGCTCCTCCAGCGGCCCGGCGAGCGACACGGCTGCGGCCGCGGAGGCCAGGAAGCCCGCCAGGGTGATGCCGATCTGGATGGTGGCGAGGAACCGGTTGGGATCGCGGGCCAGCTGGGCCAGCACCGCGCCCGTGCTGGACTGGCGCTCGAGGCGCTGCAGCTGGCCCTCGCGCAGCGACACGAGCGCCAGCTCGGTGCCGGCGAAGGCCGCGTTGAAGAGGATCAGGACTCCGACGAGCCCCAGCTGGGGCAGGACATCACGCACGGGACAGCTCTCTGGATCAGCGCCACGAGGGGCAGACGGAAGGGGCGGACCGGACCCGGGGGGTCCGGCGTCGGGTGCTCAATCGCCCGGTGGTCCGCGCAAGGTCGGCGGGCTGCAGCCGCCGCTTCCAGCCCGGGGTGCTCCTGCGAAGGGAACGCACCGCGCTGTCTGTTCCTGGATGTGCTCTTCCTGTCCCGTCGACGGACCCTCGTCCACAGCAGCCTGCGACTGCTCGTACCGGACCGGATCGTGGCGGGATGCGTCGTCGACGATGGGGGCCGCACCGGTGGCGTCGGTGACGGTCGTGTCGGCGCCGACGACGGCCAAGGCGACCCCCGCCAGCGCGAAGACCGCGGCCACGAACGCCAGTCGGCGGGGGGTTCGGACCGGTCTCGGAGGAGGTTCGTCGCTGGACATCGGGAGGCGCCGAAGGCTACCGGCTGCACTGGGCAGCGGCGCACCTCGGTGCCCGGCGCTGAGAGCCCGAAGTGGGAATTGAACCCACGACCTACGCTTTACGAGAGCGTCGCTCTGCCGACTGAGCTATTCGGGCGGAACCGGAGAGCGTAGCGCGGGTGCTCGGCGTCACCAGATCCCTCACCAGGGCTCGAGACCGACGACCAGCGCCTGCAGCAGCAGCGACTCGTTGGGGTTCCGCACCAGTGCCTCGGCCGCCGCTTGGACGTCGCGCAGCGCGTCGAGGTGGGGGGTCGGGTCGCCGGCGGTGGCGAGCCGATCGCGGTACGCACCGGCCAGCACGGCCAGCCCGAAGCGGATCTCGGCGTTGCGGTGCCGACGCACCTCGCGCTTGTGCTTCTTCTCGAGGTCCTTGAGCGGCGTCGTGCGCATGCCGTAGGCCTCGATCTGCTCCTCGAGCGCGACCCGCTCGGCCTCGTGGCGCTCGTCGAGCGCGCCCTGGGCGGCATCGATGTGGGCGATCACCTCGTCCACCAGCGCCGCCGCCGTGTGCCCGGTGCCGTCGACCCGGTGCGGGATCGATGCCCACGAGTCCCGGCGCACGACGAGGGACGGGTCCCGGGCGAGCAGCCGGGCCCGGTGGAGGTCGCCGCCGGCCGCAGCCGCCGTGGTCGCCGCCACGTCCCGGTCGACGCGCTCGGCGACCAGGCGGTCGACGACGGCGTCCTGGGGGACCGGACCCAGGTCGATGCGCACCGAGCGGCTGGCGATGGCCACCAGCTCGTTGGGGACCTCCTCGGCCAGGATCACGAACACGGTGGAGGCCGGCGGCTCCTCGATGGTCTTGAGCAGCGCCGGACCGGCCTGCTGGACCTTGTGGAACTCCTCGAGCACGAGCACCTTGCGCCCACCCTCGACCGGGCTGCGGCTGGCGGCGGTGACGATCTCCTCGGCGTCGCCCATGGTGAGCGCGGCGCCCTCGGGCTCGAACACCTGCAGGTCGGGGTGGGCCTCCTCCAGGCAGAGCTCCACCGCACGGTCGACATCGGCGCCCCGGGCGGCGGCGTCGGTGGCCAGGAGGGCGGCGGCGAAGGCCCGGGCGGCGGCCCGCTTGCCGCTGCCCGCCGGCCCCACCAGCAGGTAGGCGTGCACCGGCCGGGTGGCTGCCGCCTGCAGGGCGGCCACGGCCCGGCCCTGCCCGACCACGTCGTGCCACAGGTCGGCCCGCTCGACGAGGGTCCGGAGGTCTGCGGTGTCGGTCACCGCTCCATCCTGGCCGAGTCGGGCCCACCCCCACGATCGTTCCCCGCGCGCAGATCGACCGTCCATGGTCGATCCGCGCGCGAGGAACGGGACCACGATCGTTCCCTGCGCGCAGATCGACCGCCCATGGTCGATCCGCGCGCGAGGAACGGGACCACGATCGTTCCCTGCGCGCAGACCGACCGTCCGTGGTCGATCCGCGCGCGAGGAACGGGTCAGGGGGCGAGGTCGGGGAGGCGTTCGACGACGACGGCCCAGACCGCCGCCTCGATCTCGTCGGGGGTGCCCGTCGCGTCGACGACGGCCCAGCGGTCCGGGGCGGCGGCGGCCTGGGCGAGGTAGCCGTCGCGCACCCGCTCGTGGAACGCGACCTCCTCGGCCTCGAGGCGGTCCGGCGCCTCGTGCGCGACCCGGCTGCGGGCGACCTCGACCGGCAGGTCGAGCAGCACGACGACGTCGGCGAGCAACCCGTCGGTGGCCCACCGGTTGAGCCGCTCCACCCCCGCCGGGTCCAGCCCGCGACCGTGACCCTGGTACGCGATCGAGGAGTGGAAGTACCGGTCGGTCACGACGTGGCGGCCGGCCTCGAGGGCGGGCCGGATGACGGTGGCGACGTGCTGGGCCCGGTCCGCGGCCATGAGCAGCGCCTCGGCACGCGGGTGGATGTCGCCCGTGGCGGGGTCGAGGAAGTGGGAGCGGATGGCGGCACCGAGGGGGGTACCGCCCGGCTCGCGGGTCCGGATGGCGTCGAGGCGCTCGGCGAGGCGGTCGGTCTGGGTCGACTTGCCCGCGGCATCTCCGCCCTCGAAGGCGACGAACCGGCCCGTCACCCGTCGCCCCGGTCGTCGTCGCCCCGGTCGTTGTCGCCCGCGTGGTCGGGGGCAGCGTGGTCGTCGGCGGCGGTCTCGGCCTTGTCGCCGTTCCGCCCGGCGCCGGGCATGGCCGCCACGAGGTCCTTGCGGGCGGCGTCGCGCATCGAGTGGGCGGCGATGAACCCGGCGATCACGATGATCGCCGACGAGGTCCACAGGGTCAGGCGCACGCCCGGGACGGCGATGGCGACGCCGAAGACGGCGACGTGCCCGTCGTTGAAGATGCGGTTCGACAGCCCGCTGAAGAGCTCGGAGAGGAACGGTCCGACCGCGAACGCGATCAGCACGCACAGGCGGACGAGGGTGTAGAGGGCGGAGAAGATCCGGCCCCGCAGGTCGTCTTCGACGTGCTCGTGCAGCATCGTGAACCCGAGGACGTAGACGCACCCCGCGCAGGTGCCGAGCACGAAGACGAACGCACAGGCGAGCTCGATCGCCGACATCGACGCGGCGGTGCCGAGCGAGATGCCGGCGACGAACACCGCCACGACGAAGGTCCACTCCTTCGGCACCTTCTTCTGGAACACCGACACGCCGATCACCCCGGCGGCGACGCCCAGGCCCAGTGCGAAGATGAGCACGCCGAAGCCCGACTGCCCGGCGCCGAGCACCTGGTCGGCGAACACCGGGCCAAGCGGCACGAGCATCCCGCCGCCGATCAGCCCGGTGGCGAGCCCGAGGTTCACCGCCCGCACGACCGGGTTCAGGAAGACGAACTGCCAGCCCTCTCGCAGCTCGCGCCACGCCGATCCGAACTCCACCCGCCGTCGCCCGCGAGCACGGTCCTCCCTGCGCCGGCTCGGCAGCGGGAGCGACGAGATCATGAGGGCCGAGAGCAGGAAGGTGCCGGCGTCGAAGTAGAACGCGAGGCCCTCCTGGGTGCCGCGGACCACCGTCAGCAGCTCGAAGTCGCCGATGGCCTCGGACAGCTCGGCCAGCAGGGAGAAGAGGCCGGCCGCGAGGGGGATCGTGCCGTAGGCGGCGGCGAGCGACAGCGAGTTGGCGGTGGTGAGGTGGTCGGCCGGCACCAGGTGCGGGACCGACGCCTCCTTGGCCGGGGCCCACAGGAGGGTGAACACCTCCAGGACCAGCGAGGCGACGATGAGGCCGGGCACCGTGTCGACGAACGGCAGCGAGGCCAGCACCAGCGCCCGCCCGACGTCGCACATGACCATGAGACGCTTGCGGTCGAAGCGGTCGGCGAACACGCCGGCGGCCGGGCCGAGGAAGAAGCCCGGGATGATCCGGGCCGACATGACGAGCCCGACGGCCGCCTCGGGCCGGTCGCTGATCCGGGTGGCGAGGGCGGCGATGGCGAGGAAGCCCAGCCAGTCACCGGTGGCGGAGACGACCTGGGTCAGCCACAGGCGGAAGAACGCCTGCGATCCGAACAGGCGGACGTGTGCTGCCCGGGGATCGCTGCGCTCGCCCAGCGCGTCCATGGCGAGCGTGGGGACCTCGGCCACGGGCGGCGGCGTCGATCGGCCGTCGGGGGACTCCGCCATCTCGGCAGACGTTAGAGAACCGCTGGGACCGAACGGCCGATGCGCACCGAGCGGTGCCCCGCCGTCAGGTGGCCTTCTTCTTGGCGGACTTCTTGGTGCCGGCGCGCTTCTTGGCCGTGCCCTTCTTCGCCGCCGCCTTCTTCCGGGCGCCGGCCTTCTTCTTCGGCGGGTTGGTCTCGCGCCGGATCTGGAGCAGCTCGGCGGCCCGCTCGATGGTGATCTCCTCGACCAGGTCGCCCTTGCGGAGGCTGGCGTTGGTCTCGCCGTCGGTGACGTAGGGGCCGAAGCGCCCTTCCTTCACGACCACCTGCTGCTCGCTGACCGGGTCGACCCCGAGCTCGCGCAGGGGAGGCTTGGGGGCCGCCTGGCCCCGCCGGCGCTTGGGCTCGGCGAACAGCGCCTTGGCCCGGGTCATGTCCACGGTGAAGAGCTCGTCCTCGGACTCGAGGCTGCGGGCGTCGGCACCCTTCTCCTCGCCCTTGGAGATGTAGGGCCCGTACCGGCCGTTCTTGGCCAGGATCGGCAGCCCGGTCTCCTCGTCGGTGCCCACGAGGCGAGGCAGCGACAGCAGCCGCAGCGCGTCGTCGAGGGTCACCTCCTCGGGCTTCATCTCCTTGAAGAGGGACTCCATCTTCGGCTTCTCGTCCGGCGGCAGGGTGTCCTGGTCGCCGAGCTGCACGTACGGGCCGAAGCGGCCGCTCTTCACGTACACCGGCAGCCCCGACTCGGGGTGGTCGCCGATGGGCACGTCGCCCTTGGGTGCGGCCAGCAGCTCGAGGGCCTTGTCGAGGGTGAGCTCGTCGGGCGGGAGCCCGTCGGGGATCGAGGCGGTGTCGTCCTCGCCCCGCTTCACGTACGGGCCGTAGCGGCCGGGCTTGGCCACCACCATCTCGCCGTTCTCGTCCATGCCGAGCGGGAAGGTGTTGACCTCGGCGGCGTCGACCTTCTCCAGGGCCTCGTCGACCACCACGGAGAGCCCCTTGCGGCCCCCGGGCCCGCCGGTGGATCCGTCGTCGCCGAACCAGAAGCGCTTCAGGTACGGGACCCGGTCCTCCTGGCCGATGGCGATCAGGTCGAGGTCGTCCTCCATCTTGGCGGTGAACTCGTAGTCGACGTACTCGCCGAACTGGCGCTCCAGGACGTTGACCACCGCGAAGGCCGTCCACGTCGGCACCAGCGCCGTGCCCTTCTTGAACACGTAGCCCCGGTCCTGGATCGTGGTCATGATCGACGCGTACGTGGACGGCCGACCGATGCCCAGCTCCTCCATGCGCTTGACCAGCGACGCCTCGGTGAAGCGGGCCGGGGGGCTCGTGGTGTGGCCGTCGGCGGTGAGCGCCGGCTCGGGCAGCGCGTCGCCCTCGGAGACGGCCGGGAGGATCGACTCGGCGTCGTCGCGCTCGGCGGTCTCGTCGTCGGTGTCCTCCACGTACGCCTTGAGGTAGCCGGGGAAGGTGATGACCCGACCCGACGCGCCGAACGTGCACTCGTTGGCCGGCTGCGCGCCGTCGGCCCGGGCCTCGGCGACGATCCGCATGGAGATGGTGCGGCCGACCGCGTCCTCCATCTGCGATGCGACGGTGCGCTTCCAGATCAGGTCGTACAGCGACAGCTCGTCCTTGCGCAGCTCGCCCTTCACCTGCTCGGGCGTGCGGAACGTCTCGCCCGCCGGGCGGATGGCCTCGTGGGCCTCCTGCGCGTTCTTGGTCTTGCCGGCGTAGGTCCGGGGCTCGGCCGGGACGTAGTCGGGGCCGTAGAGCTCGCGCACCTGGCTGCGGGCGGCGTCGAGCGCCGTCTGCGACAGCGTCGTGCTGTCGGTTCGCATGTAGGTGATGTAGCCCTTCTCGTACAGGCCCTGGGCGATGCGCATCACCTGGTTGGCCGACATGCGCAGCTTGCGACCGCCCTCCTGCTGGAGGGTCGAGGTCATGAACGGCGGCTTCGGCCGGCTCCGCCACGGCTTCTCCTCGATGGAGCGGACCGTGTACGGCGCTTCGTCCAGGCGGGTGCGCAGGCTGATGGCCGTCGGCTCGTCGACGACCGCGACGTCGTCCCGGCTGACCCGTCCGTCCTGGCCGAAGTCCCGACCGCTGGCCACCCGCTTCCCGTCCAGCGCCACGAGGCGGGCGGTGAAGGCAGGATCGGTCGGGAAGGCGGCGGTGAGGTCCCAGTAGTCGGCGGCGACGAAGGCGATGCGCTCGCGCTCGCGCTCGACCACGAGGCGCACGGCGGGGCTCTGGACCCGGCCGGCGGAGAGGCCGCGGTTGACCTTGCGCCACATGATCTGGCTGACCGGGTAGCCGTACAGCCGGTCGACGATGCGGCGGGTCTCCTGGGCGTCGACCCGGCGGTAGTCGATGTCGCGGGAGTTCTCGACGGCGTGCTCGATGGCGGAGCGGGTGATCTCGTGGAACACCATGCGCCGCACGGGGACCTTCGGCTTCAGCACCTCCTTGAGGTGCCAGGCGATGGCCTCGCCCTCACGATCCTCATCCGTCGCGAGGTAGAGCTCGTCGGCGTCCTTCAGCAGCGCCTTCAACCGCTTGATGATGTCCTTCTTGTTCGGGTTGACCTCGTACTCGGTCTGGAAGTCGGCGTCGACGTCGATCGAGAGGCCCTTGGAGGGCAGGTCGCGGATGTGCCCGACCGAGGCTTCGACGATGTAGTCGTCTCCCAGGAACTGGCTGATCGTCTTGGCCTTGGCGGGGGACTCGACGATGACGAGCGGCTTGGACACGGCAGCAGGGTATGAACGACCTCTCTCGGCGTGTCAAGGCGCCGGTACGGTGCCGGCGGTGGCCGACCTGCTGCGCTTCGTGCTCGACCTGGCCGAGGACGCGACGGCCCGGGACCGGTTCCGGGCCGATCCGCAGGCCCTGCTCGACGCCGAGGTCGAAGGTGCCCCCTCCATCACCGGCGAGGACGTCCAGGCGGTCGCCGAGGTGCTCCGGCGGCGGATGCCGCCGGCGGCGATCGAGCTCGTCCACCTGCCCGTCCCGGCTCGCCCGGTGGATGACGAGACGCCGCGCGATGCCGCCGTGCGCCTGCTTGTCGGCCTCTGCGACGCCCTCGACGGCCCTGCGGTCGAGCCGGTCACGCTCCCCCACCGCGAGCTGCGACCCGACCCTCCTCCACCACGCGAGACCGCCCGGGGTGGCGGCGAACCGGTGGCGACCGAGCCCCCGGGCGGGCGCCACCTGCACCCCGTGATCGCCGACGACGAGCCCTGAACGCGAGCTGGCCGACCGGGCCCCCGCATGCGGGGGCCCGGTCGGCCAGACGGAGTGCGTCGGATGCCCTACGAGAGGGTCTTGACGATGATGGCGTCGCCCTGACCGCCGCCACCGCAGAGCGCAGCGGCGCCGTACTCGACGCCCTGGCGCTTCATCTCGAGCAGCAGGTGCAGCGCCAGGCGGTTGCCGGACATGCCCACGGGGTGGCCGAGGGCGATGGCGCCGCCGTTGACGTTGGTGACGTCGTCACCGATGCCGAGGTCCTTCATCGATGCCAGGCCGACCGCGGCGAAGGCCTCGTTCAGCTCGTACAGGCCGATCTTGTCCTGGGACAGACCGGAGCGCTCGAGGGCGTCCTTGATGGCCCGGCTCGGCTGGGTGAGCAGGGAGGGGTCGGGGCCGGCCACCTGGCCGTAGCCGACGACCTCGCCGAGCGGCGTGATGCCGAGCTCCTCGGCCTTGGCCCGGGAGACCACGATCGTCGCCGAGGCGCCGTCGGAGATCTGGCTGGCGTTGCCGGCGGTGATGTTGCCGGCCTTGTCGAAGGCGGGGCGCAGCTGGGCGAGGGACTCGCCGGTGGTGTCGCCGCGCACGCCCTCGTCCTCGCTCACCATGACCGGATCGCCCTTGCGCTGCGGCACGGGCACGGCGACGATCTCGTCGTCGAAGAGGCCGTTCTTCGCCGCGGCGGCCGCTCGCTGGTGGCTCGTGGCCGAGAAGTCGTCCTGGGGCTGGCGCTCCAGGCCGGCCGAGGCCGCGTACTTCTCGGTGCCGGCGCCCATCGCGCACATGTCGAAGGCGCAGAACAGGCCGTCGTACATCATCGAGTCGACGACCTTCTGGTCACCGATGCGGTAGCCGCTGCGGGCGCCCGGGAGGAGGTACGGCGCGTTGGTCATCGACTCCATGCCGCCGGCGACCACGATGTCGGCCTCGCCGGCCTGGATCATGAGGTCGGCCAGGTAGATGGCGTTGAGGCCGGACAGGCACACCTTGTTGATGGTGGTGGCCGGCACGTCCATGGGGATGCCGGCGTTGTGGGCGGCCTGGCGGGCGGTGATCTGGCCGGCGCCGGCCTGGATGACCTGCCCCATGATCACGTAGTCGACCTGGTCGGGTGCGATCCCGGCCTTCTCGAGCGCGCCCTTGATGGCCACGCCACCCAGGTCGGTGGCCGCCATCGAGGCGAACGCCCCCGACAGCTTGCCGATGGGCGTGCGGGCACCGGTGAGGATCACGGATCCGGACATAAGGGCAACTCCCCCGTCGATGGTTGTGCTGGTGCGAACGGTAACCACGAGTGGTGCCGTTGCGGTAATGGCGAACCGGCAGCGGCTGCGGAACGCGGCCCGCAGCCGCTGCCAGCTGCGTCAGACGAGGTCCTTGACCGAGTCCGGCATGTCGTCGGCGACCCGGATGATGGGGATGCCGGTCTGGGTGTTCTCGTGCATCTCCTGGAAGCACCGGGGCAGGTCGTCCCACGCGTAGATCTCGTCGTGGATCGTCGGCTTGAACACCGACCCGTACAGCTCGGTCGCTGCCGCGCAGCCGATGGGGGTCTCGTAGTGCGTGTGGTCGATGGTGACCTGCTTCACCGACTGCACCGTCGAGTTGTAGGTGACGACCTGGGAGAGCTGCCAGCCGGCGCTGACGTTGACGCCCATGCGGGCCTGCACGGCGAGGCCGGCCTCGAACACCGGGCCGCGCAGCATGTCGCAGACCAGGTGCATGCCGACGCCGTCGGTGAGGCCCTTGACGTGCTTGTTGAAGGCCCGCACGTCGTCGGAGGTGGCGAAGCGGTTGAACTGCTTCTGGTCGATGCCGACGATGCCCTGCTTCTCGAGGGCGTCGCGACGCTCCTTCGAACCGGCGCAGAAGAAGGCGTTGTGGCCCTCGGCCTTGGCGAGCATCAGGAACAGCTCGCCCACGCCGCCTCCGAAGCTGAGCACGTTGAGGCGGGCCTGCTGCTCGTAGGGGACCTTCACCCGGTAGATGCCGATGGCGCGGCGCCACAGGTGGTAGGCGGTGGGCGCCCGCAGCGGCAGGGCGGCGATCTCCCACAGGTCCAGCCCGGAGTCGAGCGGCGCGTGGATGATCTGCCAGTCCTCGACCACGGCCTCCTTGGAGTACCAGCCGATCGAGTCGGGCATGTCGTAGGCCCAGATGCGCAGCGGGTAGCCGAACCGGTCGGGGTCGCCGTTGCAGTGGGTGATGACGACGTCGCCGGGCGCGAAGCCGGTCACGTCGCTGCCGACCTCCACGACCTCGCCCACCGCCGAGTTGCCGGGGTACATCTTGCCGCCGCGGGCCTCGGCGATGTTGATGGTGTCGGCCGTGGCGGCGTGGTCGATGTTGTGCTCGGCGGACACCGCCAGGATCTTCAGCTTCACGTCGCGGGGCCCGAGGTCGCGCAGCTCGAGGTCGTCGAGCTGGACCACCTTCGACACGTCGATGGCGCTCACGTCACCCCCGTTGGCCTCCGTCTCGGCGGCAACGGCGTCGGCGGTGATGGCGTAGGCCTTGGTCATCGTGGACATGGGGAGCGGCTCCTCCTGGGCGTGGTCGACGGGCGGCCATCATGTCGGATCTGCACCTCGCGATGGGATTCCGACTCATCGGATCGCACTACATTCCGGGCCATGCTGCTCACCGAGATCGACCACGTCGCCATCGCCGTCAAGGACCTCGAGGCCGCCATCGCCTACTACGCCGAGGCCTTCGGGGCCGAGGTCCACCACCGCGAGGTCGTGGACTCCGACGGCGTCGAGGAGGCCCTCGTCAAGGTGGCCGACTCCTACATCCAGCTCACGGCCGCCACCACCCCCGACTCCCCCATCGCCAAGTTCCTCGAGAAGAAGGGCGAGGGCCTCCACCACATCGGCTACCGGGTCGACGACTGCGCCCAGGCGCTCGAGTCGATGGTCGCCGCCGGGGCCACGCCCATCGACCAGGCCCCGCGTCCCGGCTCCCGGGGCACCACGGTGGCCTTCATCCACCCGAAGGGCAGCTTCGGCACGCTCATCGAGCTGGTGCAGGAGAACGGCTAGCGCAGCGGGGCGTAGCTGCGGCCGGACGAGAACTCCGCCGCCGGCACGGCCGGGCTGAAGAGGAAGCCCTGGCCCTGGTGGCAGCCCCGCTCGAGCAGGTAGTCGAGGGCCTCGACGTCCTCGATCCCCTCGGCGGTCACCTGCAGGCCGAGGCGACCGGCGATGGCGATGATCGAGTCGACGATGGCCTCGTCGGCGCGGTTCCCGCCGATGCGCTGCACGAACCCCTTGTCGATCTTGAGCTCGTCGACCTCGAAGACCCGGATGTGCTCGAGGCTCGAGTAGCCGGTGCCGAAGTCGTCGATGGCGATCCGCAGGCCGGCTCGGCGCAGCTCGGCGACCACGGTGCTGGCCCCCAGGGCGTCGGCGAGCATCGTCTGCTCCGTCAGCTCGAGGCAGAGGTGGCGAGGTTCGACGCCGCTCGCCTCCAGGGCGGCGAACACGTCGTCGGCGAAGTGCTTCCGTCGCAGGTCGTCGAGGGAGAAGTTGACGCACAGGACGAAGTCGGGGTCGCACCCGGGTACGTCGAGCCAGGCCTGCACCTCGGCCAGGGAGGCGCCCAGGACGATGCGGGTGAGGCCGGCGCTGAGGTTGGCCTCCTCGACGGTCCGCAGGAAGTCACCGGGCAGCAGCAAGCCCCGCTCGGGATGCTCCCAGCGCACCAGGGCCTCGGCCCCGACCACTGCCAGGTCGGACAGGCGCACCTTGGGCTGGAAGTGGGTGATCAGCTCGCCGCGCGCCACCGCTTCGTGCAGCTCGGCGACGAGGCGCGCCCGCTCGTCGACGGAACGGGCCCGCCGGTCAGTGTGGACCGCACTCCGGTCGGGATGGCCCTTCGCCTCCGCCAGCGCGTGCTCCACGGCGCGCAGCATCCGGGAGCTGAGGGCTTCCCCGTCCGGGGCGCGGTCGACGAGCACCCGGGCGAGACCCACCGCCACGCCCACCGACAACCGCTGGTCGGTGTCGTCCAACGCCATCGGGGCGCTCGCCTCCCGGTGGATCCGCTCGACGAGCTCTTGCATGTCCCGGGTGCCGGAGCCGTCCGGGTCGGCCGGGCTGTCGAGGAGGACCAGCAGGATCTCGTCGGCGCCGTGGCGCCACATGCCGATCGCCTCGGGGACCGTGGCCTCCATCCGGCGAGTCAGCTCCAGCAGGACCGCGTCGCCCGCCGCTCGTCCGTGGAGGGAGTTGATGTCGCCGAAGCGGTCGACGTCGACCAGGAGCACGACGGCGGAGAGCCCGACGACGCTCACCTCGTCGAGTCGCTCCATCTCGGTGACGAACATGCGCAGGTTCGGCAGGCCCATGGCGTCCTCGGCCAGCGCGGCACGGAGCTGCTGCTCGCCCCGGGTCCGCTCGGTCACGTCGCGCCCGTTCACGATCGCCCCGGCGCGCCCGCCGTCCAGCGCGATCGACGACACCGTGATCTCGAGGAACCGGTAGGTGCCGTCTCGGTGCAGCATCTGGAAGATGCGGCGGTTCCGGCCCAGCCGGGCAGCGTTCTCCCGGAACGACGTCGCCGACGTCCGCTCGTCCGGGTGCAGGAGCGTCAGCCCCTCGCGCCCGACCACCTCGTCAGGCGACCACCCGAGGATGTCGGTGATGGCGTGGTTGGCGTAGAGGATGCGGGCATCGGCCTCGAAGATCAGGATCATGTCCGAGGACGTGTGCAGGATCGACTGGTAGAAGTCCCGCTGCTCGGTGACCGTGCGGGCGAACCGCTCGTCGAACGAACGCGTCAGCCGCTGCAGCACGCCCCACAGGATCGACGCCGACACGCCGACGAACACCAGGCCCTTGGCGACGTCGCCGACCTGCTCGCTCGGGGACTCGCCCTGCGAGGCCCCGAAGACCAGGTCGCTGGCCACGATCCACACCGTCGCGAGCAGCGCGTACCAGAGGACCACCCGGCCGGTGATGGCCGACAGCGCGCCGTCGGGTTCGTCCGCCATGAGGGCCGGACCGGTCTCGGTCTTGGCCGGGCCGTCGTTGTCGGTCATCGTCCTCCGTCGGCGCAACGCGGGTCCCCTGGGCGAATGGTACGGGTTCGTCCCGCGCCACGGGGGGCGAATCCGCTGGCGCTCGCCGGCGGCACGGCCGATGCTTCGCCATGACCTCGGCCGGCTCGGATCGACTCACCCTGCTCCGCTACGACGTCTTCACCGACCGGCCCTACGCCGGCAACCCGCTCGCCGTGGCCATCGACCCGCCGGCGCTCGATGCGGCCCAGATGCAGCGGATCGCGGCCGAGCTGAACCTGTCCGAGACGGTGCTCCTGACGTCCCGCCCCGACGGGTCGTGGACGGCGCGCATCTTCACGCCGGCGACGGAGCTGGCCTTCGCCGGCCACCCCACCGTCGGTGCCGCCCTGGCCCTCGCCGACGCCGGGTTGCTCGAGGGCGAGTCGGCCGTGCTCCACGAGGGCGTCGGCCCGGTCACGGTCGAGGTCGCCGACGGCGTGGCGACGCTCACGACACCCGCGCCGCCGACCGCGGTCGGGTCTGCCGACCCCGGCGACGTGGTGGCGGCCCTCGGGCTCGAGCTGTCGGATCTGCACCCCGAGCTCGGCCCACGGGGGTGGAGCGCCGGCGTGCCCTTCACCATCGTCGCCGTCAAGGACCTCGACGCCCTGGCCCGAGCCGCGGTCGACCTCGTCCGGTGGCGCGAGGCGGTGGGGCACAGCGATGCCCCCGACCTCTACGTCGTGACGCCGCTCGACGGCGTGCGGGGCGAGCGCTGGCGCGCCCGGATGTTCGGCCCGGTGGTCGGCATCGTCGAGGATCCCGCAACCGGTTCGGCCGCAGCCGCGACGTGCGGGTACCTGGCCGGTCACGCCGGCGGCGCACGCCTCGACGAGGGCTGGACCATCGAGCAGGGCGTCGAGATGGGACGTCCCAGCGAGATCCGGGTGCAGGGGGTGAGGCGTGGAGCGGAGCTGGTCGCCGTCCGGGTCGGCGGCCGCGCCATCCAGGTCGGTGCCGGCGAGCTCCTGGTGCCGCCGACCTGAGCATGGTCGACGGTCGGGTCGGGTAGTGGCAACCGCGTGGCCACCTCCCTCGCCGTCGTCGTCGGGTGCCTCCTCGTGCTGCTGGTCCTGGTCGACGTCTTCCGGACGGTGCTGTGGTCCGGCCAGGGTGCGGGACCACTGACCGGGGCGGTCACCGCCCTCGGGCGGCGGCTCCTCTCCCGGTTGGCGGGTGGGGCCCGGCTGAGATCGGCCGTCGGGCCGATCGCCATCGTGGCCATCGTCGGCTTGTGGGCCGGCCTGCTGCTCGTCGGGTTCAGCCTGGTCCTCGAAGGCCAGTCGGGGTCGTTCCGCACCGCGTTCACCGACGAGCCCGTGGGCTGGTCCGAGCGGGCGTACTTCGTGGGCTACAGCCTCTTCACCCTCGGCAACGGGGACCTCAGGCCGGTCACCGACGCCGGTCGGCTCCTCACCGTGGCCATCGCTGCGACCGGGTTGTTCCTCATCTCGCTGTCGGTGACGTACCTGCTCCCGGTGACCTCCGCCGCCGTGGCGTCGCGGTCGTTCGCCTCCTCGGCGCGGGCGCTCGGGGAGACGCCTGAGGACGTGGTGCTCGGCGCCTGGGACGGCGAGCGCATCCGGCTGGACGACGAGCTGCGCCAGCTGGCCCAGTCGTTGTCCCTGCTCGCCGAGCAGCAGCTTGCGTACCCGGTGCTGCACCTCTTCGAGAGCACGGACCGGCGCACCTCGGCGCCGCTCGCCGTCGCGCACCTCGACGAGGTGCTGACCCTGCTGGACGGCGTCGATCGGCGGGTCGCGCCCCCGGCTGCTCCCCGACGGCAGCTGCGCGCCGCCATCCGCTCCTACGCGCAGACGTACGGGGCCGGCGTCCGCGCCGACGAGGTCACGCCGCCGCCGCCTGATACCGGGCGGCTGGCGGTCGGAGGCATCCCGCTGATCGACCCGGCCGCCTACACGCTCGCCGCCGCCGACCTCGACGCCCATCGCGCCGAGGTGCAGGGCCTGGTGCGAGCGACGGGCATCGCTCGAGGCTGACCCGGTCGGCGCCCGCCGGCCTCGCGCCTGGGAAGATGCGTCCATGGGCTTCGAGGTGCACCTGGTGGATGGGACCTACGAGCTGTTCCGGTACCACTACTCCCCCAACAACCGAGACCCGGAGCGAGGGGCCGTGCGGGGCGTCGTGAACTCGATGCTGCAGCTGGTCGACGACGGGGCGACGCACATCGGTGTCGCCACGGACCACGTCATCGAGAGCTTCCGCAACGATCTGTGGGCCGACTACAAGACCGGCGAGGGCATCGACCCGCTGCTGAAGGCGCAGTTCCCCCTGCTCGAGGAGGTGCTCGCGGCCGCCGGCTTCGCCGTGTGGCCCCAGACCACCTTCGAGGCCGACGACGGCCTGGCCGCCGGCACCGCGCTGGCGGCAGGTGCGCCCGACGTCGACCGGGTCGTGATCTGCACGCCCGACAAGGACATGGCCCAGCTGGTCGGCGGCAACGTCGTCCAGTGGGACCGCCGCCAGGACAAGTGGTTCGACACCGCCGGCGTGCAGGAGAAGTTCGGCGTGCTGCCGGAATCGATCCCGGACTACCTCGCCCTCGTGGGCGACTCGGCCGACGGCTTCCCCGGCCTGCAGGGGTGGGGCGCGAAGTCGGCGGCTGCCGTGCTCGCCCGGTACCTGCACATCGAGGACATCCCACCCGCCGCCGGGCAGTGGGACATCACGGTGCGCAGCGGCGCCAAGCTCGCCAAGGTCCTGCAGGACCACCTCGACGACGCGCTCCTCTTCCGGACGCTCGCCACCCTGCAACCGGACGCGCCGGTAAGCGCGTCGGTCGCGGACATGGAGTGGAACGGCCCGCTCGGGGGCTTCGCCGAGCTCGCCGCGTCCATCGACGGGGACCGGTTGGCAGACCGGGCCGAGCGCCTCGCCCGGCGCTGAGCACGATCCACCCAGCCTCGACGGGCCCGACCCTCCGGTGAGCCGGTAGGTTGGACCTGGCTTCGACCGACCCTGCGCCGCGCCGCGGAGCAGTCGTCCCTCCCAGCCGAGGAGGTGACCTGTGGTCCACCAGGGGATGTCGGATGTGCTCGGCGAGTTCGCGCGCACGATCGTGACCGACTTCCCCGTCGGCGCGACCCTCCAGCGCCTGGCGGAGCGTGCCGTCGACGTCCTGCCGGTGAGCAGCGCGGAGGTCGTCCTCGACCGACCCGGCGGACGATCCCGCTGCGCGGCCACGTCCGATCCGCTCGGCGCGCGGTCCGACCGGCCGCCGTCGGGTGACCCGGCACCGAGGTCCTTCCCGCTGCGGTGGGGTGCCGACGTCGTCGGGTCGCTCCAGCTGCACGGCGGCGCGCACGGGGCCTGGGACGAGGCCGCGAGCGAGGCAGCGCAGACGTTCGCAGACGTCGCCTCGGCCTACCTGTTCACCGCACGAGCACGTGTGGACTCCGAGGCCGCCTCGGAACGGGCGCGCCGCAGCTCGGCGCACGACGACGAATCCGTGCTGGCGCTGCGGACCAGCGAGCAGCGCAAGGCCGCCATCCTCGCGTCGGTGCTCGATGCGGTGATCACGATCGACGCCGACGGTGGGGTGCTCGAGTTCAACCCGGCGGCCGAGCGGATCTTCGGGCACCTCGAGGACGACGCCACCGATCGCAACCTGGTCGAGCTTCTCGCTCCGCCCGAGGCGATGGGCGACCGCTGGATGGGCGTCGGCCGGTACCTCGCCAGCGACGAAGGCCCACTCGCCGGACGCCGGATCGAGCTCACCGGCACACGCGGGGACGGCACGACGTTCCCGGCCGAGGTCAGCATCACCGCGGTCGACGGCCCGGGGCCCCCGCTCTTCACCGCGTTCGTCCGCGACCTGACCCGGCGGGTCGAGGCCGACGCCGAGCGCCGGGACCTGGAGGCACGGGTGCAGCAGTCAGAGCGGCTGGCCAGCATGGGCCAGCTCGCCGGCGGCGTCGCCCACGACTTCAACAACCTGCTCACCGTGATCCTGAACTACTCGAGCTTCATCGTGGAGTCCGAGGAGACCGACGAGGCCACCAGGTCGCAGGCCGGGGAGATCATGGCCTCGGCCGAGCGCGCCGCCGCCCTGACCAAGCAGCTGCTCCTGTTCGCACGGCGTGAGCCGGTGCGCCGGGCGCCGCTCGACATCGGCGAGGTCGTCCGGGCGGTGCGCTCGCTGCTGGTCCAGGCGGTCGGTGAAGCGGTCGAGCTGGTGATCGTGGAGTCGGGCGAGCTGCCGCTGGTGATCGGCGACCGCGGCCAGTTCGAGCAGATGCTCATGAACCTGGCGGTCAACGCCCGGGACGCGATGCCCGAGGGTGGGTTGCTCACGGTGGCCACGTCGCTGGTCCACGGCGATGGCGCCCCCTGGGTCGAGCTGCGCGTGACCGACGTCGGTGAGGGGATGGACGCCGACGTCGCCGCGCATGCGTTCGATCCGTTCTTCACGACGAAGCCGCTCGGACACGGTTCGGGCCTCGGGCTCGCCACCGTCTACGGCGTCGTGTCCGATGCCGGCGGCACCATCGGCCTCACCTCCGCCCCTGGCGCCGGGTCGACGTTCGCGATCCGCCTCCCCGTCCCGGCCGAGGTGGTGGGTGCTCCCGAGGCGCCAGCGATCTCCTCACCGGCCATCGGCAACGGGGAGACCGTGCTCGTCGTCGAGGACCAGGTGCCGGTTCGGAAGGTGATCGTCGCCATGCTCCGGCGGAACGGCTACCAGGTGGTCGAGGCCGCCGACGCCCCCACCGCCCTCGATCTCGCCTCGGCCGAGGAGTACGACCTCCTGCTGACCGACATCGTCATGCCGGGGCTGTCCGGGCGCGACCTGGTCGCCGAGCTTCGGCGTCAGCGCCCGCTGCAGCGGGTGCTCTACATGTCGGGCTACAGCGGTGGGGCGTTCGGCACGCAGCGCGCCCTCGACCACGGCGAGGCCCTCATCCACAAGCCGTTCAAGGAGGGCGAGCTGCTCACCGCCGTCCACGGTGCGCTCCGACAGACCGCCGGCCGGCAACCGGGCCGGCTCG
>Ga0208490_100466_pt1 | contig 25004 bp, 16 predicted proteins | sample SubbioAug_CSWold_FD_184818 | JGI IMG/M metagenome (GOLD analysis project Ga0208490, IMG submission 184818) | Serpentinite rock and fluid subsurface biosphere microbial communities from McLaughlin Reserve, California, USA - CR11Aug_CSWold (SPAdes) | ecosystem: Environmental > Terrestrial > Deep...
CTCGGAATTCCTCCCGCCATCGCAGTCGCGAGCCAGTCTGCACAGATCGTGGCCTCCTCGACCACGAGCGCCCTGACGGCGTTCCGGCGAAAGGCACTCGACGTCAAGCTCGCCTCGGTGCTGATCGGAGGCGGGCTCTTCGGCACGGCGACGGGGGTCTGGCTCTTCGGTGCGCTGAGACGCGCCGGCCAGCTCGATTTCATCATCGTTGTCTCCTATGTGACCTTGTTTTCCGTCGTGGGCAGCCTGATGCTGAAGGAGAGCCTCAAGGAGCTGTGGTCGGCGCGCAAGGGCAAGGCGCGCTCGCGGCGGCGTGCAGGCGAGCACCCGGCCTATCTCGGCCTGCCGCTGCGGATGCGCTTTCATCAGGCGCAGCTCTACGCCAGCGTCATCCCGCTCCTCGGCATCGCGTTCTTCATCGGCTTTGCGGGCGCGGTGCTGGGCATCGGCGGCGGCTTCATCATGGTGCCTGCGCTGATCTATCTCTTCCGCGTGCCGACCTCGATCGTGGTGGGAACATCGCAGTTCCAGATCCTGTGGACCACCTTCGCCGCGCTCTTCCTGCACGCGATCATGAACCAGGCCGTGGATGCGGTGCTGGCGTTCCTGCTGATCATCGGAGGCGTGTTCGGCGCGCAGTTCGGTGCGCGGGCGAGCCAGAACCTGCGCGCCGACATCTTCCGCCTGCTGCTCGCGCTCCTCATCCTGGGCGTTGGGTTGCGCTTTGCCGTCGAGCTGGTGGTGCGCCCCAACGAACTGTTTTCAATTGCGACAGGGGGCGGATGATGACGAGACGCCTGCTGTCGGTCTTCGCGATACTCAAGATCTTGGCGCTCCTCGCGTCCTTGCTGACGCCGGCGCTCGTCCGCGCGGAGGGGCTCGTCACGTCGCTTTCGACGCACCAGGTGCTGATCACCTCGAACTACACCGGCTCGCAGGTCGCTCTGTTCGGCGCGGTCCAGCGCGACGAGCAGACGATCGCGCGCGCCACCGGTTACGATGTCGCGATCGTCGTGCGCGGGCCGGTGCACGAGCGGCTGACCGTGCGCGAGAAAGAGCGGCTGGGGCCGATCTGGGTCAATCGCAACCAGCAGAAGTTCGGCGATGTCCCGAGCTACATGGCGGTGCTCTCGTCGCGACCGCTGAATGAAATGACCGGCGAAGTGATTCGCGAGCGTCTGCGGCTCGGGCTGGAGGCCTTCATCCGGGTGCCCGGCGCCACGTTGGATAGCGACGACGCGGAGCAGCCGTTCCGCGAAGCGCTCGTGCGGCTGAAGATGCGCGAGGGTCTCTATTTCGAAGTGGGCCGCGGCGTCACCTTCATCACCCCGTCGATCTTCCGCGCGGCGATCCCGCTCACGGCCGATGCGCCTCCCGGCAACTACGAGGTGGAGGTCCTGCTGTTCACCGACGGGATCATGCTGGCGCGGGAACTGACCAATTTCGAGCTGGTCAAGACCGGCATCGAGCAGCAGCTCGCCGTCATGGCCGAGCGAAACGCGCCACTCTACGGGGGCCTCACGGCGCTGATGGCGCTGTTCTTCGGATGGCTCGCCAGCGTGATCTTCCGACGCGACTAGACGCCAAAAGGGTGCAGGCGGCGCTTTGGGCGTGCAGGCGGCGCTTTGCGCTTCGAAGCGACGCTTTGGGCTTGCAAGCGCGGGCGAGCGCGTTAAGTCTCCTCCTGCAAATTCCCTTGCCTGTCCCACAAGCCGCAGAGCGTCATGATCCACGAGAGAAAAATCCCCCGCGCACCCCTGGCGCTCGGCGTCGCGGGCCTCGTTCCCTTCTGGATCCTCACGCTCGCCCTCGTGAGCGGCATCGGTTTCGGCTACGACCCTGCATCGATCGCCTTCGCGCTCGTCGCCTATGGCGCGGTCATCCTCTCCTTCACCGGCGGCATCCGCTGGGGCATTGCAGTGCGGGCGGAGGAGCAGGAGCCGGCGAGGCGCGAATATGCGATCTCGGTGATCCCCTCGCTGCTCGGCTGGCTGGTGCTGCTCCTGCCCGCAGACTGGCAGCTTGGCACGCTCGCGACCCTCGTCATCCTCGTCGGCCTGTTCGATTACGGCATGGTCTGCCGCGAGGTCGCCCCCGAATGGTTCGGCCGCCTGCGGCTGATCCTGACGGGTGGTGCGGGGGTGGCGCTGATCATTGCGGCGATTGCGGGTTAGTCATCCACCAACCGCCCAGACCCGATCGCAAATATCCGCTGCGCGCCCATCACATGCGCCGTCAGCCCCTCGGGGAACAGCGGCGCGAACGCCCGGTCGCAGACGTTGAGCCCGCCCGCATAGGCTCCGAAGGCGGGGAGGATGCAGCGGGTCCGGCTCATGGCGAAGCAGCGGCGGCGGGTGCGGCCGGCGCGGGAGACGACTTTCGCCACGGGATGCAGGTGTCCCGCGATCTCGGGCGTGGCACTCTCGCCGGGCTCGTGGCGAAAGCTCACGCCGGACACCTCGACCACACCCGCGATCTCGCCACCCAGCGAAGCCGGCAGCATCGGATCGTGGTTGCCGGTGATCCAGAGCCAGTCCCGCCCGCGCTGGAGATCGGCGAGCGCCGCGCGGTCGTCGTCGAGCAACCGCCCCGGCCCGCCCGCATCGTGAAACGAATCGCCCAGCGCGATCACCCGGCGCGGCATGTAGGCGGCGAGCACGCGGGCAAGGCGGGCGATGGTTTCGCGGGTATCGTAGGGCGGGAGCATGAAGCCGCGGCGGGCGCGGGAAGAACCCTTCTCGAAGTGCAGATCCGCAACCACGAGCGTGCGGTCGTCCGGGAGCCAGAGCGCGCCGGAGAGATCGAGGACGAGCGGGAGCGCACCGAGCGACAGCTCCGCCGGGGCGGGCGCAGCCTCGCCAACGCCCTCAATCACCGCCAATGCCCTCATTCCATCATCCTCATTCCATGGCTTCCTGCATCAGCATCGCCTCCGCCTGAGCCAGCATCTCGTCCGCCGCCTCGCCGGAAATGCTCTCGCGGCCGATCTCGAGCATGATCGAGATCGACAGCGGCGAGACCCGCTCCAGACCCTTATGGATGATTCGCCCCTCGATGCGCGAGAGCATCATGGCGAGGCGCTTCAGGTCGAGGAGGCCCGTTGACGCATCTGCCCGCGCCGCGCGCAGCAGGATGTGCCGGGGCTCGTGCCGACGCAGGACGTCATAGACGAGATCGGTCGAGACGGTCACCTGCCGCGTGGTCTTCTTCTGGCCGGGGAACTTGCGCTCGACGAGGCCTGCGATCACCGCGCAGTAGCGGAAGGTGCGCTTCATGAGCGCGGATTCCTCCAGCCATTCCTCCAGATCGTCGCCCAGCATGTCCTGCGCGAAGAGTTCGGCGATGAAGCCGGGCTCGTTCAGCTCGCGCAGGCCGATATCGCGCAGGCCCCAGACGGCGAGGCCGTAATCGTTGGCGACAAAGCCCAGCGGCTTCATGCGGGCGCGCTCCAGTCGACGCGTGAGGAGCATGCCGAGCGTCTGATGCGCCAGCCGTCCCTCGAACGGATAGGCGACCAGATAATGCCGCCCGCCGCGTGGGAAGGTCTCGACGAGGAGATCCGCGCGACCGGGAAGCACCGAGCGCTGCGCCTGCGCGTCGAGCAGTTCGACGAGCTGTCCGGGCAGGCGATCCCAGCTGTCGTTATCCGCGAGATAGCCGCGCACGCGCTCGGCGAGATAGGTCGAGAGCGGGAACTTGCCTCCCGCATAGGACGGGATCTTCGGGTCGGTGCCGGCCCTCGCGCGCGAGACGAGCGCTGCGTCTTCCGTGAGACCGTGGAAGGTCAATACTTCGCCGGCAAACAGAAACGTGTCGCCCGGCGTGAGCGATTCCGCGAAATACTCCTCGACCTCTCCCAGGACTCGCCCACCCCGCCCCACGGGAGTCCCCGCAGCCGAGCGACGCCCGAGCCGGACCTTGACCATGGTCGCCTCGACGATGGTGCCGACATTCATGCGATAGGCCTGCGCCACATGCCGGTCCCGCACCCGCCAGAGCCCGTCCGCGCCCTTCACGATGCGGGCGAAGCGTTCGTAGCTCTTGAGCGCATAGCCGCCTGTCGCAACGAACTGCACGGCGTCGTCGAAGGTTTCGCGATCGAGCCATGTGTATGGCGCGGCGGAGCGCACTTCGTCGAACAGCGCGTCCGGATCGAAAGCCTCCGCGCAGGCCATGCCGAGGATGTGCTGGGCCAGCACGTCGAGGCCGCCGGGATGCATGTCGGCCGTATCCTGCGCCGCGTCGCCCACCGCATCGAGCGCCGCGCGGCATTCCAGGATCTCGAAACGATTAGCCGGCACGAGATAGGCCTTGGAGGGCTCGTCGAGGCGGTGATTGGCGCGCCCGATGCGCTGCATGATTCGGCTCGCACCCTTGGGTGCGCCGACATTGACGACGAGATCCACATCCCCCCAGTCGATCCCCATGTCGAGCGTCGCGGTGCAGACGATGGCGCGCAGCCGCCCCTGCAGCATCGCCGCCTCCACCTTGCGCCGCTGCTCGACATCGAGCGAGCCGTGATGCAGGGCGATGGGGAGCGTGTCCTCGTTCAGCCCCCAGAGCGCGGCGAAGACGAATTCCGCCTGCATGCGCGTGTTGACGAAGACCAGCGTCGTCTTGTGCGCCTTGATCAGCTCGTAGATCGCCGGCATCGACGCGACAGCCGTATGCCCCGCCTGTGGCAGCGCACGCTCGATCTCCAGCATCCGGATATCCGGCGCGGCCCCACCCTCGACCTCGACGATGGCGGGCATCCGCGCCGGATCGTTGGTGAGATAGCGCGAAAGCGCAGGCGGGTCGCGCACCGTTGCCGAGAGGCCGACCGTCGTCAGATCGGGAGCGAGGCGAAACAGCCTTGCGAGACCGAGCGACAGGAGATCGCCGCGCTTGGAAGTCACCAGCGCATGCAATTCGTCGAGCACGACGCGCCGCAGCCCCTTGAACAGCTTGGCGGCCTCGCGATGCGCCACCAGCAGCGCCAGCTGCTCGGGCGTCGTCAGCAGGATGTCCGGCGGGCGCTCGATCTGGCGGGCGCGCTTGTGGGCGGGGGTGTCGCCGGTGCGGGTTTCGATGCGGATGGGGAGGCCCATTTCGCGCGCGGGGATTTCGAGATTGCGCGCCACATCGACGGCGAGCGCCTTCAGCGGCGAGATGTAGAGCGTGTGAAGCGCGTAGGGCGGGTTCTCGCCGCGATCCGCCAGATCCACCATGCTCGGCAGGAAGCCCGCCAGCGTCTTGCCCGCTCCGGTGGGGGCGACGAGCAGCGCGCTTCGCTTCGCCTGCGAAAGCGCCAGCAGCTCCAGCTGATGCGCACGCGGCTCCCAGCCCCGCCCGGAGAACCAGGCGCGGAAGGCGGGGGGGAGGTGGTCGGGGTGATTGGACACGGGAGTAATGTAGGGCGTCTTGCGGGAAGATTGCACCCGCCGCCTTTACCGTCCCTGCTCCTCCCCCAGCACCCGGATCGTCTCGATCAGGCTGCGCACCGCCGCATCCGCATCGGCGACGGTGATGTTTTCCGCGGGATTATGGCTGATCCCCTTCTCGCAGCGCACGAACAGCATCCCCACAGGCCCGAGCGCCGCCATCGCCACGGCGTCATGACCGGCACCGGAGGGAAGCTCGATGGCGGACGCCCCCGCCCGCTTCGCGCCTTCGACGAGGGCGGCGACGAGGTGGGCATCCATTGGAGTCGCCGGCGTATCGACAAAGCGCTCCTCCGCGAACGCGACGCCGCGCTCCTGCGCAATGGCCCGGCAGGCATCCATGATCTGCGCAACCATCGCCTTGCAGGCCGCGTCTTGCGGCGCGCGGGCGTCCAGCGTGAATGCGACGCCGCCGGGGATCACGTTGACGGCGCCCGGCGAGACCGTGAGCTGCCCGACCGTCGCCACCGCGTCGGGATAGTCCGCCCCGATCCGCTCGATCGCGGCGATCATTTGCGCGGAGGCCGCAAGCGCATCGCGGCGCATGCTCATCGGCACCGTTCCCGCATGCCCCGCCTCCCCGGTGACCTTGCAGCGCGCGCGGATGGCGGCGTTGATCGCGGTGACGACGCCGATGGGAAGATCCTGCGCCTCCAGAACCGGCCCCTGCTCGATATGCACCTCCAGATAGCCGACGCAGCGGGCCGGATCGCGCGCCACTGCTGCGATGCCTGCGGGATCACCGCCGAAGGCGACGAGCGCCTCGCGCAGGCTCGTTCCCTTTGCATCGCACCCGTCGAGCCAAGCATCGTCATAGCGCCCGACCACCGCGTAGGAAGTCGATAGGCTGGTGGGGAAGCGCACGTTCTCCTCGTCCCCGAATGCCAGCACCTCCAGCGCAAACGGCAGCCTCGCCCCGTCGCGCGCGATTTCCTCGGCGGCAATGAGCGCGCACATCACGCCGAGCGGCCCGTCATGGCGCCCCGCATCGACGACGCTGTCGATGTGCGAGCCGAGATAGAGCGTGGGCAGATCGGCGCTCCCGTAGCGCCCGACGACATTCCCCACGGCATCGACATGCGCATCGAGCCCTGCAGCGATCATCAGTCCGCGCACATGCTCGGCGGCCGCCTTGTGGGCGGGGGAGAGGTAGAGCCGGGTGAGGCGACCCGGTTCGTTGGTGAAGGCGTCGAGCGCGTGGATATGCTCCATCACGCGGCGCCCGAGAGTGTATTGAGATGTCATGGGGCGAAGATTAATGCGCTTCGGGGTGTCCGGATACAGCTGAAACAAAGAAAGCCGCTCATTCCTAGAGCGGCTTTCTCGCAGTTCGACGATCAGGGATCAGGCCGCGCGGACTTCGCGGATGAAGTGGCCGACGGCCTCCTGCACGTTCTTGGCCTGCGCGCCAAGATCGGCGGAGGCGCGGGAGACTTCCGTTGCGGAACGGCGGGTCTCGGCGATGGACTGCGCGACGCCGTCAACCGTGGCGGAGAGCTGGTTCGTGCCCTGCGCGGCTTCCTGCGTGTTGCGGCTGATCTCCTGCGTCGCCGCGCCCTGCTGTTCGATCGCAGCCGAGATCGAGACGGTGTAGCTGCGCGCCTCTTCCATGGTCGAGGAGATCTGCTTCATCGCGCCCACCGCGTTCTGCGTGGAGCTCTGGATGGCGGAAATCTGGTTCGAGATCTCCTCCGTCGCCTTCGCCGTCTGGCTCGCAAGGTTCTTCACCTCCTGGGCGACGACCGCAAAGCCCTTGCCGGCCTCGCCCGCCCGTGCCGCCTCGATGGTGGCGTTGAGCGCGAGAAGGTTGGTCTGCTCGGCGATGGCCTGGATCAGCCCCACGACTTCGCCGATTTTCCGGGCGGCATCGTCGAGGGTGGTGATCCGCCGATCGGATTCGGTTGCCAGATCGCTGGCGCGGCCAACGACTTCCGCCTGCCGCGAGATCTGCCGCGCGATCTCCGAGATGGACGAGGCCAGTTCTTCGGAGGCCGATGCGACCGTACTGACGTTGTTCGAGGCGCTCATGGAGACCTCGCCCGCCGAACCAGCCTGATTGGCGGCATCGTCGGCGATCGCTCCGAGCGTGACCGCCGCCGTATCCATGCGGCCGGAGCTCTCGGCGACGATCGCGAGGGCGCCGGTCACCGCCGTCTCGAATTCGCCGATCAGCCGGTCGATGTTTTCCTGCCGCGCGATGCGCTGCGCGGAATTCTTCTCGTCGTCGCTCGCCAGGCGCGCCCGTTCGATCAGGCTCGCGCGGAAGGACTGGAAGGCGCGACCCATGCGGCCGATTTCGTCGTTGCGGTTGGCATCGACGACGACATCCGCCTCGATATCACCCTCGGCCAGGCGCTCCAGCGCATTGATGATCGCGTCGAGCGGGCGCACCACGGAGCGGCGGACCAGCAGGACGATGAAGCCGAACAGACCGACGGCCACGGCTCCAAACGCCAGCACGAGGATCATCGCCGTCGTCGCCTGGTCCTCGGCGCGATGCTGGATCGCAAGGGTGCGGTTCTGATAGCTTTCGGCGAGAGCGGCGATGGACTCGTTGAGCGCCTGGCGGTTGACGCGGTTCGCCGGGTTGTCGCCGATCACGGCGGCAGCGACGTTGCCTTCGCGGCGGCCGGCATCGATGAGCGCGGTTCGCACGCGGCGCTGTTCGGCCCATTGCTCCTTGAACTGCGCCAGAAGCGCGCTGTCGTCGGGATGGATCGTTTCCTCCCAGTCGGCGACCAGCGTATCGAACTCGGCGATGAACTTCTCCATGCCCTTCGAGAACTGGTCCATCCGCTCGGGCGTCTCCGCCATGTAGACGCCACGGCTATCCATGACGATGGCATAGAGGAGCGCGTTCGCCCGCTCGACATTCGCCGTGCCAATGATGGAGTGCTCGAGCGATGCTATCTCGCTCTTCTGCTGAGATACGGTCCACGCGACAGTGCCGGCGAGCAGCAATACAACTGCGACGAGTGAGCTCAAGGACCAGAAAATCTTTGTTGCAAACGAAACGGATTTCATTTTTTCCCCCAGAAACGCATTCTGGCGGATAGTAGTAAGTTGCTCTTCTTAAAGTATACTTTCCAAGTCCCGCTTTGGAGCAATAAAAAGAGCTGTCAATACTATTCTTCAATTTCAATCATGGCCATATGGCAACCCGAGATCATCCATCCTCCCAGTAAGGCTCCGTGTTGTAGTGGCGGTGAACCCGCTCTTCCCAATCTCGCGCCATCGCAGCCTCGTGGCCTTCGGGCCCACGCTCCGGGGCCTCCTTGAGTTGCTCGTCGGTGAGGTCGAGCTCGTAGGCGTCGAGATCGACGTTGTAGTCCAGCACCCCCCATGGAAGCGTGATGTGGCGCTTCTCGATGCCGAGCAGCGACGCCATCTCCATGACGGCATAGGCCACGCGACCGGTCTTCTTCTCGATCATCAGCCGCGCGATCGAGCCGATCGTCTCGCCGTCCGGGCGGCGGACGGCCGTGCCCTCGACACGGTCGCTGGCGATCAGGGGATTTCCGGAATTGTCTGACGTCGGGTTCATGCGCCCCTCCTCTTCAACAGGAGGAACGCGCGACCGTGGCCGCACGTTCCGTCATGATCCAGACAGCCGGAGCGATTCTAAAGCGGATCACCCCCGCGCAAGATCCCCCAGCAGGCTCGCCGCCACAGTGAGCTTCGACAATGTCAGCCCCGAGGAGACGATTCCATCGACGGCGCTGCGGATGCGGGAGACCTCCCCGCCGCGCCTGTCGCTCCACAAGGCCACGGCCTCCGGCCCGCAGGCCTCGGGTACGTCGCGGGCGATTTCGGCCGTGAGCTTGCGGTGAGCATCCGCCACGCCGCCGATGGCGCGGTCGAGGGCGAGGCGGTCGTAGTAATCGCTCACGGCGACGTCGCGGCCCTGCGCCACGAGGGCGCTCAACTTGAAGGTGTCGTCCACTGCGAAATAGGTGGCGGCGATTTCCGCGATCGGGCGCTTCGCCTCGCCAGCGATCAGGGTGATGTCGGGAGACGCCACGAGGATGGGAAGCGCAGCAAGGCTGTTGGCGAGGATCTCCGGCACATTCTGCGCCGTCAGCGAGGCCGCACGCTCGCGCCATTCTGCCAGCGCGTTCGCGGAGAGCACCTCGACCAACGAATCTTCCAGCGCGCGCACGCCGGCTCCGAACCGCCCGATCACCGTCTCCAGCGGCTCCTCGCCAAAATCGACGTTGCGGATGAACCAGGCGATGCGGTTGAGGGATAGATCCTGGACCTCGCTGTAGAGCCTGAGCTGCAATGCCCCTCCGACATGCGTGTCGAGGGCGTCCAACCCCGCATTCAGCTCGACGAGACGGAAGGAATCCCGCACCGAGGCGTAGGCGGCAGCGATGGTGGGGGCATCGGCACCCGTCTCGTCCACGAGGCGGGCGATGATGTTCGGCCCGCCGCGGTTGACGATGGCGTTGGAGAGCTGCGTCGCGATGATCTCGCGGCGCAGGCGGTGCGTGTCGATCGTGTCGGGGAACTGCGCGCGCAACTCCGAGGGGAAGTAGCGCTGCAGTTCGCGGCCCAGATACGGATCGTCGGGCACGGTGGAATCGAGCAGGCGGTCGTAGAGCGAGAGCTTGGCGTAGGCCAGCAGCACCGCGATTTCGGGCCGCGTCAGCCCTTCGCCGCGCAGGCCCCGCTCCGTGAGGGTGCTCTCGTCCGGGAGGTTTTCGACGGCGCGATCGAGCCGCCCCTCCTGCTCGAGCATCTGCATCAGGCGGCGAGCGAAGCCGAGATCGCCCGGGCCGCGCCGCTGTGCCAGCGAAATCGCCAGCGACTGAAGATAGTTGTTGCGCAGGACGAGCAGCCCCACTTCGTCGGTCATCTCGGCGAGGAGCGCGTTGCGGGACTGCTCGTCGAGCCGGCCGTCGCGCTCCGCGGTCGTCAGTGCGATCTTGATGTTGACCTCGACGTCGGAGGTGTTCACCCCCGCCGAGTTGTCTATTGCGTCAGTGTTGAGGCGAACGCCCGCGCAGGCCGCCTCGATGCGACCGAGCTGGGTCGCGCCGAGATTTGCGCCCTCGCCGACGACCTTGGCGCGAAGCTGCGTTCCGGTGATGCGGAACGCATCGTTGGCGCGGTCGCCGACCTGTTCGTCGGTCTCCGACTGGGCGCGGATATAGGTCCCGATGCCGCCGAACCACATGAGATCGACATTCGCCTTGAGGATCGCCTGCATCACTTCCTGGGGGGGCGCCTTCTTCTTCGGCAGGTCGAGCAGCTCCTGGATTTCCGGCGACAGATCGATCGACTTCGCCTGCCGCGAGAAGATCCCGCCGCCCTTCGAGATCAGGGACTTGTCGTAATCCTGCCAGCTCGATCGGCCCATGTCGAACAGCCGCCGGCGCTCCTCGAAGGAGACCGCCGGATCGGGGTTGGGGTCGAGGAATATGTCGCGGTGATCGAAGGCCGCCACGACCTTCAGCGCCCGCGAGAGCAGCATCCCGTTGCCGAAGACGTCGCCCGACATGTCGCCCACGCCCGCCACCGTCACCGGCTCGGTCTGGATGTCGATGTCCATCTCGCGGAAGTGGCGCTTCACGGCCTCCCAGGCGCCGCGCGCCGTGATGCCCATGCCCTTGTGGTCATAGCCGTTCGATCCACCGGACGCGAAGGCGTCGCCGAGCCAGTGGCCCTTCTCCAGCGAGAGCGCGTTCGCCGTGTCGGAGAAGGTCGCCGTGCCCTTGTCGGCGGCTACGACGAGATAGGGGTCGTCGCCGTCGTGGCGCACGGTGTCGGCGGGCGGAATCGTCCCGCCATCGACAATGTTGTCGGTCATCTGGAGCAGGGTACGGATGAAGATGCGATAGCTCTCCGTGCCCTCCTGGAGCCAGGCCTGGCGGTCGCTGGCGGGTGGAAGCTGCTTGGGGACGAACCCACCCTTCGCGCCCACCGGCACGATTACCGCGTTCTTGACCTGCTGCGCCTTGACCAGACCGAGGACCTCCGTGCGGAAATCCTGCGGCCGGTCCGACCAGCGCAAGCCGCCGCGCGCGACCTTGCCGTAGCGCTGATGCACGCCCTCGACGCGGGGGCTGTAGACGAAGATCTCGAAGAGCGGACGCGGCAGCGGCATCCCCTCGACGCGGGCGCATTCGAACTTGAACGCGATCGTGGAGCGCGGCATCCCATTGTCGTCGATCTGGAAGAAGTTGGTGCGAAGCGCCGCGTCGATCAGATTGACGAAGCGGCGCAGGATGCGGTCGTCGTCGAGGCTGTCGACGCCGGCAAGCGCCTCTTCGATGCCCGCGCGGCTCTCCGCCTCCAGCTCCTCGCGCGGACGCTTGGTCGCGGCGCGTGGATCGAAGCGGGCGTAGAAGTGATCGACGATCATCGCCGTGATCGCACCGTTGCGGGCGAGCGTGTCGGCGAGATACTCCTGCGCATAGGCGATGCGAATCTGGCGCAGATAGCGCGCCAGCGCCCGGATCATGGCGACGTCGCGCCAGCCGAGCCCCGCTTCGATGACGAGCTTGTTGAAGCCGTCGGATTCGGCAAATCCACGAAACAGCGCGAGCAGCGCCGCCTCGATCGGGCGCTCGATGGTCTCGATGTCGAGCTCGCCCCCCGATGCACGGTCCAGTGCCATGTCGTGCATCCAGACGCGGTCGGCTTCGACCGAACCCGTGGGCGTGACGCGGTAAGTTCGCTCGTTGACCACCCGGAAGCCGAGATTCTCGAGCAGCGGCACGCGCTCGGACAGCGGCAGGCCGATTCCGCGCGAGAAGACCTTGAGGCTCACACGTGTCTTCGGATCGCCCTCGCGCCGATACAGATCGACCGCGCGCGGACGCTCCGGCGAGAGACGCTCGATGGAGCCGATGTCGCGGATCGCCTGGTGCGCGTCGAAGGCTTCGCGGTAGGCCGCGTTGAAGGCCTCCGAATAGCGACTTGCGATCATGCGTGCGCGCGTCCCGCCGACCTCGTCGAGCACCGTCTCGCGCAGCGCGTCCCCCCAGGTGCGGGCGATCGCCGCGACGCCGGCCTCAAGCGTTGCGCGATCCACTTCCGGGGTCTTGCCTTCCTCGCGCCCGATGATGACGTGGGTGCGCGCCAGCGTTCCCTCGGGATAGGCCGGATAGGCCGCCGAGACGCGACCCTGATAGACCCGCGCCAGGAATTCCGCGACGCGGCGGCGGACATTGGTGTCGTAGCGGTCCTTCGGGATGAAGACGAGCACCGAGACAAAGCGGTCGAACTCGTCGGGCCGCGCCAGAACGCGAATGCGCGGGCGATCGGACAGGCTCATGATGTCGAGGGCGAAGGCGTAGAGGGTTTCCTCCTCGACCTGGAACAATTCGTCGCGCGGATAGCTCTCCAGCACGTTCAGAAGCGCGCGTCCGGCGTGGCTCTTGGGGTCGAACTCGGCCCGCTCCAGCACCTTGGCGACCTTGTGGCGGAGGAACGGCACGGCCGAAGTCGAAAGATTGTAGGCGTTGGAGGTGAACAGGCCGATCAGCCGCAGCTCGCCCTCCAGCGCGCTGGAGGCCGAAAACAGCTTGATCCCGATATATTCCAGGTGCGCGCGGCGATGCACCCGCGACTTCACGTTCGCCTTGGTGACAATGAGCGCCTGCGGCTTCTGCAGGAACTGGCGCACTTCCGGCGTCATCACCACGAGCTCGCGCCCGCGCCGCAGCACCTTTACGGCGGGGTCGCGCAGGATGCCCAGTCCCGAGCCCGCGACCACGTCGGCGGCGACATCGCCTTGCGGGAAGCGATATTCGCGCAGGCCGAGCATGGTGAAGTTGTCGTTGACGATCCAGTCGAGGAAGGCGAGCGCCTCCTCGGTCTCGTCCGCGGGCAGCGGCGGCGGGTTGGCGCGATACTGCGCGATCACTTCGATCAACCGCGCGCGCATCTTTGGCCAGTCCTCGACCGCGACTGCGACGTCGGCGTAGACGCGGCCGAGACCCTCGACGAGTCGAGCGCGCGCTGTTGCGTCGTCGATGCGGTCGATATGGATATGGATTAGGCTCTCGCGCTGCACCGACTTGGAGCGTCCGCCCGTCGCTTCCCCCAGAAGCTCCACGAGCTGGCCCTCGCCGTCGCGCTTCACGGCGAGGATCGGGTGCGCCACGAGACGCGGCTCATAACCCTGGTCGGCAATCTCGGCGAGCGTCGAATCGAGCAGGAAGGGCATGTCGTCGTTGACCACCTCGATCACCGTCAGCTCGCGGCGGCGGCCATCCTTCTCGACCTCGAAGTCGATCAGCCGCAGGTCGTGGCCACCGGGGAGCCTCGGCCCGAGCATGTGTTGGTGAGCTGCCGTCGCGAGCGCCGCGAGCGATTCGGGAGCATAGTGAGAAAGGTCCTCGATCGGTGTCCGTCCGAACAGATCCGCCACCATTCCGGGGGGCGTCTGCCTGCGGCTCTTGTCCTCGAGCGCGGCGGCGGCCGCCAGTATGGGGTTTGCCACATCATGCTTCATGATCGGGCTTGTCCTTCTTGCCTTTTGAGCCTTGCCTTCGAAATGCAGGCGCGGGAGGGTTTGCACAGCACGGCAGTCACCGCAACCGCCGACGACCGAGAAACCGGATTTTGAGGAGAGGCTACGCCATGAGCACCGAGAAAGCGTCACCAAAGAGCCAAAAATCGTCCGAAAGCGGCAAAAAAACCGGTGAAATCCCCGTCAGGCAGGATACGGAGGACTTGGTGATGGCCCTCGACCTGCCGCGCGGCGAGCTTTCGCCGGAGATGAGCGCGTATTGCGCCAAATGCGACGAGAAACTCGGCTTCATTCCCAACGTGCTTCGCGCCTACGCCCACGACGACGCAAAGCTCTCCGCCTTCGCCGCCTTCTACAACGACCTGATGCTCGCCCCCTCCGGGCTCTCCAAGCTCGAGCGCGAGATGATCGCCGTCGTCGTCTCCAGCCAGAACGGCTGCTACTATTGCCTGACGGCCCACGGCGCGGCGGTGCGGCAATATTCCGGGGATCCGATCCTCGGCGAGCTGATGGTGATGAACTACCGCGCGGCCGAACTCTCGCCCCGCCACCGCGCCATGCTCGATTTCGCGGTGAAGCTTACCCTCGCATCTTCGGAGATCGAGGAGGCGGATCGCGAGGCGCTGCGCCGGGCAGGCTTCGACGAGCGCGGGATCTGGGACGTGGCCGCCGTCGCCTCGTTCTTCAACATGTCGAACCGCATGGCGTCCGCCGTCGACATGCGGCCCAACCCGGAATATCACGGGCAATCACGCTGACGCGGGCTCGCAAAGAAGCGCGCACGTGCCCGTACATTCCACTTGCCGGGGACCCCCGACCCCGGCTATGGATAGCGCGTTGCGGGCGTAGTTCAGTGGTAGAACGTCAGCTTCCCAAGCTGAATGTCGTCGGTTCGATCCCGATCGCCCGCTCCATCTTTCCTTTGACGCCTGAAGCCGGGAGCGCGCCGGGCCCCGAACTCGACAACGCCGGCAAACCACCCCCGAATGCGTCCTGCGGATGAACCGCACCTATGTTGTCTGGTACCTCTAGACGAGGTTCAGGACGATCCGCGTCAACGAGGATATCGAGCCGCGGTTCATCCTGAACGTGATGGAAGAGCATCCCGAACGCTTCGATGATCTGCCGCCGACAAGGCCTTGGAATGGCTCAGGATTTTCTGCCAATTGCCGCGCGCGATGCACTCCGGATGAATCAGGATGACCGCGACGGGAACCACGTCCAGCCCGATCGCCTGAGAGATCGCCAAGCGGTGATTGCCGTTTCCGACCTTCAGTACTTCTCCGGTGCGCGAAATGGCGACGTGAATACCTCCTGCCTCTCGAAAGGAACCTTTCTCGAACTGATGGCGTGGTTTCAGACGTTTCGCAACTTTCAGATTCTCGATAAGAGCATCAAGAACGACATAACGATTGCGCACATCTTGTTCGTTGCGGCAATCATCCCATGATCCGTAGCGCTGGATCCGCTCCAGCACGAAATCGTATTCGCCTACCTCCTCCCAACTCTTGCCTTCACCGACCCGCGCCTTCACTCTCTTGAACAAGGAGGTATCGTCGAGGTTAGTCGGAGTCAGATCCCAATCTCCATCTGCCACAACATCATCCCCATACATGCTCCTCCCAAGTTCAGCTTCCATCTTCCTTGCGTTTCCAGCGAAAAGTCGGATTGAACACGGCTCCACAAATATCAACTGATACTTCCGTGGAGCATTCCATCCGAAGAGCAAAACATTTCTGAAATCGCGGCCATAGATCCGCCTCCTGTGCCAATGTTTCAAGATGGAATGGGGCAAGAATAATTTACCGACGTCCTTCAATTTACCCATATTCCCACCCCTTCGCGGCACCCTGACCATTGCCGCCCTTCTTCGCCTGGCGCTGTCGGATCTCATGACTGATAACCTTCGGATGTCGGCGCAGTTCCTGGCTGCTTGTAAACGGCACGCTGGTGCAGGGCTGCCTCTACGGCAGGTCCGTCGCGACCTGCAGAGGCGCAAGAACTTCGCGCTGCAGACAAACTGCGCAGGCTGCAAAGTTGGAATTCCGGCGGGGCCTAACAATTTTGGCGTTTCGTTGATTTTCCCCGGAAACCAAGGAACGGAACTTTATTCTTCCTTATGACTTTTTTGTATCAGAGCTTCATCAAATTTAATGAGCCGTTCCAAGGGAGGAACGAGGAGAATGCAATATCGCTCCACTTCGCAACTCCAACAGACCATATCATCGGGGTTGCGGCATTGGGATCCTTCGATCTCGTTGTTGGCGTGCCGCGAAGCGGATTGCTTGCAGGCTTCTTTGCAAGTCTTGCAACCGGATGCCCCCTGACCGATCCTGCCGGACTGCGCGCAGGGGTCATTCTTTTCCCGCGTCAAAAGATCATCACCATATCGGATAAGCGACTGCGTGTTTTGGTGATTGATGATTCAATCAACAGCGGGAGCTCAATAAAGGAGGCGCGAGAGCAGCTGGCCGATCTGGAACACAAGTATGAATTTGTATTCTGTGCTGCGTACGGCGACCGCAATTCTCCGCACGCGAATATGATTCTGGAGCATGTTCCTTCACCCCGCTTCTATGAGTGGAACATCCTGCACCACGACCTGCTTGCGGCGGTGACTGTTGATATCGATGAGGTGGTGCTTGGGGCAGCCGGACATGCGCAGCCGCCCAGGTTGTTTCGCGTGCCGACGAAGAGGATTGGCTACGGACTCACCTCCTTGCCGGAGGAAGAGCATGCGAACCTGCGCATTACGTTGGAGGAGCAGGGCGTCAACATCGGTTGGATCATCGGCGTCAATTGCGAAAGAAACGCTGATCTTGCGAGAGCGAAGGCGGAAATCTACATGCGCCTGCCTTCCTTTCTCTACCTCGTCCGCTCCAGCAGCGAAGCAAAGGTAGCCGCAGCTTCTTCGGGCAAGGCCGTCGTTTCGCTGGACGAACAACGCCTGCACCGAGCGTCTCCTCGATCGATCCGGCAGATGGCCGCGGCAATGCAGGCGCGTTACCTCGAGCTTCAAACTGTTCCGTCGCCGTTGGTCAGTAGTTGGTTCTGGAAGCATAATGCACGGCGTGTGCTTGGGGAGCGCGTCTACCTCGGTCTCAAGACGATGAAACTCTCACGCAGCAGCGTCGAAGCCGAAGGTGTCGAAGTCGAGGTCGGCGGCGTCGAGGTCGGAGGCGTCGAGGTCGGAAGCGTCGAGGTCGAAGGCGTAAGCCCCCGCCGGTCCGTCGACATCAGGAAGCGGTATGGTCTATGACTTTTCACACAATCCCCGACCTGACAGCTGTCGTCGCACGAAGCGGGCCGCTGCTACCGCGACAAGTCGACGTCGTCGTGGGGACCAGTGGTTCCGGTCTGTTCGCTGCCACGTTGTTCAGCCTTCATCTGAACTGCGCCTTGTGCAGCCTCGAACATCTCCTGGCAGGCAGGACGATCGAAGCAGGCCGGACGCGGCGTCATCCGCGGCTCAAGGACAACAGTCATGAGGGTGAGTGCTTCCTCGTCGTGACTGATGTGCTGGGGGACGGCAGCGAACTGGAACTCGCCCGGAAGGAAATCGCGGCGTCGGGCTTGCGTGGCGACTTCCATTACCTCGCCGTTTATGGCGCTGACCCGGGCTCGGGCACGTGCATCGTGATCGAGCAGGTCGAAAGTGACGCGCAGTTCGGGTGGAGGCCATCAGACGAGACCTGCCCACAGTGGTCGCCGCCCTGAACCATTCGTTCCGAGCCACATTGTCAGCATCGACGCTGGGTGGGTCGGTCGGCTCTTGCGTGAAAATTCGGAGAAGGCGATTGTATGAACAGAGTATTATATCTTGATCGATTTCGGTTTCTCGTTGTTACCTTGGCGATAACTGCGCACGTACTAAGCACCTACGAGGTTCGCGAAACGGAGTTATCCGACTCCGTCCGATATCTATATTTTCTGACGCGGACGGCAACACCTTCTTTGCTGGTTCTTCTTGGCATCATGGTTCAGCTTGTCTATGCTCGACCGTTCACGAGCGACGCGCGAAATGTCGCCAAGCGCATTCTGTACAGGTCACTGCAGTGTTACCTGGCGTTCCTGGTCATCGTGATATTGAATTTTCTGATGACAGACCAGGATGCCGCTCATACCCTTTACGCTTCTGCTTTTCTCGCGCGCGTGAGCAACGGAACAATTTTTCAGCTTTATGTTCTGCTCTTGCCCATCACGATCGCACTCCTTTGGGCGCAGCGGGCGTGGGGTCCTTCATCTCTTGCTGCCGCCATTGTCCTGGTCTGGCTTGCGGACCCGCTGCTGTCGACGGTTGCCGAGGTGTGGCCAGCGAGATTGGCGGAGCTTGGGGAAATCCTCTTTGGGCACGGCGGCCACTGGGGCCCCAGTGCGTTTCACGGGATCTCCCTCGTCGCCGCAGGCATGCTGATCGGCGCTGTATTCTCAGGCCGAGACAACCTGCATAAGCTGAAGGTCGAGCTTCTCACACTTTGCGGCGTAACACTCCTGGCCTTGGTTATCGTCGGGTCATACATCCTTCAGGAAGGGGCGCATTCATTCGCCGGTTCGATCGTCCACTTTGGTTTGTTTCGATCGAATAATGAGATTGAATACTACGCCTACGGATGGATCGCTGTGCTGGTTCTTCTCGGCGGGACGAAGATTGTAAGTTCCTATGTGCCCGAACGATACTTCTACCTCGTGGATCGAATAGGTGCGTACACGTTAACGTACTTTCTGTTCGGCGAAATTTTCATGCTGATCTTTCCAGGCGGCGTCATCTCGCAGTTTCCGCTCCTCGTCCTGATCGTTCTTGGCTATGTAGGGCTGGCCGGGTGTGCGACGCTGGTCGTTAGGCACGTCCGCGAGGGAAGGCCGTCCCGGCACGAGAATCTCAAGCGGCCGGAACCACCCGTACGATCGAACCCTGTTCCCCGGAATCAATTTTCGAAGCGTTCTGGGTGAATCTGCCGATCGAGCGACCGGTTCGTGCGTCGCCCAGGCTCCCGCACTCGCGTTCGAGAGGAGGAGCCGCTTGCTTTGACGGGAGTCTAAAAGCCAAGCGCGAGAGCCTTGGCAATTCTGGAGCTCGCCGCTCCCTCCAGGATGGCGCCCCTCTTCGAAACGGCCGTCGTCAGCGGGTCGATCCACCAGTCGGGCCGGACGGTCACGTTGTGGCCGCGCCCCAACAGGTCGTCAATGACGTCCTGTCCAGCCCGGCCCTCCAGGGCGAGGTCGTTGATCTTGGTTCGAAACGGTGGGAACGTGCTGCGCAGGGTCTCCGTCACGACAGAGGGGGCGTCGATTGCCTGCTGCATGGACAGGCCGAAGATTCGGTGACGCAGCAGAAACGCTGCGGCATGCTGGTCCTGCAAGTCTCCTCCGGGCGATCCGAATGCAAGGGCGTAGTCGCCGCCGGTCTCGAAAGCCAGACCGGGCGTCAGCGTCGTTCTTGGGCGGACGCCGGGGACCAGCGCGTTCGGGTCCCTTGAATCCAGCGAAAAGCACTGGAGGCGCGTGTTCAGCGAGAAGCCCAGTCCCGGAATCGTCGGTGAATCCTGAAACCAGCCGCCGCTCGGCGTGGCGGAAAGAAGATTTCCGTTGCGATCCACTATGTCGAAATGGCAGGTGTCGCTATGCTTCGGCTCCCCGAGCGACATCTCGCGTTCTCCTCCAACTGGATCGACAGCCGGGTTCACCCGACGCGCCTGTTCCCGAGCGTATTCTTCGGAGAGCAGGAGGTCCAATGGAGTAGTGCGCAGCCGCGGGTCGGCGTACCAGCGATCTCGATCGGCATACGCCAACTTCGCCGTCTCGATGAAGTCGTGATAGAACGCCGGACAGTTCGATCCTGCATAGGTCCCGTCAACTTTCTCGAAAGCCAGGAGGTGCTGAAGCAGCACCGGGCCCTGGGTCCAGGGTCCGCACTTGAAGACCCGCATTCCGCAGGACACTGCTGAGACCACCGGCTCGTAGGTCGCCTCCCATGCGCGAAGGTCGTCGAGCGTCAACGTAATTGCCGCGTCGGTCTTGTCGCGCGGCTTTTCACGCAGCCCATCGAGGAAGGCGCTCGTCTCCTCTGCGATCGGCCCGCGATAGAAAAAGGCACGCGCCGCTTCGATCTGGGCGACGCGGTCACCGCCACTTGCTTCCGCCGCATCCAGGATGCGCTCATAAGTCCTCGCCAGATCGAGATTGCGAAAGATTGTCTGATCGTCCGGCAAATTCCCGCCAGGCATGTAGACATCCGCAGAACTCGGCCAGGAACTCGAGAACCGTTCCTTTCTTCGCGTCACCTTGTTGATGAAGCGGTAGGAGAGCAACAGGCCCGTTTGAGCCAAGGCGATCGCGGGGCGGACGACTTCTGCGAGGCGCAGCGTTCCGCGGTCGCGAAACAGCAGCATCCAGGCGTCGAACGCTCCGGGCACCAGAGCTGCGGCAGCACCTTCGATCGGGATGCGCCGAATACGATGGCTCTGGAACAGATCGATTGTTGCCGCCTTGCCCGCAGGGCCCTGCCCACAGATGGAAAAGACTTCGGCTGTCCCGGCATCATAGCCGAGGATGGCTGCCTCGCCTCCGAGCCCGTTATAGTCCTCTTCCACGACATGAAGCGCGAAAGCGACTGCGACGGCCACGTCGAACGCATTCCCGCCGCCTTCGAACACCTTGAGGCCGACCGTCGTCGCGAGCCAGTGCGAAGTGCTGACCACGCCGTTCGTGCATCGCAGGCGCGGACGTGTTTCATAAGGGGTGCTTCTGATCACGCTGCGACCTCGGAGCGATGTGCTGTACCGCAGAGCTTGGCGGCGGGCAGGTTAGCGATTCTCGAGGAGCCGGGCGGGCTCGGTCGATGGTGGCGGACTTTACTACTCGACGGCGTCGGACCAATAGCCGTGCCGTGCCAGCGCCTCTGCCATCCCAATCCGCTGCAACTTGCCTGTCGGGCCTTTCGGAAGCTCCGGCACGCAAACGATCCGTCGCGGGATCTTGAACCGTGCCAGGCGCTCGATAGCGAACGTCTTCAGGTCAGCTTCCGATGCGACGCTGCCCTCGTGCAGGACGACGGCCGCAGCGATGTCCTCCCCGAGCGTCGGGTGTGGGACGGCGAAGGTCACGGCTTGCTGAACCTCCGGATGGCTTGTGAGGACGTTGTCGACCTCGAGCGGGCTGATCTTCTCGCCCCCTCGATTGATTATCTCCTTCAGCCTGCCGGTCAGATGCAGGTAGCCATCGTCGTCGAGATAGCCTTGGTCGCCGGTCCGGAGCCACCCATCCCGGATGCTGCTGGCGTTCACCGCCTCGTCGTCCTCGTATCCGGCGACGATGCTCTCTCCCTTGACAGCGACCTCGCCCGTTCTGCCGACCGGCACCGTCGACCATTCGGCATCGATCACTGCGACTTCCGGCCCTGCAGGCAGCCCGACGCTTCCGGGCTTCCTGGCGGCCGGGGGGAGGGGATTGGAGGTCATCTGATGGGCGGCTTCCGTCATTCCGTAACTTTCGATGACCGGCACGCCGAACACGCGTTCGAGTTCAGCCAGCGTCTTCGTCGGCAACGCGGCGGAAGAGGAACGAACGAACCTCAGTCTGCCGCGTGCAGCCAGGTCGGAACGCCGGCCGATGCGCATCAGGATGGCTTGATGCATGGTTGGAACGGCAGAGTACCAGGTGGCATGCGTCCCTTCGAGATCATCCGCGAAGCGGTGTGCGTTGAATCCGCCGCTGCATGCAACGGAAGCGCCAGCGCTGGCCGATGACAGAAGGCAGCCGACCAGCCCGTGAATATGGAACAAGGGCATGACGTTCAGGCAGACGTCACGGCTGTCGAGGCAGAGGGTCCTCGCGATGTTTCTTGCTGATCGCACAATGTTGCCATGCGTCAGTGGAACGGTTTTCGGGCGACTCGTCGTGCCTGACGTGTGGAGAAGGAGAGCGATTGCGTCTGATCTTGCGGGGGCTGCGTCACGACCGCCCGCGATCCTGGCGAGAGTGAAATCCCCGACCGTTCCAGCAGCCGGTATCAGGATGTAGGTTGCCAGGTCTTGCGCCACTGCAACCTTGGCCGCAACCGACATTTCCGTCGTGACCACGGCGTCGATGCGCAGGTCCCCGAAGCTTTTTTCGAGTTCCGGCGCCGTGTACGCGATATTCAAGGGCGCTACCGCCATGCGCGAGGCAAGTGCGACGAAACAGGACGCCATCTCGGGTCCATTGGGCAGGACGAGTGCGATCCGCGAGCCCGCATGCAGTCCGTTCGTCGCGAAGTAGTCGACGATCCGTCCTGCCAGATCGTCGGCAGCTCCGTAAGTCAGGGGCGGTCGGGAATCGCCCGGGCAGCCCCTCAGGAAGGGCTGGTCCCTGGGGTGATCGCGCAGCAGATCGAGAATATTGTTTTCGGGCGACATCGTCCCTCCGACGTTTGTGCAGTGGTCAGGTGAATGCGTTTGGAATCTGACGTCGAAATGAGAAAAACCTAATCTGGGCTTGCGTTTGATACTCATGACGGGCTTGGCGGCAGCCGCCGAGACTTTGCGGCGTTCTGCAATCGCCGCACCCGGTCGAGGATCATCGGTGAGGGAGGCGCGACAGCCTCGGCTTTTCCGTGCTGGCCCAGCCAGGCGCTCAGCTCTCGGATGGTGGTGAACCGGAAGAGCTGGACGATAGGAAGCTTCCTTTGGAGAATCTCCTCGATCTGGCGGTGTATCCGCACGAGACCAGCGGAATTACCCCCTAGGTCGAAGAAATTGACGTCCACCCTCACAGAACACTGCAGGACGTTCTCCCACACGCCCGCCACCATTTCCTCAAGGTCGGACAGAGGGCCCGCGGCAGCTTTCGGCGGCTCCGAGCGTGGATGCGGGAGGCGCGCACGGTCGATCTTACCGTTGGCGTTCAAGGGAAGCGCGCTCATCTGGACAAAGTAACCTGGAACCATATGCTCCGGCAGCAGCTCTCGCAGCCGTGCCCGCCACGCGGTCACCTGCTCGTCCTGCATGGACTTGGGCACGACATAGGCCACGAGCGCCTTTTCGTGGCGTTCTCCACGCGCAATCACGTGGGCCTCGCGAACGCCCTCGAGCGAGGCCAGGACAGTTTCGACTTCCTGAAGCTCCACCCGAAAGCCTCTGATCTTTACCTGTCCGTCCAGTCGGCCAAGGAATTCGAGATTGCCATCCAGCATGTAGCGGGCACGATCCCCGGTCCGATAGAGCCGCGCATCGGGACGGTGGCGGAAAGGGTCGGGAACGAATCTCTCCGCGGTCAAGGCCGGATTGCCGAGGTATCCTTGCGCAAGAACGTCGCCACCGATGTAGAGATCGCCGGCCACACCGATCGGTACAGGCTCGAGCGCCTCGTCGAGTACGTGGTAGCGAGCATTCTGGATAGGTTTGCCATAGGGAATGCTGGGCTGGCTGGAATGAACCTCCCCCACCTCGTAGTAGTTCGACCAGACCACAGCCTCCGTTGCGCCGCCGAGAGCGATCACACGGCACCCCGGCGCGCTGGCGCGGATCCGACTCGGCAGCGTGACGGGAACCCAGTCTCCGGACAGGAACACCAAGCGGAGAAATCCAACCTGTTTTTGTTCGAGGTAGCCAGCACACTGTTCCAGCACGATCGGAGCAGAGTCCCAGAACGTAATCGGTTCGCTCTCCAGAATTTGCGCCAGCGCTCCCGGGTCGCGCACCTCCGCACCGCTCGCGATCCGCAAACTTCCCCCAGCACCCAGCACACCGAAGACGTCGTAGACCGACAGGTCGAATGCGACGGAGGTTACGAAAAGCAGGCGATCGTGCGGCCCGACGTCGAAGGTCCGGTTTACCCAGTCGATGAGGTTGAATGCCTGTCGGTGGCGCACGGCGACGGCCTTGGGCATCCCGGTGGTGCCCGAGGTGAAGATGACATAGGCCAGACTGTCCACGTCCACGTCTGGCAATGCTTGACAGGCTGCTGCCTCTTCGGTCGGCTCGGCAAATGACAATTCATCGCCGCAAACAGGCAGCAGGCGGACGGCGCCCTTCGACCGCTCGATCAGATCGCGGGCCTCCTCCAGGAAAACGGCGTCCGTCAGCAGGAGCCGTGCGTCGGCGATCCGCAGCATCGCTTCCCGGCGGGCCGGTGGACTGGCTGGATCGATTGGCACATACGCACAGCCAGCCTTAACGACGGCCAACATGGCGGCAATCAGATCGGGAGTGCGATCGCAGAGAATGGCGACGCGTGATCCTGACGGAACGCCGAGCGCCAAAATTCTTGCGGCAAGGCGAACCATGCGCTGGTGCAGAATACCGTACGTCACGGGTCGCTCGGGTGACCAAATGGCGATGGCGGCAGGCTGGAGGCGGGCGCGTTCCTCAAAGAGCGAGTGGATCGGGACGACCACCTCGTGCTCGCGAGCGGTGTCGTTCCACGTCTCCAGCAGTTGATGCCGCTCCTCCGGAGTGAGCAGCGGGAGCTCCGAGATCCGCAGTTCCGGATTGCGGATCGCCGCCGCCGTCATTTCCAACCAGCAGCGCGCCAGTCGTTCGGCCGAGGTTCTCTCGAAAAGCTGCCCGTCATACTCGACCATGAGCTCGAGACCGTCGGCAGTGATCTTCGGGAAAAAGCCGAGATCAAATCGACTCGAAGGGAGCTCGAGATCCACCCGAGCAAGCGCGGTTTCGTCGATCCTGAGGTCGGGCAGTCGATCGACCAACGATACCATCACATTGGCCGCAAACGCCCCGGCCCCGTGCCGCAAATGACAGGCCGCCACCACCTCTTCGATTGGGACCGCACCGTGCTCGATAGCCTCCAAGGTCCGTTCACGTGCCTGATCGAGCAACCGGTCGAACTGCGGGTCGCCGCTCAGGTCGCCGCGCAGGATGACCGTGTTGACGAAGCATCCGAGCGTCTCGCCGAATGCCGGATCGCGGCGCTCGGAAACAGGCGCGGCCACGCACAGGTCATTCGTGCTCGACAGCTTCGCCAAGCAGGCCCAGGTTGTGGCTAGCAGAACCTGGAAGCGCGATGCTTCCGAACTGATGCATAGTGCTGCGCGGCGATCAGGATGGAAGCTCAGCGGCGATCAGGATGAGACTGGCCACCGCTGCAGCTCCGTAGGGAGGGCG
>Ga0208490_100467_pt1 | contig 24973 bp, 24 predicted proteins | sample SubbioAug_CSWold_FD_184818 | JGI IMG/M metagenome (GOLD analysis project Ga0208490, IMG submission 184818) | Serpentinite rock and fluid subsurface biosphere microbial communities from McLaughlin Reserve, California, USA - CR11Aug_CSWold (SPAdes) | ecosystem: Environmental > Terrestrial > Deep...
CTCGCCGATGGCCCACTGCGCCCGACGCTCGTTGCAGACGTCGCGACGGGGGCGGTCGGGCCGGGACGGACCGGGACGGATGTCGATTCCGAAGCCCGGCAGCGGGATGGTGACGGACGGGGGCGCTGCGGGCGGGCGCTGAACGGGCGGACGCTGTCCTACGCGTTCCGCGAGGAAATTCCGGCTGGCCCAGCCGACCCGGCCGCGCCACTCCACCTCGCACCAGCTGCCGCGGCAGTCGATGACATCGACGATGCTGCCCTCGGGCATGGTCGCGATCACCCGGTTGGCCGTGGAGGGACCAGCCCGCAGGTTCAGATCGTTCGTCACGACCGCTGGATACGCGAACGCGGCTCCGGAAAAGAGCAGCATCGCGCAGGCTGCGAAAAGTCTCGTGAATTGTCTGGCCATCATTGCAAACGCCTTTCCTGCTCGATTACATCTCGTACCGGGACACGAAGGCAGCCCGGTCGGTTCGTGCACATAAACAACCACACCCAAGCTGACGCCAGGATGAACGGCCGCCCCTGCGCGAATATTCGACAACGCGCAGCGCGCCAGGAGCGTTCATCCACCGCCGATCCCGCATCGGCGCTTCCGATTTCGGTGGCGACCTGCTTATTCTTGGTCCGGGCCGTCGGGGCCGGACTATCATCGGGAACAATGCCATGCCGCAAGCCACGCACGACGTCACCGTTGTCGATCATCCGCTCGTGCAGCACAAGCTCACCCTCATGCGCGACAAGACCCGCTCGACCAAGAGCTTCCGGCAGCTTCTCAACGAGATCGGCATGCTCCTGTGCTACGAGGTCACCCGCGACCTGCCCGTGGAAATGGTCGAGATCGAGACGCCGATCGCCCGGATGCAGGCTCCCATGATCGCCGGCAAGAAGCTCGTCCTCGCCCCCATCCTGCGCGCAGGCGTAGGCTTCCTCGACGGAATGCTCGATCTCGTGCCGTCGGCCCGCGTCGCTCATATCGGTCTCTATCGCGATCCCGACACGCTGCAGGCGGTCGAGTACTACTTCAAGGCCCCGACAGATCTTTCCGACCGCCAGACGCTGGTGCTCGATCCGATGCTCGCCACCGCCAATTCCGCCGTGGCGGCGGTGGACCTGCTGAAGAAGCGGGGGGCGAGGGATCTGCGCTTCGTCTGCCTGCTCGCCGCGCCGGAGGGTATCGCCCGAATGCGCGAGGCGCACCCCGACGTCAGGATCTGGACGGCCGCGATCGACGAGCACCTGAACGATCACGGCTACATCGTTCCGGGCCTCGGCGATGCCGGCGATCGCATGTTCGGGACGCGTTGAGCGCAATTCGCTCGAAATTCGCAAGTCTGCGTAAACCCTGTGACGCGTTCGACGCCGCGATCGGCGTCGCGTTAAGCTCCCGTGGCTCGCGCCTGCCGTAGAATGCCTGTTCCGATCCTCGCATGTCGATCGGGAGGCTGTCGCGCGCGGCGCGGCGAGATTTGGGAACTGCGAGATGACGCGTCCGATCCTGTGGGCCCTGACCGTCCTCGGCGCTGCCGGTGCGATGGCGATCTTCACCGTCGATCGTCTCGCCGAGCGTGGGCGGCTGCAACCAGCCGAGCAGGTCTCCGTCGCCTCCGTTCATCAGGGCGTCACCAGCCCGACCGTGCGCCTTCCCTCCGACCGCCGCGGGCACTACATCGCAGACATGGCGGTCGATGGCCGGGTGGTGCGCATGCTCGTCGATACCGGGGCGAGCTTCGTTGCGCTGCGCGAGAGCGACGCTCGCGCCGCCGGGCTCGGGGGTAGCTTCACCGGGCGCAGCTACAGTCTCTCGACGGCCAACGGCGTCGTGGAAGCGAAAGGCGTGCGCATCCGCGAGATGCGGCTGGGCTCGATCATCGTGCACGACATCGAGGCGATCGTGCTTCCGGACGCCCAGCTCGGCGCGAACCTGCTCGGTATGTCGTTCCTGAACCGGCTTCGCGGCTTCGAAGTTTCAGGGCACGAACTGATCTTGCGTGGCTAGCCGGTCCTGCGTGGGTAATTGAACGCGGGTTTCACTTTCGCGGCAGGATCGGCTAACTGGTTTCGTCCCGTGGATTGAACCCAAGGCGCGTTCATGTTCCCCAAGCCGCACGCATCCCTGACCCCCAACACCTACGATTACGAGTCGCTCCCGCTCGTGAAGCCGACTGGCTTTCGCGAATACGACGCGCGCTGGCTCTTCGAGAAGGAAATCAACCTCATGGGGGTCCAGGCGCTCGGGATCGGGCTCGGCACCCTGATCCACGAGCTGGGGGTGCGTCCCGATCTCGTCACGGGGCATGATTTCCGCGGCTATTCCTCGTCGATCAAGTATGCGCTGGTTTCCGGCCTGATGGCGGCGGGCGTCCGGGTGAAGGATATCGGGCTGGCGCTCTCGCCGATGGCCTATTTCGGCCAGTTCGCACTGGATTGCCCCTGCGTCGCGATGGTCACCGCCTCGCATAACGACAATGGCTGGACGGGCGTCAAGATGGGCGCGAACCGCCCGATGACCTTCGGCCCCGACGAGATGGGCCGCCTGCGCGACATCGTGCTGAACGGCGAGTTCGTGCTGCGCGAGGGCGGCGGATACGAATATGTTTCCGGATTCGACAAGACCTATATCGCGGACCTCGTCGAGCGCCCGAAGCTGACCCGCAAGCTGAAGGTCGTCGCCGCCTGCGGCAACGGCACGGCAGGGGCCTTTGCACCGCGCGTGCTCGAGGCCATCGGCTGCGAGGTGATCCCGCTGGATTGCGAGCTCGACCACACCTTCCCGCACTACAATCCCAACCCCGAAGACATGAAGATGCTGCACGCGCTCGCCGACAAGGTGCGCGAGACGGGTGCCGATGTCGGGCTCGGCTTCGACGGGGACGGAGATCGCTGCGGGGTCGTGGACAACGAGGGCAACGAAATCTTCGCCGACAAGATCGGCGTGATGCTGGCCCGCGATCTCTCGAAGCTGTATCCGAATGCGAAGTTCGTCGTCGACGTTAAGTCGACGGGGCTGTTCCACACCGATCCCGTCCTGAAGGCGCAGGGTGTCGTGACGGATTACTGGAAGACCGGGCATTCCTACATCAAGCGCCGCGTCAACGAACTCGGCGGGCTGGCGGGCTTCGAAAAATCCGGCCACTTCTTCTTCAACACCCCCGTCGGGCGCGGCTACGACGACGGGATCCTGACCGCCATCCACGTGGCCGAGATGCTCGACCGCAACCCGGACAAGTCGATGGCCGATCTCTATCGCGCCATCCCCAGGACTTGGGGCACGCCGACCATGTCGCCCAAATGTGCGGACGAGGTGAAGTACGGCGTAGTCGATCGCGTCATTGCGCGATTCGAGGCCATGCGCGCTGAGGGTGCGACGGTCGGCGGGCAGCCGATCATCGATCTGATCACCGTGAACGGTATCCGTGTCGTGGCGCAGGACGGGACCTGGGGGCTGGTGCGGGCTTCGTCCAACAAGCCCGAACTCGTCGTCGTCATCGAGAGCCCGGTCTCGGAGGCGAGGATGCGCGAGATGTTCAAGGCGGTGGACGGCGTGCTGCGCGAGAACCCGGAAGTGGGCGCGTACAACCAGTCGATCTGAGCGGAAGGCCAGCTGAGCAAGCGGCTGCCTCAGCGGGGAGAATGAGCAGGCTGGTCGCGCCCGGCGCTTTCAGCCTGCTGTTTGCCGATCAGAGGCAGCTCGTCCCCATGCGCGTGACTTCCGCCACGTTTCGCACAGGCCAGGGCGTGCTCTCGGCGAGGTTGATGTCGCCGGTGATCGCGTGGCCGAGCATCGGCTTGTAGAGTTTCTCGACCTCCGCCAGGATGAACGTCGTTCCCGGCGCGTCGAAGCCTTCGGGGACGGGGACGACCTCGTTTGCCGCACGCCGGGACATGTTCCTGCCCTCGCTCCAGCAGATGCGCGCTTCCGGCGAGCCGTTGTTGTCCCGGATCACGACGGAGGAGATCCGCATCTTCACGTCTTCCGACCTGAAGGGGGCCATGACGGCCAGCGCCGCCCCGAAGATCGTATTGATGTCCGTATCGGTGACGTTGGAGACCCGTCCGGTCAGATCCGCCAGGGTGCGCGAGAGGATCGTCAGCTTTCGGTCCGTGTTCACGGCGACGGTCACTTCGGTCATGCCGAGATACATCAGCAGCATGACGGGCAGAATCATCGCGAATTCGACGGCCGCAACGCCGCCCTGCGCCAGCGGAAATCGCCGCAATCGCCTCAGCGGGCGAAGCCGTGCAAGGGATCCGGGTATCGTGGATTTGATCGGCATGTCTCTCCCCCTCACTGCGAGAACGGCTCATTGCGGAAGGCTGCCGACGCCATGATCAGACGCTTGCCGTTGTTGAGATTGGCGAACGAGACGTTCATGAACGACAGGAATACCGGGTACTGCATCGCCGCCCGCACAACGACGATATCGTTGGGGCCGCTCGCCTCGTATCCGAAACTGGTGGCGTCGAAGTTGCCCTCGTCTACCGGGAGCGGCAGTCCGGCGCTCGGGAAGCCGTTCGGAAACCGCTTGATGTCGACTTCGATCATGCTGTCGCAGGCGAACAAGGCGGTGACGCGCGAGCAGACTTCCTCGCGAAACTTTCTCGCAATCTCCATCGGATCGGTTTCGCCGGCGTGCTCCGTCTGGAATTGTCCCGTATAGATTTTGCGCGACGCGTCGGCGACTGCGGTTTCCAGCACCTGGGTGGACCAGAAGATCATCGCTGTTTCGATGATGGCGAAGAGGAGGGCGAAGAAGGGCAGTGCGACGAGGCCGAACTCGACGGCGGTGGCGCCGTCACGATTCTTGACGAAGCGGCCGATCAGACGCCGGCGGCGTGGGGTTGGCAGGAATGTAGGCCCCCCGCTCGCTTCCAGACCGTTGATTTTTGAACTGCGCATGCCCTGGCCCCTCGAGAAGTCCGGCGTCGATACGACCGCTCAGGCCTCATGAAGCGCATAGCCTACGGGAGAAAGCTTTCCACAGGGTTATTTCAACCCCCCAATCTCCTCGATACGGCGCTGCCGCGGCATCGAGACGATTGGGGCCGCCGAAACGAGCAGCTTCAAAACGAGACAACGAGCGGTCCCTGTGACGACAGAAGCAGGACTGAAGCCAACTGCCATCAGCCGACCTTTGCAAGCCACGCGATCGAGGGGAGGCGGAGGGTGACGTGCCTCAGCGCTGCGTCGCGAGGCTGTTGCGCTGGGTCGTCTGGCTGCCGACGCCGCCGAAGTACTCCGGCGAATCGCCAAGGCGCAGGGAGGGCTGACATGTGGGGGTGCAGGAGTATGATTCGCGCGCGAGGCCGCGCTGGACGGTAACCACGGCGTCGGTCGGCGCCTGGACGCTGATCATCGACTCGGCCAGGAGCACCCCCGCCGCATCGAGGGCGATGAGATTGGTCGCGCCATATGCCTTGCCGGTGACGACGAGAATGCCGTTTCGCTGCACGGTGATGTCGGCAATCATCGGATTCCCGACGATAACCGTCTGCGTACGCTCGGGAAGTCTCACGACCTTGGCATGATCGACCATCACCCGGAATGTTTCGTTTTCTGACGGTTCACCAGCGCCCTGGCCGCCGGGCATTTGCGCGGAGGGATCCACGACGACGATGCCGGAGGGCACCTCGGCCTCTTCCATGGGAGCCTGTCCGACGGGAGACTGCGCATCGGGAACGACGACCGCGAGGGGCTGTTGCCGCACGTCGCGCGGCGCAGACTCCGTCGCATCTGCGTTCTGATGAACGGCTTCCTGCGCGGTGGCGCTGCCCGGGAGATCCCAGGAAGAGACCAGCAACGCTGCGGCTCCCGCGCATGCTGCGAGCCCGAGGCAGGTGGAAAGGCTTTTCGACCGAAGATGCATGACCTGATCTCTTCTGTCCGATTTCGTCACAAGACGTGTAAATGCAGCCTTGATATCAGCCTAAAATGGTGAACGAATGCCTAACAATCTGAAGTAGTTTGATTTAATTCATCGCCAAAGCCGCCTGCTGACGTGAACCAGGGCCTTCTGGCGAGAGCGACGACGAATCACCTAGCGTTCGCGACAGTAAAATTCCGGTGTTTCACAGATTGGTAACCAATAAATACTCTCACATGTCAAAATGATACTATGATGTGCCAAAATAAACAAAGATTCTAAAGCAATAAAACGTTAACCATCGTAGTATTCTTGAAATTATTGAGGCTAACCAGCGCCAAAATTAACTTCCTTGAAAGAGGCGCGCATCTAGCATCGATCTTGCTCAGGGTGATCCAGCGACGTCGCAGACGATCGTCGGACACCCAAACGCAGCAACCGTGACAGGAGCTAGAACCATGAAGAACCTTATTTCGCGTTTCGCCAAGGACGAGTCGGGCGCCACCGCTATCGAATACGGCCTGATCGCCGCTCTCATCGCCGTCGTCATCATCGGCGTGCTGGGCCAGATCGGTAGCCAGCTCGGTCTGACGTTCAATCGGGTCAGAGAAGGCCTGACGGCCGCCGCGACCTGATCCCCATAAATCGTTCAAACGGCGCGCGCGCTCAAGGTGCGCGTGCCGTTGTGGCGTAACCCGGGTTGGGGTCGATTGGAAAGTTGCATGAAGGAAGCTTTTATATCGCTGCATGCATGCCGGAAGGGCACGACTCCTGTGGAGTATGCTCTGATCGCCGCGATCATCTCCATCACCATGGTATTGACCGCCAATCACATCGGTACCGAGGCTGAGGCGATGTATAATTATATTATTACGAGCATGACGCGTTCCGGCGCGGAATAGAAATTTCGTTCGGTCCTCGTCCTTAAATCAAATTTTAGACCTTTCGCTTACGTATTGCTGGATCATCCTGGCTCGTTTGCCGAAAGTCCGCACATGGTAGAACTCTCCCAGCTCATCGTGCTGATCGTTTTCCCGGCTCTCATGATATTCGCCGGAAGCTACGACATCATGACGATGACGATTCCAAACCGTCTCTCCCTCGCGCTGATCGCAGCTTTCGCCGTGACCGCGGCCCTGTTGGGCATCGGCTGGAGCGAGGCCGCCACGCATGTCGGCGCCGGTCTGCTCGTGCTCGTGATCGGCCTTGGCCTGTTCGCCGCCGGCTGGGTCGGCGGCGGCGATGTAAAGCTTGCGGCGGCCACTTCGCTCTGGCTGGGCTTCGGCACGCTCCTCGAATATTTCTTCGTCGCCTCGCTCGCGGGCGGGGCCCTGACGATCTTTATCCTCGCCCTGCGTCGCTACCCGCTCCCGTCTGTGGCGCAGGGTTGGACCTGGCTCGATCGACTGCACAATCCTGCGAACGGAGTGCCATATGGAGTTGCATTGGCATTCGGCGGTCTCGTGGTGTTTCCAAGCAGCGCCATGTGGCTTGCCGCATTCGCTGGTTGAGCTGGGCGGCATAAAGTTTCGCTTGATTACGAGTCTTTAACCATAAGTTGACGATTACCTGCTGAAATCCAGTTCAAGCATCCTTATTCGCGCCTTGGATTTCAGGAATCATGAAACGAGCTCAGATCGTCGTCCTCGGAATTGCCGTCACCGCCGGCATCGGCGCCATGTTTCTCATGCGTGGGGAGCCGGCGCCGCCGCCGCAAGCTGAAGTTGTGATGGCTCCCGCTCCCGCTCTCGCGACAACCGATGTCCTCGTGGCCTCGGTCGATCTGCCGATGGGGCAGACGCTCAAGGAAGCGGATCTGCGCTGGCAGTCCTGGCCCGCCGACGCGGTCCCGGCAGGTCTTATTTCGCGAGCGGAAGGAACGCAGGTTCTCGCGGAAGTCACGGGATCGATCGCCCGCTCCCAGATCCTCAGCGGCGAGCCGATCCGCCGGGAGCGCCTGATCAAGGGCGATGGCGGCGGCTTCATGTCCGCCATTCTGCCCCAGGGCAAGCGCGCCGTCGCGATCACGATCGACACGCGCGGATCGAGCTCGGCGGGCGGCTTCGTCCTGCCCAACGACCGGGTGGACATCCTGCGCACCTTCCGCGACGACGAGGCATCGCGCGTCAACGGCTCGGACATTCATTCGACCGAAACCATCCTGACGAACATCCGGGTTCTCGCCATCGGCAAGAACGTCCAGACGGACGCCCAGGGCAACTCCTTCGTCGATGGCGAGAATGCGACGCTGGAGCTGACGCCGGCGCAGGCGGAGATCATCACCCTCGCCCAGCGCGTCGGCCACGTATCGCTCGCTCTGCGCAGCCTCGCCGATGCCTCCGGAGAGGAGGAAGAGGTGGTCGAGCGTCCCTCCAGCGGCCTGACCGTGGTGCGCTTCGGCGTGGCGCGCCAGACACCCAAGCCTTGAGGGCGGCGCAGTCATGACCAGCAATATCCAGACAATTTTGCCGCGCGGTGCGGGTGGGGGCAACCCCGCAGGAACTGTGCGGACGGCTTCCAAGGGGCGGGCGATGAAGACTATCAAGCGACTCACGTCACGAAGCCTGGCTCTGCTCGGCGGGGTGGGTCTGGCCGCAGCGGCACAATGGGCGGCGGGAATCGCCCCTGTCTCGGCTGCCGATTACGGCACCCCCGTCGGCCACGCGGCGGCCTTCACGGCCGGGGGTGGAGCAAACCCGCTCATCAGGATCGGCGCGCATGAAGGTGCCACGACGAGGCGGGTCGATCTCTCCATCGGCAAATCCGTGATCATCGATCTGCCGCGGGACGCCAAGGAGGTGTTCGTCGCCAACCCCGAGATCGCCAACGCGGTGGTCAGATCGACGCGCAAGATCTTCCTGATCGGTCGGGCCAACGGCGCCACCTCGGTTTTCGTCTTCGATGCCGCCGGAAGCCAGATCGCCTCGCTCGAGATCAATGTCGGTCGCGATCTCAACAGCCTGCGCGAGACGCTGCGGCGGTCGTTCCCGCGAGCCGGGATCGACGTCAAGCCGGCGGGTGATTCGATCATTCTGACCGGAGACGTCAACAGCGCAGCCGAGGCGCAGCAGGCGACGGACATCGCGAACGCCTTCGTCGGCGCTTCCGACGGCATGTTCAGCTCGGCACGCGGAGCGGTAATCAACTCCCTCAACATCAAGGGCAAGGACCAGGTCATGCTGCGCGTGACCGTGGTCGAAGTGGGCCGTTCGGTGCTCAAGCAATTCGGCGTCAACACATCAGGCGGCTGGAGCACGCCCGAGGATTTCAAGACGGCGGCGGTCTTCCCGTTCTCGTCGAAGGTCCAGGCCACGGGAAACACGCTTTCCGGCGGCATCTCCGGTGGCGGCTTCAGCGCGAAGGCGACCCTGAGCGCCTTCGAGCGCGCGGGCGTTTCGCGGACGCTGGCGGAGCCGACACTCGTCGCAGTCTCCGGCGAATCGGCCACATTCACGGCCGGCGGCGAGATCCCGGTGCCCAAGTCGGAAGACTGCACCAGCGGGCGAGGCTGTACCATCAGCACCGAATTCAAGCCGTTCGGCGTCAATCTGACCTTCACGCCCGTGGTCCTCTCGGAGAACCGGATTTCGCTGCGGGTTTCCACCGAGGTCACCGAACTCGACTACGAGAACTCCGTGACCTTCGGCGGCATCAACATTCCCGGCATGAAGGTTCGCAAGTCGCAGACGAGCGTCGAGCTTCCCTCCGGCGCAACGATCATGACCGCCGGCCTCATCAGCAACTACATGGGGCAGGCCGTCTCCGGGACGCCGGGTTTGATGAATCTCCCGATCCTCGGTGCATTGTTCCGCTCGCGCGACTACCAGCGTCGCGAAACCGAGCTGATGATCATGGTGACGCCCTACATCGCCCAGCCGATGGAGCCCGCGCAGGTCGCCCGTCCCGATGACGGCTTCCTCGAGGCGTTCGATCCGCAGGCCGTCCTCTTGGGTCGGCTCAATCGGCTCTACGGCGTCGTCGGCTCCTCCGATCCGGGTCCTGGCGTCAAGGGCCGCTTCGGCTTCATCGCGGATTGAGGCGAGAATCATGAAACATCCGGGCGCACAACGTATTTCGAGGAACCCAGCCATGTCGCGTTCATCAGCAACCAGCCCTGCGCGTTCCGTCGGAAGCAGGCTCCTGATCCTTGCCGCGCTTGGTGCCGGCCTCGCCGCGTGCTCCTCCGACAAGGTGGTCCAGACGGGATCGGTCTACCCGTACGACTACCGCGATCGCCATCCGATCGTGCTGACGGAGAAGCCGAACAACCTCGACATCTTCATTCGCGGCGAAAGGCTCGACGAGCGCCAGGTCGACGACGTGAAGACCTTTGCCGCGCAGTATCGCAGCCGCGGAGCCGGCTCCGTCGCCGTGCAGGTGCCGAAGGGTGATCCGGCGGTTCACCGGACGCTCGACTCGATTCGTCACACGTTGACGGCTGCCGGTGTCTCCGGGCGGTCCGTCAGCGTGTCGAGCTATCAGCCGACAGATCCCAGTCTCGCCGCGCCGATCAGGCTGTCCTTCAGGCAGATGCAGGCCGCCGTCGACAGCGAATGCGGGCTGTGGCCGCAGGATCTGGGCGTCAGCAATGCCGGCTTCAACCTGCGCAACGAGCCCTACTGGAACTTCGGCTGCGCGACACAGAGCAACTTCGCCGCGCAAATCGCCGATCCGGTCGATCTCGTGCGCGGCCGGACGCCCGGGGCGATCGATCCGATCCGCCGCACCAACAACATCGAGAAATTGCGCGATGGAAACGATCCGTCCACCAACTATCGGCAAGATGGCACGGGTCGCATCAATCAGGCCGTGGCCCAGTAAGCGTCACTTCGCGGGGAATGAGAGATATGTCCGACGTCAGCATGAATGGGGATGACATGATCGCGCCGGTTCCGCGCGTGACCATCCAGGCCTTCTGCGATTCCCCCGAGATTGCCGCCGGCCTCAATGCAGCCGCGGAAGACCGGCGGATGCAGAAGGCGCATCTGCGGGTGCAGACCGGCGGGGCCCCGGCGGCGCTTGCCGCCTTCTCCCAGGCGCCGACGCCCAACGTCATCATCCTGGAGGCGGAGCGCGGCGACCAGTCCGAGTTCCTGCCCTATCTCGACAAGCTGTCGGAGGTCTGCGATCCGGGTACGCGCGTGATCGTGATCGGGCACGTCAACGACGTGCTCCTCTACCGCGAACTGATCCGGCGCGGGGTCAGCGACTACCTGATTGCCCCCGTCTCCGTCACGGACACGGTGAGCGCCATCTCGTCGCTGTTCACCACGCCCGGCGCGACGCCGGTCGGGCGCATCGTCGCCGTCGTCGGCGCCAAGGGCGGCGTCGGATCCTCGACGGTCGCCCACAATCTGGGCTGGTCCTTTTCCCGCAATCTCGACATGTCCACCGTAGTGGTCGATCTCGACATCGCCTTTGGAACCGCAGGGCTGGATTTCAACCAGGACCCGCCGCAGGGGATCGCGGAGGCGATCTTCGCGCCCGACCGGCTCGACACCAACGTCGTCGATCGCCTGCTCTCGAAGTGCAGCGACAAGCTGAGCCTCCTCGCGGCACCCGCCGTGCTGGATCGCACCTGCGACCTGACGGAGACGGCCTTCGATCAGTTGTTCGACATCCTGCGCAACACGGTGCCCTGCGTCATCCTCGACCTGCCGCACCTCTGGACGGCGTGGGCGAGGCGGACGCTGATGAGCGCAGACGACATCGTCATCGTCGCGGCGCCCGATCTCGCCTCCCTGCGAAACGCGAAGAACATCTACGACCTGTTGCGGCAAAACCGGCCGAACGATCGCGAGCCCCGCGTGGTGCTCAACCAGAGCGGCCTGCCCAAGCGTCCGGAAATCGCGCCGCCCGACTTCGCCAAGGCGATCGGCTGCGAACTGAGCGCCGTGATCCCGTTCGACGCGCCGCTCTTTGGAACGGCGGCCAACAACGGGCAGATGATCGCGGAGATCCAGCCAAACAGCAAACCGGCGGAGATCTTCGGCGACCTCGCCGGGTCCATCGCCGGGCGGGTAGAGGCGAAGCGCTCGCGCAGCACGCTTCTCGATCCCATCCTGGCCAGGCTCGGACGCAAGAAAGCGTCCTGAGCCAGTCTAATCCGGGGAGAACAGGTTCGACATGTTCGGCAAGCGATCGTCAATAGGGAGCACGGCTCCAGCTGCTCCGCGGCCTCCCGCTCCTGCGGCTTCGAAGCCGCCTGCGAAGGCGGCGGCGGCCGATGTCGCCGTGCCGGTCCTGTCGGAAGACGGCCCGAACGCGTTCGGCAGCAACCGCTCCTCCGCGCCGCCGCCGGCGAAGGAGGTCGTCGTCACGACGAAGCAGCGCTCCGACGAGTACTACCAGACGAAGAGCATGATCTTCGGCGCGCTGATCGAGGCGATCGATCTCTCGCAGCTCGCCCGCCTCGATGCCGACTCGGCGCGCGAGGAAATCCGCGACATCGTCAACGAGATCATCGCGCTCAAGAACGTCGTCCTGTCCATCGCCGAGCAGGAGGAGCTTCTCGACGACATCTGCAACGACGTCCTCGGATACGGGCCGCTCGAGCCGCTGCTGGCGCGCGACGACATCGCCGACATCATGGTCAACGGCGCAGCCAAAACGTATATCGAAGTCGCCGGCAAGATCCAGCTCACGAACATTCGCTTCCGCGACAACCAGCAGCTGATGAACATCTGCCAGCGCATCGTCAGCCAGGTCGGCCGGCGCGTCGATGAATCGAGCCCGATCTGCGATGCGCGCCTTCCCGACGGCTCGCGCGTCAACGTCATCGCGCCGCCGCTCGCGATCGACGGACCCGCCCTGACCATCCGCAAGTTCAAGAAGGACAAGCTCACCCTCGACCAGATCACCAAGTTCGGCGCGATCTCGCCGGCGGGGGCGGCGGTCCTGAAGATCATCGGCAAGGTGCGCTGCAACGTCGTCATCTCGGGCGGAACGGGCTCCGGCAAGACGACTCTGCTGAACTGCCTCACTAACTACATCGAGCACGACGAGCGCATCGTCACCTGCGAAGACGCCGCCGAGCTTCAATTGCAGCAGCCGCACGTGGTGCGCCTCGAGACCCGCCCGCCCAATCTCGAGGGGCAGGGGCAGGTCACCATGCGCGATCTCGTCCGGAACTGCCTGCGCATGCGTCCGGAACGGATCATCGTCGGCGAGGTGCGCGGGCCCGAGGCATTCGATCTCCTGCAGGCGATGAACACGGGCCATGACGGCTCAATGGGCACGCTGCACGCGAACTCGCCTCGCGAGTGCCTTGCGCGTATCGAATCGATGATCACCATGGGCGGCTTCTCGCTGCCCTCGCGCACCATCCGCGAGATGATCTGCTCGTCGGTGGACGTGGTGATCCAGGCCGCGCGCCTGCGCGACGGATCGCGCCGGATCACCCACATCACCGAGGTGCTGGGTATGGAAGGCGACGTGATCGTGACGCAGGATATCGTCGTCTACGACATCCAGGGCGAGGATGCGAGCGGCAAGCTGTCGGGCATCCACCGCTCGACGGGCGTCGGGCGTCCAGCGTTCTGGGAGCGGGCGCGCTACTTCGGCGAGGAGCAGGCGCTGGGTCTGGCCCTGGATTCGATGGACGGATCCGATGCCTTGGTCTGAAGACGGCGACGGCGGGAGCTGATACATGAATTTCAACGATATCGCCCTCGTCCTTCTCGCCTCCGTTGCGGCTGGCGGGCTCGCCTATGTCTTCGTCTATCCCTTCATCTCGGGGGAAAAGCGCGCGGAGAAGCGCCAGCGGGCGCTCGCGGCCAGATCTCCGGAGAGGCGCGTGGACCGCAAGAAGGAGGGGCAGAGCAAGCGCGAACAGATTGCGCAGAGCCTCAAGGAGCTGGAGGCCCGGCAGAACGAGAAGAACCGGGTCACGCTGCAGGATCGGATCGAGCAGGCGGGGCTGACCTGGACCCGCGGGCGCTATTTCGCGGCGTGCGCCCTGCTGGGATCGCTCGTCTTCCTCTTCATCATGACTTTGACGGGCAGCATGGTCGTCGCAGGACTCGCCGCCTTCACCGGCGCCGCAGGATTGCCCTACTGGGTGTTGGGCTACATGAAGAAGCGGCGGATCAACAAGTTCATCATCGAGCTCCCCAACGCGATGGACGTCATCGTTCGCGGCATCCGCGCCGGGCTTCCGCTCGGCGATTGCATCCGCGAGATCGCCAGTTCCGCCTCGGAGCCGCTTCGAACCGAATTCCGGCTGGTGACGGAAGCGCAGACCATGGGCGTGCCTCTGGGCGATTCGCTCGATCGCATGGCGGAACGGGTGCCCGTGCCGGAAGCGACCTTCTTCGCGACCGTGATCACCATCCAGACGAAGGCGGGCGGCAATCTCTCCGAGGCGATCAGCAACCTGTCGAAGGTGCTGCGCGAACGCCGGAAGATGCAGGGCAAGATCCTGGCGATGAGCATGGAAGCCAAGGCTTCGGCGGCGATCATCGCCGCACTGCCCTTCATCGTCGCGTTCATGACCTACCTGTCGAGCCCGAGCTACATCGAACTGCTCTGGCTCACGATAACCGGGCGCATCGTTCTGGGCATCTGCGCCTTCTGGATGCTCATCGGCGTGGCAGTCATGAAAAACATGATTTCGTTCGACATCTGATTGGCGGGAGCGCGGCATGCTGGGGCAAATCTACAATCTGCTGAGCGATACCCAGACCGTGGCGATGGCGCTCGCCGCGATCGCCGCCGCGGCGACGGTCTTCACCATCGCCATGCCGCTCTTCGTCGGCGACAACCTCGACAAGCGCATGAAGGCGGTGGCCGTCGAGCGCGAGCGGATTCGGGCGCGCGAGCGTGAACGGATGGCGACCATCGGGCGCGCTTCGCTGCGTCATCGTCCGACCGAGCAACTCAAGCGGGTCGTCGAGCGCTTCAAGCTCGGCGACTGGCTGGGCACCGAGACCGCAAAGAAGCAGCTCCTGCAGGCGGGCTATCGCGGGCAGAAGGCGGAATACTCCTTTCTGCTCTTCCGGCTCGTCATTCCCCTCGGCATGACGCTGCTGTCGGGCGCCTACCTGTTCTTTCTCGAGACATTCGACCTCTCCGTGGTCATGCGCCTCGGGATTGTGATCTTTGCGACGTATCTCGGCATCAAGCTCCCCGAAATTTACTTGCGGAACGTCCTTTCGAAACGTCAGATATCGATCCGGCGCGCCTGGCCCGATGCGCTCGATCTCCTCCTGATCTGCGCCGAATCGGGTGTCTCCATCGAGCAGGCGTTCCGGCGCGTCAGCGGGGAGGTCGGCGGGGCCTCGATTCCGCTCGCCGAAGAACTGGCCCTGACGACGGCCGAATTGTCGTATCTGCCGGATCGCCGCCAGGCCTTCGAGAATCTCGCGGATCGTACGGGGTTGGAGACCGTGAAATCGGTGACGGTGGCCCTTATCCAGGCCGAGCGCTACGGCACTCCCATTGGCCAGGCGCTTCGCGTTCTCGCGCAGGAAAGCCGCGATACCCGCATGAACGACGCCGAGAAGAAGGCCGCTGCGCTTCCGCCGAAGCTCACGGTGCCGATGATCCTCTTCTTCCTGCCGGTCCTGTTCGCCGTGATCATGACCCCCGCAATCATCCAGGTCCTCGACATGAGGTGACGCGCGGGCCGGCGCATTCTGCGCCGCAAAACCGCTAGGCAGTCGCCTTGGACTCGCGTTAGACAGGCCGGCACGACCGGCCGATGGAGCCCGGCAAGCGCGGGGCGAACGGGTGAGGCGAACGGATTCCGGACTTGGAGTGATGCTGGCGCTGGGCGGCGCCTCGGCATATGGAGTCAACATCGTCTTCGCCCGCATGGCCGCCGATGCCGGCATATCCGGGGTCTCCGTCGTCTTTTATCGCGTGCTTCTGATGCTCGCCGCGGTCGCGCTGGTCGTGATCGTGACGCGACGTTCGCTCATTGTGCCGAAGGAGGAGCGGCTGGCGGTTCTGATGCTCGGTCTCGCCTCCACAAGCGTCGGCGTCGCCTATATCAGCTCCATCGCCTTCATTCCGGTCACCGTGGCGGTGGTGATCTTCTACACCTATCCGATCCTGATCGTCCTTCTGTCGCCGATGATCGACGAGGGCGGGAGACGGCCGGAGCTTCTCGTCATCGCGTTCGTCGCCTTCGTGGGCGTCGCCCTCGTCGTGGGGCCCGCCTTCGGTGAACTGGACTGGCGCGGAATCGCTCTCGCCGCTGTCGCGAGCGTGGCGGGCACCCTGCAGTTCTTCGCAGCCACGCGCACGCGGCGGACCGACACCGTGACGAAGGTCTTCTGGATCAATCTCATGGTGGTTCCGGCAAGCGTCGCCATAGGGCTCGCATTCGGTGCGCTCGCACCCCCCGGGGCGCTCGCCGCAGCGCCCGTCGTCATGCTGCTCGTCGTCGCGACCTTCATGATCGCGATGCTGCTGCAACTCGCTGCCCTCGTGCGCGCACCCGCCGTCGTCATCGGGCTGGCCTTCTGCGCCGAGCCGCTGGTGGCGAGCCTCGCCTCGGCGCTGCTGCTGGGGGAGAGGCTGGGGCCGGTTCAAATCTTCGGCGGAGCACTTGTCATCGGCGCGATCGCCGCCAATGTGCTGATCGAGAACAAGCGTCGCCGCGCCGCGCGTCTGATGCCGGTCGAATAGAAGGAAATGCGTTTCATGAACAAGGTCCGCCCCGAGCCCATCCCGCTGACGATCCTCACCGGCTTCCTGGGCGCGGGCAAGACGACCCTGCTCAACCGCCTCCTGCAGGATCCCGCGCTCCACGACACGGTCGTCATCGTCAATGAATTCGGCGAGATCGGGCTCGATCACCTGCTCGTCGAGAAGGTCGACGACGACATGATCCTGCTTTCCGCCGGCTGCCTGTGCTGCTCGGTGCGCGGCGACCTGATCGCGACGCTCGAGGATCTTCTGCGCCGGCGCGACAACGGGCGCATCAACCCGTTCCGTCGCGTCGTGATCGAGACGACCGGCCTCGCCGATCCGGCCCCGATCCTGCACGCGGTGCTGTATCACCCGTATCTTTCGATGCGGTTCGCGCTGCAGGGCGTCGTCACGCTCGTCGATGCGGTCAACGGCGAGGCGACGCTCGATGCCCACGAGGAGGCGCTGCGCCAGGCGGCGATGGCCGACCGGCTCGTGATCAGCAAGGCCGATCTCGCCGACGAGGCCACGCTTTCGCGGTTGAAGTCCCGGCTGCGGGACCTCAACCCGGGCGCGCGCCAGATCGACGGGGCAAACGAGACGCTGGACGCGGCCGACATCGTCGCTTCGGGGCTGTTTGGCCTCGACGGCAAGATCGCCGACGTCGCCGGCTGGCTGACGGCGGATGCGGTGGCGGAGGCGGAGCATCGCGGGCACGATCACGCGCATCACGATCACGCGCATGATCACCCGCATGGGCATGGGCATGGGCATGATCACGGGCACGCGCACCACGATCATCACCATCACGACGTGAACCGGCACGACGCCTCGATTCGGGCCTTCTGCCTGTCGAGCGATCAGGCGATCCGCCAGCACAACCTGGACATGTTTCTCGACCTGCTGCGTTCGGCCCATGGCGCGAAGCTGCTGCGGGTGAAGGGTATCGTGCGGATGGCGGAGGACGAGAGCCGCCCGGTCATCCTCCACGGCGTGCAGCACGTGATCCACATTCCCGCGATTCTTGATGAATGGCCCGATTCGGACCACCGCACCCGCATGGTCTTTATCGTCAAGGATCTCGATCAGGCCTATGTCGAGAAGCTCTGGAACGCCTTTCTCGGCGCCCCGATGATCGACCAACCGGATGCGCAGGCCTTGTCCGACAACCCGTTGCGAGTTTCCTGGGGCAGCTGAGAATTAAGACTTCGTTCATCATGTTAACCACGCTTCACGTTGGGTAAGCCAACGCGCCTTTCTGGAATGGTTTTTGTTTCGTTAAGAGCCGTCAAGACAAAGAAATCTTGATGTCTCGTTACGGGACGAAAGAATTCAGGAGGCTGGAATGTGGGCTAAAGCAGGCGTCTCGACTGGTTTTGCGGGTGGCGAGGGCCATCCGTCTTCCCAGGCACGCAAGGCCGAGCGCATTGGCGGTTATGATCTGGAGTTGCGCGCACCGCGCGCTTCCGGCGATATCCTCAATGAATGGCGCGCTCTCGAACAGCGGGCGCTGGAACCGAACCTCTTCGCCGGGCCGGATTTCCTCGCAGCCGCGACGACGCATCTTAACGCGTTTCGGGATCTGAAGGTCCTGCTGGTCTGGCGGGGCAGCCTGCTGGAGGGGGCCATCCCGATCACATCCGCCTCCATCGGCTTCACCTCCCGCGAAGTGCGCACGCCGCAGGTCGAATACGGCTGCTCCGGCGCGCCGCTTCTCGATGCCAGGAACGCGGAGGGGGTGCTCGCGGCCGCCTGCACCTGGCTCGCCGCGCGCCATGCCAGCATCGTCTTCGAAGGGCTCGCGGATGACGGCCCGTTCGGCGCGCTCCTGCACGGATTCGCCGAGAGGACGGGGCGGCGCGTGCTGCGTCTGGAGCAGGCCTCTTCCCACGCCGACAGGATCTCGCCGGATAATCTTGCACCCATTGCGACGCTGCCGAACGATGCTTCGGCGAGCATTGATCGTGCGCTCGATCCCGTGGCGATCCGCGCCGCCGTCGAGGATTACCTGCTGCTCGAGGCGCAGGACGCCTTGGCGCATGGTCGTCCCGCCCTGATACAGCAGCCGGGGCAGGCGAACGTGGTGCGCACAGTGACGCGGCAGCTGGCGCGCACCAAGCAGTGCCAGGTCTTCACGCTCCGTCTCGGCGGGCGGGTCGCTGCGTCTGCGATCATTCTGCTGGAGCCCGGGCTCGGGCGGATCTGGAAGTTCGCGGCCGATCCGCAACTGCGCGGCTACCCCGTCGAGCAGCTTTTGAAGAAGCGGGTCGAGCGACTGCTGACTCGGCGCGTTTCAGTGGGGGCGCTGATCGGACGCACCGAAAACGCGGGCATGAGCGCGGCCTACAGAATGGCGCTGAGGCCCGGCGCCAAGCCCGACAGCATCGCCCGCCGGCTCGGGGAGCGGGTGCGCAAGTCCGCCGACACCCTCGCCATCGCCGCCAACCGCCGGCTCGCTTCGATCCGGCGCAAGCCTGCAGCCTGATCCTCGCGTCAGTTCTCGTCGCGAAGCAGGCGGCGGATGACCTTGCCGGTGGTGGTCAGCGGCAACCCGTCGCGGAAGGCGATCTCGCGGGGATATTCGTGCGCGGACAGGCGGTTGCGCACGAACTCGCGGATGTCGCCCTCCAGCGCCTCCGACGGCTCGAAGCCCGCGCGCAGGACGATGAACGCCTTGACGATCTCGGTTCGCAACGGGTCAGGCTTGCCCACGACGGCGGCGAGCGATACGGCCGGATGGCGCAGCAGGCAATCCTCCACCTCCGTGGGGCCGATGCGATAGCCCGCCGAGGTGATGACGTCGTCGTCGCGGCCGATGAAGCGGATATAGCCGTCTTCGAGCATTTCGCCCTGATCGCCCGTCGTCATCCAGTCGCCGATGAACTTCGCCTTTGTCGCAGCCGGATTGTTCCAGTATTCGAGGAACATCACCGGATCCGGCCGAGCGATCGCGATCTGCCCGAGCTCCCCCGGTTCGCAGACGGAGCCGTCCTCGCGGATCACCGCGACTTCGTGGCCTGGAACGGGCTTTCCGATCGCGCCCGCCCGCGCCACGCCGATGGCCGCGCATGACGAGAGGACGAGGTTGCACTCGGTCTGGCCGTAGAACTCGTTGATCGTCAGCCCCAGAACGTCCCGCCCCCAGGCGAAGGTCTCCGCCCCCAGCGCCTCGCCGCCGGAGCCGAGCGTGCGCAGGTTCACATCGAAGCGCCCGCGCGGGTTTTCGACGGTGCGCAGCATGCGAAGTGCGGTGGGCGGGATGAACGCGTTGCGCACGCGCTGATCCGCCATCAGCTGCAGCGCCTCCTCCGGATCGAACTTCTCGAATTTGCGCGCGACGACGGGCACGCCGAAATGCAGGCCGGGAAGCAGGACGTTGAGGAGACCGCCGGCCCAGGCCCAGTCCGCCGGAGTCCAGAGGCGGTCGCTCTCCTGCGGGATGAATTCGTGATGCATCCCGACGCCGGGAAGGTGCCCTAGAAGCACCCGGTGCGCATGCAGCGCCCCCTTTGGGTTGCCCGTCGTGCCGGAGGTGTAGATCATCATGGCGGGATCGTCGGCCAGCGTATCGACCGGGGCGAAATCGGGGCTCGCCTGCGCCGATGCCTCGAACATCCCCTCCGCGCCCTCCTGCGGGCCGTCGGTGGAGAGGACGGTTTCGAGATGGACGAAATCCTCTTCGCTTTCGCCGATCTTCCCTGCGCCGGCAGCGTTCGTGATCAGCGCCTTCGCCCCCGCATCGTCGAGCCGGTAACGCAGCGCATCGACGCCGAAGACCGAGGCGAGCGGGAGCGCGATCGCGCCGAGCTTGTAGATCGCCACATGCGCGATCGGCACGGCCTTCCCCTGGGGGAGCAGCACGGCCACGCGGTCGCCGGGACGCACGCCGCGCTCGCGCAGGACATTGGCGAGGCGGTTGGAAGCGTCCCGCATCGCGCCATAGGTAAGCACCGAAACCTCGCCGTCCGGCTCGACGTCGATGATCGCAGGCCGCTCCGGCGCAACGGCCGCCCAGCGATCGCAGACGTCCACGCCGATATTGTAGCGCTCGGGGATAGCCCAGCGAAAAGCGCTGCGCAGGGCGTCGTAATCGCGGATATTGGGCAGCATGGCGCTCGTTCTCGGCAGATCTGCGGCAAATCGGGCCGCAGGATTAGCAGAGCGCACACGCACGCGCCACGGGGGAAACGCCGTGACGGAATTCGCCGTCCCTCACGCAGCCAGCTGCGAGCGCTGTGCCCAGCCGGTCATGCGCTGCTCGATGAAGCTCGTCGCTGCGTACATGATCACGCCGAGGACGGCGAGGGCGATGAGGGCGGCGAAGAGGAGCGGCACGTTGAAATCCGCGCTCGCCCGGGCCATCAGGTTGCCGACGCCCACATTCGACGCGTTGTACTCCGCGATCACCGAACCGACATAGGCCAGCGTTATCGCGACCTTGAGCGAGCCGAAGAAGTACGGCATGGCGCGGGGAATGCCGACCTTCAGGATGATGTCGCGCTTGGATGCGCCAAGCGCGCGCAGCACGTCCTCGGTCTCCGGCTCGATGGTGGCGAGGCCGGTGGCGACATTGACGACGATGGGGAAGAACGAGATCAGGAACGCGGTGAGCACCGGCGCCTGCCAGCCCACGCCGAACCAGATCACGAGGATCGGCACCACGGCGACCTTGGGGATGGCGTTGAAGCCGATGAGCAGCGGATACGAGCCCGCATTGATCAGGCGAGACGCCCCAAGAGCCATGCCGAGGAGCAGGCCGAAGACCACCGCGATCCCGAAGCCGGCTACCGTCATCCAGAGCGTGTGCCAGGAATGGAAAAGCAGCTGCGTCCGGTAGGTCCACAGCGAATCCGCGATGACGGACGGGGCGGGGAGCACGAAGGTCGAGACATTGAACATCCGCACGCCCGCTTCCCAGATCAGGAAGAAGCCGATGGTGAAGATCCAGGGGGCGAGGATCAGCGAGGTCCGGTTGCGTTTGGCGGCCATGGTCTGGTCCTCAAGCCGCTTCACGCGCCGTCGCGATATGGCCGCGCAGCTCGTGAACGATGTCGATGAATTTCTGGGTGTAGGTGACTTCGAGATCGCGGGGGCGCTCGAGATCGATCTCGCGCTCGGCGATGATCCGCCCGGGGCGCGCACTCATGCAGAACACGCGGTCGGCGAGGAACACCGCCTCGCGCAGATCGTGCGTGACGAGGATCACGGTGAACTTCTGGGCCGCGTGCAGATCGCGGATGATGCACCACAGCTCTTCGCGGGTGAAGGCGTCGAGCGCGGCAAACGGTTCGTCGAGCATCAGCAGGCGCGGCTCGTGGATCAGCGCGCGGCAGAGCGAGGCGCGCTGTTGCATGCCGCCGGAGAGCTGCCAGGGGAATTTCGCGCCCTGACCCTTCAGGCCGACCTGCTCCAGAAGAGCCTCTGCCCGCGCTTCGTACTCCTTGCGGTGCTTGCGCAGGCGCGAGCGGTGCGGCTGGACGATTTCGAGGGGGAGGAGGAGGTTCTTGAGCGTCGTGCGCCAAGGCAGCATGACGGGGTTCTGGAACGCCATGCCGGCGAGCTTGACGGGGGCATTCACCGGGTTGCCGGCCACCATGACCGTCCCGCTGGTGGGGAACTGCAGCCCCGTCGCCAGCTTCATCACGGTGGACTTGCCGCAGCCGGAGGGGCCGACGATGGCGGCGAACTCGCCCTCCCGGACCTTGATCGTCATGCCGTCGACGGCAGGCGCGCCATCCTCGGAGCCGGCATAGACATGGGTGACGTCACGGATATCGACGAACGCGTTCAAGAGCGTGGCTCCGCTTAAAAGATGCGCCCCGGTCGGGATGCCCGGCCGGGGCGCTGGATCGAGATTGCGGACGCTCAGTCGAACTGGCGCTCTTCGGCCGGGGGCAGGAACTCGGCCGTGAAGACGTCGTCTATCTCCGGGCGGTTGGAGAATTCGAAGGTCAGGGCGATCTGCTCCATGGCGCGCTCGAAACGATCCGCCTGGATGTCGCCGAAGCCGAATTCGCGCACTTCGTCCGTGATGATGTTGTTCTCGATCGTCATCACGAGACGGTCGCGCTCGGTCTCGCGGCGGGCGACGTCGTTGTACTGCACGACGAAACCGGCGCCCTCGTCCGGGTTGTCGATGACCGAGCGAAGGCCCTTGATGAACGCGCGCAGGAAGCCCTGAATCGCCTCGGGATTCTCCTCCATCAGGCGAGGGCTCGCCATGATCACGTTGCCGTAGAGCTCGACGCCGTAATCGCCCATGTTCATGACGACGATGTCCTCCATCGGCACGCCGCGGGCGGCGAGATTGATGGCGGACGACATGGCGAAGCCGAACACGGCATCGACTTCACCCTGCGCCAGCATGGGCTCGCGAACCGGGAAGCCGACGTTCTCGAAGGTCATCTCCCACTCTGCCTCGTCGATGTTGTTGACCTCGCGGAAGATCGGCCATTGCGCGTAGGCGGCGTCCGGGGCGGGCGCGCCGAACTTCTTGCCGCGCAGGCTCTCGACATCTTCCGTAATGCCGCGGCTGCGGCGGCCGACGATGGCGAAGGCCGGCTTGTTGTAGACCATCATCACGGCCTTGACGCCGACATCCGGATTCTGGTCGCGGAAGCGGATCAGCGAGTTGAAATCGCCGAAGCCCATCTCGTAGGGGCCGCTCGCGACGCGCGGGATCGATTCGAGCGAGCCGGCGCCAGTGTCGATCGTGACGTCGAGCCCCTCTTCCGCAAAGTAACCCTTCTCGATCGCCGCAAGGAACGGCGCGGATGGGCCCTCGAAGCGCCAGTCCAGCGTAAAGCGGATCGGCGTCTGCGCGAAGGAGGGCGTCGCAGCAAGAAGGCCGGACGCCAGCGCCGCGCCCGCGGCGAACGACGACAGCAACACACGGCGGCTAAACGACATTGACTTACGATTCATCGAACGCTCCTCGACGGCATGGGGGCACAAGGTGGAATTCCTGTTCCGGCTCTGGCAAGGCGCGTGCCGGATGCATCTCGCCTGTGAATGCAGACGTAAACGCCTGCCACGTCAAGGGCGATGGCGCAGGATTGGGCGAGATTCACAGGCGCGGTGCGTCGGCGGTGCCTAAAATTTCATCTGTTGGCGCAAAGTGCGCCGACGGCCCGCTCGCGCCATCTCCGCCCTTGCGCCACTCTCCCCTCGCGCCTATCTACCCGCAGTCGGTTGCGGGCCCCTCTGGCGAGCGCCTTGAACGCTCGTGATGTCGGAGCCGACGCCTGAATGGTTTCAGCGTCGCAGGGTCCCAAATGCTCGAATTTCTCATGGTCGATTGGCTGTCGAAGCCGATCTGGATGTGGCTCGCGTTCATCAGCCTCGTCCTCGTTCTGCTCGCCTTCGATCTCGGCGTCCTGCACAAGAAGGACAAGGAACTCGGCATTGCCGAGAGCCTCTGGCTGTCGCTGTTCTATATCGGCGTCGCCGTGGCGTATGGCGGGTACGTCTGGTGGTCCTACGAGGCCGGGCACCTGACGACGACGGACGGCACGCATGCGGGCGTCGCCTTCTTCACCGGCTACGTGCTCGAGAAATCGCTCTCCATCGACAACGTCTTCGTGATCTCGCTGATCTTCGGCTATTTCGCCATTCCGCGAAAATACCAGTACCGCGCGCTGCTCTGGGGCATTCTCGCCGTGATCGTGCTGCGCGGGATCATGATCGGCGTCGGCGCGGCGCTGGTGCGCGAATACGACTGGATTCTCTTCTTCTTCGGCGCGTTCCTGATCTTCACCGGGCTGAAGATGCTGTTCGGGGCGGAGGCCGATCCCGATATCGCGACAAACCCGGTCGTGCGCTTCATGAAGCGCTTCATGCGGGTCTCGGACAAGCTGCACGGGGACCGCTTCTTCGTGCGCGAGCCGCATCCGCAGACGGGCAAGCTCGTGCTCTGGGCGACGCCCCTGTTCCTCGCGCTCGCGGTGATCAACATCGCCGACCTGATCTTCGCGGTGGATTCCGTCCCCGCCATCTTCGCGATCACGACGGACACCTACATCGTCTACACCGCCAACATCATGGCGATTCTCGGCCTGCGGGCGCTCTATTTCGCGCTCTCGGCGATGGTCCACCGCTTCGAATACCTCAAATACGCGCTGGCCATGGTGCTCGTCTTCATCGGCGGAAAGATCTTCTGGAACCACATCGTGGGCAAGGCCGATCCGACGATCTCGCTCGTCGTGACGCTCGGCCTCATCCTCGGCGGCGTGCTCTTCTCGCTGTGGAAGACCGCCGAGGTGAAGAAGAACGGGGCGAAGAAGAGCGAGGTAAGGTAGAGCATCAACCCATCAAAGCGGGCTCTGCCTGCGCCCTTGCAGCGCCCTTTCCTCCGGTGTCATCCCCGGCCGGAGCCGCGAAGCGGCGGAAGGGAAGGGGATCTGAGCGAGCGGTTCATGCAGGCGATCGTCACTCCCGGCCGCAACGACTCGTCGCGCTGCATCACCGTCACGG
>Ga0208490_100468_pt1 | contig 24930 bp, 25 predicted proteins | sample SubbioAug_CSWold_FD_184818 | JGI IMG/M metagenome (GOLD analysis project Ga0208490, IMG submission 184818) | Serpentinite rock and fluid subsurface biosphere microbial communities from McLaughlin Reserve, California, USA - CR11Aug_CSWold (SPAdes) | ecosystem: Environmental > Terrestrial > Deep...
CCCGCCGCGGCTACGACGCCGCGGGCGCCTTAAGGCGGAGGGCTCGACAGCAAGGGCGGACGCAGCGTCGGACCGGCGCCGCTTCCGGTTCGGCGCACCGGCGGCGCAGCCTTTGAGGGCCGGCTGCGCCGCGGCAATTCCGGGTCCCGAACGGCCGACACGCCGCCGACCCGTCCGGCTATACGGCCTCAGGATGAGACGGCCGAACCTCGCCGGCGGCGGGCGCGCTTGCGTGGAGGATTGCGTCGCGGATCCACGGACGCAATCCTGATCGTGGGAAACGGCCAGATCGGCGCGGGGGTGGTCTCGTCCGGCAAGTGCGAGAATTCCTCGGCGGCGATTCCCTCCGGAGAATCGTCGAAGAGCACGATCGTCCTGCGGAAGGGGACCGGCTTTGCGTCCGGGCCCAACGGCGGGATCACCTTCGGAGGCGGTGGTCTCCTGCCCGGGCCGTAGGCGATGACGCCCTGGATCTGGTGGCGCGTGAAGACGATCTCGGTCCACACCTCGCGCAGCTCCTGGGCGAGCCGGCGCCGGACGTCTGTCCGCTCCTCCTCGGAACCCTCCATCATCGCGTGCAGCGCCCGCATGCGCTCCGCCCGCGCCGGAAGGTCAGGGAGCTGCTCGACGGACTTGAGGTCCTCGCGCGCCTCCTCCAGACGCTTCGTCACGCTCTTCAGTTCCTCGCCGAGCTCCCGGTAGCGCGCCAATGCCCCCAAGTCGCCCTCCTCGGTCAGTTTGAGCAGGTTCTTCCGCCTGAACTGGATCCCCTCCTGCCACCTCGCGAGGTCGTCCACCGTGACCGTCTCCTCGTTGTCCGCTTCTTTGACGATCTTGGCGACCGTGACGGCGTCGAGGCGCGCGACGACCATCCCCTCGACCAGGTCGAAGCGCCACGGTCGATCATTTTTGCAGCCGGCGGAACGGGCGGCGGACGAACAGACGTAGAAGCGCCCGCCGCCCCGATCGCCCTTGTTCAGCGAAGCCATGCTGGCGCCGCAGGCGCAGCGGACCCGCCCCTGGAAAAGGTTGGTGACGCCCTTGCCGCGTGCGCCGGCGGCGCCCTTGCGCCGGGAGTCGACGGCGGCGTTGGCGCGCAGGAAGAGCGCCTCCCCGACGATCGCCGGGAAGTAGTTCTCGATCGGCTCGAGGTCGGCGTTCGCGCGCGAGCGCGGCCGATACTCGCCGAGGACCGCGCGCGAACGGATCAGCTTGGCGACGTAGGAGGGCTGCCATCCGTCCGGGGACTGGAAGGCGTCCACCTTGCGGTCGTTGAGCTGCTTGATGATGGCCCGTCGGCCGTATCCGGCGGCGGTCTTCGTGAAGATCTCGCGGACTATCTCCGCACGATCCTCGATCGGGACGATTCTGCGCTCGCGCCCCGTCCCGACGACCGTCAGCCAGCCCGGCAGCCGGGCCGTGAGGACCGCCGGGTCCCCGGCCCGGGCGCGGTCGAGCTTCTTGTTCCAGGCCTCGGTGACCCTGTCGGATTTCGTCTTTGATTCTTCGTGTGCGCGGGCCATAACGATCAGACTGACGAAGAGCGGCGAGTAGTTCGAGACCAGGCCGTCGTGCGAGTACCGCTGGCCATCGGACAGGGTGACGATGTCGACGCCTCCGGCGAGGATTGCAAGGAAATGCGGCAGAATCGTCACCACGGCCTCGCGCGACAGCCGGTCAAGCGACTCGACGATGAGCACCGAGCCCGGCTCGATCTCGCCCGCATGTATTCTGGCGATAAACTCGGCGAGCCGTCCCTTCTTCCGGTTCGTCCCCCTGTATGCGGAGACCCCCGTGTCGACGATCCGCTCCGCCACGACGCAGCCGTTGGCCGCGGCCCAAGCTTCCCCGCCGGAGTCCTGTCGGCGCAGGCCGTCTCCCCGCTGCTGCTCGGCGTTGGAAACGCGGCTGTAGATGTACGCTTTGATGTCCATGCGGAACAAGGTATAATTTCTTCTCCGCATCGACAAATTTTGTGTCACGACAGGAGCAGGTTGTGCCCGCCCGCCGCCGCGATCTCCAGGGCGCGCTTGGCGCTCTCCTGGCCCTTGATGTCGCGCATGTCGGGCAGCATGCCGCTCAGCTGCGCCACCGCCGGCTCGGGACGGGCCAGCACCTGCGTTCCCTTGAAGTGATTGGCGAGCTGGATGAGATTGCGCGGGGCGAGCACGTCGATGTCCTGAGAGGCCCAGGCTGCCTCCGGGCCGCAGGCATGCGGGCAGATCAGGCCGTGCCCGCGCTCGTTCGCCGCCATGGCCGCCGGCAGAACCCCCGCCACCGCCGTCAGGGTTCCATCCAGCGCGAGTTCGCCGAGCACCGTGAAGCCCTCGAGCGCATCCGCCGGTATCGCCCCGATCGCGGCCATGACGCCGAGGGCGATGGGCAGATCGTAGTGGCTCCCCTCCTTTGGAAGGTCGGCCGGCGCGAGGTTCACCGTGATGCGCTTGGTAGGCAGGGCGAGCCCCGACGACACCAGCGCCGAGCGCACCCGCTCGCGCGATTCCCCCACCGCCTTGTCGGGCAGGCCGACGACATTGAAGACGACGTTCCCCGGCGAGATCTGCACCTGGACATCGACCGCCCGCGCCTCGATTCCCTGAAAGGCGACCGTCGCCACGCGCGTGACCATAAAACAACCTCGTGCAACTATTTACGCGACATTATGCGCAAAGGTTGTGTTGCTCAAGTGTTCGTTTGTGGTTTTATGAGGACTCCGTCAATTATCCCCGCGCATCCTCCAGCAGCATCTCCGCCCCCTTCTCCGCGATCATCATCGTCGGTGAATTCGTGTTGCCCGAGGTGATGCGCGGCATCGCGGAGGCGTCGACGACGCGCAGACCCGCGATCCCGCGCACCCGCAGGCGTTCGTCGAGCACTGCCAGGGGGTCCTCGGCCACGCCCATCTTCGCGGTGCCGACGGGATGGAAGATCGTCGTTCCGATCTCGCCAGCCGCTTTTGAGAGATCCTCGTCGCTCTCGATGGCGATCCCCGGCTTGAATTCCTGTGGCCTGAACTCCCGCAAGGGTTCCTGCGCGACGATGCGCCGGGCGAGCCTGATCGAATCGACCGCGACCCGCCGATCCTCGTCCGTGTCGAGATAGTTCGGCTGGATCAGCGGAGGGGCGGAGGGGTCGGTGTTCGCCGCGTGGACGCTCCCCCGGCTCGTCGGACGCAGATTGCAGACGCTGGCGGTGAAGGCGGGGAAATCGTGCAGGCCGTCGCCGAATTTTTCGAGGGAGAGCGGCTGGAAGTGGAATTGCACGTTGGGCGTCGCGTAATCGGGCGAGGAGCGCGCGAACGCGCCCAGCTGCGAGGGCGCCATCGTCAGCGGGCCGCGCCGCATGAGCGCATATTGCGCCACCATGCCCGCCCGCTTCAAGAGGCTGGCATATTCGGTGTTGAGGGTGCGCACCCCCTCGACCTTGAAGATCGGGCGCAGCTGCAGGTGATCCTGCAGGTTCTCACCCACGCCCGGAAGATCGAGCACGGGCGCAACCCCGATTTCGCGCAGCCGCGCACCCTCACCGATGCCCGAGAGCTCGAGGATCTTGGGCGAGGCCACCGCCCCCGCGCTCAGCACCACCTCCCCTGCCGCCCGCGCGTGCAGGCGCTCGTTCCCGCTGTGGAAGATCACGCCGGTCGCGCGCCCGTCCGCGATCGTCACGCGCTCGACCGCGACCCCCGTCTCCAGCCGCAGGTTCGGGCGCCAGAGGATCGGCGTGAGGAAGCCCCGCGCCGCGCTCCAGCGCCGGCCGTTCTTCTGGTTGACGTGGAAATACGAGACGCCGGAATTGTCCCCCCGGTTGAAATCCTCGACGGGCGGAATACCGGCCGCCTCGCAGGCCTCGATGATGCGGTCGAGGATCTTCCAGCGCATGCGCGGGTGATCGACGCGCCATTCGCCCCCGCCGCGATGATGCTCGTCGGGGCGGGCATGGTCCTGATGCTTGTGGAAATAGGGGAGAACGTCGTCCCAGCCCCAGCCGGTCAGCCCGAGCTGGCGCCAGTTGTCGTAATCGGCGGACTGGCCGCGCATGTAGATCATCGCGTTGATCGCCGACGATCCGCCGATCACCTTGCCGCGCGGATAGGCCAGTTCGCGACCGTTGAGGCCGGGGACGGGCTGGGTGCGGAACATCCAGTCGGCGCGGGGATTGCCGATGGCGAAGAGATAGCCGACGGGGATGTGGAACCAGATCCAGTTGTCGCGCCCGCCCGCCTCCAGCAGCAGCACCTTGTTGCGCGGATCGGCGGAGAGGCGGTTGGCGAGCACGCAGCCGGCGGATCCCGCCCCCACGATGATGTAGTCGTATTCACCGATATCCCGGTCGAACTCGGCCATTTCCTCACCCCCGCCGCATCGCCGCCACGCGACGCTCAGACGCAGGCTAGCGTGACCGGGCGCACCGCATCCATGCGATTATGCACAATAAGCGCGGTGCGTCAGTGCAGGGCGGAGGAGGCGGGCCTCGATTCCTCGAGCATCTCGCGGATGGAATCGAGATGCGGGTTGAGCGCCAGGGCCACCGCGAACGCCGCCCGCGCCTCGTGCACATGGCCATGGCGCAGGCAGATCTGGCCGAACCCGGCGACGGCTCCGAAGTGGCGTGGCTCCAGGCGCAGCGTCTGCGTGATGTCGGTGACGGCATCGGCGTCGCGATCCTCGACGAAGGCGAGTGTCGCGCGCTTGTTCCAGGCCTCGGCCCAATCGGGGTAGCATGCGACGAGCTCATCGAGCAGCGGCCGTGCCTTGTCGAACTCGCCCGCGGCGAGCGCATCCACGGCCTCCGCCATCAGGCTCTCGGCAGCCGGATCCGAGTGCGATATCCAAAGCGCCCAGACGAGGTCCTCGACTTCGTCGGGCGAGCGCGCGGGTTCAGGCATGGCGAGTTCCGCGAGCAGGCGCGAAAGACGCCGCTGAACCCCGTTGCGACCGCCGTCGTGCGGCTCGCGCTCGGCCAGGATCAGGCCGAGGACGCCGTCGATGGCGGGCTCGAAAGGCGTGGACATCCCGCTCGGTTGGTGCATCGCGATCTCCATTCGTTGCTCCGGTTATGCCGGACCTGCCTTTCGGAAGTTTTACTGTTATCTCAAGTAGTGCGAAAAGCCGCCGGGAGAAGCTCCCGCATCGAATTTTTCAAGCATCGTCAATGCGGTCGGGGGTTTTCGCGGTGGCGGAGCTATGGCTGGGACAATTCCGGCTCTTGCCCGCGGGCATCGGGTTGTTTACCGTTCGTTCACCATAACCCAAACGTTCCACATCACGCATGAACTCGGCAAGCATGAACTCGGCACGCATGAACTCGGCACGCATCCTCGCCCCTCTCCCGATCGACGGCCGACAATCAGCGACTGCGCTCGCCGTTCAGCGCGGCGTTCGGCGGCTCTTCGCGCAGCTGGGCGCAGTCACCGTGACGGAACTGACGCTCGCATCGGGCCGGCGGGCTGACATCGTCGCCCTGTCGCGGGACGGGGTGCTGACGATCGTCGAGGTGAAATCGAGCATCGCCGACTTCCGTGCCGACCGGAAGTGGAGCGAATACCGCCTGTTCTGCGACAGGTTCTACTTCGCCATCCCCGAAAGCGTTCCCGTCGAAATCATGCCGGAAGAAGCCGGCCTCATTCTCGCAGACGGATTTGGAGCGGCGGTTCTGCGAGATGCTCCGCTTCACGGGCTCGCCGGGGCGCGGCGCAAGGCGGTAACGCTGAGATTCGCCCGCAGCGCGGCGGCGATGCTGCACACCCTCGCCGATCCGCAAGCGGTTTTCGGCGAGGAGTTCTGAGGGCTGAAACTCAGCGAGGAGCGCGCTTGGCGAGGATGCGCTGCAGCGTGCGGCGGTGCATGTTGAGGCGACGTGCGGTCTCGGAGACGTTGCGTCCGCACAATTCGTAGACCCGCTGGATGTGCTCCCAGCGCACGCGGTCGGCCGACATGGGATTCTCGGGGGGCAGAACGCGCCCGTCCGGTCCTGCGCTCAGCGCCGCATCGATCTCGTCGGCATCGGCGGGCTTGGCGAGGTAATCGAAGGCGCCGAGCTTCACGGCCGTCACTGCGGTGGCGATATTGCCGTAGCCGGTCAGAACCACGCCGCGCGCTTCCGGTCGGCGCTCCTTGAGCCGGGTGATGACTTCGAGACCATTGCCGTCGCCGAGCCGCATGTCGATCACGGCATAGGCAGGAGCTGCTTCGTCGATTGCGGCGAGCCCGTCGGCGACGCTCTCGGCGACCCGCACCTCATAGCCACGGCTCTCCAGAGCCCGTGCCAGCCTGGTCGAGAACGGCCGATCGTCGTCCACGATCAGCAGGCTCTTCTCGAGAATAGTTCCACTGGCGACCTGTGCCTCTACCATGTCCATGTGAACTCCTGTTGCTGCGGGTTTCCTCCGGCACCGCAATTCGTCTCAGGACTTCAGATGGGGCGCTTTTCGCGTTTATCCACTCTGGAATGACCCTCATACGTCCGATTCGTCGGCCCATTCGAACAGTTTCCGCGGCCAGACGATGTGGACCACCGCTCCTTGGGCCGGGGGGGCGGCGTTGGTCAGGACGAGCTGCGCGCCCGTGCGCTCGATCAGCGTCTTGGCGATGAAGACGCCGAGCCCGTGCCCGGCCGCCTTCTCCTCCAGCCCGCGCTTGTCGGCTCCACGGCTTGTAACGTAAGGCTCTCCGAGGCGCAGGAGGATGTCGGAAGCAAAGCCCGGCCCGTCGTCGCGGATCTCGAGCCGCACCTGATCGGGGGTCCAGCTGGCTTTAATCGTCACCTCATCCTCGGCAAAATCCACCGCGTTGTCGACGAGGTTCGTGAGACCGTAGATCAGGCCGGGGTTGCGCCTGCAGAAGGGTTCGGGCCCTTCGCCGCTCGCGAAAATGTGAATGGGAACGCCGATGCCGCGCTGCGGATCGACCACCTCCTCCAGCACGTGTTTCAGGCTGATGTGTTCGAGGAACGGCCGCTCCTCCTCTTCCTGCCCGAGCGAGGTCAACTTGCCGAGAATGGCGCGGCAGCGTTCGGACTGGTCGCGCAGGAGCGCGAGATCTTCCGCCATCTCCGCGTCCTGGGGCGTGCGCCGCAGCATTTCCTTGACCACGAGGGTGATGGTCGCGAGCGGCGTCCCGAGCTCGTGCGCGGCGGCGGCGGCGAGGCCGTCGATCTGCGAGAGGTGCTGCTCGCGGGCGAGGACGAGCTCCGTCGCCGCCAGCGCCTGCGCCAGCTGCCGGCCCTCTTCCGCGATGCGCCAGGCATAGACCCCGATGAAAGCCGTCCCCAGAAGGATCGAGGTCCAGACGCCGACGACATAGAGGAACGGCAGTTCGATCCGCTCGTCCGAGGTCCAGGGCAGCGGCAGGTGCACGAGCGCGAGCAAGGTGGCGCAGCCGATGGCGAGCAGGCCGAGAAAGAGCGTCCGCTCCGGCGGCAGGGCCGTCGCCGAGATCAGGACCGGCATCAGGAACAGCAGGCTGAACGGGTTCTGCAGCCCGCCCGTGAGGAAGAGCAGCAGCGCCAGCTGCACGATGTCGAAGGCGAGGAGGAACGTCGCCGGGTTGTCCGCGAGCCGGTGGCTGGCGGGGTAGCGAATGCGCAGGGCGAGATTGAGCCCCGCAGAGACAGCGATGAGAATGAAGGCCGCGCCGAAGGGCAGCTTGTAGCCGAGCCCGAAATGCACCCCCATCACGGCGACGCCCTGCCCCGTGATCGCAAGCCAGCGCAGGCGCACGAGCGTGTCGAGCCGCAGCCGGCGGGCGTTGAGGCTCAGGTCTTCCGGGTCACGCATGATCATCCCGGCAATCTAGTGCGAAAACGGGTGGTGGGGAGAGTTCTTGCGAATGCAGCACACCTCCCATGTGTGCCATCCCCAGCCGGAGCCGCGATGCGGTCGAGGGAAGGGGCCCCAGGGTGCGAATCGCGGACATGGCTCGGGGGCAGCAAAACCCATCCCGCGTACCATGTCCCCCGTGCGTAGCTCCCCGCAACGCGAAGCTCCGGGAGGGGGAAACACCTCCCTCCCCCGCTCCGCGGCTCAGCGCATTGTCGGAATGACGAATTCCGCGCCGTCCTTCACGCCCGACGGCCAGCGCGACGTCACCGTCTTCGTCTTGGTGTAGAACCGAAACGCGTCCGGGCCGTGCTGGTTGAGATCGCCGAAGCCCGAGCGCTTCCAGCCGCCGAAGGTGTAGTATGCGATGGGGACCGGGATGGGCACGTTGATGCCCACCATCCCCACATTCACCTTCGCGGCGAAATCGCGCGCGGCATCACCGTCGCGGGTGAAGATCGCGACGCCGTTGCCGTATTCGTGGTCGTTGGCAAGCGCAAGGCTCTCGGCGTAGTCCTTGGCGCGCACCACGGAGAGGACCGGGCCGAAGATCTCCTCCTTGTAGATGCGCATGTCCTTCGTCACGTTGTCGAACAGGCAGCCGCCGAGATAGAAGCCGTTCTCGTAGCCCTGCAGCTTGAAGCCGCGCCCGTCGACTGCGAGCGTCGCGCCCTCCTTCACGCCCAGATCGACATAGCCGATCACCTTGTCGAGATGCGCCTTCGTCACCATCGGGCCGTAATCGGCGGAGGGATCGGTCGAGGGGCCGATCTTCAGGCTTTCGACGCGCGGGATGAGCTTCTCCATCAGCCGGTTCGCGGTCTGCTCGCCGACGGGGACAGCCACCGAGATCGCCATGCAGCGCTCGCCCGCCGAGCCGTAGCCCGCGCCGATCAGCGCATCCACCGCCTGGTCCATGTCGGCGTCGGGCATGATGATCATGTGGTTCTTGGCGCCGCCGAAGCACTGGGCGCGCTTGCCGGTGGCGGAGGCGCGCGAATAGACGTATTCCGCGATCGCCGTCGAGCCGACGAAGCCCACGGCCTTGATGTCGGGATCGTCGAGAATGGCGTCCACCGCCTCCTTGTCGCCGTTGACGACGTTGAGGATGCCGGCGGGAAGGCCCGCCTCGATCATCAGTTCGGCGAGGCGCATGGGCACGCCCGGATCGCGCTCGGAGGGCTTCAGGATGAAGGCGTTGCCGGCAGAGATCGCAGGCGCGAACTTCCACATCGGGATCATGGCGGGGAAGTTGAACGGGGTGATGCCGGCGACGACGCCGAGCGGCTGGCGCATGGAATAGATGTCGATCCCGGGACCCGCGCCCTCGGTATACTCGCCCTTCATCAGATGCGGTGCGCCGAGCGAGAATTCGCAGACCTCGAGCCCGCGCTGGATGTCGCCCTTCGCGTCGGGGACGGTCTTGCCGTGCTCGCGGGCGAGAAGCTCGGCGAGTTCGTCGTAGCTCTGGTGCAGCAGGTCGATGAACTTCATCATGACGCGGGCGCGGCGCTGCGGGTTCGTCGCGGCCCAGGCGGGCTGCGCGGCCAGCGAATTCTCGACGGCTGCGCGCAGCTCGGCCTTCGTGGCGAGCGCAACTTTGGACGGGATCTCTCCTGTCATCGGCTCGTAGACGTCGGCAAAGCGCCCTGATGTACCTTCGACGTGCTTGCCGCCGATGAAATGTCCATATGTCGCCATGGTGGTTCCCTCACTCGCCCGATCCGGCATTCTTCGCCCTTGTCTGGGCTATTTTTTTCCCTGCGTGAACCGTAGTTTCACGACAGCCGCTGTGCAAGTTTGACCAACTAGGCAAAAAGTGCGAGGCGAAGAAAAAATTGTTGGGGCGCGGGAACCTTCGGCCGGTCGGGAGGTTGATCCGCTGGACAGTTCGCGGCCTTCGCCCCGGCGACCAGAATATCGATCGGGACGACGAGTTGGACCGTTGAAGCAGCGCAAAGCCGGAAGTTATCTTTTCAAGTCCACGTTCAGAGGCCTGACGGCGAGATCGCTGCTGCTGCCGCTCGTCGTGATGCTGGCGGGCCTGTTGGCGACGCTGCTGCTTTCCTTGCTCTATGATCGTCTCGCACAGGAGCGCGACGCGGAACGTTTCGAAGCATTGGCCGAGCAGCGCGTCCGGGCGATCTCCGAGCGGATGAGCGACTATATCGGCCTCCTTCGCGGAGCTGCCGCCCTCATGGTCAGCGACCCGCGCGGCGTCGCCTCCGCGACGGCCTTCGAGCGATATGTCGGCCGCCTGCGACTGAACGAGCTGTATCCCGGCGTGCAGGGGATCGGCTTCGCCGCCGCCATCCGGGGCGAAGACCTGGAAGTCGTCGAGCAGCGGATCAGACGGGATGTCGCTCCGGACTTTCGGATCTGGCCGGATGGGGAGCGCGATTTCTACGGACCCATTATCTACCTCGAACCACGCGACGAGCGAAATCAGGCCGCGATCGGCTATGACATGTATTCCGAGGAGGTGCGCCGCGACGCCATGGACCGGGCGCGGGACGACGGTCTGCGCGCAGCGTCGGGAAAGGTTGAACTGGTCCAGGAGATCGACGACCAAAAGCAGCCGGGCTTCCTCGTCTACATTCCCTCGTATCGCGGCGGAACGGTTCCCGAGACGGTGGAAGAGCGGCAAGAGGCTTTGCTGGGGTGGGTATACAGCCCGTTTCGTGCCCGCGACCTCTTCAATCTCGGCGCTGGGCTCGACGCGTCGCTCGAACTATCCGTCTCCGTCTATGACGGCCAATCCGTCGCTCCGGAGAACCTCCTCTACCGCTCCGCTCCGATGGAGGCGGCGCCACGGAGCCTCGCCTACGAAACGAGCAGGGTGATCGACGTGGCCGGGCGTCAGTGGACCGTCGTCATGGCGACGACACGTCTCTTTGCGCGGGATTCGGCCCGTTACGTCTTCCCCTATCTGCTCGCTGTCGGCGCGATCGTATCGTTGCTTCTCGGCATCGCGACTTTCGCCCAGGCCCGCGCGGCGCAGCGGGCTCGCGACGCGAACGCTGCGCTCGAAAATGCAAACGAGACGCTGGAGCATCAGGTTGAGAAACGCACGGCGCAGCTCGAGCGCGCGCGGGCCAGGCTCGCCGGTCTGATCGCCAATCTCGAGCGGGCGGTCGAATCGCGCACCGCCGATCTCACCGCCGCCAACGAGGAGATACAGCGCTTCGCCTACATCGTCAGCCACGATCTGCGCGCCCCGCTTGTGAACGTCATGGGCTTCACGAGCGAGCTCGATACGGTCCGCTCCGATGTCGAGCAATTCATGCGCGACGTCGCGGAAAAGGCTCCGGAACTCGTGACCGAAGAGGCACGGATGGCGATCGAGACGGACCTGCCGGAGGCGCTGAAGTTCATCCGCGCATCGACCGTCAGAATGGATCGCCTCATTAACGCCATTCTCAGGCTGTCACGAGAAGGCCGGCGCGTCCTGACCCCGGAGCCCATCGCCATGACCGAACTCGTGCGCGGCATCGAGGCTAACCTGGCGCACCAGCTCGACGAGGAAGGGGCGGAAATTGTCGTGGAGAACATGCCCGATATCGTCTCGGACCGTCTTGCGCTCGAACAGATCTTCGCCAACCTGATCGAGAATGCCGTGAAGTACCTCCAGCCGGGCCTTCCCGGGCGCGTGGTCGTGCGCGGTTTCGAGGAGGCCGGGCATTATCGCTACGAGATCGCGGATAACGGCCGCGGGATCGATCCGAAGGACCACGAACGCGTCTTCGACCTCTTCCGGCGCGCCGGCCAGCAGGACCAGCCGGGCGAGGGAATCGGGCTCGCCCATGTGCGTGCGCTCGTGCGAAGGCTCGGGGGTACGATTACGTTGACGTCGCAGCTTGGGCGCGGCTCGACATTTCAGATAACATTGCCCAAAGTTCTCGAATCTGGCTCGCAGGAGGCCGCATGAACGCTCAGCCCGTCACAATCATCATGATCGAGGACGACGAAGGTCACGCGCGCCTGATCGAGAAGAACATCCGCCGCGCTGGCGTCAACAACGAGATCCGCCACTTCCTCGACGGAACGAGCGCTCTCGGCCACCTGCTCGACCCGGAAAAGCGCGATCACGGCCCGTTGCTCGTGCTGCTCGATCTCAACCTGCCGGATATGAGCGGGATCGACATCCTTGCGAAGATCAAGCAGGATGACCGCACCCGCCGCGCGCCGGTCGTGGTCCTGACGACGACCGACGACCAGCGCGAGATCCAGCGCTGCTACGACCTTGGCTGCAACGTCTACATCACGAAGCCGGTCGAGTATGAAACGTTTGCCCAGGCGATACGCCAGCTCGGGCTGTTTCTCTCGGTCATGCAGGTGCCAGAGGGCTGACGACGTGCGCGACGAGCGAAAACCGGTACGGCTGCTCTATATCGACGACGATTCCGCCTTCGGGCGTCTCGTCCAGCGCAGTCTCGGCCGGCAAGGCATCACGGTGACGTTCTCTGACGGTGGAGACGATGGTCTCGCGCGGCTGCGGGAGGAGGCGTTCGACATCGTCGCCCTCGATCACTTCATGCCCGGTAAGGAGGGCCTTGAAGTCCTCGCCGAGATCCGCGCGCTGGCTGCCCCTCCCCCGGTGATCTACGTCACCGGCGCGGATGAGGGGCGCATTGCCGTCGCCGCGCTGAAAAGTGGCGCAGCCGATTACATCGTCAAGGATGTCGGCGGCGCATTCTTCGATCTTCTGTGCGCATCGATCGCGCAGGCGCTGGAGCAGGAGGCGGTTCGTCGCGCCAAGGAGGCCGCCGAGCGGGAGGTGCGCGAGGCGCGCGACCGGGCGGAGCTTCTCCTGCGCGAGGTCAATCACCGCGTCGCCAACAGCCTGCAGCTCGTCGCCTCGCTCGTTTCCATGCAGAAGAGCATGGTCGGCGACGAGGGGGCGCGCAACGCGCTCGTCGAGACGCAATCGCGTATCTCCGCCATCGCGCAGATCCACCGCCGGCTCTACACCTCGATGGACGTTTCCAACATCGACATGGACGCGTATCTCGGCGGGCTCGTCGAGGAACTGGACCAGGCCATGCGCGCAACCGGATCGCGCAGCGCCCTCAAGCTGGTCGCCGAGCCGATCGAGATGCCGACGGACAAGGCGATTTCGCTGGCGGTGATCGTCGTCGAGCTCGTCACCAATGCCGCGAAATACGCGTATCCGGAAGGCGAGGACGGCGAGGTCCGCATCGTCCTCAACCGCAACGGAGAAGGCGTCCTGCTCGCGGTGGAGGATGACGGCGTCGGCTATGACGGGGCGAGCGCCCCGCAGGGCAGCGGCCTCGGCGGTCGCATCATCAGCGCCATGGCCACGAACCTGCGCACGCAGATCGCATTCGATGCGAAGCACCGCGGCACACGCGCCCTCCTCCACTTCACGCTTATGGACACGCCGGCGGATGCGATCGCCGCGACGGCTTAGGCCCTGACGTCTCGAGGCGCTGCCTCACTCGGCCGCGTTGCGCGGCTTCAGCAAGGACAGGGGCGTGATCCTGATCGCGGTGATGCGGTTGCGGGACTTGCGCAGCACCTGGAAGCGGAAGCCGTGGAAGGTGAAGGCCTGGCCCGCATCGGGGATGAGCTGCGCCTCGTGGATGATGAGACCGGCGATGGTCGTCGCTTCCTCGTCGGGCAGGTCCCAGTCCATGACGCGGTTGAGATCGCGGATCGGCACCGAGCCCTCGACATTGACCGAACCGTCATTCTGCACGCGCACGCCCTGGACGGCGACGTCGTGCTCGTCCTTGATGTCGCCGACGATCTCCTCGAGGATATCCTCCAGCGTCACCAGTCCCTGCACCTCGCCGTACTCATCGACGACGAGCGCAAAGTGCGTCTTCTTCGAGAGGAAGGCGCGCAGCTGGTCGCGCAGGCTCGTCATGTCCGGGATGAACCAGGGCTCGAAGGCGATGTTCTCGATCTTCAGCTTCCCGGCATCGCCGTTCACGACGTCCAGCGCGCGCAGGAGATCCTTGGCGTGCAGCACCCCGACGATGTTCTCGTGCTTCTCGCGCCACAATGGCAGGCGCGTATAGGGCGAAGCCAGCACCTCGCGGACGATTTCCTCCGCCGGGAGGTCGGCGTTGATGATCCGCATCTTGGTGCGGTGGACCATGACGTCGGCAACCGAGAGATCGTTCAGATCGAGCAGCCCGCCCAGCATGTCACGCTCGACCTTGGCGACGCCGCCCTCCTGATGCAGGAGATCTAGCTGACCGCGCAGCTCTTCCGTCGCCGAGAGCACGCTCTGGATGCCCCCGAGTTCGAAGCCGAAGCGGCGCAGGAGCCAGCGGATGAAGGCCTCGATCGCCATGGTCAGCGGCCCGAAGAGCGCGACAATGATGGAGATCGGCTTGGCGACGGTCAGCGCCACCCGGTCCGGATTGTTGATGGCGATGGTCTTGGGCAGAATCTCCGAGAAGATGATGACGAAGGCCGAGACGACGATGGTCGCATAGATGATGCCGACCTCGCCGAAGATGGTGAGGAGGACGCCGGTGGTGAGCGAGGCGGCCGCCGTGTTCACGAGGTTGTTGCCGATCAGGATGCCCCCGATCAGCCGCTCGCGCATCATCAGCATGCGATTGACCAGAGCCGCCCGTGCATCGCCCGCCTTCTCCATAGCCAGCATGCGCGCCCGCGAGGACGCCGTCAGCGCCGTCTCGCTGCCGGAAAAGAACCCGGAGACGATGAAGCACACAATGACGGCTGCAACCGGGATCCAGATAGACCCGTCCATCGATATCAGGCTCCAGCGATTTCGTCGGCGAGGAAGTCGCGGACTGCGGGCACGTCGACGCCCTTGGCGATATAGCTCTTGCCGATGCCGCGCGCGAGGATGAAGGTCAGCGCACCGCCGACGACCTTCTTGTCCTGCGCCATCGCGTCAAGCAGCGCCTCGGCGGGGCCGACGGCGTGGCCCGGGATGTCGGAAAGCTTCGTCGGCAGGCCCACATCCATCAAATGCGCCGCCACCGCATCGGCTTCCGATCGCGGGCAGACGCCCAGCGCGGCCGAGAAGCGGAACGCCATGGCCATGCCCAGCGCCACCGCCTCGCCGTGAATCAGCCGGGTCGAATCGTATGCCGTGATCCGCTCCAGCGCGTGTGCGAAGGTGTGGCCGAGATTGAGCAGCGCCCGGTCCCCGAGTTCGCGCTCGTCGCGCGCCACGATGGCCGCCTTGGCGCGGCAGGCGACGGCGACCGCATGATCGCGCTCGCTGCCGCCTTCGAGGACGCCGCGCCAGTTCTCGCAGCACCAGCCAAAGAACGCAGGATCGTCGATCAGGCCGTATTTCACGGTCTCGGCATAGCCGGCCTTCTGCTCGCGCTGCGGCAGCGTGTCCAGAAGCGCGGTGTCGGCGAGCACGAGATCGGGCTGGTGGAACGCGCCGACGAGGTTCTTGCCGTGGACGGAATTGATGCCGGTCTTGCCGCCGACGGAGGAATCGACCTGCGCCAGCAGACTCGTCGGGATCTGCACGAAGCGCATCCCGCGCCTCACGATCGCCGCCGCAAAGCCCGCGAGATCGCCGACGACCCCGCCTCCCAGCGCCACGACGATATCGCCGCGCTCGATCCGGTGGCTGAGGATCGTGTCGCAGACCCGCGCCAGCGTCGCATAGCTCTTCGAGCCCTCGCCGGGCGGGACCGTGATCAGCTCGCTGCGCACCCCCGCCCCTGCGAGGTTGCGCGCGAGGCGGTCGCCGTGCAGCCGCGCGACGTTGTCGTCGGTGACGACGGCCGCGGCGCGCGCGCCCAGCGCCGCAATCCGCGCACCCGCCTGCTCCACCACGCCGCGACCGATGAGGATGTCGTACGCGCGATCGCCGAGCGCGACATGCACGGTTTCGACTGCTCCGGACGTGTTGTGCAGGGACGCGTCAACGGGCGCGGCATCCGCGGCGAGCTGGGTCACTTCGCGTTCTCCATCGTGAGATAATCGTCGAGCGCGGCGACGATGGCTTCGACCACCTGCTCGTGCGTGCCCTCGCGAGATTCGACCGTCACGTCCGCTTCCGCGTAGACGGGGTAGCGCATGTCCATCAACTTGCGCATCGTGCCTTCGGGATCGGGGTTCTGCAGCAGCGGCCGGTTCGAGCGCTTGCGGACCCGCCGCATCAGCGTATCCAGATCCGCCTTCAGCCAGACGGACACCCCCGCTTCCTTCACGTTGGAGCGTGTCGTCTCGTCCATGAAGGCGCCGCCGCCGGTCGCCAGCACGATCGAGCCGTCACGCAGGAGCCTGTCGATGACCCGCCGCTCGCCGTCGCGGAAATGCGCCTCGCCGTAGATCGCGAAGATGTCCGGGATCGACATCCCGGCGGCTTCCTCGATCTCGTTGTCGGCATCGCAGAACATCAGGCCGAGGCGCGCGGCGAGACGGCGGCCGACGGTGCTCTTTCCTGCGCCCATCAGCCCGACGAGGACGATCGCGCGACCCGCCAGCAGGTGCTTGACGCGCCCTTCGCGCGGCACGGCGCCGGAATCGCCGCCACCGCCGCCGCGATTGGCCGCAGCCCCGGAACTCGCATCCGGCTCCTCGAGCCGCTTGTTTTCGGTTATCTGGATCGTCTCGCTCATCCCGCAATCTCTAACACCGGGAGACGCGCCTGTCACATGCTTGTCGCGCCGGCGGCCAAGGCGTCGCCGACTGCACCTACCGCGTTTGAAGGGTTGCCAGACGCGTCGGGACGTGTTGCAAACGATACACAAGTTTTGATCCGGGGGCTTTGCGTCAATCGTGCCGACCTTGTTTCGTTTCATCGTCATCCTGGCCGTTCTCGCCGGACTGGGCTACGCGGCGATGTGGGCGCTCGCCACCTTCGTGGAGCCGCAGCCCCGCGAGATGTCCACCACCGTCCCGCCGTCGCGTCTCGCGCCTCGCTGAGGTGATCGCATGGCGTCCACCGGCTCGCGCTACTTCTCACTCTTCCTCGACATGCTGGCCTCCGAGCGCGGTGCAGCAGTCAACACGCTGGACGCGTATCGTCGCGATCTCGAGGACTATGCCGGCTATCTCGCATCGGTCGGCGAAAAGCCCGAGACCGCCAACGCCGCCCTTCTGCGCGGCTTTCTCGAAAGCATCGCCGAGCGCGGCCTGAGCCCGGCATCGGGAGCGCGCCGCCTCTCGGCCGTGCGCCAGTTCCACAAGTTCCTCTACAGCGAAGGCTATGCGGCCCAGGACCCGACGGCCTCGCTGTCGGGACCGCGCAAGGCCCGCCCGCTGCCGAAGACGCTGAGCATAGATCAGGTCGATCGGCTGATCGAGGCCGCGCGCGAAGCCTGCACCCGCGAGGGCGGCTCTCCGTCGGAGCGCCTGCGCGCCCTGCGGATGCACTGCCTGCTCGAACTGCTGTATGCGTCGGGATTGCGCGTCTCCGAACTCGTGGCGCTGCCCAAATCGGCCGCGCGGACGCGGGAATCGCTGATCGTGGTGCGGGGCAAGGGCTCGAAGGAGCGTCTCGTCCCGCTTACGGAAGCGGCCAAGGAAGCGGCGCGGATCTATCTCGCCGAACTGGAGGCGCAGGGGCGCGCGGCCGGTCCGTGGCTGTTTCCCTCCGACAGCGAGAGCGGGCATCTCACCCGCCAGGCCTTCGCCCGCGATCTCAAGGCCGCCGCCGGCGCTGCCGGCCTGCGGGGGGATGCGATCAGCCCGCATGTGCTGCGGCATGCCTTCGCGAGCCATCTCCTGCAGAACGGCGCGGATCTGCGGCTGATCCAGGAGCTTCTGGGACACGCCGACATCTCGACGACGCAGATCTACACCCATGTGCTCGACGAACGCATGAAGGCGCTCGTGCGCGACCTGCATCCGCTTTCCGAGAGCTGAGTCGGCGCTTCAGGACAGGCTATCGACCGGAATCGCCACCTGGATCTTCAGCCCGACGGGCTCCCAGAGATAGGCGATGCGCCCGGAAAGCTGCCCCTCGATGCTTCGCTTCACCAGCGTCGTACCGAACCCGTCTGGCCCTGGGACGGCGTCGATGGCTGGTCCGTTCTCCTGCCAGTCGAGCAACAGTGTTTCGTCGCTGACGCGCCATGTGATGCTCACCCGGCCACCCGGCTCGCGCAGCGCGCCGTACTTCGCCGCGTTCGTGGCGGCTTCATGCAGGAAGAGCGCAAGGCTCGTGGTCGCCTGGCGGTCGATCCGGAAGACCGGGCCGCTGCACGTGATCCGTTGCGACACGGAACCCTCCACCTCGTCCTGATAGGGAGACAGGACCGCATCGATCAACGCCTCCAGCGTGCCCGAGTCTTCGGCGGGTTCATCGCAAGCGGGATTGACGTATGCGTTGGCGCGGGCGAGCGCGCCGAGCCGGCCCTGGATGGCTTCGGCCAGGTGCGCGGCGGAGGACGCGGAGCGGGCGCTTGCGGAAACGAGACTGCTTGCGACCGCAAACAGGTTCTTCACGCGGTGGTTCATCTCGCGCAGAACGAGCTTCTGCCGCTCTTCTCCCTGCGCGCGCTCGGTCACGTCGATCCCCTCGACAAAGATGCCGGATACGCGCCGCTCGATATCGAAGACGGGCTGGTAGACGAAATCAACGAAGCGCTGCTCGAGCTGCGCGCCGGGCGTGCGCTGGAGCGACACGACGAGGTTACGCCCGTGGTAAGGCCGCCCGCTTCGCCAAACCTCGTCGAGGAGCGCAAGAAATCCCTGATCCGCGATCTCCGGCAGCGCTGCATCGACAGGCTTGCCCACGACGTCGCGGTGGCCGATCAGCTGGAGATAGGCGTCGTTGACGATCTCGAAGACATGCTCTTCGCCTCGCAAGAGCGCCATGAAGCCGGGTGCCTGCTTGAACATCTCCCGCAAGCGCTCGCTCTCCTGCGCGATCCGCCGCTCGGCGATGACGCGGTCCGTCGTGTTGACCACGATCGCAAGCACGCCCCCCGGACTCCCGCTCTCGTCGGGCACGGGTCCGTAATCGAGGTCCAGCCAGATACGGTCCGGCGTGTCGTTGCGGTAGAGAGTCATCTCCTGGTCGCGGTAGGACAGCGCGCCTCCGCTCATCACGGCGCGCATCATCTCCTTGTTGAAGTCGATGATTTCCGGCCAAGCCTCGAAGACGGACATTCCCAGGCGGTCCCGTCCACCCGCAACGACCGCATAGGCGTCGTTGTAGATCATGACGCCATCCTCACCCCAGAGGAGGGCGATTGCGATCGGTGACTTGAGGAGTATCCCGACGGCGGTCTTCAGGCTCTGTGGCCAGTCCGAAGACGCCCCCAGCGATGTCTGGTCCCACGGAAATTCGGAAACCAGCCGTTCCATGCCTCCTGGGCCATCCTTGGGGCTCCTTGTGGGCCGACTGAATCGATCACTGTCCGGAACCCTCACCTGCCGCGATCTCCAGTTCGTCGTCGGACAATATGGCATGAAGGGAAGCGGGGATGAAAGCGTCGCTTCCCGGTCTGTCGCGAAGGACGCCGCAGATGGATGCGAGCATCATGCCTCGGCGTGGCGACCGCCGGTGAGGGCGTCGATATGAGCGCCCAGCTCCTCGAGCCGGAAAGGCTTCCCGAGGCGCGGGAGTCCCAGATCGTTCTCGGGCAATTCGCCGTATCCGGTCGCGAGCAGGATCGGCAGATCGGGCCGGAACCCACGAATTTGGGTCGCGAGTTCAATCCCCGTCATGCCGGGCATGGACTGGTCGGAGATCACGAGATCGATCTCCTCGCCAGCCTGCAGCAGGTCGAGCGCCGCACGCCCGGAGCCCGCCTCCAGAACCTCGTGCCCGAGATCGACGACCATGTCGCTCGTCGCCATCTGGATGAGCACGTCGTCGTCGACGACGAGGATGCGGAGCGGTCGGGCAGGACGCGCCTGGGATGCGGACATAATCAACTCCTGGCGATGCGGCGGGGAGCGCCGCTCATGACAAGCCAAACGATAACGTCTTCTACCCCCGGCAAGGTTCCCGTCATGGATGATCGGCACGCACTCGACGGCGAAAGCCACGCCCCCGAGCCCGCGTCCAGCCTGAAGCAAGCTTAAGCCGTTATTGCCTTTCTCATGAAGTGTCAAAAGGGCCGACGCGTATCATGAGCATAGCGAGCTTCAAGCCGATGCGAGCGAACTGGGGCAGCGTGTTTCTGCCGCTCGCCGGCATCGCTTTCGCCCTCCTCGCGACGCCGTCGCTCGCGCAGCCGTCGGAAAACCGCCCGGTTGCGGGCGCGCCTGCCAATGCGGAGGTCGAGCTCTATTGCGAGAGCATCCGGGTCCCGGCGCAGGAGGCGCGCGTCCGGTGGCAGGCGCAGGCGCTCCTCGATATCGAGGATCGGATCGAGGAACGCATGCGCGAACTGGCGGCGCTTCGCGGCGAATACGAGCAATGGCTGGCGCGGCGCGAGGAGTTCCTGCGCAAGGCCGAGGACGGCGTGATCGAGATCTACGCCCGGATGCGGCCCGATGCGGCGGCGGCGCAGCTCGCCTCCATGGACAACGAAACCGCCAGCGCCGTCATCGCCAAGCTCAACCCTCGCCAGGCGAGCGCCATCCTCAACGAAATGGAGCCCGGGCGCGCCGCTCAGCTGACCAAGACCGTCGCCGGCACCGCCCTCACCCAGGAGAACGCATTATGATGTCCCGTCTCGTATTGGTCGTCCCGCTGCTGCTCGCCGGCTGCGCGACCGATCTGACCGAAATCGGCCGGGAGCCGACGATGACGCCGGTCGGGACCGGGCTGACCTCGTATCACGCCGCGCTGCCCGCGAGTTCCTTTCCGGACCAGACGCGCCGTGAGTACCACTCGCTGTGGACCAACAACCGCGAGGATCTCTTCAGCGACCCCCGCGCCATGCGCGTCGGGGACGTGCTCACGGTCCAGATCATGATCGACGACCAGGCGCGCCTCAACAATTCCACGGGACGTTCGCGGGACGCCGGCACGAACTTCGGGCTCGACTTCGGCTTCGGCGCAGCCGGGGCGAGCACGAGCGGCAATCTCGGGGCCAACATCAATTCGGGCACCAGCGCGCGCGGACAGGGCCGGATCGACCGCTCCGAGCGCATCGAGCTCTCCGTCGCCGCCGTGGTCACGAACGTCCTCCCCAACGGTAATCTCCTCGTCAGCGGCTCGCAGGAAGTGCGCGTGAACTACGAGATGCGGATCCTGAACGTGGCCGGGATCGTGCGCCCGCGCGACATCTCCTCCCGCAACACCATCGCCTACGACAAGATCGCGGAAGCGCGCATCTCCTACGGCGGCCGCGGTCGTTCCATGGAGGTGCAGCAGCCCGGCTGGGGCCAGCAGATCTACGACCAGATCATTCCGTTCTGACGAAGGAAAAGCGCTGACATGGCAAACGCCGTCGCCCCTCTCGGCTCCCCACTCGCCTCCCCTTCGGGCACTCCCGCCACCCTCCCGGAGAAGCGCCGCGAGAAGCCCGTTGCGGGGGGCCTGACCACGTCGCAGTTCTTCGGCGCGCTCGCGATCATGACGGTGCTCGCGGTGGGGACGGGCTTTGCCCTCGCCTATACCGTGCAGGAGCGCATCACCGCAGCGCAGGCGTCGGCGGAGGCCGCTCCGCAGGTCGAGCCCGTACGATTTGCCGGCGAAATAGTGCTTGAGCGGCTCTCGCCGATCGTCACCAATCTGGCTGAACCCTCCGAGACCTTCGTGCGTGTCGATGTCTCGCTGGTGATGGACGCTCTCGAGGAAGAGGAGCGAAAGCGCCTGGCTTCCGAGGTCGCCGCCGATACGCTCGCCTTCCTGCGTACGCTGACGCTGTCCCAGATCGAGGGTGCGAGCGGGCTCCAGTTCCTCCGCGAGGACCTTTCGGAGCGCGCCGGAACGCGCTCGCAGGGCCGCGTCCGCGAACTCATCCTCGAAACGCTGGTAGTTCAATGAAACTGGTCGTGGTCAAGCTCGCTGCAACCCTCGTCGCCTTCCTCGCCCTCTCGTCAGCTCCCGTCGTCGCCCAGACGCTGGATCTCGGCGGCCTGATCCCCGATGGCGACGCCTCGACCACGGGGCGGATCGTGCAGCTCGTCCTGCTGCTCACCGTGCTGTCGATCGCGCCGGGCCTGATGATCATGGTGACGAGCTTCACCCGCTTCGTCGTCGCGCTGTCCTTCCTCCGCTCGGGGATGGGCCTGCAATCGACCCCGGCCAACCTCGTCCTGATCTCGCTCGCCTTGTTCATGACCTTCTACGTCATGGCCCCCACCTTCGACCGGGCCTGGGAGCAGGGCATCCAGCCGCTCCTGCAGAACGAGATCACCGAGGAAGAGGCTTTCGAGCGCACCACCGGACCGTTTCGCGAATTCATGCTGGCCCATGTCCGCGAGCAGGATCTCGCCATGTTCGCCGATCTCGCGGAAGAGAGCTTCGGCACCAGCCAGGACGTGGTCGAACTACGGGTTCTGATTCCAGCCTTCATGATCTCGGAACTGCGTCGCGGCTTCGAGATCGGCTTCATCATCGCGCTGCCCTTCCTCGTGATCGACATCATGGTCGCCACCATCATCATGTCGATGGGCATGATGATGATGCCCCCCACCGTCATCGCACTGCCCTTCAAGATCCTCTTCTTCGTCCTGATCGACGGCTGGAACCTGCTGGTGGGCGGGCTGGTGCGATCGTTCTTCTAGCGAGGCTCGGTCTCCGCCTGCCATCCCCTCCTGCGACGTCTCCGGCGGCGTGCGGCGGGACAGTGCAGGGGGAAGGGCTGTGCCTCAGGCTCGCCGTTCAAATCCCCTTGTACATCACCGTCGTCGCATCCAGCCTGCTCCCCGCCGGGTCGCGTGCGTAACCGGGGATCACGCCCGCCGTCGCGTAGCCGAGCGAGGCGTAGAGCGGTTCGGCGGCGTCCCCGGTGCGGGTGTCGAGGGTGACGAGGCTGCGCCCGATACCGCTTGCGATCGCCTCGAGCTCCAGCATCAACGCCCGCGCGATGCCCCGGCGGCGAAAGCCCGGGTGGACGATGAGCTTGCGGACTTCCGCTCGGTGCGGCTGGTTTGGCGGCGTGTCGTGGTCGAGCTGGACGGAGCCCGCGAGCACGCCGTCCACGCGCGCGACGAGGAGCACGCGGGTGCCCGCCCGGACCTGCGGGAGAACGCTCGTCGCCCAGAACGCCGTCGCGTCGTCCATCCCGAAGGGCAGGACGAAGCTGATGCTCGCACCGTCGTGGACGCAGACGTGCAGCAGGGCGGCGAGTTCGGCGAGGTTCGCCTCGGCTTCGTCGGGAGAAAGGATTTTGATCGGGGCGGTCATTGGCCTTGCCTTCGCTAGACGATGAAGAGGATGTAGCGCGCCCCGCAATCCTCGCCCGTCGCGAAAGCGCTCGGGCCGAAAAGCTGGTAACGCAGGCAATCGCCGGGGAGGAGTTCGTGGGAGCGCCCGTCGAGGCTGACGCAAAGCCGCCCCTCGAGCAGGATGAGGTGATGCTCCAGCCCGGGGCGCGGGGGCACGTCGTAGGCGATGCGCGCGCCAGGATCGAGCACGCATTCAAGCGCCTCCCCCGCCAGCGGCTGCGCCGGCGGGGAGACCGAACGGCGGCGAAAGCCCGCGCTGGCATCGCTCCAGACCATCTGCTCGCTGCGGCGAACGAGCGGCTCGAAATCCTCCTCGACCATGCGCATCAGCCGCGACATGGTGAGCCCATATGCGGCGCAGAGCTTGCCGAGCGCGTTCGCGGTCGGGCTCACCTCGGCGTTTTCAAGCCGCGAGAGCGTGGCCCGGCTCACAGAGCTGCGCCCGGCGAGTTCGTCGAGGGACCAGCCCCGCTCGGTACGCAGGCTCTTCAGGCGCCGGGCGAGGCGCTGGTCGGTATCGGTTTCCTGTGCAGTCGCATCCACGTCGGGAATATTTCTCATATATGAGAATACGTCAAGCGGCTTAATTGCCTTGAGACGCGGCGCGCGCGCTCCATATGCATGCGGGAACCGAGGAGCAAACAGTGGTCGACGCGACGAAATCCGCCCCCAACACCCAACTCACCGTGTATTTCGACGGCGGCTGCCCGCTCTGCACGCGCGAGATCGACTTCTTTCGCAGGCGGCCCGGCGCGGAGGCGGTATCGTGGGTGGACGTCTCGGCAGTGGAGGGCCACAGCGTCGCGCCGGGGCTGACCCGCGAGGCGGCAATGGCGCGGTTTCATGTCCGGCGCGGCGATGGGGCGCTTCTCTCGGGCGCAGCCGCCTTCGCGGAGATGTGGCGCGCGCTGCCGGGCTTCCGCGCGTTCGGCCGCATCGCCGCCATCTGGCCGCTGACGCCGTTGCTGGAGCTGGCGTATCGCGCGTTCCTGCCGGTGCGGCCCCGGCTGCAACGACTGGTAAGCGGCGAGCGGCGCGAGGTCGCATGCGAGGTCGCTTGCGCGCCCTGCGACGAAATTGGCAGGGGAGAACGCCGTCGCACGACTCCCCATCGCCGCGATCCGGGTTAAAACCGTGGCATGGCCCTGCACCTGCTCAAACTCTGCGTCGGCGTGGAATCGATCCGGGATCTCGAAGAGTGGATTGAAGAGACGCGCATACACATGAAGCGCCTCGGGCGCGCCTACGAGCAGATGCATACAACGCGGATGGTGCCAAAGCGCCTGGACGAGATCGTAGGCGGCGGCTCGCTCTACTGGGTGATCAAGGGCCAGCTCTGCGCCCGCCAGACCATCACCGACATCCACCCCTTCAAGGACGGCGACGGGATCGGCCGCTGCCACCTGGTGCTGGAGCCGCAGGTCGTCCCCGTCGAGCCGCGCCCCTGCCGCCCGTTCCAGGGCTGGCGCTATCTCGAGGTGAAGGACGCGCCAAGGGATCTTTATGGCGATCTGTCCCGCGACGCCGCAGGCGATCTCGCCGCGATGCCGGAACAGCTGCGCCGGGAGCTGGCGCAGCTGGGGTTGTTGTAGGGCGGGTGCGGGCTCGAGCCGCCGCTATTCCCCCGCTCCCGCTTGCGGTGGGGAGGGGCATTTATGCCGTTGGAAGAACAACGGAAAGCGCTGGACGTTTATCCGATCATCAAGTCCGTCGCGCGCCCAGCCCCGTGTTTTCCCTCCCCTCAGGGATTTCTCTGCAAAAGATCTTGCCTTCAGGGTTTGGTTCTGAATCGATGATGAAGGACTTTTTGGGGGCGGGTTATGGGCGGTCGTGATCAGTTGAGC
>Ga0208490_100470_pt1 | contig 24860 bp, 19 predicted proteins | sample SubbioAug_CSWold_FD_184818 | JGI IMG/M metagenome (GOLD analysis project Ga0208490, IMG submission 184818) | Serpentinite rock and fluid subsurface biosphere microbial communities from McLaughlin Reserve, California, USA - CR11Aug_CSWold (SPAdes) | ecosystem: Environmental > Terrestrial > Deep...
GCGGGCGTAGTCGCGCCACACGCCCGCCACGAAGAAGCGGGTCTGCGTGTCGTCCGCCGAGGGAAAGGCCTGCGCCAGGGCGGGCAGCCAGCCGCCGGGCCGGGCGCCGTACAGGTCCACCATGGCCTCGCTCACGTACACCGGCACCACCGGTGTACCCGTGTCGGCCGGCACCGCCAGCGGGTTGCCCACCAGGGGCAGGGCGATGGCGCCGCCCGCTGCGGCGCCGAGGGGCCGGGCGATCAGCGTCACGGCGGGGCGCACGGGATCGAACTGCACCGGTGTGGCGCGCAAGCTGTCCACGCGCAGCACGCCCGGCACCGCCGCCACGGCGCGGGCAAAGGCGTCGGGCAGGTGGCTGCTGTCCGGGCCGCCGCCGCTGCCGCCCGTGCTGCGCACGTACAGCTGGGCGGGCAGCACGGCGTCGAGCCACTGCGTCACCGAATCCCGAAAACTCGCCACCATCACCGTGAGCGCCACCGACAGCGCCAGGCTCGCCACCACGCCACTGGTGGCCACCGCCGCGGTCTCGCGCAGCCGGCGCGAGCGTTCCACCGCCAGCAGGGGCAGGGCGTGGCGGGCCACCAGTGGCGCGATGCGGTCCAGCAGCGCCCCCACGGCCAGCGGCAGCGCGGCAATGCCACCCACCAGCAGCAGCCCGACCGAAAAGTACGCCGCCAGCGGCAAGCCAGCCACCGGCGGCGCCCAGGCCAGCGCGCCGGCCAGCACCACCAGGCCCAGCGCCAGGCTGTGCCGGCGCGCGCCGGGGTCCGACTGGGTGCCCAGCCCTTTGAGCGCGAGCGCAGGCGCCATGCGCGCGGTGGCACGGGCAGGCCACCAGCCGCCCACCACGGCCGCGGCCACGCCCAGCAGGCCGTAAAGCGCGGCGGCGCCAGTCTGCCATTGCAGCGGCGGTGCTTCGCCCGTGAAATAGCCGCCGCCCAGGTCGCCGCCCAGCACGTTCAGCGCCAACGCGGCCAAGGCACTGCCCAGCGCCACCCCCAGCACACTGCCCAGCGCGCCCAGCAGGGCGGATTCGGCCAGCACCAGCCGCAGCCGCTCGCTCGCCGACAAGCCCAGCACCCCCAGCAGTGCAAACTGCTGCTGGCGCCGCGCCACCGAGAGCGACAGCACCGAAAACACCAGGAACGCACCGGTGAACAAGGCCACCAGCGCCAGCACGGTCAGGTTCACCCGGTAGGCGCGCGACAGGTTGCTCACGCGCTCACCCGCCTGCTCGGGCCGCTGCGCCATCACCTGTGTGGGCAGGGCCAGTTCGCGCAGCAAGGCCTCGGGCGTGGTGCCGGGCGTCAGCCGCAGGTCGATGCGGCTGAGCTCGCCCAAGCGGTCCATCAGGTCTTGCGCGGCGGCCACGTCCATCACCAGCAGCGGCGCGCCGGGGGCGTTCACCCGCCCGGCCACGCGCACCGTGCGCTCTTGCAGGCCGCTTCGCAGCGTCAGCGTGGCGGGCATCGTGCCGTCGCCACCGCCCGACTCATCCGTCGCGCCAGTCACCGCCAGCCATGCCGCCGGGTTGAGAAACACCGCGTCGGGCGCAAAAATGTCCAGCCGCCGCGCGCTGCCTTCGCTGCTCGCAGCGCCTGCGCCGACTTGCAGTGGCATCAGTGCGGGTGACACACCGCCCACACTGAGCGCGTCCACCCCCAGCAGCCGCGCTGCCACCGGCGCTGTCATGGGCCCGCCCAGCAGGCTCACGCCCATCTCCAGCACCGGGCTGGCCAGGGCCACGCCGGGGTGCCCCGCCACGTGGTCCAGCAGGGTGTCGGGCAGGCTGCCCTGGCGGGCACGCAGTTCCAGGTCGGGCTGGCCGTTGACCGACTGCACGGCGCTGGAGAACTCGGCCAGCGCCGATGCATTGATCAGGTGCACGGCAAAGGCCAGCGCCACGCCCAGCATCACCGCCACCACGGCCGAGGCATTGCGCCACGGGTGGTGGCGCCATTCTTGCCAGGAAAAGGTGGTCAGCAGCGCGCGCATGTTGCGAGCTTAAGCGCTGGCCTGCCCTGCAGCGGGACCGACCGGCCAAGCCCGTGACACCCTGGGCTGTGAAGGGTTATGGCCTGCGTGGCCCGGAGATTGCTTGGGCGTAAGATGAATTGCCAGCCACGGTTGGCCCCACCGGCGCGCCTTTCGTGCGCGCCCCCTTTTTTCTGGCCCTTGGCCCCTTTCAACGGTAAACCCATGGTTCGCATCCACTTTGCCATCGACCTCCAGTACGCCGTCAACGCGCCCGGTGCCGACTTCATCTTCAACATCCAGGCCGCCCACACGCCGCAGCAGCAGGTGGTGTGGGAAGAATTGCAGGTCAGCCAGCCCGTGCCGCTGGTGAGCTACACCGACGCCCCCACGCGCAACCGCATCCTGCGCCTGACCGCCGGGCCGGGCAACCTGCTCACCCGCTACCGCGCCACGCTCGACCTGTACCAGCATGTGGCCGCGCCCGAGACCGTGTTCGAAACGCCCGTGAACCAGCTGCCGCCCGAGGCGCTGACCTACATCTACCCCAGCCGCTACTGCCAGTCTGACTGCGTCACCGCGCTGGCCATGAGCCTGTTCGGCAGCATGCCGCAGGGCTACAGCCGCGTCGCAGCCATCCAGGCCTGGGTGCAAGATCAGGTCAAATTCGAGTCGAACACCAGCAACTCCATGACGTCTGCGCTGGACACGCTGAACGACCACAAGGGCGTGTGCCGCGATTTTGCGCACCTCATGATCACCATGTGCCGCGCGCTCAACATCCCGGCCCGCTTCACCACCGCCATCGATTACGGCGCCGACCCGGCGCTGGGCCCGACCGACTTCCACGCCTATGTGGAGGTCTACCTGGGGCACCGCTGGTACATGTTCGACCCGTCCGGCACCGCCATTCCCATGGGCTTCATCCGGATCGGCACCGGGCGCGACGCGGCCGACGCCTCCTTTGCCACCATCTTTGGCGGCGTCGTGGCCCAGCCGCCGCGCATCGACATCTCCGCTCAGGTGAGCCCCCAGAATGGCTGGGACATGCCGGTGCACCGCCCCGAAGGGCTGTCGACGGATGCGGGCAGCCACTTTCAGGTGGGCGCGGCCTGATGCGCCCCTGAGGGACGCCCGCGGCTATGGCCTAATAGCGGTTTCCCGCAACTTTCTCAGGAACCTGTCATGGGCAACAAAATCGTCACCGAGGCCGATCGCAAAGCAACCCCCCGTCCCACGCCCGTCCCCGGCGTGTCGCTGACCACCCCCGGCCGCGGCCAGCGCGTCAGCCTGGAGCGCGGCGTGGCCACGCGCAGCAAGAAAAACCCCGGCAAGCGCTCCAAAAAGGGCGGTTGATTCGACGGCTGGCCGCTTCGGCCAGACCCATGCAAAGAGCCCGCCTGTGCGGGCTCTTTGCATGGTGGGTGCCCCGCGCTGCGCCAGCGCCCCACCACCCACAGGTCTACAATCCAGCCCTTCACCGGGGGTGCCGGGCCTGCTTGACGGCGGGCGGCGGCTGAGAGATACCCCTCTCACCTGATCTGGGTTGTGCCAGCGTAGGGAGCGTGACGAAGGCCGGCCCGCCGCCGGGTGCCACCGGGCCACTTCATGCGCTCGCTGCCTGTCTGGCGTTTTGAAAGGCGGCATCACATGCGACGGCGCATCTTCTCGGGTCTTCTGATGGCCCTGGCTTCGGTCTCCCTCTCTTCCACCGCATGGGCCCAGGGCGCCCCGCAAACCCTGCGTGTGCTCACGCACAGCTCGTTCGACCTGCCCAAGCCCCTGCTGGCCCAGTTCGAGAAAGAGGCTGGCGTGAAGCTGCAGGTCGTCAAGGGCGGAGACGCAGGCGAGATGGTGAACAAGCTCATCCTCACGCGCGCCAAGCCGATTGCCGATGTGGTGTATGGCATCGACAACACGCTGCTCTCGCGCGCGGCCAGCGCGGGCGTGCTGGATGCCTACGACGGCCCGGCCGCCCGCCGTGCGGTGGCGGCCGGCTTCGCCGATGGGGCGAGCGGCGTGGCGTCGGGCGTGGTGCCGGTGGATCACGGCTACGTCACCCTCAACATCGACAAGGCCTGGTTCGCGGGCAAAGGCCTGGCGCTGCCGACGTCGCTTGCCGACCTCACGCAGCCCGCCTACGCCAAGCTGCTGGTCGTGCAGAACCCGGCCACCTCCAGTCCCGGCCAGGCCTTCATGTTCGCCACCATCGCCGGGCTGGGCGAAGAGGCGGCGTTTGCCTGGTGGGCGCAGATGCGCGCCAACGGCGTGAAGGTGGTCAAGGGCTGGACGGAGGCCTACTACACCGAGTTCACGCGCAACGGCGGCACGCGTCCCATCGTGGTGAGCTACGCCAGCAGCCCGGCGGCCGAGGTGTTCTACAGCAAGGAGAAGCTCACCGAGTCTCCCACGGCCAACCTGTTCCTCAAGGGCGGCGTGTTCCGGCAGGTGGAGGGCGCGGCCATCGTCAAGGGCGGCAACTCGGCCGCGCGCCAGGCCGCCGGTCAGTTCATCGAGTTCCTGCGCTCGGCGCCGGTGCAGCAGGCACTGCAGACCACCATGTGGATGTTCCCCGCCGAGGCAGGCGCCGCGCGTGTCGAGGTGATGCAGCAGCACGCCCGCGAACCGGCCGCGTTTGACAACCCGAGCGCCGAGCAGATCCACCAGAACAGCAAGGCCTGGCTGCTGCGCTGGAGCCGCGTGGTGTTGAAGTGACGCCTGCTCGCCGCGCTGCAAGCGACAGCAGGCTTCGGCGTGCGGGTTCAGCAGCGCCAGTTGACGCAACACTCGCCCGCCGCGCGGCGCGCGACACCGTCACCCTGGGTCATGCGCAGCGGCCCGGCGCGGCGGGTGGCGCAGCGTTCAGCGTGGCATCCCCTTCATTGGTCGGGCGTCACGGCGTTCAAGCAACGCACGCGCTGGTTGGCTGATGCGTTCTCGTCTTCGCTGGCTTTTGCCAGCTCTGCCGCTGGCCTTTCTGGTGCTGATGCTGGTGGCACCGGTGTTGCGCTTGCTGGCGGAGGGCTGGGCAGCGGCGGGCGAGGGCTGGTCTTGGTGGGCAGTGTGGCAGGACGAGCACCTGCGCTGGCGCGTGTGGTGGTCGTTCGCGCAGGCGGCCATCACCTGCGGGGCTGCGCTGGCACTGGGCCTGCCGGTGGCCTGGGTGCTGGCCCGGCTGGAATTCAGCGGGCGCCGGCTGGTGTTGCGCCTGCTGATGCTGCCCTTCGTGGTGCCCACGCTGGTGGCCGCACTGGGCGTGCTGGCGCTCTGGGGGCCGCGCGGCTGGTTGGGTGGGCCGCTGGCGGAGGCCGGCTGGAGCCTGGAAGAGACGCCCTGGCTGCTGCTGTACGGCAACCTGTTCTTCAACCTGTGCCTAGTGGTGCGCGCCGGCGTGGACGCGCTGGAGCAGGTGAGCGCGCCGCGCGTGGCGGCTGCCCGAACCCTGGGTGCCACGCCCTGGCGCGCATTCTGGCGCGTGGAGTGGCCGGCGGTGGCGCCCTGGCTGGCGTCGGCGCTGTGTCTGGTATTTCTCTATTGCTTCTCGGGCTTTGGCCTGGCGTTGCTGCTGGGCGGGCAGCGCTACGCCACGGTGGAGGTGGAGATTTACACGCTGGTGGCGCACGACCTGGCACTGGCGCAGGCCGGTGTGCTGGCGGTGTGGATGCTGCTGCTGACCGGCGCGGTGGCCGTGGCCTACGCCTGGATGGAAAAGCGCCTGGCCGCGCCTGGGCGGGTGACGCCGGTGCCGCGCCAACGCCCGAACGGCGTCGGCCAATGGGCCGCCGTGGCGGGTGCGCTGGCGGTGCTGGGCGTCGTGTGCGCCGCGCCACTGCTGGCCATCGTGGCGCGGGCCGCGCACGCGCTGCTGTGGGGGCAGGGCGCGGCGGTGTGGCTGCAGCCCGAAACGCTGGCTGCGTTGTGGAACACGCTGCGTTTCTCGACCATGGCGCTGGCGCTGGCCACGGTGCTGGGGCTGGTGCACGCGCTGGCGGTGCAGGCGATGGATGCGTCGGGCCTGGGGCGTCGGGCGGGTGGAGCCGCTATCAAAAGTGGTGGCGGCACTGGCGGTACTGGCGTTACTGGCGGTGTGGCCGCCGGTACAGCCGGGATTGCCAGCGCTGCCGGGGTTGCAGGTAGGGCTGGGTTGGTTAGCCGTGGTCTGGCTGGTGTGGCTGGCCTGGACAACCGTGGCCTGGCCCTGCTGTGGCGAGCCGCCGCCTTCCTGCCCTTCGTGGTGTCACCGGTCACGGTCGCCTTCGGCCTGCTGCTGGTCTATCCGCAGTGGACCGCCAGCCTCGGCCTGCTGGTGGGGGCTTACGCGCTGCTGGCCTACCCCTTCGTGGCCAAGTCGCTCACCGCGGCGCTGGACAGCCTGCCCGCCAGCTACGCGCAGGCCGCCGCCTCGCTGGGCGCCCGCCCATGGCGCGTGTTCTGGCGCGTGACGCTGCCGCTGGTGTCCACCGCGCTGCGCCGCGGCATGGCCTTCGCGGCCGCCACGGCGCTGGGCGAGTTCGCGGTGTCGCTGTTCCTCTCGCGCCCGGAATGGACCACGCTGACCACGCTCATCTACCAGCACCTGGGCCGACCCGGCGCGGCCAACCTCGACGCCGCGCTGGTGCTGGCCTGCGGCCTGATGGCGCTGGCGCTGCTGGCGTTCGCCGGTCTGGAGGGGCGCGGCGAGGACAATGCACGCCATGCTTGAATTGCGCGACATCGCCAAACAATGGGACCATCGGCCGCTGCTGGACGGCGTGAGCCTGTCGGTGGCCAGCGGCGAAACCGTGGCGCTGCTCGGCGCATCGGGCAGCGGCAAGAGCACGCTGTTGAAGATCGTGGCCGGGCTGGAGGCATCCGAGCGCGGCAGCGTGTGGTTCAACGGGCAAGACATCAGCACCCTGCCGCCCGAGCAGCGCGGCTTTGCCCTGATGTTTCAGGACTTCGCCCTGTTCCCGCACCTGAACGTGGAAGACAACGTGGCCTTCGGACTGGTGGAGCAGCGCGTCGGCCGTGCCGCCGCCCGTGCCCAGGCCCGCGAGATGCTGGCGCGCTTTGGCCTGGGCGGGCACGCCACATCGCGCGTGTGGACGCTTTCCGGCGGTGAGCAGCAGCGCGTGGCCTTGGCCCGCGCGCTCATCACGCGGCCGCGCGCGCTGCTGTTGGACGAGCCGTTTTCCGCGCTGGACGCGGCCTTGCGCGAGCAGCTGCGCGACGAGTTCCGCGCCCGCATCACCGAGGCCGGCATCTGCGCCCTGCTGGTCACGCACGACGAGCAAGAAGCCCGTGCCATGGCGCAGCACGCCTGGTCGCTGCAGGGCGGACGGCTGGTTCCGCTCTGGTGAACCGGCGCGAAGCCGCTGGCACAATGCCCGGGCACCCGTCTGGCGGTGCATCACAGGGGTTCGCACATGGGCTGGTTTTCCAAAAGTACCAAGGGTTTTTTTCTCAGCACCACCACGCCTGAAGGCCTGACGCGCTCGCAGTACCTGGGCGTGGTCAACGGCGAAGCCATCATCGGCGCCAACATCTTGCGCGACCTGTTCTCTTCGGTGCGCGACGTGGTGGGCGGGCGGGCCGGTGGCTACGAACGGGCGCTGGCCGGCGCGCGCGACGCGGCCATGGAGGGCCTGATCGAAGCAGCGAAAGAGCTGGGCGCAGACGGCGTCATCGGCATCGACTTCGACTACGAGGTGCTGGGCGAGACCAACGGCATGATGATGGTCGCCGTCAGCGGCACCGCCGTGAAGCTCGGTTGAGGCCTGCGATGCACGACACGACCACTGCCGCCACCCGCCGCGCGCCCGAACTGTTGCTGCCTGCCGGCTCGCTGGCCCGCATGCGCGCGGCCTTCGATTTCGGCGCCGATGCCGTCTACGCCGGCCAGCCGCGCTACTCGCTGCGCGCCCGCAACAACGAGTTCCGCCTGGAGCAGATTGCACAGGGCATCGACGAGGCGCACCAGCGCGGCAAGAAGCTCTTCCTCACCAGCAACCTGGTGCCGCACAACGACAAGGTCCGCACCTATCTGCGCGACATCGAACCCATCGTGCAGATGAAGCCCGATGGCCTCATCATGGCCGACCCGGGCCTCATCATGATGGTGCTCGACAAGATGCACAGCGGCGCCTGGAACCACGTGCCGATTCACCTTTCGGTGCAGGCCAACACGGTGAACCACGCCGCGGTGAAGTTCTGGCAGAAGGTGGGCGTGACCCGCGTCATCCTCTCGCGCGAACTGAGCCTGGACGAGGTGGAGGCGATCCGCCACGAATGCCCCGACATGGAGCTGGAGGTGTTCGTGCACGGCGCGCTGTGCATCGCCTATTCGGGTCGCTGCCTGCTCAGCGGCTACTTCAACCGCCGCGACTCCAACCAGGGCACCTGCACCAACGCCTGTCGCTGGAACTACCGCCCCGGCGAGGCCCAGGAAACCGACAACGGCGACGTGGCTCCGCTGCCGCTGGAAAGCGACTTCAGCTTTGCCGACGAGCAGCAGGCCGCTGAAAGCGCCTTCGCTGCCTGCGGCGGCAGCCCGCGCCACCCCGCGGCCGACCGCGTCTACCTGCTGGAAGAGTCCGAGCGCCCGGGCCAGCTCATGCCCATCATGGAAGACGAGCACGGCACCTACATCATGAACAGCAAGGACCTGCGCGCGGTGGAGCATGTGGAGCGGCTGGTGAAGATCGGCGTTGACTCGCTCAAGATCGAAGGCCGCACCAAGAGCCTGTACTACGTGTCGCGCACCGCGCAGGTGTACCGCCGCGCCATCGACGACGCCGTGGCCGGCCGCCCCTTCAACCCGGCGCTGATCACCCAGCTCGAAGGCCTGGCCAACCGCGGCTATACCAGCGGCTTTCTGGAACGCCGGCCCATGCAGGATTATCAGAACTACGAAACCGGTGGGTCCGAGGCGCACCACAGCCAGTACGTGGGCGAGGTGCTGAATGTGGCCTACGGCTGGGCCGAGGTGGAAACGAAGAACCGCTTCGCCGTGGGCGACACGCTGGAGGTGATCCACCCCGGCGGCAACCGCCTGCTGAAGCTGGAGCAGATGCGCAACGCCGAGGGCGAGCCGGTGCAGGTGGCCCAGGGCAACCCCATGCGCGTGTGGATTCCGGTGCCGGGCCAGGAAGACGCCACGCGCGGCGCGCTGATCGCCCGCGTGTTCTGATTCCGCGCCGAGCGGGCGCGCGTCCGGGCGTTTGGCTGGCGGCGGTGCCCCCACCGTGCCGGCGTTCATGGGCTTTTCATGCAGCGTTCATTTGCCGGCACCTCGGCAGGCAACACAATGCGGGGATGTTTCGGCAACGTCTGAGCCTGGCGCTCGCTTTTCTGGCCCTGGCCTTTCTGTTGCAGGGGGCGCTGGCCTGGTGGGCCGTCGAGTCGGCATCGGCGCAGGTGGTGCGCGGGCGGGTGGCCAGCGACCTGCTGCAGGTTCACCTGGAGCTGTCGGCCCAGAAGCAGCGGCTGCGCCTGTGGACATCGCAGGCCTTGCTGCAGGCCGGGGCCGACCCCGCCGAGCGCGACGCACACCTGAGTGCCATGCACCGCAGCCTGGACGCCCTGGACGCGCTGGCGCTGCAAGCCGCGGCACTCGACGGCGATGCCCGGCGCGCGGCGCTTGAGCTGCAGCAGCGCAAAGACACCCTGGGCATCCTGCGCCGCAGCCTGCACGAGCTGGACCAGGCGCTGCAGGATATTCGGCCGCTGCCGCGCGACGCCGATCCGTCGGCCACCTGGGCCGCCATCAACCGCGTGTTCGATCTGTCGCAGGGGCAAGACCTGCGCTACCGCGTGGCCGAGACCATCGGACAAGAGCGCGCAGCGGTGGAGCGTGAACGGCAGGCCGCCGACCGCGCCTTGGGCCGGCTGGCGGGTGGCGTGCTCGTGGCCACGGGCACGATTGCCCTGGTGGCGGCCTTGCTGGCGCTGTACTTCGCCCGGGCGCTGCGCCGGCCGCTGCACAACCTGAGCACCGGCGCGCAGGCGCTGCAGCGCGGCGAATTGCAGCACCGCATGGACGAACACGGCGCCGATGAGTTCGCCGCCGTGGCGCGCACCTTGAACGCCCTGGCCGATGAGCTGCAGCGCCACCGCGATCGCGAGACCCAGGCCCGGCACGAGCTGGAGCGCCAGGTGCAGACCCGCACCGCCGAACTGGAAGACGCGCTGCAAAGCCTGCAGCGGGTGGACGCCTCGCGCCGGCAATTGTTTGCCGACATCAGCCACGAACTGCGCACGCCGACCACCGCCATCCGTGGCGAGGCCGAAATCGCCCTGCGCGGCAGAGCCAAGCCCACCGAGGATTACCAGGATGCGCTGCGGCGCATCAACGAGACCGCCACGCAGCTCGGCCGGGTCATTGACGACCTGCTCACCATGGCGCGCAGCGACACCCAGTCGCTCTCCATGCACCCGCAGCACGTGCTGGCGGTGGAGCCGGTGCAGGACGCACTGCAACAGATACAGCCGCTGGCGCAGGAGCGCGCGGTGCAGATCGACTGGACCCAAGACGCGCCCCCGCAGCTGGCGCTGTGGGCCGATGGGCCGCGCCTGCGCCAGCTGCTGGTGCTGCTGCTGGACAACGCCGTGCGTTACTCCCACCCCGGCGCCCGGGTGCAGCTGCGCACGGCAGTTGAGGGTGATGCGTGGCTGGCCGACGTGACCGACCAGGGCATTGGCATTCCCGCTGACGAGCTGCCGCATGTGTTCGAGCGCAACTACCGAGGCGAACACGCACGCCGCCACCGCGCCGACGGATCGGGTCTGGGACTGCCGCTGGCGCGTGCGCTGGCGGGCGCGCATGGCGGCAGCCTGCGCATCACATCCACCGCAGGGCAGGGCACCACCGCCACGCTGCGCCTGCCACTGAACGGAGACGAGCGCGCATGAACATCCTGGTGGTGGAAGACGACCGGCGGGTGGCCGATTTTCTGGAACGCGGCCTGCGGGCTGAAGGGCATGTGGTGCATGTGGCCCGCACCGGCCCCGAGGGGCTGGAAAGTGCCCAGCGCCTGCACCGCGAGCGTGAAGCGGCGGACCCGCCGACGGTGGTGTTGCTCGATGTGATGCTGCCCGGCTTCAGCGGCCTGGAACTGTGCCAGACGCTGCGCGCATCGGGTGTGGGCCTGCCCATTCTGATGCTCTCGGCGCTGGGCACCGTGGACGACCGCGTGGCCGGCCTGCGCATGGGCGCCGACGACTACCTGCCCAAGCCCTTTGCATTTGAAGAACTGCTGGCCCGCATTGACGCCCTTGCGAGGCGGGGCCAGAGCGCCCCCCCGGCGCGCAGCGATACCCTGCAGGTGGACGACCTGGTGCTCGACCTCACCACCATGCGAGCCCGCCGCGGGGAACGCGCGCTGGACCTGACCGCCCGCGAACTCGCGCTGCTGGAGCTGCTGATGCGCCATCCCGGGCGCCTGTTCAGCCGCGAGCGCATCCTGGCCAATGTGTGGGGCACCCACGAGGACCCGCTCACCAATGTGGTGGACGTGTACATCCGCCGCCTGCGCAGCAAGATCGACGACGGTCAGCCCCGCGCCCTCATCCACACCGTGCGGGGGCTGGGCTACCGGCTGGAGTGATTCATCTGGCGTTCATCTGCGCCACCCGGTGTGTTCATGTGCCGCGTTCGTTCGGGTTCATCTTGGGCCAGCACACTGCAGGGGTGGCCAGATTTCAGCGCCACGCGCAACGTCAAACAGGAGCCATCACATGACCGCTTTCCGCACCCCCCGCCGCACCTTGCTGGCCCTGGCCTTGAGCGCCGCTTCGGCGTCGGCCCTGGCTTTCACGCCCACGGTGGTCAACACCAACATCACCGAAGCCGAAGTCAAGGCCGCGCAGGATGCCTGGGGCAAAGCCCTCATCCAGATCAGCGACGACTTCGCCAGCGGCGGCCTGACCAAGGCCAAGGCCACCGCCAATGCCGTGCTCGATGCGGCCTACGGCTACAACATGGGCGTGGTGCTGTTCAAGCCCACCCTCACCCACGGCGAGCAAACGTTCCGCACCGGCAAGGCCGGCGCGCTGGCCTACTTTGTGGGCGACGACCAGGCATTCCCGGGCGACAAGGGCTTTGCGCTGGGCGGCTGGAAACAATACGAGTACCGCAACGCCGGTGTCTTCATCAACGGCGACCTGGCCCTCACCCAGGGCCACGTCATCCTGACCAACAAGGACGGCCAGGTCACCACGGTGGACAAAACCTGGGGCTTCAAGAAAGACGAGAAGGGTCAGCTGCGCATCGTGCTGCACCACTCCTCGCTGCCGTTCCAGCCGGCCAAGTGAGGAGCGTCAGCTTCCTCGCAGGGCCTTGAGGATCTGTTGCCCGCCGCGCCCCGTGGACTCCTGGCCCAGGCGCTGCTGTTCGGCCCGGATGGCCTGGCGTGACCGCTCGCCCAGCATGCCGTCCACCGGGCCGATGTCGTGACCCCGCATGATGAGCAGCGTCTGCAGTTCTCGCCGCTCGGCCCTTGAGAGGCCTGGGTCGTCGGTGGGCCACGGGGTGGTGAAGGGGCCGGCGCCGCGCAGGCGGTCGCTCAGGTGGGCGATCGCCAGGCCGTAGCTCTCGGCGGCGTTGTAGCTGTAGAGCGCGTCGAAGTTGCGGAACACGAGGAACGCCGGGCCCTGTGGTCCGGCCGGGGTGAGCAGGCCGGCGGTGCTGCCCTGAGCGGGCAGTGGCGAGCCGTCCACTGCGCGCACACCGCGGGCGGTCCATTCGCTCAGCGGGCGCTTGGTGCGGCGGCCTTCGCCCGTGACGCTGAAGCCGGGTGGCAGCGCCACCTCCATGCCCCAGCGCTGACCGGTCTGCCAGCCGGCCCTGGCCAGGAAGTTGGCCGTGGAGGCGAGCGCGTCGGCGGTGCTGTCCATCAGGTCGGCGCGGCCGTCGCCGTCAAAGTCGACCGCCAGGCGTTCGAAGGTGGTGGGCATGAACTGGGTGTGGCCGAACGCCCCGGCCCATGAGCCCACCAAGCGCTCGGGCGCGATGTGCCCGGCCTGCAGGATGCGCAGCGACGCAAACAGCTCACCGCGGAAGAAGGCCTGGCGCCGGCCGATGCATGAGAGCGTGCCCAGTGCCTGCACCAGCGGGTATTTGCCGAAGGTCTGGCCGAAGTTGCTCTCCACGCCCCAGACCGCCACTACCGTGGCCGGGTCCACGCCGTAACGCTGCTGCACGCGCTCCAGCACCTCGCGGTGCTGCGCCATCAGCGCCTGCCCCTCGGCCACGCGCTCATCGTCCACCAGCCCCGCCAGGTAGTCCCAGATCGCCATGCGGAATTCCGGCTGGAAGTTCAGCTTTTCGATCACCGTCATGTCCGGCTGCAACCCGGCCGTGTGCCGCGTGAACGTCTCGTCGCGCACTCCGGCCGCGCGAGCCGGTGCCTTCAGCCCCGACAGGCAGGCCTCGAATTCAGCGGGCGAGGGAGGCGCCGGGGGCGGGGGCGTCTGGGCCAGCGCCGGCAAGGCCAGGGTGGCGGCGATCAGCAAGGCAGGTTTGGAGAAGGACATAGACAGATCGAAATCAAAAGAAGTCAGAGGGCCGGCGCCAGCAAAAGTGCCCACCACGCCTCCGGCGCGATGTGCCATCACCCAGAACGCGGCGGAACCGGCTTTGCCGGGCCGCTCGCGTCGCCCCTTGGGGGGGCTGAGGGCTGCGGCTCCAAGCCTGCCTGCGCAGGCTTGGACAGATCGAAGAGGCATCGGCTCTGACGATGCCGCGGCCTGCAAGGCACGCGCGAAGCGCGGCGCGAGGGGGTCAAGCCTGCCACGTGCTCCCATGCTCGGGCACCAGCGCCTGCCAGTGCAGCTCGTTCTCGATGCGAAAGCGCAGCCGGTCAGACGCCTCAGCGTCCCCATGCGTCACGAACACGCGCCGGGGTGCGCCGGGCATGGCGCGCAGCCAGGCCAGCAGCTGCCCCGCGTCGGCATGGGCCGAGGCCGAGGCCAGCTGCACGATCTCGGCGCGCACTGGCAAGTCCTGCCCGTGGATGCGCAGGGTGGGCGCGCCGTTGGCCAGGCTGGCGCCGCGCGTGCCGGGGGCCTGGTAGCCGGTGAGCAGCACCATGTTGCGGTGGTCGCCCAGGTACTGCACCAGGTGGTGCAGCACGCGCCCGCCGGTGGCCATGCCGCTGGCCGACAGAATCACCTTGGGGCCGTGCTGCTGCGCGATGGCCTTGGACTCGTCGGCGCTGCGCGTCATGCGGGCCACGGCGGCCAGGTCGCGGCACTGGGCCGCGTTCAGCCGGTGCTCGCCCAGGTGGCGCGCGAACAGCTCGGTGCTGTGGATGGCCATGGGGCTGTCCAGGTAGACCGGCAGGCTGCTCGGCAGCTGGCCGGCGCCCTTCAGCTGGGCAATGGCGTGCAGCAAGGCCTGGGCGCGTCCCACGGCGAACACGGGCACCACGGCCGTGCCGCCGCGGGCCGCCACGCGCTGCAGGGCCGGCGCCAGCTCGGCCATCACGTCTTCGACCGGGTGGTCGCGGTCGCCGTAGGTCGATTCGCACACCACCACGTCGGCGGCGGGCGGTGCGTCAGGCGCGAGCATGAGCGCGTCGTCGGGCCGGCCCAGGTCGCCCGAGAACAGGATGCGCCGCCCGCCCACCTCCAGCAGCAGGCTGGCCGCGCCCAGAATGTGCCCCGCGCCCGAGAAACGCGCCGTCCAGCCGTGCACGGGCTCAAACGCCTGGTGCATGGGCACGGTGCGCAGCAGCTTCAGGCTGCGCACGGCGTCGTCTTCGGTGTAGAGCGGCAGGGCGGGCGCGTGCTTGCTGAAACCCTTGCGGTTGGCAAAGGCGGCGTCGTCTTCCTGGATGTGGCCGCTGTCGGGCAACAGAATCTGCGCCAGGTCGCGCGTGGCGGGCGTGCACCACACCTTGCCCTTGAAGCCTTCGTTGGCCAGTACTGGCAGGTAGCCGCTGTGGTCCAGGTGGGCATGCGTCAGCAGTACGGCGCCAATGTGGTTGGGCAGCACCGGCAGCGGGTCGCGGTTGCGCAGGCGCAGCTGCTTGTAGCCCTGGAACAGCCCGCAGTCCACCAGCACGCTGTGCCCGTCGTGCTCGACCAGGTATTTGGAGCCGGTGACGGTGCCGGCACCGCCGAGAAATCGGATGTGTACGCTCATGCGAACCATCTTACCCCCGGGTTCGGGGTTCCCGGTCAGAGTGCGGCGTCCAGCAGCATCATGAAGATGAAGCCACCCATGAGCGCCGCCGAGGCCATGCCCTCCAGCCCGCTGCGGTGCGTCTCGGGAATGATCTCGTGGCTCACCACGAAGATCATGGCGCCCGCGGCCAACGCCAGGCCCAGGGGGTAGAAGGCCGGCGTGCTGCCCAGCGCCCACAGGCCCAGGATGGCGCCCAGCGGCTCGGCCAGGCCGGAGAGCGCGGCCACGCCCCAGGAGAGCCCGGCGCTCTTGCCCAGCGAGCGCAGGGCCATGGCCACGATCAGCCCTTCGGGCATGTTCTGCAGGCCAATCGCCAGCGCCACCGACGCGCCGGCCTGCGTGCCCGCCTCGTCACCCGCACCGCCCACGCCAGCGTAGGCCGCGCCCACGGCCAGGCCTTCCGGAATGTTGTGGATCAGGATGGCCAGCACCATCAGCCAGGCGCGCTGGGCGGCGGCGGAGGCTTCGCCGTCGGCCCGGCGCCACTGGGCGGTGTGCCCGCTGGCGCCGGGTGGCAGCACCGCGTGCTCGTGGGGCAGGAAACGGTCGATGGCGAGCATCAGGCCCATGCCGGCTGCCAGACCAATGGCCGTGAGGCCGGCCGCGCCCGATGCCGGGTTGGCGGTGGCCGCCAGCAGCGCCTGCCCGGCCTCGATGGACGGCAACAGCAGGGCGAAGATGGCGGCGGCCAGCATCACGCCGGCAGCGAAAGACATGAGCGTGGCTTCATGCCGCTTGCTCACGCGCTGCACAAAGAACACCGGCAGCGCGCCCACGGCGGTGGCCACCGCGGCCAGCAGCGAAGCCTGCACGCCCGCGGCCATGGCGCTGCCCTGTTCAGCCGCTTCCCACCAGGCGCGCGTGGGCGCCCAGAAGGTGGACAGTGCCGCCAGCCCGGCCATGAGCAAAACCCCGGCGCCCAGCGCCAGCAGCGCGGTGCGCAGCGCGTGCGCTGGCACCGGCAATTCCAGGTGTTGGAACTGTTCCCACACGGGGCGGACTTGGCGGATGAGGGCGGTCATGGCGGGCTCCTGAAGGCGGCTATCGAATCAGCCTGGATTTTGCCAAAAACTATCGACTATTGAAATTTGATTGTTTCGATGGATGCCATAGCCGGCGTTCTTGGGTCATCCGGCTCCCTTGCTGAGCGTGAAAGTCGCCGTGCGTGGGCTCTTTGCAAATTTAAATTTCAAACTTAAATCTGCAAATCTCAGCGCCGCTATGGCGTTCAGCCGGCTTCAACCTGGATAAAACGGCCAGAACAGCGGAATGAGCAGGCTCGACGCCGCCCACACGATCAGGTTCATAGGAACGCCCAGGCGTGCAAAGTCGCTGAAGCGGTAGTTGCCCGCGCTGTAGACCAGGGTGTTGGTCTGGTAGCCAATGGGCGTGGCAAAGCTCGCGCTGGCCGCGAACATCACGCCCACCACGAAGGGCCGCGGGTCCACGCCCAGTTCAATCGCCACCCCGATCACCACCGGCGTGAACAGCACCGCCACCGCGTTGTTGCTGATGAACTCCGTGGCGATGGATGTGGCCAGGATCACCAGCGACAGCACCAGCCAGGGCGACATGCCGCCACCCCACTGCACCAGTGACTGCGCGGCCATGGCCGACAGGCCCGAATCGCGCATGGCCACGCTCACCGCCAGCATGCCGTAGATCAGCATCAGAATCGGCCACTCGATCGACTTGTAGGCCTCGTCGGGCTTCAGGCAGCCCGTCAGCACCACCAGCACCGCGCCGATCAGCGCCAGCCCCTCGATGGGCATCACGTCCAGCGCGGCCAGCAGCATCACGCCCGCCATGGTGCCCAGCGCCACGGGCGCCTTGGCGCGCCGCTGCTGCGCGGGCTTGCGCTCGGTGATGGCGAACAGGTCGCCGTTGTCGCAGAAGCGCTGGATCTGGCTGGGCGCACCCTCCACCAGCAGCACGTCGCCAAACTGCAGCTGGAAATCGTCGCCCACATCGGCAATGGACGCGTTCTTGCGGTGCACCGCGATCAGGTGAATACCGTAGCGCGAGGCCAGGTCCAGGTCGCGGATGGGGCGCAGCACATAGCGCGAGGTCTGGCCCACCAGCGCCTCGACGATCACCACGTCGCGCTGGCGCAGCGTCTCCAGGTCTTGAGGCACCGCACCAGGCTGCCCGGCGCCTTGCGGTGCGGGCGCCGCGTGCAGGCCGATCAGGTCGCTGCTGCGCAGGTCCACCATGGCGCTGCTGCGCGAGTGCACCACCAGGCGGTCGCCGGTCTGCAGGCGCGTGTCGGGTGCGGGCGCGCTCCATTCGTCTTCGCCCCGGAACAGCTTGAGCACCTGCACCCCGCCATTGGCCAGGCGGGCGTCTTGCAGGGTGCGGCCGTCCAGCCGTGAGCCGGCGGGCACAAACAGCTCGGTCATGAACAGGCGGTCGGTGTGGCCGGTGAACTGCTGCGTCAGCGTTTCGCGCGACGGCAGCCAGCGCCGCGCAAACAGCAGCATGAAGGCGCAACCCAGCAGCGCAATCACCAGCGCCGGCGCGGTGATCTCGAACATGGTGAACGGCGCCAGCCCCATGCTGCGCGCCACACCGTCCACCAGGATGTTGGTGGACGTGCCCACCAGCGTGACCGTGCCGCCCAGGATGGTGGCGTAAGACAGCGGAATCAGCAGCCGCGAAGGGCTGAGCGACAGCCGCGCGGCCAGGCTGATCACCACCGGCACCATCACCATCACCAGCGGCGTGTTGTTGATGAACGGCGACACCAGCAGCCCCACCAGCAGCAGGCCCACCAGCAGGCGGCTTTCGCTACCCCGGGCCGCCTGCGCCATGCGCTCACCCAGCCAGTCCACACAGCCGGTACGGCTGAGCGCGCCGCTGATGATGAACAGGCAGGCAATGGTGAACGGCGCGCTGTTGCTGAACACACCCAGCACCTTGGCCGGCGTCAGCAGACCGGTGAGCAGCAGCAGCGCCACGGCGGTGAGCACCGCCACATCGGGCTTGACCCACTCGCGCACGAAGCTGATGAACAGGACCAGCAGGAGCAGGCCGACGGCCAGGGCGTGGGTGGATTCGGGGAGTGACATGGCCGCGAATCATGGGGGGTGCGGCCTGTGGGGCTAAATACTTTTAGATCATTTGTTTATATGGGGCGGATCGTGGGTGTGGTTTCCCGCATGAAAGATCTCGAGATGGCTGAGGTAATGACCGGAGTGCAGCGCTTGCAGCGGGAAATTTTTATTGCTCGAGCTTGCGATGCTATTTCCTTTGCAGTCATTCACAGCATGATTTGTCGATGGCATCGTTAAGGATGTTGTGCGAGATGAACTTGTTCGAGACTCTTTGCATCGTGTCAGCGCAACCGGCAGCAGCCCGACCCTAATTCTCATGCATACTTACTAACTTGTTTAGTAATTATTCCAATTAAGCAAGATGAAGAAACTACCTGTCATCCGTGCCACGGGCGAACAGTTGCCTTTGATGAGCCAGAACAGGCTTGGGGTTGAGGTCATCTGCGGCGCGGCAGGAAGCGGAAAAACTTCAACTGCGCTTCTACGTCTGCGGTCCCTGGTGCATATGTACTTGGCCCGACACGAGCGCATGGGAATTGCGAATCCCGTGAAGATCCTGGTGCTCACCTTCAACCGTACGCTAGCCGGTTACGTGAGCGCTCTTGCTGAGAACCAAATCGCCGCGGACGCACACGTTGAACTTGAGATCGCCACTTTTTCCAAATGGTCGTGGGAGAAGTTGCGGCGTCCTGCGATCAGCCAAAGTGCAACTGACGACCTGAGGGGGTTCGCGCTGCGCTTTGCTGGCTTGGACACTGGCTATGCAGCAAGCGAGGCGGAATATGCCATGGGGCGCTTTCTGCCGGAAGATTTGGATGATTACATTGCTGCCGAGCGGACAGGACGAGGTCTCCAGCCTCGGGTCGAACGCGCGTTGCGCCGACGGCTGCTGGACGAGGTCATCCTCCCCTACCAGGCGCAGTTGGCCCGCAGCAATGTTCTGGACTGGAATTTGCTGGCAGTGTCGATGGCAAATGATCTCGATCCGATCGGGTACGAGATTGTCATCGTCGACGAGAGCCAGGACTTTTCAGCCAACCAACTGCGCGCCATACGCCATCACCTGGCGCCGGACCACACAGTGACTTTCGTGATCGACACCGTGCAGCGGATTTATGCGCGTGGCTTTACCTGGTCGGAAGCGGGCTTCGAAGTCCGCCCGGAGCGCTACCACCGTCTGACGACGAACCATCGAAATACCGCGCAGATCGCTAGCTTTGCGGCTGGCATTCTCAACGGCCTCAATGTTGACGGAGATGGAGCGCTGCCGAATCTGACGACAACCGAGTCCACCGGACCGCTTCCCACCGTGATCCGAGGGCGATACAGCCAGCAGCTTTCCGCTGCTTTGCGCTTTATCCGAGACCACGTAGACCTCGCTCGTGAATCGGTGGCGTTCTTGAAGCCGAAGGGCGGCAGGTGGTTCGACGAGATCCGAGGAAGCCTTGGCACAGCAGGCATCGGATTTGTCAACATCACGCGGGAGTCGGAATGGCCGGAGGGTACGGAGAATGTGGCGCTCTGCACTTTCCACTCCGCCAAGGGGCTGGAATTTGACTACGTCTTCATTCTCGGCTTGAGCGGCGAGACCACGCCTCATGGCGAAGAAGATCAAGATGACCAGTTATGGGTGCTTCGACGGCTGCTGGCGGTCGCGGTTGCGAGAGCACGCAAGCATGTCGTGATCGGCTACAAAACAGGTGAGCAGTCTGAACTCGTCAGATTTTTCGCGCCTGGCACGTTCGAGCAAGTGGACCTATGACCATCGCCGGCGCCATTCAGCAACGAGGTATCTCGGAAGTTCTTCATTTCACGACCAACCGCGGAATCATCGGCACGCTCGCAGCGGGCGCGCTCTTGTCAAGGCACCTGCTGCCGCAAGAGAAGTACCTTCAGCATGTCTTGCACGTAAACGCAGCGAGCCGGCCTGAATCCTTGCAGGACTTTGACAAGAGCAAGAACTGGCTTGACTACGTCAATCTTTCCATTTCCGAGATCAACCGCCGCTATTTCGAGTTTTCATCGAAGTGGCACAAGGATTCGGATATCTGGTGGGGGATTCTGGCATTTGACCCAGCCATCATGACGCATGATGGGGTGTTTTTCGCGACCACAAACAATGCCTACGAACCCTTGTGCATCCGCGAGTCCGGCAATGACGGTCTTGCGCGTCTGTTTCAGGACCACGTCCATCGTAAGAGCGGCTGGACCGTGAGCCGACGAGGCCGCGCAGCCCACCTGACGACCTGCGAGCAGGCGGAGGTCCTATATCCTCAACGGGTTCCGGTCGAATTCCTTCGGCGGATCTATGTTCTAGAGGGCGAGCATCAGGACCAAGCGCGTGGGTGGCTGGCTGAGTTCGATCTTCGTTACGTCGACGTTGTCATCAACCCTGCGAAGTTTCAGGGATGCAAGAATTGAAAAGAGGCAGCCTGTGACACAGACTGAACAAACCAGTCCGCGCGAGCGGATGGTGATCAACTCGGCCCTGTGGGCCGCCGCTGGCGATGCGCTAGGCTGGATCACCGAACTGTCCCACGGCGCAGCCAACGTGATGCGTCGCAGCGGGGTCGCCACTGTAGAGCAACCCGTGGCCTGGGACCGGGTGATCGGTGGGCGCACCGGTCCAAAGGTTGCGTTGCCGGCCGGCACCTACTCCGACGACACGCAGCTCAGGTTGGCGGTTTCCAGATGTATCCGCAATGGTGGCGGTTTTGACGCCGAAGCCTTCGCCAAGGTTGAACTGACGGTCTGGCCATCGTATGCACTGGGCGCGGGACTGGGCACAAAGGCCGCGGCCGCCAACCTTGCGCGCCGCAATACAAACTGGTACTCGAACTTTTTCGAATCGGGGTCACAACGCTATGTGAGCGGCGGGGGCAACGGTGCCGCGATGCGGGTGCAACCCCATGTCTGGGCGCGCAAGTCCTCAGGCGCTGAACTGGTGTTGGCAGTACTGCAAGATGCCCTGATCACCCATGGGCATCCACAGGGGTTCTGTGGGGCAGTTTTTCACGCGCTGGAGTTGCAGGCAACGATTTCGGCCGGCATGGTTGCTGCGCCCGAGGTGTGGCCTGATCTCGTCGAGACTTTTCTGGATATCCCGGCGATCCTCGACAGTGATCCTCAACTGGCGGCCTTCTGGCGTGCGGCTTGGGAGAGCAAGACGGGAACGAGCTTGCCCGACGCGTTGAAAACGATGCGCGATTCAGCGCTCAGGGACATCGATGCAGTCCACGCCTGCGCAACGTCCATGGCGCCGCAGGAGTATCCGCGCGTGCTAGACGCGCTGGGCTGCACCTCGAAGGAGTTTCTTGGCGCCGGGTTCAAGACAGCGCTCGCTGCATCAGTCCTTGCCCACATGCACCGAGACGGCTCTCCAGCGAAAGCACTAGCGCAGGCTGCCAATGAACTGGAAAGCGATACCGACACCATTGCAACCATGGCCGGTGCGATTCTTGGCGCCTGTGCCGAAACGGCGCCCAATTGGCCCATTCAGGACCGTGACTACATCGTCCGCGAAGCAACGAGGCTTGCCCACATCGCGGCAGGTCAATCATGTGAGTCCTTCGTCTATCCCGACTTGGCGCGATGGAGTCCACCGGCCAACCAACTCGCCGCTGTCGGAACGGTGGGTGAGAATGTGGGGTTGGTTGGTCTGGGGCTAATCAAGGCCGAAGGCGACGAATACCGCTCTGGCGACTCGATCTGGCAGTGGTACAGGCTGCCTTTCGGGCAAACCGTGCTTGCCAAGCGCAAGGCGGTACTGCCGAAGATATCGGAAGACCAGATGCCTGAACTGGCCACCCGCCAAAAACGCGGTAACGGTACGAAAGCACGGGATCTGCAAGCTGGGCAAGGCGCCCTTTTATTTGAGGAAAGCTGCATCAAAATGGCCGAGGCGCCAAAGCAGGACACTAGGCAAGTCGAGGGCGAAAGCTGGTCCCTCGATCGGGCAACCGATGAAGCCATCAGATCAAATTTTGATCCAGTGGTTGTTGGTACCTTGCTCAACCGCTGCCTCGACGAGACAGAGTCTATTGAGCAAGTGGTTGCATTCGCGGCAATTCTTGGTAAGGCGCGGCTTGCTCGGCGTCGAAGGCGTGAAAGGTCTTAGCGACCCGCCACTGGTTCATTCTCACCGCCGGGGCAAAAGTCAAAAGCGGAAATAGCTTTAGCCCTGTCGATAAGGAGGTCGGGATGTCCTTCAACGTTAAAGCGGTGTGCCTCAGGAGGGTCCATATCTGGTTGCCTGGGAAATTTCGCCGGGCTGATGTTGAACAGTCCTAACCTGTTGCAGGCAACCTTCCCCCTTATGGTGCCGCCCACACCCGCTCCCCGCCAATTGCGTGGAAGCGGCGGCCTGGTCGGGGCTGAAGCGCGTGGCCTCCAGTAAATGCGCCGAAGGCGGGCAGGATGGCCAAGCCGAGCTCGCTCACAAAGCAGGGCAACCGCAACCGGTCTCGCGCCGGCCCGTTGAGCCGGCACACCGGGTGCAGGTGCCCCGCCAGCACGAAGTGCGTCGGGTGCGTCTGCGGGTGGTGGCAGCAGGCGAAGGGGCCGAGCAGCCAGGGTTCGTCCACCACGTTAATACGCGCTTCGGGCGGCGGGTTCCCGGCGCGGTCGTCGTGGTTGCCGCGCACCAGGGTCATGTCGAGCGCGGCGTGGCGTTCGCGCCAGTGGTGTAGGGCGGCCAGCACCGCTGGTGTGCGGCCGCTGGCGGCGTGCAGGAAGTCGCCCAGGAAGACCACCCGGGTTGGCTGGTGTATGGCGATGAGTGCGTCGAGCCGTGCCAGGTTGTCGGCCGTGGTGCCGCCCGGCACGGGCTGGCCCTGGGCGCGGTAGCTGGCGGCCTTGCCCAGGTGCAGGTCGGCCACAAACAGGGTGCGGCCTGCGGGCCACCAGATCGCGTGGGCCGGCAGCAGGTGCAGGATTTCACCAGCCCACTGCACGGTGGCGTGCGCGGCAGCAGCGCCCGCTTCAGCGCCGGGCGCGCTCATGCGTAGGCGTACTTTCCGCCTTTGGCCAGCGCGCGCTGGTAGGCGGGGCGGGCGTGGATTTTGCGCAGCCAGGCCATGGTGGCGGGGCGCGAGTCGTCCAGGCCGGCGCGTGACGTGGCCGCTTCGAGCGGGAAGCTCATCATGATGTCGGCGGCGGTGATGGCGTCGCCGGCGAACCAGGGGCGGGAGGCCAGCACCTGTTCGATGTAGTCCAGGTGCACGTCCAGCATGGGCTGCACGCGCTTGATGGCGATCTTGCCCATCAGCGGCACCTTGCCCAGCGCCAGCATGAGCAGCAGCAGGGGCATGACCGAGCCTTCGGCGTAGTGCAGGAACTGGCGGTAGCGGTACAGGCCTTCGCCGGTGTCAGCGGGGCCGAGCCGGCCGGTCTTGTCGACCAGGTATTCGCAGATGGCGCCGGTTTCCACCAGCTTCAGGCCACCGTCTTCCAGCACGGGGGACTTTCCCAGCGGGTGCACGGCCTTGAGTTCGGGCGGCGCGAGCATGGTGCGCGGGTTGCGCTCGTAGAAGCGGATCTCGTATGGCAGCTCCAGCTCTTCGAGCATCCACAGCAGGCGCTGCGAGCGGGAGTTGTTCAGGTGGTGAACGATGAGCGGCATGGGGGCTTTCGGGAAGGGCTGGGCAGCATTGTGCGGCGCGTGCGCGCCCGTTGCTGGTGGCCGGCTTTTCAGCGCGGGCGCCGTGGGCGGCGGGGCCGGCGTTCGGCCCCACCGCTGGCCGCGCCGCGGGTGTTGAGGTTGCCGCTGTGGTCTTGCGAGAAGGCGAGCCGGTCTTTCACTTCCTCCGAAGTACCGGCCACGGGTGCGCCGCCGGCGGCTTTTTCCAGCTGCGCGACCATGCGGGCGATGCGGTCGGCCACGCTTTCGTTGCTGAGCTTTTCGCGGAAACGCTCCACCATGAGCGGGAAGGCGAAGGGCGTGGGCCGGGCCAGCGGGCGCAGCACGAGCGTCTGCGCGGCCATGCGGGTGAGGCTGTCGCGCAGGCGGGCAATGTCGAGTTCCTGCGCCAGCAGTTCCTGTTCGGCCTGGCGCAGCAGGCGGTTGGCCGGGTCGTACTTGCGGAACACCTCCCAGAACAGGGACGACGAGGCCTGCAGCTGCTTGTTGCTGCGCTTTTCGCCGGGGTAGCCCTGGAACACCAGGCCCGAGACGCGCGCGATCTCGCGAAAGCGACGCTGCGCCAGTTCGCTGGCGTTCAGGCTTTGCAGCACCTCGTGCAGCAGCGCGTCATCACCCGCCGAATTGGTAGCGTCGGCCGGGTCCACCCACAGCAGTTGCGGCAGCAGGGCGGGCCAGTCGATGTCGGTGGCGCTGAGCAGCTCGAAGCCGTAGTCGTTCACCGCCACCGAGAAGGTGCGCGGCTCGATCTGCGCCACGCGCCAGCCGATCAGGTTGGCCAGGCCCAGGTGCACGTGGCGCCCGGCAAAGGGGTACAGAAACAGGTGCGTGCCTTCGCGCGTGCGCAGCACCTCGGCCAGCAGGGTCTGCGGCGTGGGCAGGGCCGACCATTCCTGCTGCAGCGCCAGCAGGCTCTGCACGCTGCGCAGTTCGGGCGAATCGAATTCGCCTTCGCCCGCGTGGGCGAGCTGCTGCACCACGGCGTCGGCCAGCGTGGTGGACAGCGGCATGCGCCCGCCGTTCCAGC
>Ga0208490_100471_pt1 | contig 24818 bp, 19 predicted proteins | sample SubbioAug_CSWold_FD_184818 | JGI IMG/M metagenome (GOLD analysis project Ga0208490, IMG submission 184818) | Serpentinite rock and fluid subsurface biosphere microbial communities from McLaughlin Reserve, California, USA - CR11Aug_CSWold (SPAdes) | ecosystem: Environmental > Terrestrial > Deep...
TGCCGACCTTGACGATCCAGTCTCGATACGGATACAGCGCGCGGAAATACATCCAGTCGTAGAAGGCGGTTGCCGGGGTAAGCGGAAAATCTCTCTCCTCAAAGCGAAACCCGACAAGCTTACCCGACTTCTTCAGGCGAGGATCGCGTTTTGCGTCACGACTATCGCCCCAGTACAAATCTGTGTAGGGACCGCCATTTTCAAAGACTTTGCTTCCCTGAAATGCGCATTCGAGGGGAATGTCACGCCCTTCAAGGAATACCTTTAAGGAAAAGGCGCTGAGCTTTCGTCCGGATTCCGAAGCCGCCTTGCTCGACACCTCCAGTAGCGGGCCGATGCCGCGCATCGAAGCTGCATGATGCAATTCATCGACATTCTTCATTTTCTGGGATGCTGCCATGCCCGGATGCCACTTGAACTCCACCATCACCTCATCGACGAGGCGAAAGCCAGAGAAGTTTGGGATAAAAACGGGTCTCTCTGCCATCGTCAGATTCGGATCATGTCACGAGGAATATGGTTGGGAATGAGTAGTTCATAAAGTGATGAAAATCCTTTATCAGCCAAGCTTTTGCAATCTAAGATCGCTTAGACGATGCTTCAACCTTGGCGAGCATCCGGCCTGTTGCCCCCATGCCACACCTTGGAACGATCCTCATTCAGCCATCGTTCAGGAACAGCCTCGCCGCGATCCCGCCATAAACCTTGAGCATCCTCGTATTTCTACAAAATCCTTAAACCTCAACGCTTTAGCGTTGTCGGGATGAGGTTGGGCGTGGAATCTCCTCGCTCCGTCAACGTTTTATGGGTGATGAGGTTGGCAAGCGTGGGCGTGGCGAAATCGGCACGGTTTCTTTATCAAACCAAACGACAACAAAGCCACGACCAGGGAGCGTAAGGAATCAATGAGCGAGCACGTGTACGACAAGAGCAAGCTTCCGAGCCGCCATGTGACGGAGGGGCCTTCGCGCGCTCCGCACCGATCCTATTATTACGCAATGGGGCTGACGGACACGCAGATTCACCAGCCCTTCGTCGGCGTGGCGACCTGTTGGAACGAGGCTGCTCCGTGCAACATCTCGCTGATGCGCCAGGCGCAGGCCGTGAAGAAGGGCGTTGCTTCCGCCGGCGGAACTCCGCGCGAATTCTGCACCATCACCGTGACCGACGGCATCGCCATGGGCCACCAGGGCATGCTGTCGTCGCTGCCCTCGCGTGAAGTGATCGCCGATTCCGTCGAGCTCACCATGCGCGGTCACAGCTACGACGCGCTCGTCGGCATGGCCGGCTGCGACAAGTCGCTTCCCGGCATGATGATGGCGATGGTTCGCCTCAACGTGCCCTCGATCTTCATCTACGGCGGTTCGATCCTGCCCGGCACCTTCCGCGGCCAGCCGGTGACGGTCCAGGACGTGTTCGAGGCCGTCGGCAAGCACTCCGTCGGCGATATGTCGGACGCCGATCTCGAAGAGCTGGAGCGGGCTGCATGTCCTTCCGCCGGTGCTTGCGGCGCACAGTTTACCGCCAACACCATGGCGACGGTCTCCGAGGCCATCGGTCTGGCCTTGCCTTATTCCGCCGGCGCGCCTGCGCCATACGAAATGCGCGATCAATTCTGCATGACGGCGGGCGAGATGGTGATGGAGCTCATCGCAAAGAACATTCGCCCGCGCGATATCGTGACGCTGAAGGCGCTCGAGAACGCGGCAACGGTCGTGGCCGCATCCGGCGGCTCGACCAACGCCGCGCTGCACCTGCCCGCGATCGCGCATGAATGCGGCATCAAGTTCGATCTGTTCGACGTGGCCGAGATCTTCAAGCGCACGCCCTATGTTGCGGATCTGAAGCCCGGCGGGCGCTATGTCGCCAAGGACATGTTCGAAGTGGGCGGCATCCCGCTGCTGATGAAGACGTTGCTCGACAACGGCTTTCTGCACGGGGACTGCATGACGGTCACGGGCCGCACCATTGCCGAGAACATGGCGTCGGTAAAGTGGAACCCGGATCAGGACGTGGTTCGTCCCGCCGACAAGCCGATCACGGTTACCGGCGGTGTCGTGGGCCTCAAGGGCAATCTCGCGACGGACGGGGCGATCGTGAAGGTCGCCGGCATGCCTTCCGACAAGCAGGTCTTCAAGGGCCCGGCGCGCGTGTTCGACGGCGAAGAGGCCTGCTTCGAGACCGTGCGCAACAAGCAGTACAAGGAAGGCGACGTGCTCGTCATCCGCTACGAGGGCCCCCGTGGCGGCCCTGGCATGCGCGAGATGCTGTCGACGACGGCGGCGCTCTACGGGCAGGGAATGGGGGACAAGGTCGCTCTCATCACGGATGGTCGCTTTTCGGGCGCGACTCGCGGCTTCTGCGTCGGCCATGTCGGGCCGGAAGCAGCCGTCGGTGGCCCGATCGGCCTCCTGAAGGATGGCGACATCATCGAACTCGATGCGATCAATGGTCGCCTTGATGTTCAGCTTTCGGATGACGAACTCGCCAAGCGGCGCGCCGAATGGCAGCCGCGCGAAACGATCTTCGGCTCCGGCGCGCTCTGGAAATACGCACAAACGGTCGGCTCCGCGAAGGATGGTGCGGTCACGCATCCCGGCGGTGCCGAGGAAAAGCAATGCTATGCGGACATCTAGACTAACAATCGTAGCGCTCGGCCTGCTCCTCATGGGGGCAGGCCCGACTTTCGGTCTGGATGGCCGAAAGCCGGTGGCGCTCGACCCGGAATCGCCGTTCGCCTCGGTGCGGGACGCCCTCCGCACGGGCGTTCGCGACTATAATGCCGGCGACAAGCAGTCTGCCGTGCGCGCGCTGGAATATGCGGCGACGCAGGGGCATACGCTCGCCCTGTGGAAGCTCGGCAGCATGTACGCGTCGGGCGATGGCGTCACGCATGACGATCTGCGGGCTTTCGAGTATTTCTCGAAGATCGCCGACGACAACGCGGAACAGATGCCCGATTCTGCGGAGGCTTCGGTTGTCTCGGCAGCGTTTGTCGCGCTCGGTGCGTACTTCCTGGACGGGATCAAGGGCACGTATGTCCGCGCCAATCCGACCCGGGCCTACGAGATGTTCTACTACGCCGCCTCGTATTTCGGCGATTCGAACGCGCAGTACAGCCTGGCGCGGCTCTATCTCGACGGGCGCGGTGCTCAGCCCGATCCGCGCACCGCTGCTCGCTGGCTGAATCTTGCGGCCGAGAAGGGGCATCACCCCTCCCAGGCGCTTCTTGGCCACATGCTGATCAACGGCCACGGCGTTCCCAAGCAGCGCTCCCTCGGCCTCATGTGGCTGACACTTGCCCGCGATGCGGCGGATCCGGTGCGTGACGCCTGGATCGAGGGGCTCTACGCGGAGGCGATCAGCGGTGCGAGCGAGACGGATCGCAGCTCTGCGCTCGTCAACCTCGAGCATTTCCTGCGCCAACGCCGCTGACGGTTCGGCGCTGCAGGAGCCTGTGCCGGAAGCTACGGCTTGACCTGTGGCGGCACCGGTGCGAATTCCATCGTCTCATGCATGATGGGAGCCGGTCGCACGATGACGCCACGCTACTTTTTTGAAGACTTTGCGCCCGGTTCGACGATGTCTTATGGCGATATCGTCGTCGAGAAGGACGATATCGTCGCCTTCGCCCGCGAATACGATCCCCAATCCTTCCATACCGACGAAGAGGCAGCCCGTGAGACCTTCGTCGGGTCGCTGATCGCTTCGGGCTGGCATACCTGCGCGCTGCAGATGCGGATGATCGCCGAGGGCTTCATCCTGGAGGCGAGCTCCATGGGCGCGCCCGGCATCGATTCCGTGCGCTGGGTGAAGCCGGTACGGCCCGGCGACCGCCTTTGCGCCCGCCACACGGTGCTCGAGGCGCGACGGTCGAGCAAGCGCCCGGAAATGGGTCTCGTGCTCTTCAAATTCGAGACGCTGAACCAGGATGGGGAGGTCGTTCTCGAACAGAAGAACTGGATCATGTTCGCCCTTCGCGAAGGCTATCGCGAGGCCGGTGCCGCGCCGCTTTCGCGCCCGGTCCGCCAGCCGGCGCCGTTCGCGATCCCGGAGCCTGCACGGCCCGCGCCCTTCTTCGAGAAGCTCGTCATCGGGGAGCGCGTGGAACTCGGGGGGTACACCTTCACAGAAGAGAATATTGTTCGTTTCGCGAAAGCCTTCGACCCGCAGCCGTTCCATACCGACCCCGACGCTGCGGCCCGTACGCATTTCGGCGGGCTCTGCGCCTCTGGCTGGCAGACGGGCGCGGCCTGGATGAAGCAGATGGTGGCCTATCGCGACCGGTGCCGGGCAGCCGCAAAGGATGCGAATCTGCCCACCGCGGAACTCGGCTCATCTCCCGGCTTCACCGATCTGAAATGGCGCAAGCCCGTCTATGTCGGCGATACGATCAGCTACGCCTCGACGGTCATCGACAAGCGCGAAACCCGCTCCAGGCCCGAATGGGGCCTCGTCTTCCACCACAACACCGGCACCAACCCGGATGGCGAACTCGTATTCGAATTCAAGGGCTGCGTCTTCTGGCAGCGGCAGCCGGGCTGATCAGGCGGCGCTCGACTGCCGCTCGGGATAGAGCGACAGCAGCCCTTCGCGGCTGGCGGGCGCAATTCCCCGCTCGGTGACCAGCGCCGTGACGAGACGGGCGGGGGTGATGTCGAAGGCGGGATTTGCGGCTGCACTGCCCGGAGCCGTGACCTGGATCGTCTCGATCGCCCCCGCATCCGTGCGACCGGTCAGATGGGTGACCTCGCGCTGGGCCCGCTCCTCGATTTCGATGTCGAGCCCGTCAGCGAGCGACCAGTCGATGGTGGAGGCGGGGAGGGCGACATAGAAGGGGATCTCGTTGTCCCGCGCCGCGAGCGCCTTCAGGTAGGTGCCGATCTTGTTTGCGACGTCACCCGCAGCGGTGGTGCGGTCGGTGCCCACGATGCACATGTCGATCATGCCCCGCTGCATCAGGTGTCCGCCCGCATTATCGACGATGACGGTGTGCGGGACGCCATGCGCGCCGAGTTCGTAGGCAGTCAGCGCCGCTCCCTGATTGCGCGGACGGGTCTCGTCCACATGGACATGCACGGGGATGCCCGCATCATGCGCCCGGTAGATCGGGGCGAGCGCAGTGCTCCAATCGACTGTCGCGAGCCAGCCGGCATTGCAGTGGGTGAGGATATCCACCCGCCGCCCGGTCCGCCGATGACGCTCGGCGATCAACGCATGGCCATGCACGCCGATCATCCGGCACTGCTCGACATCCTCGTCGCAGATCGCCGCCGCCTCTTCCCATGCGAGCGCCGCGCGTTGGGCGGGTGCGACCTCCCGCAACCGCTTTTCCATGCGGGCGAGCGCCCAGTGGAGGTTGACGGCGGTCGGGCGCGTGGCGAGCAGGGACCTGCAGCAACGGGTCAGGGCATCGTCGGAGGCGTCCACGCGCATCTGGAGAGCGACACCATACGCCGCTGTCGCGCCGATGAGGGGCGCCCCGCGCACGATCATGGTGCGAATGGCATCTGCCGCATCCTCCACGCTCTGCAGGCGTTTCATGGTGAAAGCAAAGGGGAGGCGGGTCTGGTCGATGACCATCATGCCCTCGCCGTCATCGGCGGGAAAGATGGTGCGGTAGTGCTGTCCGTCGATCTTCATGCGACGTCCCTCAGTATTCGATCTCGTAGCCGATCCCGACGGAGCTGCGTCCATCCGCACCCACCTGGCCCTGCAGTCTCAGGCGGCGGGAGAGGTCGATATCGACGGAGACGCCGGTATCCTCGGGGCGAGCGCCGGCGCGGACGCCGAGACGGACATTGTCCGCGATGTAGCGAGAGACGCCGACGGCGGGTCCGCCTTCGCCGATGGCGATGTCGAGGCTGTCTACTCCCAGAGAGCGGCGCAGGTTCTCGAAGACGCCCGGACCGCCGGTTCCAGCAAGCGTCGCGATGCCTTGTGCGAGCTGCAACGCCTGTCCGGCCGAGAGGCCCCCGGCGGCGCGATCGAAGAGGATGCGAGAGAGGATTTCGTCCTGCGGCAGCTCCGGGCTAGAGGTAAGCTCGAATGTGGGATCGGAGGCGGGGCCCGAGACGATGATGGCGGCAGTGACGTCGCTCGCCTGCGTCTCGGCGACGAAGTCGAGCGTCGGGGTGAAGTCGCCCGTGAAGTCGATCCGTCCGCGGGTGAAGTCCAGGCGCTGACCGAGCAGATCGAACCGCCCGCGGCGCAGCTCGAACGAGCCGATGGCGACCGGGTTCATGGTCGTGCCGGTCAGGCGCAGTTCTCCGCCGAGTTCGGCGTTGATGCCGCGCCCTCGCACGAAGATGCGATTGACGGCGATGATCGTGAGATCGAGGCGCGCATCGAATCGCGGCCCCGCCGCGCGACGCTCCCGGCGCTCCTGCCTGATGGCGAGGCGCGCCTGCGCCTGCGGGGGTGGGTCGATGTGGCGGGAATTGGGGAGCGGCTGCAGCGTCGTCGGAATGCGATCCGGCACCGCGATGTCGAGGGTGATCAGTTCCACGCGACCGGCGATGAGCGGTGACGTCGCGAGCGGGCCGGAAATGCTGAGATCGAGATCGGCGATAGCGGTTGCGAGATCGCTCGCCACCAGCTGAGCCCTGCGTCCGGTGATGGTGATCTCGCCGGGGAAGTTCGCCTGCGGGTCGATCCGCACCTGCCCTGCCGCGGAAAGCGTGCCGCCGTTCGGGGTCGCCGCCGAAAAGGCCTCGATGCGCAGAACCTGACCGTCGGCTGTGATGCGCGCGGTGATGCCGGTGATGTCGAGCCCGAGGACTTCATCGGTGAACCGCGCGTTCTGGACGCTCAGAGCGCCTGCGAGCTGTGGATCGGCGAGCGGGCCGGTGATTGTCGCATCGACGCTCGCCGCGCCGATGAGCCGACGCCCCTCGGGCGCGAGGACGACGTTGGCGACTGCGAGATCGACCTGCCCGCTGGCGTTGAGGGCGAGCGCCCCGTCCGGGTCGAGGGGAGCGCTGCCGGTGACCGCCAGGTTGAGGTTGGCGGCCGTAATGGTGGCGTCGACCGTCGCACGCTGGTCGGCGATAGTGCCCGTCGCGCGGGCGTCGAGCGCTGGCAGGCCCGCATCCGCCAGCTGCGGCAGCGAGACATTGGACAGGGTGACTTCGTAGTTCCCGCGCGGATCGGCGGGCGTTCCGGTGATCGTGGCTCGTCCCTCTGCGGTTCCGGTGAGGCCGAGCCCCGGTGCGGCGATCTCGGCGATGGAGAGCGGCAGCGCGCTGATCACCAACGAGAGATCGAGCTGCTCCCCGGCCTGGCCCGCGACCGAGATTTGTCCACCATTCGCCTGCAGGACAAGGCCGGCAATGGTCACGACGCCGTTGTCGATGACGAAGCTCGCGGGACTGATCAGGCTCAGCGTCCGCGCTCCGCGCGTTGCGGAAAACTGCGTGAGACCAATTCGGATATCGTCCTCGGTCGATGACAGGGTGCCCTGCGCTGCGAGATCGAAGGCCTGGGCCTGCGCCGATGCGGTGAAGTTCGTCTGCTCCTCGCTGCCGTCGGCCGCGAGCCTGATCTGCGAGAAGGTCTGCCCGGCGACCGCCAGCGTGTTCGCCTCGACAACACCGTCGATGACCGGTGCCCGGTAGAGGTCCTCGACAGCGACGTTGGCGACGAAATCGGTGAGCGTGATATCCTCGAAGCGCAGCTGGCTCCCGTCCGCCGTGATCCGCGCATTCTGGCCTCCCTCGACGATGTCGAGAATGAGCCGCGCGTCGAGCGCGCCACGCAAGCGCGTCAGCAGGAGGGGGCTCAGATCGTCGAGCTCGCCGGCGGTAAGGCTGATCTGCCCCTGGCTCAACCCCGCATCGCCGATCCCGAGATCTCCCGCAAGCACGACCGAGCCAATCCGCAGATCCAGCCCCTCGACGGCATAGCCACCTTCCGCTCGCCTGCTCACGCGACCCGTGCCGCTGGCCGGATTGCCCGCGACTTCGCCGTCGAGCGCGATGTCGGCGACGAAAAGCCCGGTGATGTCGGTCGCCTCGACGCCGAGCGTGAGGCGCGGGATCGCGCGGTCGAGGGCCTGCGCGTTCTCGATCGTGACGTCGCCCGCAAAGTCGGGGGCGTCGATCGTGCCGGTTATCCGCGCATCCGCCGTGAGGCTCCCGGCAGCGATGCGCTCGTCGAGCGCCGAAAGGTCGGGAATCGTCAGGTCGAGGCCGATATCGGCGAGTTCTTCGTCGGCGCGCCCGTTCAGGACGACGTCGAGGTTGGCTCCGCGCAGGCGCAGATCGTCGAAGCTTACACCGCCGATCACGCGCGCGACAGAACCGTCGAGGGTCAGCGTGTCGCCGATCAACCCGTTGAGCACCTCCGATCCGCTTTCGAATTCCCGCAGCGTCCCCTGCAACTGAGCGACGACCTGCGAGATCGAAGGGTCGCCCGCGAGGCGTGCGTCGATTTCGGCGGATCCGCGAAGAGGCATTGCGGCAAGGCCGGAAAAGGGGCGCAGATCGGCGATCGCGGCGCTGAGATTGCCGTCGATGACATCGGTCCCGATCCGGCCGGCGAAATTCGCCGCCATGGTCGGCGTCATGATCCGGGCCTGCGCGATGTCTGCTACGCCATCGAGATCGACGGTGCCGCGGGCGACGATGTTGATGCTGTCGCCGATGGCGCGACCGAGCGCCTCGTCGACCAGTGCGATTCCGTCGAGCGTCCCATCGACCTCGATCGTGAAGCTCTCGGGCTCGGCTGCATCGCCGACAGGTGCGGAGGCTATGACGACGTTCAGATCCTCGAACCGCCCCTCGGGCGTGCTGACCCCGGAGGCCTCGATGGAGCCGTCGAGACGGGGAGCTGTGAGCGGACCGGCGACGGCCATCTGAACCAGCAGTTCCTCCAGCTCGACCGTTCCGACCCGGGTGATGCCCAGTTCGTTGGGCACGGATGCGGCGCTGAGGCTCACATCCAGCACCCGATCGGCCGAAACCGTCCCCGTGAGGGTGAGCGCTGCGACAGGCGTGGTCATGTTCAGCCCGTCGAGGATGAGCGAGCCGTCCTCGCCGACCGTCGCGAGCCCCGCCACCTGCGTTACGCCGGCGAAGACCGGGGCGACTGTGGGGGGCAGGAGCCCGGCGAGGCGGGCGGCAATGTCGAGATCCGTTACATACGCCCCGTTTTCGGTGACGACCCGCACCGACCCCTCTGCGCCGATCGTCGGCCCGGCGGTAAAGTCGAGCGTCGCGGCAAAGTCCGTCAGCGGACCTTCGCCCGCGAGTTGCAACTGGACGGGTGGCAGGCCGGGAAGGTCGAGGAGGCGGGCCGCAATGCCGCCGGCGGGCTCGTCATGGGTCAGTTCGACTGCGAGTTGGTTCGTCTCGGGAACGTAGTTCAGCGAGATACCGAGCGAGCCCGGCTCGTCGAGGCGTTGCGCCGAAAAGGTCAGGTCGAGCCCGTCGCTCGGATCGCCGAGGCTGGCGCTTCCCTCTGCCGAGAGGCGCGCGGCCGTGCCCAGGATGGGCTCGCCGAGGACCAGTTCTTCGAGTACGAACTCGTCGATCCGAACCTCGACCGGCAGCTCCGGCAGGATCGGCCCCGGTTCCGCCGCAGCCTCGTCCACCGCATCGCGCTCGGGCTGCCGTAGATACTCCAGCGTGCCGACACGAAGTGAATCCACCTGAAGCCGGCGATTGAGCAGCAACGCCGTTCGGCTCCAGACGATCTCCGCGCGGTCGAGGCGCAGCCAGACGCCCTCGTCGTCGAGAATCTGGACATCGGTGATCACGGCATTGGAGCTCAGCGCACCCTCGACGCCGCCGATGGTCACGCGGGTCGTCGGGGTGGAGAGGAGGCGGGAGATCAGCCCGGCCAGTGCGCCCTGATCGTCCTGCTGCGCACGAAGCGGCGTCGCAAGGAGCATCCAGGCCGATACGGCGGAGACCGCGACGAGAACGAGAACGGCGAGCGCGTGACGAAGATACCGCATCAAAAGGCCTGTCCAATTCCAATATAGATCCCGTAGCCTCGTTGCCCGCGCTCGCGCTGCAGCGGAACGGCGACGTCGAGGCGAAGCGGCCCGATTCCGGTATAGTAGCGTAGCCCCAGGCCCGCCGCGACGCGAACCCGCTCGCCGAAATCGGGATAGCTTTCACGGAATGCTCCGCCCGCATCGACGAAGGGGACGATGCCGATCGTGTCCGTCACGCGCAGCCGCGCTTCGAGCGAGGCCTCGATCAGGCTGCGGCCGCCGATCGGGACGCCGTTCAGCGTCGGGCTGAGACTCCGGAACGCATAGCCGCGCACCGAGCCGCCGCCGCCCGCATAGAACCGCCGGTTCGGCGGCACGTCGTTGAGGTCGGCCCCCACGATCGAGCCGAACCCGACGCGGCCCGCGAGAACGAAGCGGGCGCGGTCGTCGAGGGCGAAGTAGGTGGAGGCGCTCGCGCGGCTGATCACCATGTCGAGCGACGAGCCGAAGGCGCGGGCGTAGGGCGTGACGCCGCCGGTGAGCCGCCAGCCCTGCGTCGGCTCAAGGGTGTTGTCGGTCGAATCGTAGGTGACGGAGAGGGGTAGACCCACCAGCGTGTAATCGTTGCGGCCGACGATATCCGTCGCCCGCCCGCGCTCGACCTCGACACCGCCCTGTATCGAGAATGTATCCGAGAACCGGTGGCGCACCCCCAGCGTGACATTCGCGAGCCGGGATTCGTAGGCCTCCGTGCGGTCTCGCTCGACGAAGGCGTCGGCGAGGAAATCGTTGCGCGTACCCCAGAGGGCCGGCTTCAGGAAGCTTGCGCTGACGCGTCCGCCGAGGTCGTCGATGACATTGTTGCGGGGGGTAAAGCCACGGTCCCGGCCCTGTATCAGATAGAAGGCCGATGCTTCGAGCCGCAGGCGCTCGGCGCCGCCGAACAGGTTGCGATGGGTCCAGTAGATCCGCGCCGACGGCCCGTCCACGGTGGAATATTGCGCCGATACGCCGAACGCCCGGGGCAGGCGCTCCGTGATCTCGACCGCGAGCGGCAGGTTCCCGTCCGCATCCAGCTGCTCGCCCTCGCGGATGCGCACGGACGAAATCGCCTCGATGCGACCGATGGAGGTGCGCATGTCGGCCAGCGCGGTCGGCGAGTAGGGATCGCCCGGCTGCGTGTAGATAAAGGAGCGGATGACGCTCTCATCGATGTTTTCGTTGCCGGTGATCACGATCGGCCCGAGCCCCGCCGTCGGTCCGGGCGCGATGACGATCCTGAGATCGAGCGCGCGCCGGGGATGATCGACCACGGGCTGCAGATCGGTCACGTCCGCGAAGGGGCGGGCCTGCTCGCGGTAGAAGTCGATGATGCGGGCCTGTGCGCTCAGGATTCGGGCGGCGGCGGCGGGATCGCCCGGATCGAGGGCGACAACGTCGTCGGGCAGCCTCGGCCCGAGCAGTACGCCCGTTTCCGCATCGACAATCTCGAGATCGCGAACCCGGAAGAGCTCTCCGGTGACGGCAACGATGCGGATCGGAACGAGCGCCTGCGCGCGAAAAGGCTGCGCGGCATTGATCGCGGCCTGTATCCGGTCAGCTCCCAGCTGCAACGGCACCCCGGCGACCTCGATCGTCACGGCAGCGTTGTAGTAGCCCGAGCCCCAGAGCGCATCGATTACCGGGATCAGGTCGCCCTGGGCGCGACGGGCGAGCGAATCTGCGTCCGGCGGCGCGTCGCCGCGCAGGCGATGCAGCGAGGAGACATCCTCGATTGCGGTTGTCAGCGTGCCGTCCTCGCCGACGATGTCGATCGTCAGTTCGTAGGGGAGGGCGTCGGGGCTGGGAGGAGGAGGCTGTTCGGCGCGGCCGAACAGGCCGAAAAAGTCGAACGCCGCAGCGTTACCCACAGGCATGAGGCTGACGACGAGAGCGAAAAGGACCGTTTTCAGGATATGCGGCCGGGCTCCGCTCGCCAAACGCATCATGAACTCCACCGCGCCTTCTACGTTTAGCGCATCGCTTCCGCGCTGCGAGCCTCAAATCATACCGCAATTATCGAGAGGATGGGTTAACCCAGCCGCAGCTGCGAGGAAACAGGAAATAGCCTCCAAAAGCAACTTGTAAACCCCGAAGCCGACGAAAGCTTGGCCGTGACTTATAGAAATGGATAGTTGTTCGGCTGGTATTTCGTCGAACAGGCGACGCGGTTACCGCACAACCTGATTTCGCTCAAGACGTTCACCACAAAGCGCCAATGCTTCCGGCGATCAGAAATCGTGGCATGACGATGATGTGAACGGAATTACCGTTGCCTGCCGGCCACATGCGGCTAAATTCGCACCTGCCCTGCTGCCCGTTCCCCGCTGCGTGGCGAAGAGCGCTTGCGTTTCGGCTTCCCTCTGTTTCAGGCGATTTTGCACGATGTCAAAATTATTCAATCTCCGTCGCTGGAGCGTTCGCCATGGCCTCACGGCCCTCGGTGCGGCTCTTCTTCTGGCTGCCGCGCCGGCCGTCGTCGCGCAGGAGCGCGCGGATGCCCGTTCCTGGGACGAGATACTGGATGCCGCTCGCGGGCAGACGGTCTACTGGAACGCCTGGGGCGGCGACGAGCGCAACAACGCCTTTATCCAGTGGGTCGCCGACGAGGTTCGCACGCGCCATGGCGTCACCATCGAGCACGTCAAGCTGAGCGATACGGCCGAGGCGGTTTCTCGGGTCTTGGCGGAGCGTGCGGCTGGGCGAGACAGCGGCGGCACGGTCGATCTCATCTGGATCAACGGGCCGAACTTCCTCGCCATGAAGGAGCAGGAGCTGCTCTTCGGTCCCTTCACGCAGGCGCTGCCGAACTACGCTCTGGTGGACGAGGTCGGCAAGCCTTCGAACGTGGTGGATTTCACGATCCCCGTCGATAGCCTGGCCTCGCCCTGGCGGATCGCGCAGGTCGCGTTCGTCTACGACAGCGCCCGGACCGAGGCCGGCTCGCTTCCGCGCACCATCCACGAGATGGGGGAGTGGGCCAAGGCCAATCCCGGTCGTCTGACGCATCCGAACGTGCGCAATTTTCTCGGCGCGACATTCCTCAAGCAGGCGCTTTACGAACTGACGCCCGATACCGAGATCCTGCAGAAGCCTGCCGACGATGCGACGTTCGCAACCGCCACCGCTCCGCTGTGGGAGTGGTACGATGCGACGCGTCGGCATCTGTGGCGCGCAGGCGCAGAATTTCCCGAGAATTCGTCCGCCCTCGATCGTCTTCTCGACGACGGCGAGATCGATATCGCCATAACGCTCAATCCTGCCACCGCCGCCGTGATCTCCGAGGTCGGATTGCTACCCGAATCCGCTCGCGTGTTCTTCCTCGACAACGGCACCATCGGCAACACCTCCTTCGTGGCGATCCCCTACAATGCAGCGCATGCGGAGGGCGCGATGGTGGTGGCGAACTTCCTCCTCGACCCCTTGGCTCAATCGCACATGCAGGACCCGACGGTGCTCGGAGCCTTTACCGTGCTCGACCTCGCCGGGATGAGCGATGAGCAGCGCGAGCTGTTTGCGGACGCCGCAAGGCATCCAGCGATGCCCGATCCGGAGGAGATGGCGGACGTGCTGCTCGAGCCGCACCCGTCCTGGATGACGATGGTGGTCGAGGAATGGGAGCGGCGCTACACGCGCTGACCCCATGCTGCGCTTCGCGCCGTTCCTGACGCTTCTCGTCTTTCTGGCGCCCATCGTCGCGGGCCTCCTCGGGACTATCCTGCCCGCATTCGGCTATCTGCCGGCCCTCGGATCGCGGGAACTCTCGCTCGATCCGTGGAGAGCGCTGTTTGATCATCCGGGCTTCGGCACCGCGCTCAGCCTGACGCTCGGCGTCGGCTTTGGCGCGAGCGTGATTTCGTTCCTGCTGGCCGTCGGCTTCTGCGCGATGATGATCGAGACACGTTTCGTGCGACGGCTGCAGAGCGTGCTGCCGCCGCTGCTCGCGACTCCGCACGTCGCGATCGCGATCGGCTTCGCCTTCCTCGTCGCCCCGAGCGGGCTGCTCGTGCGGATGATCTCCCCCTGGGCCACGGGTTGGGACCGCCCGCCGGCGATCGCCACCATCAACGACGCCTATGGTCTCAGCCTGATCGCGGGGCTCGTCTTGAAGGAGACGGCGTATCTCGTCTTGATGATCCTCGCGGCGAGCGGCCAGGCTTCGGTGAAGGCGATACTGCAGGCGGCTCGTGCGCTCGGCTATACCTCGAGCCGGGCCTGGATGAGCGTCGTGCTGCCCCGGATCTACCCGCAGATCCGGCTGCCGATCTATGCCGTGCTCGCCTTCTCGCTTTCGAATGTCGAGGTGGCGCTCATACTCGGTCCGGGAAACCCGCCGCCGCTCGCGGTGGTCGCCGTGCGCTGGTTCTCCTCGTATGATCTCGCCTTCTTCTATCCCGCCGCTGCCGCAGCGACCCTGCAGTTTGCGATCGTCGTCGGCGGTATCGCCGTGTGGCGGGGCATCGAGTTGCTCGTGGCAAACGCCCATCGCCGCCTGAGCGCGCGCGGGGCGCGGCGGGGGTTGGGGGATCTCGTCGCTCATGCGGCGGGCGTGGTCGCCAGTGGCACCTTCGTGCTGGCGCTTTCGACCATCGCAGTCGTGGGCGTGTGGTCAATCACACATGTGTGGCGTTACCCCTCGACGATCCCGTCGGAATGGTCGTTGGCGACCTGGGGGCGCTACGGGGCGGATGCGATGTCGATCGCCGCCACGACCACGGTCATCGCGATCGCCTCCGTCGCCATCGCTCTCATTCTCGTGCTCGCCTGCCTCGAGAACGAACAGCGGCGCGGCCTGCGAGTCGGCTCAAGCGTGCTGTGGGTGCTCTACGTCCCGCTGCTGATCCCGCAGATCGCCTTTCTGTTCGGGGCGCAGATGTTGCTCGTGCGGTTGTCGCTCGATGCGACCCTGTTCGCGGTGATCTGGGCCCATCTGCTCTTCGTGCTCCCATACGTCTTCCTTTCGCTCGCCGACCCGTATCGCGCGCTCGACAAGCGCTACTCGCGCATTTCGGCAGCGCTTGGCGCCTCTCCCATGCGCACGTTCTTCGCCGTCAAGCTGCCGATGCTCGCGCGCCCGATTGCGGTGGCCTGCGCCATCGGTTTTGCGGTGAGCGTCGCGCTCTATCTTCCCACCCTGTTCGCAGGAGCGGGGCGAATCGTGACACTGACAACCGAGGCGGTGACCCTTGCGAGCGGTGGCGACCGCCGGGTAATCGGCGTGTTCGCCTTCATCCAGGCGATCCTGCCGCTTGCCGTATATACCGCCGCACTGGCGCTGCCGGCGCTGATGTTTCGCAATCGCAGGGGGCTGGCATGAATTGGATCGACGCATGAGGCGGGTTTCATGAAAGGGCTCGTGCTTGCCGACATCTCCGTTGCAATTGCAGGGGAACAACTGTTCTCCCGGCTTTCGGTCACTGTCCCGCCCGGCGGAATCGCCACGGTGATCGGGCCGAGCGGCTCGGGGAAATCGACCTTGCTCGCCTATGTCGGCGGGTTTTTGGAGCCGGCGTTCCGGGCCAGCGGGAAGGTGCGGCTGAACGACCGCGAGCTGACGGGCCTTCCACCCGAGCAGCGCGGCGTCGGCATCCTCTTTCAGGACGATCTCCTGTTCCCGCATCTGAGCGTAGGTGGAAATCTGGCGTTCGGCCTGGATGCCACCGTAAGCGGACGGGCAAAGCGCCGGGCGGCGGTGGAGGAGGCGTTGGAGCAGGCGGGGCTTGCCGGATTTCACGACCGCGATCCGACGACGCTCTCCGGTGGGCAACGCGCGCGCGCGGCACTCATGCGCACGCTGCTCGCGCAACCAGAGGGGCTCCTGCTCGACGAGCCATTCAGCAAGCTCGACCGGGACCTGCGCAACGAGTTCCGCGGCTTCGTCTTTTCGCATGCCCGTTCACGTGGGCTCCCGACGCTGATGGTGACGCATGATGTCGAGGATGCGGAGGCTGCGGGCGGCGAGGTGATCGATCTGCTGCGGTTCTAGAAATTTCGGGATCACGAAATCGCTTCTTGTGCTACGTCTCCGTTGACCCCGACGAGATCCACGCTTATCTCCGCATTCATCATGGCCGAAAAACCGATCGTCATACTGCCCGATGCCAAGCTGAGGCTGGTCTCGGAGCCCATCTCCGCCATCACGGGTGACATCCGTGCCTTGGCCAACGACATGCTCGATTCGATGTACGCCGCGCGCGGCATCGGGCTCGCCGCTATCCAGATCGGGGTGCCCAAGCGCATCGTGGTGATCGATCTGGGCAAGGGACCGCCGCTCGACAGCGAAGACGCAGAGCAGGAGCAGGAAGCTGAGCGCGAGCCGGATCCGCAGGTGCTCGTCAATCCCGAGATCGTCTGGCGCAGCGAAGAGTCGCGCGTCTACGAGGAGGGCTGCCTCTCGATCCCCGATTACGTCGAAGAGGTGGAGCGCCCGGCCCGCATTCGCTTCACCTACCAGACCCTCGACGGCAAGAAGCACGAGGTCGAGGCCGACGGGCTGCTCGCCACCTGCATCCAGCACGAGATCGATCACCTCGACGGCAAGCTGTTCATCGATCACATCTCACGGCTGAAGCGCGAGCGCGTCATCAAGAAATTCTCGAAGGCGGCCAAGCGCGAATCGGCCCCCGCATGAGAATACCGGCATGAGCCTTCGCGTCGTCTTCATGGGCACGCCCGATTTTGCCGTCGCGACCTTGTCCGAGATCATCGGCCAGGGGCACGAGGTCGTCGCCTGCTACACCCGCGCGCCGGCACCCGGTGGACGGGGCATGGCGACGCGGCCCTCGCCCGTGCACAAGATGGCGGAAGGCTTCGGCATTCCCGTCTTTACGCCGAAGACGCTGCGCGACCCCGAGATTGTCGAAACCCTGCGGTCGCACGGGGCGGACGTGTTCATCGTCGTCGCCTACGGCATGATCCTTCCCCAGGCCGTGCTCGACATTCCCGAACTCGGCTGCCTCAATCTTCACGCCTCGCTGCTCCCGCGCTGGCGTGGGGCGGCTCCGATCCAGCGAGCGATCATCGCGGGCGATGCGGAGACGGGCGTCGCGGTGATGAAGATGGAGGCCGGGCTCGATACCGGGCCGGTGGCCATGGTAGAGCGCATCGCGATTACGCCGGATATGAATGCGGGCGAGTTGCATGATCGCCTCAAGGTGCTGGGCGCCGATCTGATGGTGCGCGCGCTGGCGGCTCTTTCGCGCGGTGCGCTTTCGTTTACCCCGCAGCCGGACGAGGGCGTCACCTACGCCGCCAAGATCACCAGCGGCGATGCGCAGATCCCCTGGACGCTTCCCGCGCGGCGGGTCCACGATCTGGTGCGCGGCCTGTCCCCGTTCCCGAGCGCCTTCTTCACGGCGAATTTCGGCAAGGGCGACGAGCGCGTGAAGGTCTTGCGTACGTCGGTCGAGGACGGGGAGGGCGCTCCGGGGGAGGTTCTCGACAACGAGGGCCTCGTCGCCTGCGCCGAGGGCGCGATACGCCTCGTCCAGGTGCAGCGCGCGGGCAAGGCCGCGATGAGTGCCTCGGAGATGCTGCGCGGCGTGCGTCTCGAGCGCGGAACGATCCTCTCGTGAGAGAGGGGTCGGGATAGCCAATGCCTCGCTACAAGATGATCGTCGAATATGATGGCGGGCCGTTCGCCGGCTGGCAGCGGCAGGCCAATGCCCCGTCGGTTCAGCAGCTCGTCGAGGAGGCGATCGAAGTGTTCGCCGGGCGAGCCGTGCGGCTGCATTGCGCGGGGCGCACGGATGCGGGGGTTCATGCGACGCATCAGGTGGTGCATGTCGATCTCGACAAGGCGATGACCGGCGAGAAGCTGCGTGACGCGACGAACGCGCAGATGCGCGACCACCCCGTCAGCATCCGCTTTGCCGAAGAGGTCTCCGAGCAGTTCCACGCGCGGCTGAGCGCCACAAAACGCTTCTACCTCTACCGCATCCTCAACCGCTCTGCTCCGCCGGCGATCGATCGCGGGCGTGTCTGGCACGTGCGCCAGCCGATCGACGCGGAGATCATGCATGTGGCGGCGCAAGGCCTGATCGGTCACCACGATTTCACGACATTCCGCGCCAGCCATTGCCAGGGTCGCACGCCGATGAAGACGTTGGAGCGGCTGGATGTGGAGCGCATCGGCGAGGAGATCCACATCCACGCCGCGTCCCGCTCCTTCCTGCATCATCAGGTGCGTTCGATGGTGGGGACGCTGGCGCAGGCGGGGGTCGGGCGCTGGAGCGTCGAAGCGGTGCGCGCCGCGCTCGACGCCCGCGACCGCACCGTCTGTGGACCCGTCGCGCCGGCTTGCGGGCTGTATTTCGTCGGCGTGGAATATTTCGGCGAGAAGCCGCCTAGTCCGTCGCCTTGACCTCGATATCGCGGTTAAGACCGCTTTCGATGAAGAATTCGTGCGTGAAGACGCGTCCGTCATGGCGGGCGATGACGACGTATTCGCCCTCGGCCAGCGTGACCTGCGGAAACGCGCCGATCGCCTCGCGCACCACGTCGCCGCCGGGCGTCAGCACGCTGAAAGCCGTGCCGGCAAAGGCCTCGCCGCCCGCATTGGCGACGAGCTTCAGCGTCACCGTCGCCGCGCGATGATTGAGGATCGCTTCCGTGACCTGACCGGGTTCGACGTCGAGATCCGCGCGCATGATGGCGTTTGCGTCGCCATAGGTCGAAACGACGTGGTAGGTCCCCTCCGGCAGCCGCACGATCTCGTCGGCCCGTGCATTGGCCACCACGAGCCGCCCCTCGGGATCGTTGCCGAAGGGGACGTAGACCGAAAACGACAGCTCCGAGGGCGGAATCGGCGATTCGCCCACGACACCGTTCAGCTTCAGACCCCCGGCGCTGATGCGCAACTCCTCGACGAGGCTGCTCCACTGCATCGTGACGCGGCGCGTGGCGCTGGAATAGCCGTACGAAACATGGACGATGTAGTTGCCGGGCTGGAGCTGGAGACTCGGATTCGGGTCGTCGCGGCGGTCGATGAGGGCGGGGCCGCTGCCGTCGCTGCGATCCTCGAATATCCGCCAGATCAGCCCGGAGGTGATCGGCATGCCGCTTTCGGCGAACACGGCGCTCAACCGGATCGTCCCCGTCTGCGGCAGCATCGGGCGACGCTGGGAGGGATCGAGCCCTGGATCGGATTGGCCGGGAAGCACCCGCAGCGGCGCTTGATCGAACTGCGCTGTCGCGGGCGTTGCGAGAATCAGGAACATCGGGATGAGGAGAAGAAGGAATCGCATGCGTTTTCAGCGGCCGATCGGTGGTTTGAGTCTGCTCGCTCATAGCACGTATGACGCGCAGGCCTGCGCTTTAGAACGACGGCAGCGGGCAAAAATGAGGCGATCGGGCGCAAAGGCCGTGCTTGCCATAACGTGCGTCGCGTCGATAAACCGGAACCTGAGGATTTTCTCCAGCATCGGATCGATCTCACATGAACGAGACCATCGACCTCCTGAGCGCACGCCGCTCGACGCCCGCCCATAAACTGTCGGAGCCGGCCCCGGGCGAGGAGCAGCTCGCGCGCCTGCTCGCCATCGCCTCGCGCGTGCCCGATCACGGCAAGCTGACCCCCTGGCGGTTCATCGTGATCCGGGGAGAGGCGCGCGAGCGGCTGGGCGACACGATCGCTGCTGCCTATGCCGCCGACAATCCGGATGCCGATGCCGGACGGCTCGATCAGCAGCGTGGCATCCTCTCCCGCGCGCCGCTCGTGATCGCCGTGGTCTCGCGCGCAAGCCCCCATCCGAAGATCCCGGAATGGGAACAGATCCTGTCGGCGGGCGCATCCTGTCAGAACCTCGTCGTCGCGTGCAACGCTGCGGGTTATGGAGCGAATTGGATAACGGAGTGGATCGCCTATGACCGGCGGATCCTCGACGCGCTCGGGCTTTCGCCCGAGGAGCGGATCGCGGGTTACGTCCATGTCGGCACGGCGAGCGAGCGCATGCCGGATCGGCCGCGTCCGGACCTCGCGGACATCGTCACGGTCCTGTGAGCGGGGTGCGACCCATACGGGGTGGTGCAATCGTCACGGGATGGCTGGTTTCAGCTACCGGACGCGCCAGATAAGTTGGCGCGTCCTCCTGGACCCTTGCACGAGATTCATCCACACCCGAAAGTCTTCCGCTCATGTTCTACGAAGTCGCCAACGGCCACGGGCTGCCCTACGACCCCTTCAAGGCGCTCGTCGCCCCGCGACCGATCGGCTGGATTACGGCGATGAGCAGGAAGGGAGATATCAACCTCTCTCCTTATTCCTTCTTCAACGCCATATCGGACAAGCCGAACATGGTCTGCTTTTCGTCAGCCGGCTACAAGGACGCGATCGCCTTCGTCGAGGAAACGGGCGAGTTCGTCTGCAACATGGCGACGTGGGATCTGCGCGAGCAGATGAACGACACGTCTGCGCCGTTGCCCCGTGGCGAGAACGAGATGCTGCAGGCGGGTCTCACGGCCGCGCCATGCCGGCTGGTCAAGCCGCCGCGCGTCGCCGAAAGCCCCGTCGCGCTGGAATGCAAGTTGCTCCAGATCGTGCCGCTGACCTCGCTCGAAGGTGAGACGAAGTACTTCATGGCGATCGGACAGGTAGTCGGTGTGCATATCGACGACAGCTTCATCAAGGACGGGATCGTCGATACCGCAGCCATGCGGCCGATCGCGCGGGCGGGCTACAAGGATTACTTCGTCGGCACGCCCGAGACGAAGTTCTCCATCACCCGCCCGCCCGGCGGCGGCGATCTCAAACCCGCTTGAGCAGCCGCTCCGCCCGCTTGAGGTGCGGCATGTCGATCATCTCGCCGTCGATTGCGACAACCCCTGCCGACGGGTTGTCGGCGAAGGCGGCGACGATCGCCTTCGCCTTGGCGATCTCGCTCTCCGACGGCGCGAAGGTGTCGTTGATGACGGGCACCTGCGCCGGGTGGATCGCCATCTTGGCGCTGAAGCCGTCGCGCCGTGCAGCACGGCATTCGGCCGCCAGCCCGTCGATGTCCTTGAAGCTGGTATAGACCGTGTCGATCGCATCGACCTCGGCTGAAGCGGCCCCCATCAGAGTGAGCGAGCGGGCGAGGCGGTAGGGGTCGGTATAGTGCCCATCGTCGCCCCGGTTCGTCTCTGCGCCGAGATCCGCCGATAGATCCTCGCCGCCCCAGGCGATGCCGACGAGGCGGTGGCTTGCGCCCCGGAACGTTCCCAGCTGGAAGACGCTGCGGGCAGTCTCGGTGCCGATCGCCATGATGGATGTCGTGCCGTCGGGAAGCCCGAACTCGGCCTCGCGGACTGCGATGATCGCAGCCAGATGCGAGACGTCGTTGCCGCCGATCGCCTTGGGAAGGACGATCCCGTCGGGCCCGGTTTCCATCAACGCATCGAGATCCTGGACCGTCAGCCCGGTCGCGAGATCGTTGACGCGCACGAAGAATTTGGGACGCGACGCTTCCTTTTTGGCCTCGGCAAGGAACCCGGCGGTGATCCTGCGCGCTTCATCCTTGCCCGAGGGGGAGACCGAATCCTCGAGATCGATGATCAGGGCATCGGCGCCGGAGGCGAGCGACTTTTCCAGCTTGCGGGGGCTGTCGCCAGGGACGAAGAGATACGATCGCATGTAATTTACGCTCCACGTTTGCGCATGAACGCCTGACGGCGGCATTCGGCCACGAGCTTGTCGTCCTGATTATAGGTGCGATGCAGGAATTCCACGATGCCCGCATCCGGGCGCGATTTCGATTCGCGCTTGGCGACGATCTCGGTGGTGCAATGCACGGTGTCTCCCTCGAAGAGGGGCGCGGGGAATTTCACATCCGTCATGCCGAGATTGGCGATGGTGGTGCCCACGGTCGTGTCGTTGACCGAAATCCCGATCATCAGCCCGAGCGTGAAGAGCGAGTTCATCAGCGGGCGTCCCCATTCCGTCTCGGTCGCACAGAAATGCGCATCGATATGAAGGGGTTGCGGGTTGAGTGTCATGTTCGAGAACAGCATGTTGTCCATCTGCGTCACCGTGCGGGTGAGGCGATGCTCGATGGTTCGTCCGATCTCGAAATCCTCGAAATAGAGGCCGCCGCGGGGGTGGGGCTGGGGGGTGCTCATGGCGTTACTCCAGGTTGTTCTTTTTCAATCTCAAAGCGGCGGAAATCACAAACCTTAGCGTTTCCTTTACCATAATCCGCGCATGCTCTCCTGCGAAGAAGCGGCTCGTGAATGGGGCGATTCTTCATCGCGCAGCAACGTGGATGCCGATGTTCCTGTTTACCACCCCAAATGCCCCGCAGTCCGCATCGGCAAATCCGGTGGTCGACGCGATTCGGCAGGGTGCGAAGGCGAGCGGGACGGAGTTCGAGTATCTCCTCACCACCGCGCAACGCGAATCCTCCCTCGATCCGAGCGCAAAGGCGCGCACTTCCTCGGCGACGGGGCTTTTTCAGTTCATCGAACAGACCTGGCTCGCCATGGTCAAGAAGGATGGCGCGCGGCTCGGGCTCTCCGAGCAGGCGCAGCAGATCGCGCAGCGCCCGGACGGCAGCTTTGCCGTATCGGATCCAACGGCGCGGCGCGAGATCCTGGCTCTCCGGGAAGATCCCGAGGTTGCATCCTCGGTCGCAGGCGCGTTCACGCAGCGTAACCGCGACATGCTGGCAAACGGCCTTGGGCGCGAGCCGCGCTCGTCCGATCTCTACATCGCTCATTTCCTCGGCGCAGGCGGTGCGCTCGAGCTGATCCGGCAGGCGAGCGCCAATCCGCAGGCCTCCGCAGCCGATATCTTTCCCGAGGCAGCCAAGGCCAATCGCTCGATCTTCTATGACCGCGCCGGCGCGCCGCGCGGGGCAGGGGAGGTCTACGGCCTGCTCGCCTCCTACCACACATCGACAGTGGCCAGTGCGGGCACGGGGAATGCTGCGGAAGCCGACGCGCAGCCCTTCGCTCTCGCCAAGACGGATGGCCCCGCATTCCACGGGCTGTTCCAGACAGGCGGTCGTCCGGGGGCGATATCCGAATCTGTGTCGCAGCTCTGGAGCGTGCGGGCACGCGAGCCGGAAGCGGCTTCGGCAGCCGTGCGCTTCTTCCCGGGCTCGCCGGGGAATGACCGTGCGGTCGGGGCGGAGGTCGTCGATGATTCTGCTGCTTCTGCTACAGGCGTAAGCGCTCTCCAGCCGCCCGTCCCGCCCGAGCGGCCCGGGTCCATCCCCGGCCCTGCGCGCGGCTACGTCCCGCTCGACATCACCAAGTTCATGAACTGGCGGCGAAACTCATGATCGTACGGCGCTTCCTCCTCTGGGCCAGAACCGCCACGCCGGGCGAGCGAGCCGACGCGATCAGCGCGCTAGCGCGCAGCTATCTCTATTCGGAGCTGTCGGAGCAGGATCGGTGGGAGGCGGAAACCGCGTTGACGGCGATGCTCGACGACAACTCGCCGCTCGTGCGGCGCGCGCTTGCCGAAGCCCTCGCCAACGCGTCCGAAGCGCCGCGCCACGTCATCGTGGCGCTGGCCAACGATCAGGCCGATATCGCCGCACTCGTCCTCGCCCGCTCGCCGCTCCTGAGCGATGCAGATCTCGTGGATTGCGCCGCCCTGGGCGACGAATTCGCGCAGACGGCGATCGCGCTGCGCATCCGCATTTCCCGGCCCGTATGCGCGGCGCTGGCGGAAATCGGCGGCGCCGGCGCGCTTGTCGAACTCCTCGGCAATCCGGGCGCGGATATCGGGCGCGGTGCGCTTTCGCGGATGCTGGAGCGCTTTCGCGATGTCGCCGAACTGCGCGAGGCGATGCTGGCGCGGCGCGATCTCCCGGTCGAGCTTCGGCAATCGATCGCCGTCGCCGTGGCGGATTGCCTTCGCCTCTTCGTCGTCGATCGCGGCTGGATGAACCAGGAGCGCTGCGACAGGGTGGTTCGCGAGGCGCGCGAGAAGACCACGATCGCGCTTTCCGGCTCCACCGATCAGGCGTCCGTGCGCGGCTTGATGGCGCATCTGCGGGAAACCGGTCAGCTGACCCCTGCGCTCATCCTCAGGGCGATCCTGTCGCGCGGCCTCGCCTTCGCGGAGGCAGCGTTCGCCGAACTGACCGACATGCCGGCTCAGCGTGTCGCGGGCCTTCTGCAGGATCGGCGCGGGCAGGGGCTTGGCGCGCTCTATCGGAAATCCGGGCTCCCGATCGGGCTGCAGCCCGCCTTCGAGGCAGCGCTCTCAGCCTTGCGGGAACCGCAATCGGATGGAGCGGCGGCCGGCCTTCATCTTTCCCGCCGGATGATCGAACGCGTCCTCTCCGCCTGCTCGCAGCTGCCGCCGGAGGAGGCGGGGAAGCTGATGGCGCTGCTGCGTCGCTATGAATCGGAGGCGGCGCGGGAAGAGGCACGCGAGATCTCGGCAGCGCTCGTCGACGATGCGGCACTCGATGCGGCCTTGCAGCATGTGGAGGACGGGATCGCGCATGCGATCCGGATGCGCTCGCTTCTATCGGCTGCCTGAGCCTTCTCGGCCTGCTGGCGGTTCAGGCTTTCTCGCCATCGATCGCATCCTGCGTGCGCCGTTCCAGTTCGCCGGCAAGCTCTGCGGCGAGCCGGTTCGTCGCATCGCGGATCCCTTCGCGCAGGGCGGCGCGCAATGCGTCCACGTGAGCGCCGAGCAAGGCATGCGAGGGGGCAGCGCAATGGGTCATCAGCCGCGCCATGCTCTGTGCGATTCGGCCGATCAGCGGCTGATCGAAGCCCGCCGCCGTGCCGCGCAGATCGTGCGCCAGGCGAAACAGTCGGGCGTGGCGATCCGACATGCGCGGCTTTGCTCGATATTCGGCGAAGGCCTGCGATATACGCTCGATCTCCTCGGGCACCGTGTCGC